>Ga0265797_10001551_pt1 | contig 40229 bp, 38 predicted proteins | sample P2T30metagenome_FD_192433 | JGI IMG/M metagenome (GOLD analysis project Ga0265797, IMG submission 192433) | Plant litter microbial communities from East Loma Ridge, Irvine, California - P2 T30 | ecosystem: Environmental > Terrestrial > Plant litter > Unclassified | place: USA: California...
GACGACCAAGGCTCGCTTGAAGAGAAGGAATGGTGGAAGGAACAGCGCATGCGCATCGGTAAGTGTGGATTCCGTTTATTACTTGATGGCGTGCTGTCTTCTGTCGCTGCCACTGACACCTTTACTGATTCTGCTGTCTCCTCTGTAGAAAAAGATGTACACCGCACCGATCGTCATATCCCGCTCTTCGCCGGCGAGGACATCCCACACCCGGATCCGGACTCGCCCTTCGCCGAGGCGGGTACCAATGTACACCTCGAGCAGATGAAAGACTTGCTTCTGACATACAACGAACATAATCGTGATCTGGGCTACGTGCAGGGTATGTCTGATCTACTCGCTCCGATTTACGCGGTCGAGCAAGACGATGCCGTGGCCTTCTGGGGCTTCGTCGGCTTCATGGAGCGAATGGAGCGCAACTTCCTTCGCGACCAGTCCGGCATGCGCCTGCAACTCCTCACTCTCGATCACCTGTGCCAGCTCCTCGACCCAAAGCTCTACGAACATCTACAACGCCTCGACTCAACCAATTTCTTCTTCTTCTTCCGCATGCTACTAGTATGGTTCAAGCGCGAATTTGACTGGCTGGACATCCTGCGTTTGTGGGAAAACCTCTGGACGGACTACTACAGCGCCAACTTCCACCTCTTCATCGCCATGGCAATCCTTGAGAAGCACCGCAACGTCATCCTCGAGCACCTCAAGGGTTTCGACGAAGTGTTGAAATACGTCAACGAACTCTCCGGTACCATCGATCTCCCTTCCACTCTCGCGAGAGCTGAAGCCCTTTTCCGCCGCTTCCAACGCATGGTCGAAGCGATTGACAAGAAGAGCAATTTCCCCTCGCAACCCACCGTACGCCAGCGCCTTCCCCTACCACCTCCCTCCCCATCCAGCACAAGGCCCGGCTCTTCATCAGCGGGTACAAATGCGTCGGGCAGGGACAGGGTGAATGCGGACAACTCTGCCAGCTCGAGCGCCGGAAAGCAGAAAGAGCAAATCATTTCGCCAGAGCTGAGAATGCTTCTCAGTCGTGAAGTACCCAAACTGGAGAAGAAGGAGGTCCGAGAGCACGGAGGCGGGATCGGGAGCTGATGATGTGTGAACACGGCCGCTCTATAACGAATTTACGTACTTGGCGTTTTGGAATTGATGGTGCTTTTGGGTGATGGAGGGATCGAGTACCTTTTGCGAGCAAGGCTTTCTGGGTTTTTGGCGGTTACCGTTACGTAGCGCCGGTTTCGATTACTTCACTTTCCTCAGCAAATGTCGAAATCAACGCTCAGTCAAAAGATCATTGTGTTGTCCGCCTGTCGTAAAAAGTCCCGCTCACCTCGTGATACACCCCCTTGTGCATCGTAGAGCCTGCCTGAAAGCCGGCGACACAGTGTTGATTGGTCTTTTTTTTCTGCATCTCGTTTTGGCACGATTTAATTCATTTGGTTGATGATGGTCAGCGTAAGCGTGGTAAGAACAAGCTCATATTGACAAGGACGCGGCATGTAGAGGATGTTTCCATTATTTCAGATTGAAGTACAAATGAAGTTCGTTATATGTAGCCTTCGTCGAGAGCATGATTATTGCAATGATCCAAAATGACGAAGTCTAGTACTCCATCAATCTCAATTTCTTTCCGACTTCCCTCCTCTGCACCACTTTCTCGCTGGGCCGCTGTTCGCCGCTCTCCTTCGCTTTCAGGGCTTGCATCAGCATGCCTGCGTCGAAGAAACCGTCTGTTGAGAAAGATGAAGCGTTAGCGGACGGATCATGAGAAAGCATCGAGAGTGGGAGTCAATGGGAAGAAGAGAAAGGAAAGGAGCAAAACTTACAACCACCCATCTCGTCGTCGTCGCTGCTTACAGCAGCATTTTCTTGCTCTCGCTTGCCTCCGCCAGCGGCACCGGTATCAGCGATGGCCTTGCCCCGGTTCTTCGATTTGCCTAGTTTCTCCTCTGCTTCGCGGGCGCGGCTGGCGCCTTTGTCGATGCTGGTGCCGCGGCGCTGGGTCATGCGCAGCAGCTTGCGGATCTCGAGGAAGTAGGACTCGATTGCATCAATGAAGCGCTTGGTTTGGCGGTGCTTGCTGGAGGCACAGATGGAGATGCTGCCGTCCTTGATGATATAGCCGATGCCGAAACCCTCGCCTGAGGTTGGGCCGAAACCGAAGTGGCGGAGGGAAGGGTTGCCGCAGTTGGAGGTGCTGAGGATTGTGTTGTTGATCTTATCCCAGCCAGCATCGGCGAAGATCGCAGGGAGTGCGATGCTGGAACGAGCGTTGGTGGCACGCGAGGTGGTCGCGGTCACTTTGAGGCCATCGTCTTCGTCGCTGACGACGGAACTGCCTTTGGGAGAGGTGGAGGTGTTGTGCTCGGATGGGGAAGGGGAAGAATAGCCGTTCACGCTGTTCTCATCGATGCTGCTTTGGTCCGTTTCAGCCTCGGCGTCGACGGTGCGTTGCCAGAGGCACATGAGGGCGTAGAGGTGACGGTCCTGACCTTGAGCCTTGGCGCACTCCTTGGTGGTGGCCGTGTGTGTTTCACAGGCTTTGCGGAGGAGCTCAATCTTTTGTGCTGGCGGGTTCTCGCCCCAGAAATTGCGTACGAAGGCGGCGCTTTCGTGGGTGACTTGACGGATTGCTTCGGTGCGGCCGTGGTAGTAGACTTTCGTCATAGCAGGCTCGTACATGGACTCCATGCGGCCGTACAGACCGTAGTAAGCGGCTTGAAAAGCCATTTGTACGAAAGCGTCGGGAGAGAAGCCCATGGCTGTGATGAAGTTCTTGCCGTACGCCATGAAATCCAGAGTCTCGAACTCGTTCTGTTGAATGAGGTCCGCAAGACGGGTTTCAGCAAATCTCAAAGCAGTGGTAAGCTCGGGAACCATGTCCCACTCCAGCTTGTGAGGTGTGGTGCTGACATCGCCGAACGATGAAGGGTCTCTCTTCGAGGGATCAGGCGAGTTTGATGCCCACAACGATGGTGCGGCGCCGTTGATGCTGCGTGCGAAGCGGAGAATCGTGTCTGTGTACACATCTGACGCGAAACGCAACACCGTGTGGCCATCAATACCAGTGTGCTCAAAGTTGATGCCTGCACTTCCGTTCTTGCACACAATGATTTGAAGCTTGTCATACCACCTGTTGGTGCAAGTACCCACCTGCACACCCTTTTGAACCTCACTCGTACCGCAAAGCATGTTCATGCAAAGTTCAGACGTGTCCACAGGCTCGGTGTAGTCCAAGCAAAGGAGGAATAGAGCGCTGTCAACAATGTTGAGACAGTCGCTGTTGTTGGAACCTTCATCCTTGCCCAGTACCTCGCGGAGGCTGGACCAGATCTTCCGGTTCTCGGTGCTCAACACACCAAGTGCACCTTTGGCAGCGCTCTGGATTGGGGTCTGCTCAGCATCGTTGACGATAGCCTGTAGGTTTGTGCTGACGTCCCTCTCTGTCATGATAAGGTCGTTGTTGTCGTCCAGAACATCGAACCAGTAAAACTGTCCCTTGCACAAGACAACAATGTGCTTGCTGTTGGGGTCCTGGCCGATGTGGCATCCGTTGTCTGTGGGAATTCGTGCCGTACCGAACAGTCGAGAGTACTGGTACATGCAAAGTGGTTGGCCTCGAAGAGTGTCTGGTGGGAGCTCCTCCTTCCTCACGGCTCTGGCGAAAGACAATGATGATATGACGAGAGAGGCAGCACGCGTGACCTGGTTGTTACGCGCAGGTGTAGGGTCATCCTCCAGAAGGAAGAACGGGTTGAGGTTGAGAACGACCGGATTGTCAAAGTTGAGGTAAGAGTCGTACCCTGACGCTCGTTAGCAGAATTTCAAAATCTCGCAAAACTAAAACACTTACAAAATTGCTCGATATAGCTGCTTTGGCCCTCAGCATAGCCTTTGAGCTTTTCTTGCAGGATCGGACCATCAGTCTTCAAGAACTCCGTGACCGCACGCTCGGAGTCGGCGTGCTCTCTCGCAGTTTGAAGAGGGTCAAGAGCCTTGAGATACTTCTTCACGGTTGCTTCCAAATCAGGAATCGGAAGCTTTGGGAGACTATCCTGGGCGGCAAATGTGATGCCAGGCTTCGATGCCTCATCTTTGGAAGCTGCAAGTGGCTCTTGCTTCGATTTGTCGAAATCCTGGGTCACCTCCTTTGCGTTTGCCATCGATCGTTTGTGATCCGATGCCATGATGACGGAATCCTGTCTCGATCGTGGGGTGAGTTGACCGTCGAGCGGTTTGGGCGGGGTGAATTGCCGGCCTGTAGACATGACCGGAGTAAGTATGCTGATTTAGCTGTGTAAGAGACAGACGAGCGTGGTGACGGAGAGACCACGCAGGGCTGTACGGAAAAAGTAGTGGCAGTCTTGTTGGTATAGGTTCGGCATAGGGAGTCGCGAAGACGACAGGGCGATAAGAGTAAAGGGCAAGGGAAGAGGTTGGTCACAGATGGAGGTTTCAAAGAAAGATATACATGATGCACTCCCCGCAGATCATGGATGCGAGATGAGGCGTGCGGATGCATGGCCATGGTGACAGCCGTGGCGGCATGTGAAGGTGAGGCTCAAGTGGCTGCCGCAGCCGTTCCGCCGGTGCAGCGATCAACCCCACGCCCGCATGGCAATGATTGTACAGTAAGAGACTAGGGACTTACCGACGTTGATAGTAAGCCGGAGTAAAGGCGGGTGACGATTGCGTTGTGTTTGAAGGTCTAGGGAGGCACAGGTGCGCCTATTTGGCGTATTGGAATTAGGATAAATGTGAGACCGGGGATGGTGGACGAGCGGAAGATGTCGAAAGATATGACACTAGGCTGGTGCAGCACGAGATGGGCAGGGGTAGCTATGCTTGCTGTGCTTGCTGTGCTTGTAGTAGTGCTCAGAGTTTGAGATGGTAGATGTACACCAGCTCCAAAGGTGTTTCGCTTGCACAAGACGTTTCTTGCAGGCGAAGTAGTGTAGGGCGGCGTGTGTGCGGATGAGAGTGGGCGGTCAAGAATAGAGTGCTATAGACAGGTAGTGCTGTAGACGACGGAAGGCAGGGCAGACACGCGACCTCGGGCAATTCGAGATGTAGTCGAGGCTGTGAGGGAATGAGTGAGGTGCTGACCATTGTCGAGGACCAACCAGCACACGGCTTACACGCCATGACATGACGTTTGTGTCTTGTGTCTTTGTCGGTGGTCGGGCTGGGCCTGGTGGAGTCCGGGGCAAGGGAAGTCATGGAAGGAAGGAAGATGAACTCCGCGACATCAGACACCACACAACACATTAGCCAAGCCTGGACTGGACGGCTCCGATCAGATTGTTCGTGTGTTACATACACTCGACTTCCATACATGGATGTCTAATCGGATCACCTGACAACACATCACCTGACCCGACCCATCACCACCACACAGCACAGCAAAAGATGCTGGCCACGCCCAATGAGCGACTTGCTGACTGTCCTGCCATCCTTCGATGCCCGGCCCTTCACCCATATCCTGCCAAAGCTGGAGAAGGCGCTGGTCTCGTGCTCTGACCTCTTAACCCTTGACGCCCTTCACGTCGCCAAGCGCGCGCAGCTGCCTGCAAGCGAGGTCAAGAAATTGGCTGACGCCCTCGTGCAAGCCCTGAGCCATGCTGTCTGCAACTCGCATACCGATCCTACCGATCCCACTGATCCACTGCCCACATCTGCATCTGAGGAGCCCCATGGGGGTGTCGCAACTGATTTTCGGAATGGCGACGCGTTGCTGGACCAATGGATGATCAGCACCCTCGACGACAAACTAGACATCGCACTGAACGGTGGTATTCACTCCGGCTATTTGACCGAGATCACAGGCGAGAGGTAAGTAGACGAAATATCGTCAAAGTCGACATCAGTACTAACAATATCACAGTGCTGCCGGAAAAACTCAATTTCTCTTGACGCTGCTGCTAGCTGCTCAGCTCCATTCACAAGATGGACGTCCCTGCACAGCTCTTTACATATCGACTGAAGCTCAACTGCAAACAAAACGACTAAGCCAGATCCTCGAAGCACACCCGAAACTCGCCGATCTACCTTCACATCAAAAACCGAGTCTCGCTCGTATCCAAAGCACACACATCCATGACCTTGAAGCCCAGGAACACATACTCCGCTTTCAAGTCCCCGTCGCAATCAAGCGCTTCAACGTCGGCCTCATAGTGATAGACAGCATCGCGGCCAACTACCGCGCAGAATTCGACAAAGGAGGCAAACCCTCGCACTCGCTCGCCAAACGTAGCGCCCAAGTCGCTCAGCTCGGCACTCACCTCCGCGATCTAGCACGCACTCACAACATTGCCATCGTAGTCGCCAATCAAGTCGCCGACCGCTTCGAGTCGCAATACCAACAACTCGCCCCACTGAGTCAATCTCAAACCCAAAGCCAGACACCAGGCGCGTCAACAACCGCACCAAACCTCACCTCCGCACCTCCAGAAATCCTCTTCTCAACCCCCTACCCGCTCGCCCTCGACCACCAACAACGCTTCTTCACCGGCTGGGGCGACGACCCATCCCCTCACCCAAACGATACATTGAAGACTCCCTCCCTGGGCCTAACCTGGACCAATCAGCTCGCAACCCGCATTGCTCTCATACGCTCTCCAATCTACGAAAACCGCGCTTATCAGCCTGGCGAAGACAAAGTCGTCGCGGGCTGGAAAAGGACAATGAAAATCGTCTTTAGCGCTTGGAGTGGCGAGGGAGAGATACAGTATGATATTTGGAAAGGTGGCGTGAGGGGTGTTGTTGATGGGGGCGAGGGCGAGGGAAATGGAGAGGGTGTTGTGACGTGATGCGCTGCGATGCGATGGGTTGGATTGGGGTGTGTAATGATTGTAAGACATTGGTTAAAGTTCACATCCAAAACGCTGTTGGGTTGGGGAATGGAATGCGGCTTTCGTACCGCGATGATGCTTTTCCTCTCTCTTGGTTTCTGTCTCACCAAGCATTTCTGTTGTCTCGTGGTGCTCCTCTTCATTTGATGTTTTTACCTACCTGAATTGCAATTGCTTTAACAGGATGATGGAGGTGGACGTCATTTTATGAATGTCACTTCTACGCCTGGTGCTATGGTCACGATGGACTTGATCCTACTCTAGTCGGAATTCGTTGTACCTAAGTAGGTACCAGTACGTACCTACCTACTGTCTTCACCTCTCTTCTCCACACCGGATGCTGTATAGGTACAAGTCCGTGGCGTTGTGAGACCGCAGTAGTAAACTACAACTTGGAAGATCATGTAGCTGTAGCAACATTGCCTGCATTCGGGTCACACGAGCGAAGTCATGTTCCTGGATGCACATGGTCTCGTCACTCTCGTACATAAGAAGAGGGTAGAAAGTCATCCGAGAGGAGTTTACATGCAAGCAGGCGCGTGATATACATTTATGATTTAAAGTGTTGTTTTTTGATTTTGTATTTACATGGTGGGCCCATCACTATATGCAAGATGACTGTGATGCGACCCAAAAGGCCTTGAAAATTGCCCTTTCTTCGATCACACTGCCTTCTGTGATCGGTATGTGTGAGTGGGTGTGATTCCGCGAGGGTGGATGTAGCCTTGATGTGGGTATCAAAGCGTGAACCCTGGCGAAACACGTCTTCTCTGTGGAAGAGAATAAGAAAACAAAGCAGGAAACAGCAGACAGGAAAAATCAGAATGTCCGCAACACCATGCTAAAAACAGATCGCCCGTCTATCGTCGTCAATCATGCAGTCGTGAAAAAGCAAACTCCGTCAGTCGTAATGTCTTCCAACTTCAGCCTCAGCCGAAGTCAGACTCTCCTCATCCGCTCAGACAACAGTGACGACGTTGGTGTCCTCGTGGAAAGTCGGGCGCGCAACATACATCGAGCGCCTCTCGCCAATACGGTCCTGCGATCTGTACCCGTGGAACGCCATGTGCTCGCTGTTGTCGTCAAGATCAGCGCCACCAGGACCCCAGACCTCAGTGACGCCAGTCTCAAGCAACGGGACACGAGCCTTCTGGTAGCCGCCGTTGATCCTGTCAGAGACGGCGTAGCTAGTGTCGTAGTTGGCGTCGGTGTAGCACTGGCTGCTGAAGTACAGCACGTACTTGCCATTGTCCTGGCGGGTGAGCGTGGGTGCTTCGATCAGAGGGCCGTCGCGGTCGTCGCGGTTGATGAGGCGCTCGGGAGTTCCGGTCACGGTGTAGCCGTCGCCGCCCATTCCGATTAGGACGATCCAGGTGTCGGCTTGGGGCTTCTCCATGTTGTTGCAGGCGCCACCGCGGCCGATTGCGTTGCCATCGTCCTTGTACACCATCCAGCGTTTGCCGTCCCAGTCTTGGAACGCGCTGGCGTCGATCGCACCGCCGAGTTCGACTGGACAGGCAAGAGGAGTGTTCGAAACGGAGTCATAGGGGCCCTCAATCTTGGAAGATTTGGCGGCGCCAACACAGTGAATGTTGGGCCTTTCGGCGGTGGCGGCGGAGAAGTACATGATGAAGTCGCCGTTGTCATTCTGGAAGACGTCGGGAGCCCAGATCCTCGGGTCGTTCATGTCGACCCACGAGGGGAGGTTGCGGAGTGCGTCGTAGTCCTTGCGGAGATCCCAAGTCTCGAAGTCTTCAGAGGTTGCCAGCTGAGTCTTGACCTGTTGGTGGTCGAAGCGAGACTGGGTTCCAAATGCGTACCAGGTACCGTCAACCTGGATGATGGCAGGGTCGGGGAAGTCGGTCGGGATAACAGGGCCAATGATATCGCGCTTGACGAGCTTAGGTTTGGCTACAGGCAAGGCCGAGGAGGTGATGGCGAGACCCATCAGGGCCGCGAAGAGGGTGGACCAGAGCATCGTTATGGTCTGTCCCGAGTGGTGTTGTTGATGATATTTATCGTTGTAGTGATTGTCGTTATCGAAAGAATGAGAAGACGTTTGATGTTATCAAAGGATGTCGATGTCGAAGGTAAGTGGTAGTGTGAAACAACGAAAGGAAAAACTTGTAAGAACAAGAACAGGAGGGAGTTAATATAGAGATGTCCAAGGTGGCCACCGTCGGCACGAGTGTTTGCACCGTCAACACAAGACCCTCCACGAGCCGAGTGCAAACCATAACAAACCATAACTAACCATAATCACAGTCACTCACTGAAGTCCACAAGCCGGCGCCGAGTACTACAGATCGACAATGACGTCCGTGACAACGTGCATGTGAAGCACAAGACCGAGCCGGTCGGGAGTCATATGAATCGCCAAGTGAACTCGTGAGAAGAACAACCGCATTAGAGCGCTGCAAGGCCGGTCCGCAGCAACGAGGTTGACCGCCAGTCGGCTAGTCGTGGCATGTGGCAGGCGAATTACATTGCAAATCTCTGGCCTCTTGCGGATATAATGGAGTAAGGGTAGGAGTGAAGGCTGGCGGTGGAGGAATGCAGTCATTTGACGCAATTCCTTAGCATAGCGAGTGCAAGTCCTGGAAGAGGCATAGTCGGTATAGACACACCTCTAGTCAGCCCTATTACCAAGAGAGGGGACTACTGCCTCGAGCAATGAGGCTCCACATGCGCGAAGGCAACGGTCGTCGATCTTCTGGAGATACTGTGGTAGGTGTATACGCCAGCATACTAGTTTCTTCAGCCATGGCTTTCGCGGCCCGAATGGTATGAGAGGTGGGCGCGATGGCGGCTGCGATGTGAAGGAAGATGGTCGGGAGTACCTGACCTAGTCATGGACAGCAGGATGGAAAGCGAGCCTCGAGCGAACGAGGCGCAGAAATGATTAGATCCGGGCGACAGACGTGAGGCCAGCAGTCAGTAGGATACCGCAATGGAGCCAACCGTCATTCTTACGAGCAACGAAGTCGGGACGAGTAGTACACCGCCTACCGACCCGACTCCGTCTACGAGCCAAGCCACAGGTTCGTGAATCGAGCCCCGGACGATCGCATCGCACCGCCGTTTGGAAACCCCATCTGGGCGCTTCCAAGCCTCCGGGACTGGCGATATCTCGCAGCTGCAAGACAGTCCGTGTCATTTGCGGGAATGTGGAGAGGCTGGGAAACACCCAAGAAAGGAACGTGAAGTGAAAAGGAATGCGGGGTGCGAGACTGTCCCTGCGGTCGTTCGCCCAGACGCTGATGAGACAGGACAGCACTCGCCTGTTCCGGACGCTGGCGAGTCGGCGCAAGACACAAGGTTACACTCACATGCACTAAGCTGCAAAAACGTTCGTGCACCATATGAGTGACGGCGCATTCGGGTATCTGTACCAGCGTTCAAGTCGTGTTGTTTGCCCGCTTGTGCGAATCGACGCACATGCCAGTAAGCACGCGAGCAGCAGCACCAGCCAGACCGTCGGTGTTGCAGACTCGGAAGGTGATCGAGTCTTCATGCGCCACGTTGCGGTCAGCTGGGATTGTTGATGGCACGAGGTTTGCAGGGCGTTGGTGAGCATCCTGCTGACATACAATAGGTTCGGACGTGACTAAAGGCGGCAGAGCACAATGTGAAAGGAGCGGCCGTAGCCACATGTCGGATCTCTGTCGGGCGAGCACGGCGGGTCATCGACATCCGGGTGAAGCAAATGTATCTTGTAACTCGAACAATTGAGAAAAGAAGATCGGCGCCGCAAGGCTTGCCTCAGCGTGCTCGAGTTGCTTGGCTGAGCACAAGCACTACTCTCCAAGGATTAGCTAGTTTGTACTGAATGGCACGCGGGCTGGTCAGCGGCTTGTATGGCTGCACGACGATGGAAGTCGTGAACTGGACTGTTGGACACCGACTGGACACCGCACGCAACCACGCCAACGATGATTGGCTAATGCGCTAGGTTTGGAAGAACTTCGCGGAGGTTTAGTCATGACGATCGCCGACTAGACTGCCGGCAGTCGGGGTCTTCATCTGTGGAGGCGACCGACCGCTTGGGAGTCGGCACGTGAGGCGTCAAACTCTGACGATGCTTGTCATCTGGTGTGCGTGACCTCTGCCTTTTTTGCTGGCAGGCCACATCCCGATGCAAGTCATAAGCTTTCAGTGCACGGCATAGCGAAGATGAGGCGAAGATGTTGCGGGGGCGTGACACATGCAGTCCCGCGGACATGGACGGTAAACGACTGTGAAGCGTGGAAAGGTGCCGCAGATGGTGGTAAAGTGTAAGAGAGTAGAGCTTTGTTGATGCCGAGCTATCGTAAGCTCCAATGCTCCGTTTCACCAGGGTCTGGTCGTGTGAGGCCCTAGTGATTCTATATTTCCACATACCCAGATTATTCAGCCCCGAAACGCCTTGCTGTCAACTATACAGATGGAAGACATGACCGCCGAACATGTCCTTCCAGAAACTCCCGCGATGCATCATGATGTGACTATTGCTGTACTTTTGCTTGTCGTTGCATATCTTACAAGACCTTGTTGAAGGCCGGAATGAGAGTCTGGGCGAGCCAGAAAGAGAAGGTGAGCTTAGGACCAGTCATGAGAAGCTTGGGGACCAGGCCCTTGAAGAAAGCGGATGGGCCCTCGTGCTTGAGCATGTTGGCGATGACACGTGCGCCGGTCTCCTTGATCTCGAAGTTGCGGTTCTGGATGCGGGTCTTGACAACGTCGAGAGGCGCAGAGACGATGAGGGAGGCGGAGGAACCGGCAATCGAGGCGACAAAGTTCTGGGACCAGCTGGCGCTGTTGTAGTCCTCGAGCTTGTAAAGGTACTGCTTGGCGGCGGCAGAGCCACCGAAGAGCGCGAATGAACCAGGCGCGTTGCGCGCGGCGGTCCAGCCCCAACCTCTGTACAGGCCGAGGCCCTCGTCGGCGACAATCCTCATGACACCGCGGCCGCGGAAGGACTCAGGGTTTGTCTGCCTCTTGATCTTGAGCACGTCGAGCGGCAGCAGGACGATCTCACCAATGCCAACAAGGCTACCAGCAGTGGCGTGCATGATGGCCTTGCCGTTGCCAGCGCCGAAGCTGTTGTCGAAGAAACTGCCGTGGTTCTTGGACAGGTAGTCGCGCACGAAGGGCTGACCACCGTACTTGTACACACGTTGGAGAATCTTGTAGGCGGCGGCGTAGCCGAGACCGGGGAAGAGGGTAAAGAAACGAGAGACGGCAGGCTTGCTGGCGGCGTCCTTGAAGATGACCTGGTTCAGCTGGGATGCGCCATTGATCTTGCTCTGGTTGGACATCAGGCGCTTTGCGATGGTGTCGACGGGGTGGAAGACGGCAAGCTCGGCAATACCAGCAGAGCCTAGTAGATTGTCAGCACGTGCGCGATTGATGTGAAGGTGTTGCAATGGCTGGACATACCGGCACCCAGAATGCGAGCCATGGTAGACTCCTTCTGAGCACCCTTTGCGGAGGATGCGATGGGCGACATGGTGTGTGTATGTGTGAGGAAGAGAGGATATGAGTACAATGCTGATGTAAAGGAGTGAGGATCAGCAATGACAGGAGGAGGAGTTGATGGCGATGAGGTTGATGTCGCGGCGTTGTTGATGGGAGCTGTATTATTATTGTTGAGCAGACGACTCCAAAAATCGCGTTGGAAAGTCCGAGCCGAGTCCACTTTGCGACGGGAGTGCCAGTGCCAGGGTCAGAGGAAGAAGATGGAGTCCAAGCGCTCATCCGAACCCGCCTTAACCTCCTCCGCCTTCGGACCTTGAGCCCCGTCACCTTGGTCCTACTGATCCATTAGTCTTTGCCAATAGTCATCATCTCAAATGTCGCGATAAGCTGCGAGAATGTCGATGTTGGAAGCCTTACCATCAAGACTGAACTTACACCAAATTCCAGTCACTCAACCATGGACGAACAAGAAGGTTGGAAGTTGGGTACTCATAACAACAGCTGCAGACGGGGACGCGTCACGTCTTTTATACACATCACATACATCTCCCCTTTGCTATGTGTAGGTCGGAAGTGACCGCAAACGTATGCACGGAAGACAAGGACTACAGCAATCTGAAAGCAATGTATAGGACAAGGGACAAGCAACCCAGAAAAACACCCAAGTCTGACAAACATCGTTGAGAAACGAATAAGGAATCCATCCCAAAAGCTGTGCGAGTAGAGCTTTCATTGAAGAGACATTTGCGAAGCGAGCACTAGCAAGTCCGCGACCATACGCAAGCGCGTCTCGCTCACAAGATGAATGCCGCCAGGTCACAATTTCACCACGCCTCCGATCCAAAGCCTCCATGCCTGGATTAATGTCATAGATGACACCGCCTGCGCCGAGCAGACTCGCCTTCAAGATTGGACAAAACAATACCATGCTCTACGAGAGTCATTCCAGGCCAGTATCACCTCATCCACTCCACCGGAATCACTTCACGATCCCAATAAAACGAGTACCCATTCTTGACCTCGAACCCACGCACCAACTTCCCATCAACAAAAGTTGCCTCATCCATTTTTGCAACCCGGTATGCCAGATAGAACGCGAACGCCATCAGCGACATTGCCCCCCAACGCAGATGGTTGCTTTGCCACCTCGCCAGATAACCTCCCTCTCCCACATCTCCCGTGCGAGAGATCTGAAAGGTACGCCACAGTTTCTCCCACAAGAGCACGCTGGCGAGAGTTTTGATCGCCGCCGACATGTACGCTTCTCTATAGCACGCCAGCGCAATGATGATCATGTCGAAAACGAAGGACATGTCCAGAAGCACGATGCACAGCTCGTAGGAAGCCAGCTTGCTGTCCTCAATTGTGTAGAGTGGGGTGCGGCAGAAGGGGCATGAGGTTCTCTCCGTGGCGTTGAGGCGGATGAGACAGTCGAGGCAGATTAGGTGTTGTCTTCTGCATGGCATTTGCAATGGACAGTCATCGGATGACAAGCAGAGCATGCACTCTTCGTTTTCTTCTGCGGTGTGTCCTTGCCTGCACGTTCGGTCCGCAGGCGGCAGATCGTGGAGGAAGTGTGCGAAGTCGGTAAGGTCGTTGGTGTTGTTTCTCCAAGGAGCTGTCATCAGGACTACAGCCCAGCTTGCATGTGCGACAGAGATACAATGCCCACAGCCATCACTCCCCTGGAGATGAAAGCGAAAGCCAGCAATATGCCGACAGCGTCCAGGGATGTTTCGCATAAAGCGGCCCAACATGCAACCAGGAGGAGAAAACAGCTCTTTATCCATCCGTCTTTGGCGAGCAGGTAATTTGCAACAGCGGATGCGGCATCCCACCTAAACGTCCCCCATACATGCCTTTCCCCTGGGAGCCTCGCCCTCTCCAGGACCCTGACACGAGCAGCAACGCGACGGCGAACCGTCTGTGAGCGACACCACAGACCAAACGTCCAAAGCATCATTAGGACTGTCACGACGCTCTTGAAAGCCAAGTCATTCAGGATCGAGACCGTCTCGATGCGCTCGGGCAACCTCCTGAGCCACTGCAAGCGTTCCACACGATCCACGTCGGATAGGCGGCCGAGCACGGAGGTGACGGTCCAGTCGCAGATGCGGTGGGGGATGGTTGGCGGGTAAGAGGCATGGAGGGTGACCTTGGCCATCTTCGGGGTCTTGCTGGTAGTAATGTCCGATCCGCGGACGTGGATGAGACACGAAGGGCAACTGGGATTGATTTCGCGAGGATGCGAGCTAAATCAAGTTGGTCGGAGTTCGTTGGGTGTTTGGGCTTTGACTGGGGGTGTCAGGTTCGTGAAGGTTGGCGGAAAGTCAGTGAAGTGAATGCTGTGTGGAGGGCCGGCCTTGGTGAAAGGTAAGTGAATGCGTCTCGGGGATGTTTGGGGCGTGAAGTCAGACTCGCTGGAAATAAAACAGTGAATCAGACAGGCTAAGCGTGCGCAGCAAGTGATATCTCGCGGAGACCCGGTCTCAAGTAGTCGAGACGACGAGACTATCCAGGGCTTGAAAATACCGCCAACGAACGGACGGCAGATCTCTCTCGGGAGCTGAGCGGATCGATCTTTCATTGGTAACGATCCGGAAAACAAAGAAGAAGTAATGAACCGCGGTTATACGTAAGAGCTGCTTACTCATAGCACACTACATGGGCCATAAAGAGCTATAACCTTGACTTCATGCTTGGCGAAACTGATCCAACGACCGGACTTGCTGTGGACAACGAAAGTCCAACGTCGACAATATGCACAATTGTACCGCAAAACAGCGTCACGCCACCACAGCAATCCTCGTCCAATCATTCCAATGGAATGAGCAGCCCATCCCAACCTCGATCCGACACAGCCTGCATCCAATTCACCAGCTCCCAGTCCACAAATGTCATCTCGTCCAGCGACCCAACCCAATTACCCGACAAACAAGTAATGACCACCAACACAACCGCCCAGATCACCAGCCTATTGTTGTTGTCCACGTAGAAGCCGGGCCACATGTGCGAGAGAATGTGGCGAAGCCACAAGAGCAGCACAACAGACAGCACGACAAAAACGTCGAACGTCGCGTACACGTACGAGCCTTTGTAGATGTTGAGACAAAAAGCCGGTGAACGCGAAAGTGGATGTTGCGCCGAGGCATGCGATCCCTAGTTGGTAGAGGGCTAGTCTGGTTTCTAGCAGGCTCTGCGCTTTGGTGAGCAAACAGCAGCAGGAGGGGCATATGCTCTTATCGTCTGATCGGAGGCGGTGTAGGCAGTCGGTGCAGACCCGGTGTTCTTTCTTGCAGGGCAGTCGTTGTAGGACTCCGTCCGAAGACCGGCAGAGCAGACATCCGTCGTCTCTTTTTTGGCTCTCGGCGTATGCTTTTTCGCTCATTGCGATTCCGGGAGGCTCGCCGCTCGCCATGAAGTCTTCGAAGTTGGGGAGCTCACGGGTTGCCCTCCACCGGTCATTGGACCAGAGCTCCGCCTAAGCAGCATAAGCGCCAGTGACACCGATGGCGGCGACCAATCTCCTGTCATGGACCAGACCGAAGAACAGCAACATGCCAACAGCGTCCGGGAATCCTCCACGAAAAGCAGCCCAACCAACCGCAACAATACTGCCTATGGTATTCCGCCAAACAGCAGTGAATATAATCCCAACACTAGCAAACCCAACGTCGACCAAGTATTTGGCGAGAGGACATCTGCTTTTGTCACAAGGCAGACGTTTGGGGAACATCCCCGCCCGACGCCCCAGACCGCGTGTCCAAGATGACCATAACGTTCCCATCAGGAAAGAGAAGAACAGGGTGTCCAGAATGGACATTCTCTTTGTGCATTTGGGCAGCTCTTCGATGAACCGCGAGGCGTTTAACTGCGATGCGTTTACCCCGGATATAACGTCAACGATGGAGGTGACTAGTTCCTCGAGGTGATTATGCGGGAGCGTCTTCGGGAAACCTGCGTGGAGAGTGAGGTTCTGACCGCACTGGAGGGGTCTTATCGAGTACATGCTTCACTGCTGGTCTGCGGCGTAACGGCGAAGGTGGAGTTTTCCCGGTGGGCTGCTCGGTGGTTTGTTTCTGGGGTAGGAGTGGTCAAGGATATGGTGACGGGGTTGCTAAGAGAAAAGTATGTATTTACAGTATGTATGTCTGGAGCAATTGGATGGATGTTTGCAGATGGTCGCTTGCAGATAAGTTAAACTGAGCTGAGGCTCGAGTCGAAGGTGCTATGCTGGAGATAGATCTTGCCATCGCGGGTCAGGTAAAGCAGGAACGAAAGTAAAGGGCAGTCTTTCCTCGCGAGAAGCAAATAAATGAATGTGCTAGGAAACTTCGAGGAGGGCTAGAGTGAGCCTCAGGTCATCTCGAGGAAAGTGAACCCATTGTATTGAGCGACTCACATGCGAACATCGAACAATGCAGCTGGATCATCCTCTCTAGTAATCATCGCGACGCAATGTATCCAGGTAGGTTGCAAATTGCAAAATCGTTCAAAGTTAGAGTAGGAGATTCATAACCCCAACACTTACTACGACAACTCCAAACATCAGTCACAAGTAACAAATCTCGCCGCCAACCCCGGCGCAAGCCAACACATCATCCCCCTCACAGCAAAGAATTCATCCGTGCGATACCTCTCCCACTTCCCATCCAAGAAAATCGCCGTATCCACGTCTGGCACTCCCCCGTAACGCGCATGAGCCAGATAGAGCGACATTACCAGCTGAAATGTCAACGAGCCCTCGGTAACCGCAGAAAAGAACTCTTCCTCGCCACGCACCCTGATCCGTGACTGAATGTACAGCGCCGAAAGCGCGGATGGAAGGTTGAGGCTCAACATGGACAGCGCGCCGAAGTATTGTCGCTGGGCGATTTTCAACGCCGCTTCGACGAGGCAGATCGCTAGGTGCGCGGCGCTGGCGGCTACTGCTGCTTGGTGGAGGAGGGCTTTTTTGTTGCTTTTCAGGTTGAAGAGTGCCGTGCTGCAGTAGGGGCAGGTGTACCTGCTTGAGTCACGGAGGCGGTACAGACAGCTTGAGCAGACTAAGTGGGAGCAGGGCAGACGGAGAGGGGTTTCGTCGGAGGTCCAGCATACAATACAGTCTTTCTCCGGTTCCCGTTCGGGGAGGCCGAGTTGAGCCTCGAATTGTGACAAGGTTGCGGATTCTGGACTCTGGTCTGTTGGGGGAGGGACATCTGTTGATGTCGGGGTTGTTGTAGTGGCCTCGTTGGTCGTAGCCGAAGGGCTTTCTTCGGTGGATGTCTTCGTGGTAGGATCGTTGTCAGTAGCCGGACGCAAACTCGCGAGAAATGTTTGGAAATCCGGCGTCTTGCCACCAGCGTTCAATGGCCTGTCGGCCAGGAAAGACCAGGCGACGTAAGCAGCAGTCAGAACTATAGCCTCCAGCATCCATTCCTGATGAACACAAGCGCCTATGAGCGCCACTCCAAGGGCATCTTTCCAGCTCACTGCCGCAGTATCGATGGGATAGCGAATTTTCCTCTGAATCGCAAAAGTCACTGCTGCGATTATGGCGGCAAGGATGGGGCGATAGAGCACGTCGCTAAGGATCGAGCGGCTTGTCATCCGGTTGAGGATGTCTTGTAATGACTTCGCCATGTCGTCGTCTCCGTCTCCCCAGACTTTTGTCACTGTCCAGCCGGTGGTAGTGGCAGCAGTGGTAGAAGTCGATGGCAAGCTCAGATCAGCAATCTGTGTCTGCGAGGCCAGCAAGCTGATCGAGTTGTTGCTGTCGGAAAAGTTCATGATTCTGTTGTAAATCGAACTCCATTGCGCGAGAAGTCCGTCCAGCATTTTTGGCCTCTGTTATTGCTCTTGCTTCTGTCTTTCTTCCTTCTTGTCTTGGATCAAATATCGTCTTTTCAATAGGACGAAGGTCGGCTGTGGGAGGAAGTAGCCAGTAGATATATTAGGAAGACCTCGCTTAGAATTGAACAACAAGACAGAGAAGCTAGGTCGAACCGGGTGGGCCTGTTGTACTGGCTTCGGTCGCGTTGCGGACTTTTACTTTTTGAGTTCAACCTTACACTGCGTTGCGCGTGTGTATCTCCACGAATTTGGCCCGGGAGAGGTGTTGTTGGGAGGGAGATGTATATGGCTGTGAGTTGAGCCTTCCAAGATCCATCAATCAATGGTATGGAGTTGAAGTCACCTTTTGAAAAAATCCGGCAGTCACTTCGGACAGATCACGAGGTGGAAGCCTGGTGGTCTTTGAATTGTGGCTCATGCGTTTTAGCGTGCCCGAATGGGCTGGGAGTAGTGGAAGTCGGCACCGAAACTCACGTCACAATTGAATCCTTCAAGTTCGCAAAAGACTGATGGAAAGCATCGCGTTCGTTAGAGCGTTATAATTATATATATGCTTCGTCGCTGAGTCCGTGGACCGTACATGTATGTCGACAGCGCACATCAACGCTGCCGTGAATGGATTGGTCAATTGACCAAAAATCAATAAACGCCGAAATAGACAGCAATGTCCGCCGTGTCTTTCAATGTTCGAGTCATCCGTTGCCGCATCGTTGTATGTCGCAGTCCATGATTCCCTTGACCCGAAAGCATCCCATGCATCGTATTTTCGAGCTTCGCTCATGATCGGTTCGCCTTCTTCCTCAGCACATCGATCAGGACGTCCACCGCATCCATATCGGAAGCGTCGATTTTACCGGTGCTCCACACGTCGTTGGGCAAATGTTTTACCAGCTCGTCGCAACCCGGCTGGTAATTTCTGACTTCTGAGCTGAGAGCTCCTGCAGCCTTCTTGCGCGCAGCCAGGTCATCGTCCTCGAGAGTCTGCTTGACGAGCTTCGGGATAGCGTTGATCGCGAGACAGCGCTCCTGGCAAGCGGGGTTGTTCTGTACAGCGGTGTTTAAGCAGGCGGCGGCCCAGGCACGCATGTCGCTGATTTCGTGGTCCAGCTGCTCGACAAGCGGTATCCACAGACCAAGAGGTTGCATGTTGTTTGCGTTATCAATGCCCTCGATGAGCTGTTCAAAGTTGTCCCAAGCAATAAGCTTGTTCTCGAGGTCGCATTGGTCGAGCGGTGCGACGATGGCGTGCATGGCTTGCTTCATGAGATCGGCTTCTGAGGGCCCACCCATGAGTTGGGCGAGCAGTTCAGGGTTGAGGCCTTTTGCTGGATCGCGAACATCGTCGGTTTGGACGGTTGTGGGGTCGTTGCGCGAGGCGGCGGAGTTCTGAACACTCCACTGGAGGAGTCGGTTAAGTCCTGGGTCGTTCATGTTGGAGGAGTGTGTAGAGTTTCTTGTTGGGCGTTCAAAATTTCTTGAGTCGGATACGATGCGAGAGGAATACTGTGAGAGTAGAGCGAGTAGAGGCGGTATGTGAGGGAGTGAAGTTGTTGGATGTAGATGCGAGATGTTATCACGAACAACAGAAAATACACGAGAGCAGCAATTCACGTCACTCGGGGCCGAAATTTGACGGCCTACCTTCCTATTCTGGACGTTTCCAGACCCTTCGCGATGCTTCTGCACAAAGGTCAAAGTCAGCGACGTTGGGAAGACCATGTGGTAGGGGAGATTGTGAATAATCGGCGGCCTAAGGTTGAAGAGAAATGATCGTTCTGTGCAGAGGCAGCCGTTGTGACGTGGAGTCTGCAGTGACAATAATATTAATAGGGGGGCTTGATATCTCATTCTCTCCCTCTCCCTTTACTACTGTACTGGGATCATCAACGTGGCAAGGCTCATTCCGCCGCCCGCCCCGCCATCTCAGCGACCCCGCCATCCGTGCATTGATGCACCCTCGAAGAGAAGCCGGCGGGTCCGAGTGAATATTAGGGTGAGTATATAAAGGCGAGGGCAGAGGATTGGGCGTGCTGAGCGGTGCTGGCACGTAACAGGCATGTGCTGCAGCGCTCTTGAGTGAATGGATCGGTACGCTATCGACGCTGGCAGGAAGCTGCGCAAGAGGCATCGGCTCGTATCGGCGGCTATCGCATTGGCTTGCGTAAGTGTGTCGAGCCCGCGGCCTGCCGTGAGTTGGTGTTGAGGGGAGTAGGAGGAGAAGCCGCGCGTTGAAACACTTTCCACCAAGCAGGCAGGCACATAAAAGAAATACAGGTAGGCAGGTGGTAGGCAGGTGGTAGGCAGCAGAATAGCAGCGTATATAGCAGGCATGCCAATGCTCGAGCGGATATCCAGGCAAATAGATACTGCAGACCATCAGCACAGACAAGAGCCAACACAGCCTCATCTGCACGTCGCCACATAGCCCGGAAAGCGAGAGCACTGGCGAGGTGAGCACGCTAGACGGAAGTCGCCCTAGACCAAGCAAGCAAGTCTTGGCATACCACTCTTCACCGACCGCAGCTCCCAGGTCTTCCACCACCACCTCATCACCACCACCTGCTCTACCTCGCCTTCGTAATACCACCGCCCTCTCCCGCCAACCAACTACCAGCCAATTGTCTGGTTTAGCTGTCCGGCCCAATCGCCTCGACTCACTCACAACACCTCACCCACCCCCACCAACCAAAACACCGCCGCTATGGAGGGTAAGCATGCCTCCCTTTCCGTCCCCTGCCCGCTATCGGTCATCATCGCCGTCGCCCATTCGCCTTCGAGCACCCGTCGCTAACCTTATCCTTCTTCACAGAGGAGGTCGCCGCCCTCGTCATTGACAATGGGTAAGCATGCGCTGCCCGCCCGCTTCCTGCCAGCTGGTCCCTCAGCTCGGCGACGTCATATCATCAACACCGCCGACGACACTGAGTCGCGCAGAAGCGGCGTGGAGTACACTACATCTAGGACAAGAACTGACTGAATGCCAGTTCTGGTATGTGCAAGGCCGGTTTCGCCGGTGACGATGCGCCCAGAGCCGTTTTCCGTAAGTCCAAAAACACATGTTCCACATCCTGCCCGACGGCCAGCTGACAACATCCTAGCTTCCATTGTCGGCAGACCCCGTCACCATGGGTATGCTCCTCTTCCATCCCTCGCCCTTCCCGGATTCAATGTCTAATCGCAGCGCAGTATCATGATCGGTATGGGTCAGAAGGACTCCTACGTGGGTGATGAGGCACAGAGCAAGCGTGGTATCCTCACCCTGAGGTACCCCATTGAGCACGGTGTTGTCACCAACTGGGACGACATGGAGAAGATCTGGCACCACACCTTCTACAACGAGCTCCGTGTGGCTCCCGAGGAGCACCCCGTCCTCCTCACTGAGGCTCCCATCAACCCCAAGAGCAACCGTGAGAAGATGACCCAGATCGTTTTCGAGACCTTCAACGCCCCGGCTTTCTACGTCTCCATCCAGGCCGTCCTCTCGCTCTACGCCTCCGGTCGTACTACCGGTATCGTCCTCGACTCCGGTGACGGTGTCACTCACGTTGTCCCCATCTACGAGGGTTTCGCTCTTCCCCACGCTATCTCGCGTGTTGACATGGCCGGCCGTGACTTGACCGACTACCTCATGAAGATTCTCGCCGAGCGCGGTTACACCTTCTCCACCACCGCCGAGCGTGAAATCGTTCGCGACATCAAGGAGAAGCTCTGCTACGTCGCCCTTGACTTCGAGCAGGAGATCCAGACCGCCAGCCAGAGCTCTTCCCTCGAGAAGTCCTACGAGCTTCCCGACGGTCAGGTCATCACCATCGGCAACGAGCGCTTCCGTGCCCCCGAGGCCCTCTTCCAGCCCTCCGTCCTCGGCCTCGAGTCCGGCGGAATCCACGTCACCACCTTCAACTCCATCATGAAGTGCGATGTCGACGTTCGCAAGGACCTCTACTCCAACATTGTCATGGTGAGATTTATTGTCTGACTACGAATAATTGCTCAAATTGCTAACAAAACCTAGTCTGGTGGTACCACCATGTACCCCGGTATCAGCGACCGCATGCAGAAGGAGATCACCGCCCTGGCCCCCTCCAGCATGAAGGTCAAGATCATCGCTCCCCCAGAGCGCAAGTACTCCGTCTGGATCGGTGGTTCCATTCTCGCCTCCCTCTCTACCTTCCAGCAGATGTGGATCTCGAAGCAGGAGTACGACGAGTCTGGACCCTCCATCGTCCACAGGAAGTGCTTCTAAGCGCATCGCACGATGTAAGACAAGGCCGAGGCGCCGTCGACGGCTCCAGCATAGAAAGCCTAGGAGCGCAATGGGATGCACGCTGCGAGATAGACAGGTCGCGAGCACGGCGATATAACGAGCGAGCGTGGCATACGGCATGGAAGCCTAAGCTTTTGCGCAGGAATGATGTTTCCTTCTTCTCTTCTTGGGCGGGTGCACGCGCTGCTCTCGCTTCAGTTGGGAGAGTATTGTCTGCATCATTCTCGGCGAAATCTTCTTCCCTATGCCGCGATGCTCTTTGCTTCGCTTTGAAATGAATGCACGTTTGTAGCGAGATTGAGACCAAAAGAAATATCAGAATGTGTTTACCTTGAAGACACTATAGTACGGATGGTTGGAAAGTGATATTGCACCGTGTCTCTCGTTAAGTCAGTTGATCCTCAACTTTTCGCCAGACAAGACAAACATGCGCCTACTGGCGTGATATTGCAACAGCTCCCGAGCTTCACTCAGATCTTACCTTAGGTACTTACTACACGGGCATGTACAATAGAACACGACCAGTGCTGTCCTCCGCACTGAACGAACGATGACGTAGGCAGGTCAACGATCGAGAGGCAACGAACCGACTCCACCGAAAGTACTAAGATAAGTACATCTTTTTCTTCCCGACCGTTAGACGTGTCGACCTCGTTGTATAGTCATCCTCAATTCTCCAAAATTGCGCTGTTCAACCACTCAAAACTGGCCGTCATTCGTCGACCAAACTTTTCTGCGGCATCACTCGTCAAAAAGTCACTTGCGCTTCGTCCCAAGTCTCGCCACCTCGCCACAATGACTACCGAAGATGGAAAGAAAAACATTGTAATAATCGGCGGCGGAATCATCGGCTGCACATCCGCATACTACCTCACACGCCACCCGTCTTTCGACCCTTCCAAGCATTCGATCACTCTCCTCGAGGCGTCTTCGATCGCTGGAGGCGCTTCGGGCAAAGCAGGTGGTCTGCTGGGTCTATGGGCGTATCCTAGTAGTATCGTGCCTTTAAGCTACCGCTTGCACAAAGAGCTCGCCGAAGAACACGGCGGCGCGGATCGATGGGGTTATAGAGCTGTGCACTGCGCCCAAGTCGACTGTGTCGGCAAGAAACCCGAGAAGACCGCCAATGGAGCCAGCACCAAAGATGAAGACGTGAGTCTTCAGAAACGCAGCAAAGAGGCCCTGGGCAAGCTACGAGCAGCTGGTGTCCCCAAAGAGCTCGACTGGATCGATGCAGACAGTTTGAAGTACTACGACGAAATGGGCACGCCATCCACTACGGCCCAAGTGCACCCCTTCCAATTCACAACCTCCATGGCCGACCTCGCCCGCGAAGCAGGAGCAGACATCCGCACGCACGCTCCCGTCGACAAGATAACCTTTTCCCCCGACGGAGCCCGCGTCGAAAGCGTCTCTTACACGGACAAATCCCCCTCAGGCTCCAACGAGCAAACCACTCTCCCGGCCACCGACATCATCCTCGCCGCAGGCCCTTGGACCCAACGCCTCCTTCCCTCCGCTCCAATCGAAGCCCTGCGAGCCCACAGCGTCACTATCCGCCCTTCACGCCCCGTAAGCGCCTACTGCCTCTTTACAGAGATCAAACTTGGCGGCGGCGGCAAGAAGAGCGAAACCGTCACCCCCGAAATCTACGCCCGCCCCAACAACGAAGTGTACGCCTGTGGCGAAGGCGACCGCGCCGTGCCCCTCCCCGCCCTCTCCTCAGACGTCTCCGTCGACGAATCCAGGTGCGACGAAATCGCCGCGCACGTCGGCGCTGTTTCGCAGGAGTTGAGGGAGGGTGTTGTTACCGCTAAGCAGGCTTGTTACTTGCCTAATGTGGATTCAGGGAGGTCTAGTGGGCCGCTGATCGGTTTGACGGGGGTTGAGGGGCTTGTTCTTGCGGCGGGACATACTTGCTGGGGAATCCAGAATGGGCCGGCGACGGGCAAGTTGGTTGGGGAGTTTGTTTTCGAGGGTCAGGCGAAGAGTGCGAAGGTTGGTGGGTTGGATCCTAGGCTTTGTTTGTAGGTATGGTTTTTCCATCGCTTGCATTCGTGCATTTGCATATGCATTCGATAGTCGAAGAACCGAATCTAGATGGAATGAAACATCAATACTTACCTCTCGATCCCTGAATCAAATGTATTGTGTCACATCTGGTGATGCTGTTCATGTTTTATTTCGTCTGCGCTGGTCTGGTCTGGTTTGTTATGTAGTGTCTGTTCTCGCGCTATACACTCTCTCCGAAAGCCACGCTGAAAGTCAACATGCGTGACGTTTCGACATGGTTTTGGCCGACCTTTCGAGATTTCAAACTAGTATGTCTGCTTCTGGAGTTCGACAAGAGTGATTATCAGAGCTCTCGGGTAGCGAAACGAGAATAGCACTGTCGCCATCTTCAAATTCCATCTCGACGCAAGCTTTGTCTGTCGCTTGTAAATAAAGCTGGGTGTAGACTGATTGGCCGCTTTCTGTATTGTGTTGCCGGCGCAGATGTGTTCGAGTCTCTATGAAAGCGGCTGAAGCTCCCGGATTCGAAAGTGATGGCAATGGCGTGCAATGCATCGTGATCCAAGGACTATTCAATCCCAGGAAGTTGAAAGGTCGCCTCGGCAGAAGTCTTGTGACCTTCCGAGCTATGCAAAAGATCGATATCCGATCATTGCTGATGTTCTGTCTCAACGCGGTCTTGAGTGCTGGTACGGCGACCGCGATCTACTCCTACTGCGGTTGGAACGACGTCTTCCCTCGCGCCTCGGACTCTTCGCTCCTTCATGATCGCGATAGTGATCTCTTGGTCCTCGGTACCGGTCTCCCTCGCGTCGAAGCTCTTGACTTCTCGACCGATGCCTCCCGTGCTCCCTTGAGCGTGAGCGCGAACGATGTCTGTGCGAACGCTTGCGGTCCTGCTCACGGTCTCGGGATCTCGACCTTGACCTCCTCCTGCGCTTTCCAGACCTATCACCATCTTTGTCATGACGATCGCGGTGTCTGTCCCTACTGCGGTCTCGCCGCCTATCGTCACGCGAGCGATGCTTCTTCCTCTCACGATGTCCACGATCGTGGCTCGCCTCAACCTTCTCCTCTCCATCGTCCAGTGCCTCCTTCAAAGCCTTATTGACCTCTCTCTGACTGATCTTGCTCTCGCCCAGAGGTTCGGTATTAGCACTTCTGTCAGGCACAGGGAGTCCAAGTGCCCTTGCCATAGCATCCTCTTCAGCCTGTTTCACTTTCCTGCGCTCCTCCTTCATCTTTTCCCGCTCTTCCGCTTCGCGCTCTTCTGCCGTCTTGTGTGCATCGTCGGCTTTCGCGTACCAGTTGAGATCTTTGCCTTTCTGCCACCGTCCCACCGGTGCCATCAACGAGTGGCCCAGGTAGTTTTCGCGCTGCGCGTCGCTTTTCACATCCTCCCATTTGAAGTCTACGCCGCCGCGAGAGCCTTCTTTCCGAACAGTTTGGAGAAGGTCCATGATGGCGTATTCGATTACCCACGAGTGGGACTGAACGTCTGCGATAGGTTGCTGTGGTCAACGTGTAATAGCTTGAAGGCTTGTCACATGTCAAATGTGGTCCAGGCGCGCGAAAGTGAAGCTCCCGTCTGCAAGACAGGGAAAGCTGGGGGCGGGATGACGTTTTGGGACAGCCGGATCCAACGTGGCCTCGAAACATTTAAACATTGGCAGGCCGAGGCATTGGGATTGAAAAGAGAGTTGGGACGACAAGTTGCAATACCAGATTCACTTTACCTCGATCATGCCGTGGAAGCAATGGAGCGCCAACGCGCTGCTTGCCTCCCTTTACGCTACTCAGGCTCTCGCCAGCAGCGAACCTGAGGTCTTCACCAAGTCGAGCAACGAGAGCTTGCAATGGGGACCTTACAAGTCGAACCTCTACTTTGGCGTGCGTCCTCGCATTCCTAAGTCTCTCAGTGCCAGTCTCTCGTGGGTGAGAGTCGAGGACTTCCAAAAAGTCCAGAACAATGTCCGACACACGTGCGAGCAGCACGAGGGCATGGCTGGCTACGGCTGGGACTCATACGACCCTCGCACCGGAGGCGTGCAGACAATCCACGACAAGGGCAATGGCATTGATCTCGAGACTAGCTTTGTCACCATCAGCGACGGCGCTTGGGCGGCCAGGATCAAAGGCACACCTAGGGAAGACGCAGACCTCATGGCTGGCACTCAAAACGGCGTCGACACGATGAAGACCGCCTTGTGGTTCAATCTTGGTTTGGAGGGGCTCGGCAGTCTGGAAGCGACGGGTGTCGAAGATGCGGAAGAGTTTGGATACCAGGGTGATGTTGTTTTCGACGGTCAGACGAACGATCTGGGCGAGTTCACCGTCACCGTCACCGAGCCGGAAAGCAATTCGCACCCTGACCCGATCCACCCGGCTGGTCAGGAGAAGCCGCTTGATCGTACACTCGTGCACTCTCTTCAGGTCCCTGAGGAGGCTCTTTGGCAGCTCAAACGTGAGTCCTACGCAGTCTACGACACAGCCGTTTTCACGGAACCCGAACTGATTCTTTTGCAGCGATGCTCTTTGGATCGTTGAAGACCACCATCGATGGATTCGTCGAGGAATACACTACTGAGAAGATGCCGCCGCCATGGCTGACGTACACCATCCAGAACCGTCCCGGTGCTGGCAACATGCATCTGGTACAGAAGGTCTTCGAGGGCGCATTCGAATTCGACATTATCTACAGGCCGAAGAGTCGCGAGATGTCTTTCTCTTCTGACTTCGTCACCAAGCAGATCGACAGCATCAAGAAGAGCTTTGACAAGAAATATCTTGATGTGCTCAAGCCTCAGGCGCCGTTCACGGTGTCGAAATACTTGGACTTCTCCAAGAGCTTATTCAGCAACCTTATTGGCGGCATTGGATACTTCTATGGTGACCAGGTTGTCGACCGCTCTTACGCCAGCGAGTACGACGAGGAGAATGAAGGCTTCTGGCAAGAGGCGGCAGATGCCCGCGCGAAGAACCAGCACAAGCTGGAGGGTCCCTATGAGCTCTTCACTGCTGTCCCGTCGCGTCCGTTCTTCCCCCGTGGCTTCCTGTGGGACGAGGGCTTCCACCTTCTGCCCATTCTGGACTGGGACCCAGAGCTCACCATGCAGATTCTGTCAAGCTGGTTCAACCTTATGGACGAGGATGGCTGGATCGGTCGCGAGCAAATCCTCGGCGCCGAGGCAAGGTCCAAGGTTCCACCAGAGTTCCAGGTCCAATACCCGCATTACGCCAACCCGCCTACTCTTTTCATGGCGATTGAAGGCCTGCTCGATAAGGCCGAGAACAAGGACACTGCTTCTCGCAACGAATTGGTAGACCCCAAGATTCTTAAATCATGGCTGGGTTCTGTGTACCCTCTCTTGCAGCGCCACTTCGACTGGTACCGCCGTACCCAGTACGGTGACTTGAAGTCCTACGACCGCGAGGCCTTCTCTTCCAAGGAGGCTTACCGCTGGCGTGGACGCACAGAGCAGCACATCCTCACTTCCGGCCTGGACGACTACCCTCGTGCCCAGCCACCGCACCCTGGTGAGTTGCACACCGACCTCATCAGCTGGATGGGTCTCTTCAGTCGCAACATGGGTCGTATCTCTGCTTTCCTCGGCGAGAGTGAGGATGAGGCGAAGTACAACAAGATCGCAGAAGCCATCCGCCGCAACGTGGACGACCTTCACTGGGATCCTGTTTCGAAGACTTACTGCGACGCAACCATCGACGCCTACGAGGAGAGCATCCATGTCTGCCACAAGGGATACATCTCCCTGTTTCCGTTTATGACTGGCCTTCTTGGTCCAGACCACGAGCATCTTAGTGACATTCTGAGCTTGATCGGCGACAAAGAGGAGCTGTGGTCGCCCCACGGCATTCGCAGTCTGAGCAAGAAGGATGAATACTACGGCACTGCCGAGAACTACTGGCGTAGTCCGGTTTGGATGCCGCTGAACTACCTAATCGTGAAGAACCTGCTTGTAAGTTATTGGAAACCTCTTCTTGACATTTTGAAGCCAACATACTAACGCACACTCCCAGGACATCGCTCAGCAGCCCGGACCCCAGCAGAAGCGCGCTACCTCATTATACACCGAACTGCGTAAGAACCTCGTAGACACCGTCTACGATTCATGGCTGGAGACTGGCTTCGCATGGGAGCAATACAACCCTGACACTGGTGCTGGTCAGCGCACGCAGCACTTCACCGGATGGACGAGCATGGTCGTCAAGATCATGAACTTCCCTGATCTGAGCGGCAATGGCAGTGGCCACGACGAGTTGTAAAAAGAGGTACGATCGCAAAAGATGATTTAGCAAACGTACATGATATGTCAAGACTTGTCCTCAATGAACGAGTAGAGATATAGAGACTTAGGAAGGATTACCATACAATATGCGTATTCGGCCTGTCACCGGTCGACCATTCACAAACGTTCGAGTCTTTTCAGATCATCCACGCTTGTCACTTCTTCTTCTCTTCTTGCTTGTCCTCCGCTGGTCCTCTCCCTATCTTCCAACCCACTCTAACCAACGTCTCGCAACACTTCTCGGTCGAATTCGCGACCAAATCCCGATCGAAAACCACCTCGCCCTTGGGAAACAACGCGATTACCGTGCTACCTCCATACCGGAAAGCGCCCAAACACTGTCCTCTCTTGATCTCCACTCCTGCCACAACGCCAGGATTGTACCTGATGCTCCCTACCAGCATCGCTCCCACCGCCACGATAGCAACAACCGGAGACGGCGACTGTGACGAGCCAATACTGCGCCGCACAATCATGACTGACCGCCTGTTTTCACAGAAAACATTCAGAGCTCCAGCTTCGTTGATCGCTTGTGGGTTGACCGTGTAGTACGTCCCAGGAATCTCGGTGATGCTCTCAATCACGCCGTCAATGGGCGAATGCCAACGGTGATAATCTTGCGGCGCCAAACGAGCTATCGCAATAGCGCCGCCGTCGAAGTGGCCTGCCCACTTCCCGTTCTTCTCCTTTTTCTTGTCCAACTGACCACCATCTTCCCCGTGATAGCCATCATCCTCCTCGCCCAACAACCTTCCAACCGTAAACCCAAACCCCTTGACCCAAAACCTCGTAGCCAAATCCACCGTAGGGAAAACCATAAACCTGCAATCCGCCAGCGAAGAAACAACCCGCCCATCGTCCAACTCCGCAACAGGCCTCGCATCAGCCCTCAACTCCCGCGCGAAGAACTCGTTGAAAGTAGCGTATGCGTCCGGATCAGGCTGCTTCAACTCCGTCAGCGAGCCCGTGAGGCCAAAACTCTCAATGAAAGGCCTGATGTGTTTCTTGCTCGCCGGCGAATCGTAGTTTTTCCCCAGAGCTTCGCTTTGCGATTTCAGCAGAGCCTGGGACCGTTTCCAGTGCAAGATCGTTTCTTGGCCGGCGCCGTAGTAGAGGAAGTGCATTCCTAGGCGCACGTAGATGGACATCGGTTCGAAGGTTTTGGCGCCCGTGTGGCGGTCTAGGACGTAGTTGCCTAGGTGCCAGGCGTTTTCGAAGTTCTCGAGCGAGTCTTGGGTTACCAGGCTGTGGAGGTAGGAGGTTGTTGTGGGAGACTTCTGGGTCGGGGCTTGGGGTTGAGAGTTGGTGGATGTGGTTGTGTTGGGGTTGGTTATTAGGGTGGTGAGAACTGTGGAGGCTGCTTCGCGTTGATTGTTCGAGGGGGCGGTTGCTGAGGGTGGGTTTGGGGGTTGGGAATCCATGTCGATTGATTTCTGATTTTACCTGAGGGCGTACACGGTCGAACTCGATGGGTTTTGGCAAACAAGAATATACTTAGTAGGTTGCGTGGTGGGCGTTGGTGTGAGATTTTTGCTTTGCAAGGTTGTCTCAATGATACAGTTGTGCTGTGGGAAGGCACGTCGCCACCGGCCTGTATGACGATCGGGCAGTCATTACCTTGCATGTACAGTGGACATGAGAGCCGGATGCGGAAGCCGAGGATAACACCGTGAATACCGCAGTGTATACTGTATGCAATGCGCAGTGTGTACAAATAAAATAACGCAATCTATCTGGTATCATTCGCCATTGCTTTAGGCGTCCATGCAAATGGAAAAGGAAGAACATAAAAAGAAAGCTTGACACCCGCAACCTCAACTCGTCAGCGCCACTTGCCCAACAACGTCTTTCGGCTTGCCGGCGTTTCCGATGAGCCTCTTCCACCACGGCTGTTTCAAAGGCTGATGCTGAGCTGCGTAGTTTTCCTCCTGGACATTGTGCTTCCCGACAATGCTGAGGAAGACCTGGTCGAGCGTCGCCTGCGAGACGGAGTAGTACTCAAGTCCAAGCCTAGCTTTGTTTGCCTCGAGTTGGGCGAACAGGGAACTGATGCCGCTCTTAGCCGACCCCATCGGCTGTTCCTTCTCGATGACGCCTCCCTTGTCGACGCTACTGTGGCTGTCGTCGGTACTGCCAGTCTCGACGGACTCCAGGACGGCAGCCGGGCAACTGAAACGGAATTGGCCATGGAATGAGCGATCCTCCGTTTGGGCGCCAGGGAAAGAGGTCAGGACGAAGTTCTTGATCTCGGCCATGTCTTTCTCGCTGGTGTATGGGGCGTCCTTGTGGACCAGGTGCACGTGCATGGCGTCGCTGTGCTTCTTGCGTAGTTGATCACCGGTTCCAAGAGCAAGCATATGGCGAGCCATGATGCCAGCGCGATCGGCCAGAGCGTCGGCTTCTTCCATAGAGTGGGTCGTAAGGACTAGAGAACGGCCGGCGGAAATGGACTGCAATGTGCGCCACATGATACGCTTTGAAGCAGCATCCATACCGCTGCTAGGTTCGTCGAGCAGAATCACCGAAGGGTTACCCATCAGCGCAATACCCAGACTGAGCTTGCGCTTGTTGCCACCAGACAGCTTGGCAGCCATACGGGTCTTGAAAGGTTCCAAACCCACTGCATGAATGACCTTCACAACGTTGTCCTCGACATTGGGAACGCCGCGGGCGCGTGCGTAGAATCGAAGGTGCTCGATGGCGGTCATTTGATCCATGGCATCATGCTGAGGGCATACACCTAAGTTGATTCGAGCTGCTGCCCGCTGGGCGATGATAGATCTGTCTTCAATACGAATGTCGCTAGACCTTCCAGTGGGACGAGTGTCGCCGCGAATCATGTTCATGGTGGTTGATTTACCGGCTCCGTTGGGTCCGAGCAAGGCAAAGACCTCGCCTCTGGGCACACCGAAAGTGATGTCGTTGACGGCCACGTTGTTTCCGAAGATCTTGGACGCGTGCAGCACGCGCAATTCATCATTACTGGCATCGACCCGTTTGGATTCGGCGAAAACTTCTTGGTCCACTTGCTCAGTTTCCTCGGCGTCCTGCTCGCGATGCTGCTTTCTGGTCAAGAACGCTGGTTTGTAGCCGCTGTCCCACCAGATGAGTACTGTGAGGAAGATTGCGGACTGGATGATCAAGTATAGGATACATGCACCGTAGACACTGATGTCTCCAGGGTACGATGCAATCTCCGAGCCCTTGCAAGTAATCGAGAAGACGTTGAGTGTTGTCGTGAGTGTCCTGAACAAGTTCCCAGATGGGAAGATGGCAGCCATAACGTAGTGCGAGATGTCAACGGATCTGTCGATTTCGGCAGGGTCGATGAAAGTGTTGAGGACCATGAAGACAACAAAGTAGATGAGGAAGAAGCAGCATTGTCCGCCCGAGGCGAAGGCGAATGTGGCAAGTTGACTCGTCGTGAAGAGCGACACAACGTACGCCATCAGTGTTGCGGAGAGGCCGTAGAGCATGAATACCACAAAGACGTATCCTAGACCGTAGAAAGCAGCCGACGCGGATCCAGCATAGATGATACAAGTCACCGCGCTGATTAGCAAGACAATGCAAAAGTCAAACAATGTGTAGGCAATCCACAAAGGCCCGGCTCGAACACCGTTACTGTAGTGTAGAGCTCTGACAGTTCTCAGACGTTCCACGTTGGTATACAATGCGAAGAAGCCAGGGTATGCGCTCATGGCAAGTCCGAAGTACAAGATGAACTGGAGAGTTTGGCCAAGGCTGGGCGCCGCTTGTGTGTCGAAATGCTGGAAGCTGGTGTAGATCGGCGTATCGGTCAAGCTCACGTCCATGATGTTCTGGACAGCAACAGAGAAGTACACATCGTAATCACCACGCCACGCAAAGGTCGGTGTGTTCCCAAGAACAAACCCTCCCGGAATGAGTGTGGCGTAATTGGCATTGATATAGTCTCTGAGTGCTTGCACCGAGTCGATTGATTCGATTGATAACCCTGGGTATAGGGTGTCGACAAGCTCGGGAATGTCTGATGACGGTCCGGCGGGGAATTGGCCAACTCTGCCCAGCAGAAGAAGAGACTGCAAGGAGAAGCTTGGGCTGTTCGAAGAGCCTTCCCGAGGGTTGCAGGTCGGTATTGTGTAATTCATCACGAAGAGGGTAACGAGACCACCAGCAATGACCGGGATGAGGAGTGCGACAAGGTACGGAAGCGGGTTTCTTCGAAGAATAATCCAGCGCTTCCGGAAAAGCACCCAGGTTTGCGCAAGGAAGGAAAGTGGTTTGCCCTTGGCAAGTTGAAGCTCTTTCTTTCTCGGACCGACATTTTCGGTTGATGAGACTGGGCTCATTGCATCGCCTGGTGTTTTCTCGAATTCCTCCTTGGTCTCGCCAGCCAGGTTCAAGAACACGTCTTCCAATTGAGGTCCGTTGACCTGATAATCCAAGACTCCGGCCTTCTCGAGCTCGAGAACGAAATGAGCTGCTGTTGCAGAGTCTGCGAGTTGGTACACGGTCTGGTCACGTTGATAGTCCTTCGGATATTGCTCCAACTCGGCTGGTAGGTCTCTCTTGTTCTCGTGGTAGATACGCACGCGATATCCTCCGCCGAGTTCGTGCTTCAAAGCTACCGACGATCCATGCGCTACGACTTTACCCTTCGAGATGATCATTACATCGTCAGAGAGCAGATCGGCTTCGTCAAGGAAATGCGTGGTCAAGATCATGGAGCGCTTTCCACGCTCGGCGAGGATAATGTCCCAGATCTTGCGCCTACTCAGAGGGTCGAGTCCAGAGCTGACTTCGTCGAGCATACACAGGCTTGATCCACCTGTGAGCATCATTGCAAGTTGACATTTGCGCTTCTGGCCACCAGAGAGTGTGTTGGACTTTGCATGGACTTTTTGCTCCAGGTCACAGTCAGCCACTAGCTTTTTCATGGCCTCCTTCGAGTCGAGGGTAGTCGCTTTCAATCGGTTGAATATCTTGACATGCTCATAGACCGTCAACTCATCCCAGAGGACGTTCTTTTGGGGACAAAGGCCGATGCCGCCAGCCGCTTCCATCTCGATCGTTCCCTCCGTGGGGCGCTGTAGACCAGCTAGTACATCAAGTGTAGTACTCTTGCCACTTCCATTGGAGCCCAACAAAATCATGACCTGGCCTCGGAGAACTGAGATGTTGATATCGTCGACAGCCTTCACAGTCTGTCGCGGATCTTTCGAGAAACGGGCCCAGACGTTCCTGTATATCCAGCTTTGCGGGTAGTATTTCTTGAGTCCGGTGATCTTGACGGTTTCCGGGCTGTCGTCTGCCACATGCCGCAGTGTTCTGGCCTTGGAAGCCGTGCCGTAAAGACTACGCTCAATGAATGCGCCAACAAAGGGGTAGACGACAAATTGAATGGCGCAGAAGATGAAAAACACATATCCTGGGACTTGCCACGGCGAGCTCGGCGGCCCTTGGCTAAGATTGACGGGGATTTCTTCTTGTTGCCAGTACGCCATGTAGATCGTGAACAGCGTGAAGTTCATGGGAGGGAAAAGCAAGCTCACGATGTACACCGCGCCATCGCTGGTCGGCGGTACAACTTGAATGATGATGGCAAGGATGATCGAGACAATCGTGACGGTGATACCCGAAAGCTGAGCTTTGCTGAAGAGACTGGCGAAAGCGATCGAAAAGCTGGTCATCGCGAGACCCGCCATGATGTAGTATCCAACGAGAACACCGACTGGGGAGTCTGGGTAGTTCAGAACCGAGACGATCGCCGCTCCAATTATCCAAGACGGTAGATACAAGACGGCAAATGAGAAGTGCATAGAAAGGATGCGCGCCGCTTGTGGCTCCCATCGTCGCTTGTTGGGCATCATGGCTTCGATGAGCTGCGACATGCCTAGCTCTCGTTCTAGGGCAAGCTGTCCAGTTAGTTGATAGGCAACGCCGACAAAACCGATGAAGTAGGCGAGACCGAGAATGTTGATGATAGAGTCCATGTATAGTCGAACGATATTGGCGTCTCGTTCCTCGTTCGTCTTCGACGTATAAGCAAATTGCTGGACCTCGTCGGGCAGAGTTGCGCCCTCCAACAACGCGATCTCTCGGTCGACAGCATGCTGAAGAGGTAGCACGTAAATCTCGCCGTCGTTGGTGTCTCGGTTGACGAATATACGTTCTCCAAGCGCACCGTCGGCACGGAGAGTATAGTTCCAGATTCCGCCATCGCCCTCGGTAGGTGACGAAACGAATGTGACGGCTCCAAAACAATTCGAAACTGATCTGATCGTGCCCCGACAAACGGTAAGAAGCTCGCCTTCGTTGTCCACGGTCTGGACGTTCAGGCCAGCTCCAGTGAGAGTCTCCGAAAGGGGCGTTATGATTTGCTCGATTTGGCCGCCAGTGAAGCCATTGTTGACGAAGACGAAGGATTTGCGTCCGCCGCTTCCTTGGGATACAGCATCTGCTAGCGATCGCAAAGGTCTTGGAGACCCAACGCCGAAGTCACTCGGAGGAACAAAGAAGTTTTTCGCATATGAAATGAAGAAGAAGAAGATAATAGGGGCGAAGAATGCGCGGACCAGTGTGCCGAACCAGTTGCGCCAGAAGACTATGAGCAGCGTCTTCTGGACTAGAGCCCACCATTGCCGCATGAAGACCATGGTGTTTGTGTTTGTCGCAGGCGCTGCCCGCTAGAATCGAGGTTTAGGCTCCCAGTATGTGAACAGAGCGTTCGTCCAATTGCCAGAAATCGGCGGCGAACAGCCAGTCGGCCTTTGTAGTCGGTCTAGTCGCGTGTGTAAATAATCCAGAATGACCGAACGTCCCAGAGTGCGAGAAACAGCAATGAATGTCAAGAGAAAGGCGTGCACACGCGCACAACCATCTCTGTTATTGAATGGGATGCCAGAGAGGCGCAGTGCAGTGTAGAGTAGAGTCAAGCACGTCAGGGCGCCGGCATGTCTGCACTCCGTTGCCACGCCTCACCCGCTTTAACGCTAGAACATGCCCTACCAAGATCGTCAAATCTCGGCAAACCTAGGCGCACGGAATGCTATTCCGAGCTCGCAGCCATAGATTATTTCGACTTTATTATTGATGGCCCGATTTCATGTCCAGAAAATCCTTCGATCGACGCCTTATCTTCCCCTTCTCTTTTCCATGGCAAACAACGAGAATCATGGTCTTTTCAACGCCTTCGCTAAATCGATCGAAGGGTTTGGCATCTCCACGATCTAAGACAGCCTAATGATTTTAACGCCACTGCCAACCGTCGCTAAGTCAGCATACCAAGCCGCCCAGACTATCCCTCTCGCTTACTTGTTTGTACGACAAACGAGACGGCACTATGATGCATACGTATACGCGCAACTCATCATTCTGTAACTCACAGGGTACTGTGGATTGTGTACCGTTCTCACAGTCCTACAACAGCCTGCTCAAGACTTCCTGACCGGCCACAGATCTGTATGCCGATTCGCATCGAAATCTGAATTGTCACGAGTGTTCAGTGCTAAAGAAGTGGCCGCCTTTTTCACTTTCACTGACTATCATAAATGTCGGTCGCGCCTACTTTTCTTTGCCTCTTTCGGTGATTTTTGATTGGTCACAAGGCCTCGGCGCTGAAGAAACGACTGCGTCTTCGCATTCGCTTGATCGATTCAACTGATGGTCTTCCTAAAAAGCTTACAGATTTAATTTGTCACGGGACACTGAGCAGGGAAAAAACCCAAAAATCCAAGACCACAATAGATGTTCGACCATTGTCCCCAAAATCAACGTCCCAACATTGCTAGACCTTTGCAAGGCAATGCCGGCATACAAGAACATCTATTATTTCTACTCGTCTTTCTCTATGGATTGAGATGCGGTGGCCACCTCTTTTTTCTCCCATGCGCGGCCCTCCCTATCTACCGCTTCTCTTGGTGGCGACGGCGATCCGTCAACCACCTTGGCCTTACCACCCTGCGTGGTCAGCGTCAAAAATGGCACCAATACCACCGAAACCACCGAGCAAGCGAGCGCAAACCAGAAAGTGGCGGTATATGGCTGTGTCTCACGATCCCAGTACGCTGGCATGGTAGGATCCTGCTGCACGGCATTGAACAGAGCCGTCGTAACGCCAAAGCCAACTGTCATACACAGCCTCGTGACCGTCTGGAAGATACCACCGGCGATACTCTGCTGTGCGGCCGGCAGAGACGACATGACGTACATGTTGGCGACGTTGAACTCGAGGTCTGCGCCGACGACCATCAGGACGAAAGCCGGGAAGCTGAAGGCCCAGTAGCTCGAGGATTGGCGGTTGAAAGCCAGGAGCAGGAAGGCAGCAACGTAAGCGATTGTGCCAACGAACATGAGTAACTTGTTGGAGACCTTGTGTAGTACCATTCCCGCAAAGACGTTGACTATTATCCCCATGACCGCCATTGGCAAGACGTGGACGGCGACTTGGAGCGCAGACATGTCCCAGATTTCTTGGAAGTAGAGGGCGATGAAGAAGGAGCCTGGCGTGAAGGCGAGGATTCCAAGGCTCAATATGCCCAATGACAGCGCAAAGTTGCGATCCTTCCACATCCACATGGGCACCAAGGGATGTGGAATCCAGAGCTCCCAGAAGACGAAGCCAACCATGAGAGCCGCGCCGACTATGAGTAGAGCAAGCACATAATCAGTCCGCCAGCCCTGTGTCGCATCCTCTCCAAGACTCAGTGCCGCAGAAAACATGCCAATACCTCCAATCGTCATCAACACACCAACGACGTCGAATCTTCTGAGAGTCTCCCAATTGAACGGCTGTTTGTCGGACGGATCTCTAGGAACAGTAAACCAGCCCAAGATCGAAAAGAACAAGAACAACATAGCGAGGAAATAATAGCTCGCTCTCCAATTGAAGAGATTGGTCGCCACACCACTGAAGATTGTCCCAAACACGAACCCGAGAGGGTTTCCCCCTGAGAAGCACGCAAAAGCCCAGTTCTTCCTCTTGCTCGGTTTCTCGTAGACCACCCCTAGTAGACCGACGGCCGGCGGCACCGCACTCGCCGCAAACAGGCCCATGACTCCGTTCAAAACGTCCAAGGCAATCGCATTCGTCGCGAATCCTGCCACGAGAGAGAACACGGCGAAGAGGAGCATAGATGCAATGAACATGATTTTTCGTCCAAAGAGGTCGGCAACACCTCCAAAGAAGAGGAGGAAGGCGCCGCTCGCGAGCGCGGTAGAGGACGTGAGCCATGTGATCTCGGCCGTGGTCATGTTGAGGTCGCGGCCGACGAAGGATGAGATTACTGTGATCATGCCGGATACGTAGGCAGGCATAGCAATTGCCATGGTGCAGGTGAGAACAAAGAGAATTTCTTGTATCGTGCTGCTGAAGCAGTCGGGTCGATGATTGTTGGTTTCAACGGGATGTAAGGCCTCCATGTCGGCTTTGGTGGCGTTTGGCTGTGCGCTGGTGGCATTGTCGGTCACCTCGGTCGACGCCATCACTGGCGAGTCGCGTTTTGGAGTGGCAGACGAGCGAACGAATGTAGACCGAGATTTTGCGTCTATTTGTACATCATGATGATTGTATCTGACCGCAAGACGCGGCTTGGTAATGGGCGCGGAATCTTTGCGACGGCAGTTGTTCAGATGCAAGGCGGCGATCGTGAGCCGCTCAGCCAATCAGCTCAAGGCAGACGACGGTTCGACGACATGCTTGTCAAGGTAAGGTATTTGACGTATACTTTAAATGTATACATACGTTTGGAAAACCTCACGTGGAATCGAATAGAGTTGAACCTAAGGTATCATCATCTATGGTCGAAGCAAAAGTGTAATCCTTTACAGAAGTCAGACAGCGTGTACTCGAAACTCCAAGGTTTCCAATGCTTCTACGAGGATACTGAAAACAAATGCAGTGATATTCTTTGCTAGATGTTGTAGTTCATCGGCAAAACGAAAACACAACACAAACATGCAAAAGAGTGGTGATTTAGATTTACTCCCGGACGCTCCCAGCATTTTAGTCTTTCGACCTTGGAATGTTGCTGCTTTGATCCAATTTGGGAACCGAACTCAAGTATGGTCCGTATTCCTAAGCGTTCTACAACTTCGCTAAATCTCTCACGCCTTAACCACTGCGCTACGGAGACCGCTTTTTGGTTGTTAGAATATTAGGGAGCATTGTTGTTTATGTACATCAAGCAGACTTTCTCTTAAGCTTTGGTGTGACGTCATCGCGTGTGGAAGTGAACAGGGTGGAAGTGAAGTGAGGCGGACTTGCTGTAGACCCACCACGTTTACATGTATCTTCTTGCGAGCCAAGCGAATGCTTAGACTGTTGTAGCAGGCACTCTGTTCAAGCGTGAGTGGTAGCCTCACATTACAAAAGAAGGCGTCGCACACGGAGTGAGTACCACTACCTCGAAAGCAAACTCAAACAGCGAATTCGATTCAATATCTCGTCCCGTCCTGACCTTATCCCATCAGTCCCCAACTTTAACCACCAAACTCTTACTCTTCCCCAGAGGCTCCCTTTCATTCCCACTCTGCAAGCCCAGTGCACTCCTCACACTAGCCGTCAAAGCCAAAGTGCCAATAAGCAGCGGGCAAAGCGCAAAATCGACATTCCTGCTCTCTCCGGGCTTCAACGCAGCTACGAAGCGCGAAAGTGACCCAGCGACCATCTGATGGCCGCTGTTAGGAAGCTCGTCCGACATGCCGGCTGATTTGGGTTGGACTTCGACGAGGAGAGGTGTGGAACGGGTGGAGCGGTTGCGCACGGTGATGCGGACTGTGAGGAAGGAGCTTGTCTTCGCTACTGCTGCTGTGGAAGTGGTGCCGTGGTCTGGCAGTGAGATTTGGGTGGCGATGGGCGAACCGCGGAGGACGGCGAGGGCTTCGGGTGGTAGCGTGAGATTTTGTAACGGAACCTCGCCGCTTCGTGAGTCCATGTTCCATGTGATGCGGATCCGCTCGACGAGAGCTCGGCGGATGTCTTCTGAGTTTGGTTCGCTCTTGACCTCGTGTATCCAGCGGTGAACATCGTGGTATATGCGTTGGACCTCGCCGGGGGCGATAGTGCTTTGCTGCTTGATGGCCCACTCCTTGCCGTCCTTAACACTGCAAGCGAAAGAGACGGATTTGGGCCAGGCGTTACCTAGGTCGAAGGACGCACATAGCACGCCATCTTCCTCGGACTCGGACACGTCGAGGTGATGGGCCTGCAGCGCGGCATTGACAGTCACCGCGATTGGTACAGACAGCATTCGCGCATAGCCTGCTTCTTGCTCCGGTCCAGCGTGGAAGATGTCTGCTCTCAATTGAGTCATACCAGCCTTGCCGATAATCTGGAGGGCCACGCTGACAGACTCTTTGGGCGGGATCACAGATGCTGTCTTGTCGGCCATTGTAAGACCTTCAACACTCCCGAGAACTTCAAGAATCGAAGCCTTGGTGTCTGAAATATTCTCGATCGTTACTTGGAACGTCTGCACCTCGCCTTCCAGTAGCATCAAGCTCGACTCCACCAGCGACGTC
>Ga0265797_10001555_pt1 | contig 40204 bp, 36 predicted proteins | sample P2T30metagenome_FD_192433 | JGI IMG/M metagenome (GOLD analysis project Ga0265797, IMG submission 192433) | Plant litter microbial communities from East Loma Ridge, Irvine, California - P2 T30 | ecosystem: Environmental > Terrestrial > Plant litter > Unclassified | place: USA: California...
GGAAATGTCTAGCCGTCACGCCATCGCTCCATCGCTTGTGCTCTTTGTCAATTGTCAACAAGTGCGGGGTCGCAAACACACACCCCAACCCAAAGCTGCGAGCACCACATTCGCTACCGATCACACCATTGTCCCTTATACCGAATGGGGAACAGTGAGTGCTCTGATCAATAGCTTGCTTCCTTTATTTATCAAGGTGCTTAGCATCCCCTGTCGGCGCAAGTATTCCAATTCCACTCCTACTCATCCTGTCCTCCTCCATAGGGTACTACATACACTACGTTTGAGCTGTCTCGACGGATAGTACATGTCCAGAAGAAGCAAGGCGAAGACCAGATTACAACAGCTTAGAGAACAGATTGTTAAGATGGGCGGAGAAGACGTTGCGACTCGCTTTGAGACGCTGCAGTTGCACGCGGGTGAGTCGTTCAGAGTTGTTGGCAATGCGAAGGGGCCTTTCACGGCGATATACTGTGCGACCGGCTGACATCTCATCCCAACCAGGCCACGAACCCGACTCTGCCACCAAATCTCGCGCCGTCCCTATCTACGCTACCACCTCTTACAGCTTCGATGATTCGGCCCACGGAGCCAGGTTGTTTGGCCTGAAAGAGTTTGGCAACATCTACAGCCGTATCATGAACCCGACCGTCGATGTCTTCGAGAAGCGCATTGCAGCTTTGGAGGGAGGTGTTGCCGCTTTGGCTGCTTCGTCTGGCCAGGCTGCCCAATTCATGGCGATCTCGGCTCTTGCGCACTCCGGAGACAACATTGTCAGCACCAGCAACCTGTACGGCGGCACCTACAACCAGCTCAAGGTCGCTCTGCCACGCTTTGGCATCACCACCAAGTTTGTGAAGGGAGACAACCCGGAGGAGTTCAAGAAGGCGATCGACGAGAAGACAAAGGCTGTGTATGTGGAGACTATTGGAAACCCCAGATACAACGTGCCTGACCTTGCCGCGATCGCGAAGGTTGCACATGATGCCGGCGTGCCACTGCTTGTGGACAACACTTTCGGTGCTGGCGGCTTCTACTGTAGGCCCATTGAGCACGGCGCCGACATTGTGGTTCACAGTGCAACTAAGTGGATTGGAGGCCACGGCACGACAGTCGGCGGTATCGTCGTGGACTCTGGCAAGTTCGATTGGGGTACTCCTGAGGCTAGGAAGAGGTTCCCTCAGATGACAGAGCCATCGGATGGATACCACGGTCTGAAGTTCTGGGACACTTTCGGCCCCATCACTTTCATCATCCGTCTGAGAGTTGAAATCTTGCGGGACTTGGGCGCTGCTCTCAACCCGTTCGCTGCCCAGCAATTGCTGCTTGGTATTGAGACGCTTTCTCTGCGCTGCGAGCGCCATGCTGAGAACGCGCTCAAGCTGGCTCAATGGCTCGAGAAGAACGAGAATGTTGCCTGGGTTTCATACCCAGGTCTCACCTCCCACCAGAGCCACGAGCTCGCTAAGAAGTACCTTCCCAGAGGATTCGGCGGTGTGCTCAGCTTCGGTGTCAAGGGCGGCGAGAAGGCTGGCTCCCAGGTTGTGGATAACTTCAAGTTGATCTCCAACTTGGCCAATGTGGGAGACTCGAAGACGCTTGCCATTCACCCGTGGTCGACTACTCACGAGCAGCTCACCGACGAGGAGAAGGAAAGCAGTGGTGTTACGGACGTAAGTCGAATCATGATACCCTGTCCATGGGAGACAAGTGAAACTGACAGCTTCAACAGGACCTTATCCGCATCTCCGTGGGCACTGAACACATTGACGACATCATCGCCGACTTTGAGCAATCATTCAAGGCTTCCGCAACAAAGCCAGAGCAGGATGGCAAGTCTGACGCCGCGACGAACACGGGTGATGCTAACGCGCCGACGAAGCCAGTTGTGTAAAGACGTAGACCACGTGATATCCACGAAGTAATGCAAATGAACCTACCTTATGCACGCACGCCTCGTCTCCGGGTTTCACCAAGACACGTCCATGCACGAGTGATGACCTCGGTATACTTTTTTAGAGTTCCAGATCCTGGGGTGAAGCTGCAACGGGGATGCACATGTTTGTGACGATCCCCTTCACATGTTGGTCAATGACGAAGGCCACCAAAAAAACAGGCAGTGCAGATTGATCGTGTATACGTGTACTGTGTTGATCTTCCTGGTACTCGAACTGGTACATTATACACCTCCAGTCCGGAGCCTTTCTTCCCCTGATTACCAAGTGGCAACGATCGCATCCTCCCCCACACAGCGATGTCGGATATGCTGCTCGTTATGGTCATGGCGCCGTCTCTCCTCCTCGGTGCCGAGGCCTGATGTGTCCCTTGTTGGCGCTGTCGGGTGATGCAATCCACCCACCGCAGAGCCTCTCGTCGCCTGCGGCTCGGTCGAGCCGAGAGCATAGCAGGCGACGTCTAATTCACCCGTCCAATAACTCCAGACGTCTCTTTGTTGTCTTCCAACTCTTCACTTGTATCTTCAAAATTCTTCGAAGCTTTTGATAATCCTTCACGGCTCTGTCGTCCGTCCCTAAGTTAACTCCGGACCTCGACTTTGAAGCCAAGCGCATTCGTTGGAGCTGAACAATCCTGAAGGCGCCGCCATAAGCGTGAGTGATACGAAAGGGTGTGATGTGAAGGGTTGTTTCGATGTTATATCACTGTTCCCAGCTAACCATGCCTTCACTGTAGCTAACCGCGCATCGATCAAAAATCATTTCTCGCCTGCCGATAACCGCATCTTGTACCACCACCACATCGCACCCGATCTCCGTACCACCTTCAACGCGCCTTGTCCTCCCCGGAACAGATCCTTTCAGCAAACATGAGTGTCGCCGTGCTTAAAGAGGCCGCCGAGTACTATGCGCCGCCTCCGGTTGGCGTGCCCTACAGCGTTACCATACCTGGCAGCGAGCAAGAGGGCAGATCGGCAGTATACAGGAACTGGAGGTTCAAGGATGGCTTGATGTACACCCTCGACCCCTCGGTGTCTTCGACTCACGACATGTTCGAGTCCGCTGCGAAGCAAGTGCCGAACAACAGATGCTTGGGTCGCAGGCCTTACGACTCTGCGACCAAGACTTTCGGCCCCTACGTTTGGGAGACGTACGCGGATGTTCAGCGCAGGAAGACCAACTTTGGCGCTGGTCTTGTTGGGCTGCTTGAGAGTGTGGGCGTGCATGGAAGACAGCATGGTATCGGCTTGTGGTGTCAAAACCGCCCCGAGTGGCAGATCACCGATTTGGCATGCGCGTCGCAGTCTCTTTACAGCGTGTCTATTTACGACACTCTTGGACCTGATACTACTGAATACATCATCAACCATGCGGAGCTGCCCGCGGTATGCACGTCCGTCAGCCACATCCCGACTCTGTTGAAGCTTGCGGGTCGTTGTCCGACGCTCAAGTTGATCATCTCGATGGATCCTCTAACCAACGGCACGGAACTTCCTGGTAATTCCAAGAAAGACCTCTTGAACGCGCTCGCTGCCGAGAAAGGCATCCAGATTCACTATATTGGCGATGTTGAGGCGCTTGGTGAGGCTTCGCCACGACCTGCAAACCCTCCCAGACCTGACGAGATTGTGACAATCAACTACACTTCTGGCACCACTGGCAACCCCAAGGGTGTAGTTCTTACCCACTCTGCTGCGGTGGCCGCTGCTTCGGTCGTTCTCGCTATCACTCCCATGAAGAGTGGCGATGTGATCTGCTCTTATCTTCCCTTGGCGCACATCTTCCAGCGCCTAGTGGAACACGGCATCCTATGGTCTGGAACTGCGATCGGCTACTTCCACGGCAACATCCTCGAACTCGTCGACGATTTGAAGCTCATCCGACCAACAACGTTCACTTCCGTTCCTCGTCTATTCAACCGCTTTGGCGGCGTCATCAAGAGCCAGACGATCGAGGCTTCTGGTCTGAGGGGCGCACTTTCACGACGTGCTGTCAGCACAAAGACGGCAAACTTGAAGAACCCCGATCCTGCGAAGCAGACCAACCAACACATGTTCTACGACCGTATCTGGGGTCGCAAAGTCGCCGGTGCCCTTGGACTCGACCGAGCAGCCAACATGGTCTCGGGATCAGCACCGCTTGACCCAGATCTTCACCAATTCCTCCGTGTCGTGTTTGGCAACAACTTTGGCCAGGGCTACGGTCTGACCGAGACCTACGGAACTTCGCTGATCCAGGCAGAGGGTGACTACACCGTTGGAACTTGCGGCGGCTGCATGCCCACCTCAGAGCTCTGCCTCATCGACGTCCCGGACATGGAATACTACAGCACAGACAAGCCCTACCCCCGCGGAGAACTCCTCATCCGCGGCCCCACCGTCACCACGGGCTACTACAAGAACGACGAAGAGACCAAGAAGTCTTTCACCGAGGACGGCTGGTTCCGCACCGGCGACGTCTGCTCCGTCGACGAGATGGGCCGCTTCAGGATCATCGACCGCAAGAAGAACGTCCTCAAGCTCGCGCAGGGAGAGTATATCTCGCCCGAGCGCATCGAGAACGTGTACCTCGGAAACCTGCCCTACCTCGGCCAGGCGTACGTCCACGGCGACTCGTCGCAGGCCAGCCTCGTGGCCATCTTCGGCATCCAGCCGGACTTGTTCGCGCCTTTCCTTGGCAAGGTGCTGGGCAAGCCGGTCGCTGCTACCGATTTCGAAGCGCTCAAGGCTGCGGCGCAGGAGCCTAAGGTGAAGGCTGCGGTTCTGAAGGACTTGACTAGGGTTGGTAAGAAGGCGAAGTTCAACAGCTATGAAAACGTCAAAGCTATTCGCCTTATGCTCGAGCCTTTCACTATTGAGAACGAGTTGTTGACTCCGACGTAAGTTTTGCATTGTTTTATTGAGTTTCAGGGGATATGTTTGCTAACAGATCATGCAGGCTTAAGCTCAAGCGTCCTCAGACGGCGAAGATGTACAGGACTGCTATTGATGAGATGTATGCCGAGGCTGAAGCTGCTTCGACTAAGAAGGCCAAGTTGTAAGCGTGTTGGATTGGTTAGGAGGGTTGCAGGTCGTTCAGAGATGAATGCATGGCAACATGATCGGGTTCTAGGAGAAGGGAACAAGTGCATGTGTGCATGGACAGATGTTAATACATCTTGGAAGCAATAGGATATACAGATGACTAGAATCGATGTATGTGGTTCCAAAGTGATTTTGAATACAGCTTGTTTGTTCAATGCATCCGGAATCTCTTGATGGATTCAGTTGCATTTGAATTCGTAGTCTACAATAACGGCTCAAGTTATACCTGCATATGCGTGTTCATGTACAACACATACATGCATGCATGTACATGTAGTTACATGTACGCAGGGTTGCGTGTGTACCTCAACAACCCTTACCCTGTGCCGGATCGCGGCACTTGGTCCAAACGGTCCCCCTTCCTCACCTCTCAAGACCCAACACACCAACACTCTCGGCTGGTCCTTGAGACTGGACGCAGTGACAAAGAACCCGAATCATTCCGCCCCTCCTGCAGTAATCCCTCCAAACATAAGCGCACCAGCGCAGTCCCGGCAGCAAGCACGGCGCAACCGCGCGCATTGCGACCCAGGACCAGCTTCCCACCTACGACCATGCTATGTAAATGCCCACATCTCTCGCCACTGCAATCGCGACTCACAGCCTCAGTCCTGTCACTAGTCCTTGTCGCGATAGTCCTCTGGTCTCTCTCAAACCCACACTTCGCATATGCGTCGGAACTCAGTGACGATGGAGCCGGCAATTCAAGACCTGGCGAGGACCACAATTGGCACCGGATAGAGGACGAGAGATTGTTCGCAGACGGAGTTGAGACACACTTTGAAGGGGACAGACTGGAGGCGAGGCAGAGCGTCGAGCAGCCGGAGCAGGTTGCGATTTCAGGCAACAACGAACCGAATCAACTCAACATCCAGGCGGGACAGACGGCGCGGTGGAGCTACTCTGAGAAGCTTTTGCATGGTCCTTATGGAGAGAAGGGAGCTGGGTTGCCAACGCCGCTTTTCCTTGAAGAGGTAGTGGAAGCGATTGAGCACAGTGAACTGAGAAGAAGGGACGAACAAGATGGTGGAGGTTTGGAAATCATGGAGAAGAGACAGACAAGCTCGGAGCCTAGGAAGATGTATGTCTCGATGAACACTTGTGTACAACCCTCATGGAACGGCACAACGCTGCAAACGGATGCGCCACCACAATTGACTCTTTACGTTGCGACATCCGCGAACAACAAGAGTCCTGGACCGGGAAGCAGTGGAGAACAGAGCATTGTTCCACTCGAGCAGGGATTCGCGCACATCAACATCACTGCTAGCACAGATGTCTACATGGCCATCCACGCACCACAACTTCCACCAGACTTCGCCGGAATCTGGAACTACGAGCTCGCTGTGTCGATCGACGATTATTACCACCGAGCACAGAACACCACTCCATTCATGTACCTCGTGGACACCGATACCACAGCTGCGTTGATGGTGACTGACAACCTCACTCAAGCTGACGCGCAGGAGGATGAGTACAAGGATTGGATGAGCGCCAATAACCCTTTCATGGTGTTTGTTAGCAACACAAACTACACCAAAGACTTGGGCCTGGAGAAATCGTTCTGCGGTCTCAAGAACAACGCACAGTCACAATCAAGATCAAGTGACCCGAACGGAACCATTACCCATGTCGCAATGGACATGACTTTCCGAGGACTGGGCAACAAACCGAAGCAGCAATTCTATGTGTCTGCGCTGAACAGCTCGAGTGGCTACTATGGCCGACTTGCTATGGACGGCAACTCTACTGCATCCGGCAAGGGTGTTGTTGGAGGCGGCGGCACGGTATGGCCCTCGATGAATTGGGTGACCAAATCTGACGGCAATTGCGCCCTCATGTTTGACCTGGACTTCTGCTCCGAGGTAGCCTACGCTGTACCTGCGAACACCGCCATTTATCCAGATCGTAGCGGCCTTGCTGCGAGATACGATCGCTACGCCGCCGATCTTTACAAGAACTTTACCTACTCCATGGAGCAAATCGCCTGCAACGCCTCATCGGACTCTCGCTACAGCCCAGCGAAGGGGTGCGACGACTGCGCCAGCGCATACAAAGAATGGCTGTGTGCTGTGAGCATTCCGCGATGCGAAGACTACAGCGCAGGCTACGACTGGCTCCAACCTCGCAACGTGGGCCAACGCTATTCGAACGGCACATACCTCACTGACGACATACTTAACTCCTCCTACGTCCCCATGCCCGGCGCGCCAACATTAGATGGCTCACCGGCCTGGAGTCAAACTCTCAACTCGACTTTTGCATCCAATCGCTCTCGCAACCATGAAATCATAGATCTCGATATCATGCCTGGGCCGTACAAAGAAGTTCTTCCTTGTGAGGATCTGTGCTACAGTCTGGTGCAAAAGTGTCCTGCCGCTATGGGTATTGGGTGTCCGGCTAAGGGAAAAGGTCTGGAAGCAAGCTACGGAACGCGTGACGATCCTGAATTGGTCAAGTGCAGCTATCTAGGCGCTGTGTACTACCATAATGATGCGGGAATCATGGGAAGGAATGTTGGTTTGGCAACTCTGGTTGCGTTGATCATGGGATTCACGTTAGCATAATGATAGCATGAGGTGGAGAGTCTCGGCAGACATGGACATTCCTGGAAACTGTGTCTAGTCTGTCTACTCACAATCTGTCACATGTGTCGCACTTTCGGTGCGCACTTTCACGCGACATGCTCGTGCTTTCACATGCTTTGGTGTTGGAAGTCCATAAACTGATTGTCTTGTAGTCACGATCTGCAAGCGAAGTGAAATTCACGATTTACTTGTTCGCAATCACGACGATTTGAAAGGTGTAGTGTGTAGGAGTGTGTTGATTCTTCACAATTCAAGTGAACCAGATGAGCAAGTCAAGTGATGCTTGTAGCCTGATGATCGTGAAATAAAGCTGCGACGTGCTATATGAGTTATGTGCTAGGAGACTTCAGCACGAATGCTACGTAATCGATAAGGATATCATAGCCTTTAGATATGTCAAGCCTCACTTTCACTCGCTCTCTTGATACATCAAATGCTCAACTCGTAATACGCTAGTCCTCATCAGGCACTAGTGCGGCAGGTACCCTGTTGACTTGCCGTTTGCTTAACACTTACTTAACTGCTATCCTATTCACGACTAACAAACAATAACTGAATCGCCACCAGCTTTCTCTTCAGCTCAACCCTGCGGTGTGCCTGTTTTATCTTCGCATTCGTCGGCCGACTAGGCTTATTAGGCCCGAGATATCCGTCTAGCGCGTACCTGCGCGTTCCTCCGCGATTCACTCTTGGAATAGACCACACGCCCTCGGGTGGTCAATCGCCGCTTTTCAAGTAGGCATTTAACTTACTACTGCTTTACGATACTCTACAGGTATGTACACCGATATGGGTTCTAGGAATACACAATACGCCGAAACGGGATCCAATATGGCGGTTTCTGGACTCGGCGTATTATGTAGTTCCTATTTACGGCAGGGTCACACCTAAGATTGCAACATCGCACTAACTGTGTCCCAGCCTCTCACATCTAGCATCCCTGGTCGCCTCTTCGCATCTGCATGATCGCACATTGTCCATAAGCTCACTGCTTCGGCAGTCATGGATCCCGACCCGCGCTCAGATACATTAATGCAAGACGGCGATGGCGACATCGTGACTTCAACTGAGTTCACACAAATCACAGCTGGACCATCTTCATTCGGTTCTGTGACTGAATTGCCAGCAGCCAATGGCACATTCTCGAGCATCAAGTCGGCTACCCCAGCGCTGAAAGGTGCGGGTCTTAAACGGGACGGGGATGTCTTCGACCATGATCTCACTCAACTGAAGGATGCCCCGAGGCCTCCAAAGTTCAAGGCTCTTCCTTACGCTTCATCACAGACTGGCTTGGTCTACGATGTCCGGATGCGATTCCACGTGGAGGCAATACCCACTGAAGAAGATGTACATCCGGAAGACCCTCGCCGTATCTATGCTATCTTCGAGGCTTTTGTGCAAGCTGGATTGGCCTGGCGGGAATCGACATCTGGCCCACTGACAGATTACTACATGGGCCGTATCGACGCCCGTATGGTGACCGAAGAGGAAGTCCTGCTCGTGCACACTAAAGCCCACTGGGATTGGGTCCAGACACTATCCACTAAGAACGCCGACCAGCTCGTGGACTACCTTCAGCATCCACTCGAACAATCGCGCATGGACTCCGTGTACCTATCACCAAGCACGCCTTACTGTGCTGCTCTGTCTGCTGGCGGTGCCATCGAGGCCTGCCGTGCAACGCTTCTGGGCAAAGTGAAGAACGTGTTCGCCATAATTCGTCCACCAGGCCACCACGCCGAACGCGAGGACGCGAAGGGCTTCTGCTTTTACGATAATGTGAGCATCGCAACGAAAGTCTGCCAAAAGGAGTTCGGACCGGCGTGTCGCAAGGTTCTGATCCTTGATTGGGATGTACACCATGGAAACGGTATCCAACAGGCCAACTATGATGACCCGAACGTGCTTTACATCTCGTTGCACGTGCACGAGCGCGGCCACTTTTATCCCGAGCTCTCCTACCGCGACAAACGTGGGCCTTACGGTGACCATCTGCACTGCGGTGAAGGCCCCGGCCTGGGCAAGAACGTCAACATCCCTTGGAGCAAGAAGGGCATGGGCGATGCCGACTACATTTACGCCTTCCAGCAAGTTGTCATGCCGATCGCTACCGAGTTCAACCCCGATCTTGTCATCATTGCAGCAGGCTTTGACGCCGCCGAGGGTGACATGCTCGGTGGCTGCAAAGTCACGCCGGCTGGCTACGCTCACATGACACATATGCTCATGTCGCTCGCAGGTGGCAAGTTGGCTGTCTGCTTAGAGGGTGGCTACAACCTAGACTCGATCGCAAGATCGGCTACCGCTGTTACCAGAACTTTGATGGGCCAGCCACCCGATAGACTCGAGCAAACAAACCCGTCGATCACTGGTGTCAACGATATCAAAGAAGTTTTGCGACAGCAAAGCAAGTTCTGGGCAAACCTGTATCCGAAGGATATCTCGGCAAGACTCGCTGGACCGCTCCAAGGTGAGAGGATGCACGATGTCGTTCGTCGCTGGCAGGCGACTACACTATGGGATGACTTCCAGATGTCGCCGCTGTTTGTTCATCGGGAGTCACTATCGAAATCGTTCGAGAACCAGGTTTTGGCAACGTATGATTCTCCATCTCTTTCATGAAACGCGAGCTAATTTAAATCCAGACCGAACTACATGGACGAGCGACCGCTTCTCGTCATCCTGCACGATCCTCCTGAGGTCTTAGCCTCTCCAGACCCTCGTACCGGCAAGGTCGAGCTGCACAACACTTGGCTGGTAAGAGACTATAACTGTGTATCCCGCACAGGAACAAACGCTGACTGTGTCAAGACTGATTCGGTCAAGTCCTACGTTTCCGAAGCGATTAAGAATGGCTTCGCAGTTATTGACGTGAACTTGCCCAAACACATCACCGAGGACGATGTAAGTGCGCGCTGTACCTACGTCCTCTCCGTTCTCATACTAACACACCGCCAGGACGAGCAAAGCCACGAAGACTCCGACCTCCTCGCCAAACGCTCCGCCGAAGCAACAGAACTCCTGAACTACCTATGGGACAACTATATCGAGCTCGCCGACTCAACCCACGTCTTCCTCCTCGGCACCAACGTCGGCCACGTCGCCATCACAAACTGGATCCGCGCCCACGAGGACACCGCCATGGACCGCGTTGACCGCACCATCCACTTCATCGAAGACGTCTCCCTGCAAGCCTGCCGCTCGCCCACCAATGACATGCTCTCCCCCTGGTACTACCGCACATCCATGATCTGGCTCGCGAAAGAACACAACTTCTGGTCCTCGGACTTTGCGCAGAAGCCCAAGAAGAAGTTCGGACGGGTGATGAAGACCGACGGGGATCATATTAGCGATATGCTCGTGGAGCAGAAGGACAAAGTTCTGGCTGCTCTGATCGACGATACTGAAGACTGGCGTCGTGGCAAGTCTGCTACTGATGATGAGGAGGATGGCGAGGATGTGATGGATGGTATTGAGGGTGACGCTGTGGTTGCTTCTTCGTCGGCGAGGAAGCTCCCGCCTGTGGGCAATTTTGCCCTCTCGCCTGCCCCTGGGGCTAGGACTCCGAAGGTGCTGAGTCCTAACAGGGCGGGCTTTGCGAGCGTCGGACGTAGTCCTGCGAGATGAAGTTTTGTCGCGAGCACAGAGGATAGACATGGCGGAGGTGGTTCACGTAGCGCTGGCTAGCTGTCAGCTTTGAGAATCAACGAATTGAAGTTTCTTTCTCGTCCACCGTTTCTCTCGGTTAGCATTGGAACTGGCCACAAGCACACGGTAGCGGCAACAAACGCGATCGATCATCACCTTTCCTGACCATTCCGTTTATGATGGTCCGTTCCATAAGGTAGAATTTCTTTTTGTCATTCTCATATTTTTTTTGGTTCCTATGAACCTGCTTGCGCACAACCACAAGCGTCAACATGATCTTACAAAGAAAAGAAAAAGGGACATTGGCTAAGCCCTCTCCCACACCCTGTGCCAGCCAGCCCATCGCTCGGCAATGTCAATAAACCCCGTCCATTGCCGTGTAGCTCGTATTCATTGACGCCGATGAACTCCTTCCGCTCTCGGCGCGCTATGCAATTGATCGGATTCACCAAACATCAAGGCTTTTTCTTCATTGTTCTTGCGCCGTATTTCGCACTTTTGCGCCATGACTTTTTTCTTGTGTCCCGGCTCCGTTTCGCTCGCGAGCTAGTTAGATTCTCATCACCGCTTCTTCGGTGCTGTGTATATGCCCTGCGGATGACCGTTTACACGGGCAGGTTGAACTGCTTGCCCTGCATGATCTTGGTCCAGTAGATGTAGAAGAAGTCGGTGTAGAGAACGGTCTGGATGAGGCCAGCGATGACGGGGATGGGGTCAAAGAAGCCCTCCATTGCGTATCTGCAGTTGAAAATCAAGATTAGCATAGGTCTGCATAGACAGTGCTCTCGTTAGAGCTTCTCTCCATCGATACGCACCTCCAAATCCAGTTAGGAATGTAAAGCGCCCTGTACGCGCCCAGCGCAAAGATGTAGTGCGTGGTGATAGTCTCCGCGCTGCCGGTGCGCTGCAGCATGAACAGCTGGGGCAGGATCGCAACGCTCTCGAGCCAGATGCTGAAGGCCCAGAGCATTTCCGAGGGGATGTACTTGTAGGGGAACAGGACGGCGAGGACGGCGGCGCCGCCGAGGAGGTATTCGACTTTGAAGGTGTCTTGGTTGGGGTCGTGGGTGGGCTTGTAGTCGTTGAGCATCAGCCAGACGATGTAGGCTTGGGCGGCGATGAAGATGATCTTGAGGGTGGTGTTCCAGAGGGAGTGGGTGGGGTTTGTCCAAAGGAGATCTGGGGCGCGGGTGTGGTCAGTTGTTGGGGTTGCTTTTGTAGATGCGGGCTGAAGGAGGGTGTTGCGCCGTGGGTGATTGTTTGTGGGATAGACGTACCGACGTATCGTGTAGCGTATACGATCATGTAGAGGAACTGGCTCTTGAAAGAAATGCCGGAAGCGCTCTATTGGCGTGTTCGTCAGTCGCAGGTTCTCCTTGTTTGCTAGGCAATCCTCGGGTCATGGTTCTGGGCAAAGACGTACGCTGGAGCTGCGCATCTTCGCAATTAGAATGAACAGGGAAGCCAGATGGGAGAGATCTCCTGTATGATTGAAAGCAATGGTCAGCGCATTGTTCCAGATATGCCACACAGAGTGCGATCTTGAGAGCAGGCCATACCCAGTATCCGGAAGAGGTTCATCTTGTCAGGCTATGCGCGCGCCGGCGAGGAATCCCAACAAAGAAGGGAGGCTTGATGTTTGGCGCAAAGCAGTCGTTCTCGGTGGTGTTTAGGTGTCGTCAACGGTGGTATGGCGACAGCTTGGACGAGAGAGTAAGTGAGGTAGTCGACGTGGTAAGTGAGATTGAGTGTTGTCAAGTCAGGCCAAGTTTCAATCAATGGGCGAGCTGCGCTTGGTGCCAGCTTCCCCCGAATCCCTTTGTAAATGGTGAAACGGCCATGCAACGTGTAACGCACGGGCCGCCTCAGGGACAAAACGTTAATCGAAACAAGGCGATCATCTGTTGGATAGTTCACTGTACATTTATTTCAATCAAATGTATGCATATTTGAATATGTTGGAAATGCAGAACATTGATCCATATCACGAGAACAATGGCAAAGATCGATGCAAGCATTCATCTATCCAACTCCCCTCTTCAATCCAACAGCTTCCGCGAACGATATCACAAGCGGCATATATGATAATAACGCGGGAGTCGGCCAGGTCTCACCCTCATCTCACCTCCTTTCTCCCTATAATTCGGTCACTTGCGGTACATAACGTAACACCTCCTCGATACGACGGGGACAGAGAAATCACAATCATGTTCGATTAATCGCCTGCCAGGCAGTAGTGGAAGAGTATTTTCTCGATCAACATCAATAATTAATTGGCTCGTGCCTAGTACGTACATGCATTTCGGCATGGCCTATACTTTTATTACCGCTTTCATCCAGCTAGTCTGTCGCGTTCCCTTCTCTCGTACCGAATACTGGATCGGCTGTAGTCTTGCAAAGCATGGCTCATTATGCACAAGACCTTGCCACCCAAAATTCAGTGCAAACAACTCGGTGCAACCACTTAAAGCACCCTCCTCACATCTGCGATCTGCCTGGTCAAGGTGACCATCTTGCGCAGCGCACCATCATCGCGCGGCTCCGACTCTGCAAGCTGCATGTAGGCACCCTGTAGGCGCTGGTACAGCACGTCCATGATCTTGGGCGCGACGTCACGGATATCGGGGTCCTGTTGATTGAGTCAGTACATCCGATCGATGTGATTAGAGGGATGCAGAAAACTTACGGAAGTATCAATGTTCGACACGATGGTGCCAAGCCACTCAAGACGCAACTCAACGTTGGTCTCGAAGCTCGAGGTAATGGCAGCTGAAACCGAGAGCGCAACCAGAGACGAGACTTGCTGCAGGTACAGCGGGTTCAAGAATCTGAAGAGGTTGTCGAAAAGCTCGGCCTGGTTGGCAGACTGCAGCCACTCAATAGTGGCCTGTTGGTACTCGGCATTCCTGAGCATCTGAGTGAGCCTCTCGACTTCGGTGGGCTCTTCCAGCTGTGCAACTGCAGTGTCGGCCTCGGAGTCTCTCTGTGCGGGAGCAGACGACGTTTGAGGAGCTGTCTGCTGGGCAGCTTGGCTCAGGGCGCGGCTCTGGTCTTCCTTCATGCTCTGCACAAGGGAAGACAGGTCACGCACGCTGGCGCTGAGCTGAGCAAGCATGGAGTTCTGCTGCGATTGCTGCTCTGAAACCTGGCGAAGGCTGGCGCCAAGCTTGGACTCGACGTCGAGGATGGCCTTCTGAGTAGACTGGGAGGATTGTGTCATCTGAGAAGCCATGTTGGTTTGCACAGTCTGCATAGAGCGCTGGACGAGGCCACCCATATCCATCTTGACCTGCTTAGTGACTTCGTCCACAATGTGGGACGACAGGGCACGTGTCACCTGGCTATCACGCAAAGCGGCAGAGATAGCACTTGGGACAGCAGCCTTGAGCTCTTTGGCGATTGACTCGCTGACCTGGGTGTTGAGAGTCTCGGCAAGCTTGCGCTCGATGACCTTGGAAGTGTTGCTGGTCAGGGCAGGGATGACCTTGCTCTCAATACTGGTGCTAACAATCTTGTGCAAAGTGCTTTCAACGTTGTCCGTGAGCGTGCTAGAGACAAGGCGGAGAATGGCATCTTGCTTCGCAGCGCTGGATGCATCGGCCACACGCTTGTCCTGGTCAAGTTTCTGGTACAGAGCAGCGAACTCTTTGGCAAGTACATCTTGCACGTTTGAGTCGACGACAGCTGGGGTGGCCACTTTAGCGTTCGATTTCTTCGGCGATGGCTGAGGCTTGGCAACTGGTTCTTGCGCAATCGCAGGCTTCTCGGCTTCGACTTCGCGCTCCTTCGAAGGTGTCTTAGACTTCTGGGCAGCCAGAGCATAATCCTCAGCAGTCATTATAGGCGGGTTGGTGGTAGAAGGAGCCTCGGGAATCTGCTTCGACTGCGCAGGCAGTGAGATGTTGTCGTTGGTGGCAGGCGCGGGCGTTGGCTGAGCGTTCTCCTTGGCCTGCACCTTATGCTCAGGCTTGGGCTCAGGCTTAGCTTCACGATCTTTCTTAGATTTCGTGGGCTGCCTTTGGAGAATCTCTGGCTGCGAAGTGTTGGTGGATTCCGCCGGACGGGGAGGGTTGAGCTCCCCAACCTTGACCAAACCAGCTTCGATGGCGTCCTTCGGCTTCACCATCTTGCCCTTAGCATCCCAACCAAGGTCGTCACGCTTGATAAGCATTCCGATGACACCCTTGCTGTGCTCGATGTAAAGCTCGAACAAAGTCTCGAAAGCAGCGTCCTCGGGCACGTTTGCGGCAGAAGGGAACGGAACCTTGAGCATGTCAACCGACCTGAGCTCTCCAAGCTTGCCGAATGAGTACTCGCGCATGCCACTCATAATGGCAGTGCTGTCGGGACGAGGCAAGCTCTGATCCTGGCGAGCCAGCAGACCAATGTACGTAGCCTGTGACTGTGGCTGAAGATTGTACCTAGGTGCTGAAAGGTGGATGAAGTAGATGCTGTTGCGGCCCGGGTGGCTGATACACAGAATGCCCGACTTCGGGTGGTAGTTGACAGTGCACATAGCGTTGGTGGAGCCAGGCGACTCGGGGAAGCGCAGCTCCTGAACACATTTTCCAAGGCCCAGATCCCAAAGCTGGAGGATGTGGTTCTGCTGGAATCCAACGAGCAAGTAACGCAGCGCGACGCCCTTGGCGCACGGGCGGTCCTTGTCCAGAAGCATGACCGAGCTAGGTGACATCTTATCGTCTGGGTGCAAAGGCGATGCACCTGCAGCAAAGCTGTAGATGGGTTCTTTGAGCTCAGTGCGAGGAATTTTGTCGGCTGAGCCATGGTTGACAGAGTCAATGGTGGAGGTCAAAGAGCGGATGTCCCAGAACTTCACCTTGCCAACCTTGTCAAGACTGATGAGGGTGGTGTCGTCCTCCGAGAAGCAGAAATCCTTGCCAGCCTTAGCAGTGTTAATACTGAGGCTGTGCTCTGCCAAATACTTCTCAGTGTGGACAGTGTGAGTCTTCTGATCGGTGTACGCGCGGTCCTTGACGATCTCGGGTGCGATCAGATGGATTTGACGGCCTCTAGCCACAGCAAAGTACTGGTCGGAGTGTCTGTTGCTCAGCTTTGCGCGAGTCTTGATGGCAGAGCTTGTGCCGAATGTCGATGAAGAGCTGGGCTCATCAGAGTTGGGGGGTGGCGACATGACAAAGCCTTGAGATTCAACGTTGTCGTCGTCGAACAGGTCTCCACGAGACTTGGCAAGAGCGGTGTAGAAGATGGTGCCGTTAACACCAGTGGCAAGCACAGACTCTACATCACCTTGGGTCATGGACGAAACCTGAACGTTGCAGAGACGCTCGCCGGTCTTTGCCCACACGTGTTTGTTCTGTCCATCTTCTTGACGGATGATCTTCAGGCCAGTGTCGGGCTTCTTCTCACTAGGGACCACAGCGTAGACGATGTGGCTTTGCGAAGCCGTAGCCAGAGCGCGATCATCGTGAGAGAATTCCTTCTTGAGACGCGCAATCGGTGTGGCGTTATCCCAGGTGCTTTGGCGGAAAGGCCTCGGGACACGGTTGCCAAGAAGCTGGAGAGTGACAAAGGGCTTCATGGGGAAGTTGAAGACCTCTACCTTTGCATCTTCCTCCTGCTTGGCGTCCTCATCTTCTGCAGTAGACCAGTCGGTGTCGACAGTATCGTCGCCGGCTTGCTTTTCGACAACCGGGACTACATTGGCTTTCGCCTTGACTGAGACATCTTCCTTAGTCGCGTTCGCAAGAGCTTGCGCAACTTCATCCTCGACTTGAGCCGAAACCTCCTCGAGCTTCTTAGACACACTCTGAGGACTCTTAGCTGACTCGATTGCTTGGTGGACCACCTTCTTGTTGGATGAAGAGAGTTTCCTCGTCTTCGCAGCGGGTGCGCCAGACTCCCCATTAAGATTGTCAGATGCAGCACGATCGTGCTTCAGAATCTCGATTTTCTTCTCTTGAGCCTGCGGTTGGGGTGTGCGGTTCAAGGGAGAGGATTGATGCAGTTGGTCAAAGGGATTGACATAGTTGAAGATACCGCCCTTTGTGGGCTGGGGTGCCTCCAACACAACAGTGCTAGTCGGACTAGCGAGAGGAATTGAGGACGTGAGGTCCGGGTGGGGAGGTTCAGCGGATGCGATCGAAGCCTCAGCCAAGCTTTGGGCAAGCTTGTTCACCGAGGAGACATCGCTCGACCTCTTGACCTCGGCCGGGTTGCCGCCAACTTGGCTGGCTGTAGGAGATGCCAGCTTCGAAGGCTTAGTGAGCAAACCCAGAAGGAAATCCTGTGTGTTTGCTTGACCGGCGGTGGATTCGAAAGGTTTGGAAACCTCTGGGACAGCCGGGGAAGCAGCTGACTGCGCAGAAGGTCGGCGCTGCAGCGAAGCGACAAAGTCGGAGGCAGAGAGCATGTTGTTCTGCTGCGCACTGCTGGTGCGCTGCATGGTGTCCGGCTTCTGCACATTCTGCAAGTTTGACAGGAGGCTGCCCTCGGCGGGCGGCTGCGAGCCATTGGACCTCAACAGGTTCAGTAGGCTGTTTGTACGGTTCTGATCTTGCGACTGAGCGTGGGCGCCAGGAGTCGGGAAGGGTGAGGCCCTGCTAGCAGGGCTGATCACGTTGGATGGGTGGTGCGGGTGCGGCATTTCGGCCGGAGGACTGAAGAGCGGCGACGACACGCTGGGCGGCTGATAGCCGTGCTGCGGTTGCGGCGGCGGTTGAGTCCAGAAGGACATGGGAGGCTGCTGCTGGCCCTGATCTTGCACATGCTGCGCCTTCATGCGAGTGAAGAGATCGTTAAGCTCGTCAGACATGGTGGCGGGGAGCTGTTACCGCTGCCGTTTGCTGCCGATGTCTGAGTGAGGGTAGTGAAGGAGTGACGGTGCGCGGAGGCGCGGCGGAGATGAGATATGGGCTCTCAGCTCGGTGGTGGTTGTGGTGGCGATTGTATTACTGGGGGTGGTGTTGCGGTGTAGGGTGTTGCTGGTGGCGGCGATGTGAAGGATGAATGATGATATCAACTTGGCTGGTGCTCGAAGCAAGCAAGCCAGCGAGAGCAAGCAACCGTGCAGTGCAGTGCAAGCTCTCACCTCCGGCCGCATCAACGCTAAACTCAGTTCAGTCGCCGCAGAGATCTCATGCAGTAGTTTGAATATGCTGCACATCACTCATATATCTGCATGCTGTAGCTCTTGCGCGCTCCGAGGTTCGCCGAAGAGCCAAAAAGTTGATGAACCCTCGCTCTCTCTCTCGCTAGTGGCAAGGAGGACTAATACTACTACAACTACTACATCACCGTCGCGTGCTATACCACAAAACATCCGTTATCACCACCAATTACCCACACCTTCATCACACATCCATTCATCAAAATGTTTCCCAGACGATTCGCTCAGAGCCTCCAGGCTGCGGCCAAGCAGTCTTCTGCAGCTCCCGCCAGACTCCAGCGCTCCGCCTTCGTTTCCCAGCAGTTCACTCCCGCCGTGTCGCAAAGGATATCAGGCATGAGGATGTACTCTGATGCGCCCGCATCTGAGGCAAAGAAGGCCGATGAGGCCAGCGCAGAGAAGGAGACCAAGACCGAGGAGGACCCCGTCAAGGCGGAGCTCGAGACCAAGAAGAAGGAGCTTCTCGAAGCTACCGTATGTCTAATCATTGATACAACTGATTGATGGCGTATCGCTAACACGCGCAACAGGACAAGCTCAAGCACAGCATCGCCGACTTCCGCAACCTCCAGAACCAGACCAAGCGCGAAGTGCAAGCCGCAAAGGACTTTGCCATCCAGCGCTTCGCCAAAGACCTGATGGACAGCGTCGACAACCTCGACCGCGCGCTCGCCAACGTTCCCGCTGAGAAGCTCAAGGCCGGCAACCAGGACCTCGACAACCTCCACGACGGCCTCAAGATGACCGAGACCGTGCTCATGCAGACCCTCAAGAGGCACGGCATGGAGAGATTCGACCCTGCCGTCGAGAGCGAGAAGTTCAACCCCAACGAGCACGAGGCGACTTTCATGGCGCCCCAGCCTGGCAAGGAGGACGGCACCGTCTTCTTCACTCAGACCAAGGGCTTCAAGCTCAACGGCCGCGTGCTGAGGGCTCCCAAGGTCGGCGTCGTGAAGAACTCATAGATCACATCGCTTTGATTTGGATCTTCATGTTTGCGATATATGGTTTTGCGATGCCGCACGCTCTGCCAGAGAGTTGCAGTGTCGGCAGACGATTACAAGAGGAAGGCTGTATAACAACGGTCTGGAGTGTACGATAAGAAGAAGGGGTACGCATGTACCGTGTATGGCCATACAATGTTGTGGATAAATGGGTTTGGCAATATCGCCTGGGGAAAAAAGCATTGCCGGCGTTGCATCGCTTTGATGCTATTTTCCACGTGTTCTGGTGGGCAAAGAGACCGCTATGGTCGTGTACAGATATGACTATATTTTTGTGTTATTAGAAAGAGCGAGAAATGAATGTCACTACTCTACGTCAAATTGTCTGCAACTGTTGGAAGAGCTACTGCGCTACAGGCTAATCGTTCATCATTCTCTACGGCATGATCTTCCAGAAATCTGATATCTGCTTGTGCTCATGTTCAGATGGGTAGTAGCAGTAAGCTGTCTAGGCCTTTTATATACAATGAATACAACACCATTGGCAAATGTTGTGAGCATACATGTACCCACAAGTACATGTACGATTGCTCGTCCTTTCAGTCTTCCACAAAGTCCGACTGGTGATATTTGAACATTAGGGTTTGGGGTACGATGTCAATGTCTCATTCGGTCACATTCATCTTGCGTTTGATGTTAGGTTCATGTTGGCAATCATTCGGGGCGGCAAACAGCTTGTCATCAATTCAAAGTGACCTTGATACATGTACTTGCGCGTGGTACTCTCGTACTACAATGCACAGCGACACGTGCATTTTCGATGTACGGGATGACAGCAGCGGTGGCACCACACTTTTCTGCAGTCAGCAACGTTGTGCGAAGCTCAATCCAGAGACAACATGCACACCATCGACACGATCTGGAGTCTGTAATTGCAGAAGCTGTTGTGGTCAAACAAACCGGCAGAGCCAAGCACATGGGTTCCAAATTGAAGTGTTACACTCGCCTAAGTTGATCGGCAACAAACAAATCTAACGCTGGTGAGACGAGACGTTCGTCAATTGCAGACGGCAAGACCTCCAAGACAAAAGTCGCTCGACGGCTTGATTGACATCCACTCAAGCAACGAGGTCTCACGATACCGAGGATACTCATGAGATATCTTCGTAACAATTCTTCGCCACAATCCTACGAAGTGGACCATGCCATCCATCCAGACCACAAGACTCCTCTAAATACGAAGTGCTACCTCGAGCTACCTGGAATGCATTACTCAATCGAAATGACACTCATTCTTCCGCAGGCGAAACAACTTTAGAAAACCCCAGACCTCGGGAGGTGGCCGGCGCCGCTCGGCATGCAAGTCAATAATCGAAGCAGCCTTCACAACGAATCATGAGTCTTCTCAGCTGCAGGTACGGGGGTTAGTCTGTGGCGATCGAGTGGATCTATACCGTTTCAAGGTGACACGTGACTCTGCAGTTCATTTCGTGGCGTTTTTTGCTCCGGCGCGGGGAGAGGGAAGAGAGCGTTGCATGTTTGGGGTTTGGCTGGATCTGGGATGGATTGGACGGTTGTAGTATTATTTTAAGGAACATGCGCGCATTTCGTTTGGCGAGGCGCGCGTGGGTTTTGTGACTTGAGTTTCTTGTTGCCTCTTCCTTCTCTTCCTTCTCACTCCTGATTACTACCTGTCTTCTTCGTCTTTCGCCATATTACAATCGCTACTATAATTGTATTTTCAATCACACTCGTTTACGAACAACACACACAACACACCCAACATGCACGCCTTCATTCCCATCGTCGCCCTCTTGGGCCTTGCCGCCGCCCAGAGCGAGTCCAGCAACTCTGCTTCCACCACCAGCACTGCCCCTGCTGCCGGCTCGACCGCAGCCTGTCTTGCCGACTGCGCCGTCGGCGACGTCAACTGCCAGGCCGTCTGCGTCAACGTCCCTGCCCCCAACGAGTCCCAGATCGACGCGACCAACCAGTGCTCGAGGAACGAGTGCACCCAGGGCGACTCTGGCCCCGAGGACACCAAGAAGTACGGCGAGTGCCTCGCGTCCTGCGCCCAGGACTTCTACTACACTAGCGGCACCACTCCCACTGGTGTTGCAACTGCTGGCGCTTCTGCTACCGGCGCTTCGACCCCGGCTGACAGCACTGCTGGAAGCACCACTGGTACTGGAAGCTCGGCGGAGTCTACCGAGTCTTCATCGCAGAGCGGCTCTTCGCGCAGCAGCGCGGCTTCCTCTGCGGCTTCATCTGGTGGTAAGTTCTGAGAATGTCAATCGCTCGAGGATAGTCAAAACTGACAAAGACCGTTCAGCATCTGCCGCTTCCTCCGCATCTTCAAGCGCTGCCGCCGAGGCCACTGGCGCGGCTGCTGCTCTTTCTCTCAGCACCGAGATGCTCACCCTCTCTGGTGGCGCTGTCGGTCTGCTCGTCGCTGCCCTTGCCTTGTAATTTGGGGGATGTTAGTTTGATGGAGGCGATACCCGCGACGGCTGCACGTGATTTTCGTAATTTTATTCTTCTTTCTCTGTCTTTGATTGTCCTGTCTTGACGGGAGGCATGCTCCTCATGATCGGGAAAAAGTAGGATAGTAATGAAACTTGCTCGAGAGCGCAATTCAGACCTTGATCTTCAGCAGAGTCATTTAAAGTTTGAAGTTGTGGCGTGCTGCCACGCGATGAGGTCCGCCAGGATGGCAGACCTCAAGATCCAGATAGTTGCATGTCATACATATTCTTCGTCGCAACAGGATGACCACTGGTTGTCAAAGCGTGTCCTTCTTGACACTCTCAGTGGCTGATGCAAGCAGCGTTTCTGCTGTGATGACGACTAGTCCAGCCTTGTGGTGAGTGGCGGTATTTAGCAACACAAAAGTCTATACTCAAACACGTCGAAATGACATGTATACAGACGAGAGCTTGCTGCCATTGGCAAATTCAAACTTCTCCGTGCCGATCTGATGCCGTGTTTGATCCTCTCAGCTGTCGAGAGCCTGCAAAATACCACACGTGGTGAATTGTTCCATCCTCGTGTGATCCGAATTTACCGGTCCAAGCATTTCGGCAAGCAATTGATCACCCTCAGAGACTTCATGGTGACACAACAATGCAGATGGTGGCGCTGTAAGGCGAAGAAGCAAAGGAGGCCAGTCTGGGAGGAGCAAAAGGTCGCGCGACACGTTTCCCATCTTGAGGGGCGTCGACGAATACTGGCAGAGAAGGCTACCACGTGTTGCACATAGTGGCGTAGGGCGGACGAGGCGAGAACAGAGTGGGCAGGAGGTCGCGTGCGAGACACAACTCTGTCATCACTCAACAGACTTCTGGAGACGAAAGTACCGGCGTGAAGCCGGGCATCGTCCAATACCGTTGCAGCGCTGGGAAACGTGGGCGCTATTCGAACTTCACCTGTCTGCGAAGCCTCGTCGCCCAGCACCGCCCAGCCTGGGCATAAAGGGACAATGCCCGCTCCCACCGCGCAACGCCAGGTTTTAACGTCTGCCGACTGCTTCGTTCGCCGTCCTGGTCACCAAAAGCGTCCCTGCGTGGATCCACGCCAGCACGCTCGTTGAAGGGCGAGTGCCTTGGCTACAGTCTTGGAACACGCGATCCGATGGCGAGAATGGATCCTTGACCGGCCGTCTTGCGCGTTGCTTGTTCACGGCTCTGTGAATTATGGAGCTCGCAAAAATAATGTTGCCGCGCGAGAGGCGGATCAATGCATGTAAAGGTCAAGTTGCTGCTCTCTTCGTCTCTTTCCGTCTCAGCCATCTCATTACCTTTCTTCCTCCGTCGATACCCCATTTCTCGCGCACGAATCGCGACTTGCCTTTTGCAAGATGTCTATCCCGGCGAACACTGCGCCTTACGATTGGATCCTTGCGATTACCACCATCGCATTCGTCTTTGCATCAGCTGGTAACGGCGCCAATGATGTTGCCAACAGTTACGCCACTTCGGTGGCTGCCAGGACCCTCACCATGCCCCAAGCTGGTGTGCTTGCGGTGTGCACAGAGTTCGTTGGAGCTGTCGCGTTAGGTGCGCGAGTCACAAGCACTATCAAGGTAAGGTGATGATGGAAATGCCGATCTTGGACATTAGGATTTCTGATACTTCCCCAGAACGGCATCATCACCATCGATCGTTTCGAAGGTCGCCCTACTGTGCTCATGCTTGCTATGAGCTGCGCCGAGGTTGGCAACGCTGCCTGGCTCCTGATCGCCACACGCCTCGGAATGCCCGTTTCCACTACACAGACCATCGTCGGAGCTCTCTGCGGTGTTGGCTTCGCTACACAATCAGCAATCACCTGGGGCTGGGAAGACGGTTCGGTCAGCCAGGTCGCGGCAAGTTGGGTCATTGCACCCTTCATCGCCGCTGGGTTCGCCGCCTTGATCTTTGCCAGTGTCAAGTACATTGTGCTTGAGCGCAAGGACCCTTTCAAGTGGGCAATGCACCTCATTCCATTCTACATGGCAGGCACTGCTGCTATCCTGTCCCTCTTCCTGGCAATGGAAGTACCCTCAAGCACTGTCACCGGCGGTGGACCTCTTGCTGGACTCGTCGTCGGTATCTTCGTTGGTGTCCTGGCCCTCGCCTACCTGTTGTTCATTCCCTTCTTCAAACGCAAGTTGGTCATGAAGGATTCGACCGTCCGCATCTGGCACATCTTTTACGGACCGCTCCTTACGCGGGATAACATCAAGCTCATCTGGCCAGGCAAGGAGGGCGAGTATGTCACCGACTGCTACGAGAACGCCTACGAAGGCGAAGCCAGAGATGAAGCAAGCCGACCTGCCGATGAGGAGAAGACTGGCAAGGTCGACGATGCTGTCACTGTGGCCCCGACAAAGAAGGTCCCTGAGCCCGAAGAGCGCTGGCTCCACCCCGTCAAGGATCTCAGCTGGTTCAACGTGAAGAAGCTGAGCAACTGGACAAAGTACCTCCTTCTACAAGGTGTCGCCCGCGACGTTGTCTCCCACGACTCCGCCGCCCTCCGCGCTGTTCACGGAAAGGCCAAGCAGTACGACCTCCGCGTCGAGCACATGTTTACCTACTGCCAAGTTGTCTCCGCCATGATGATGTCGATCGCCCACGGTAGCAACGATGTTGCAAACGCTGTCGGTCCCTGGGCTGCTGTCTACCAGACTTACCGCTCTGGTCAGATCGACACCACTTCCGATACTCCCATTTGGTTCCTCGTCGTCGCTGGTCTGCTTCTTGGTATCGGCTTCTGGTGCTACGGCCACCGCATCATGCGTGCTGTTGGCAACAAGATCACTCAGATGAGCCCTACTCGTGGCTTCTCTATCGAGCTTGGTGCTGCTGTTACAGTTCTTTTGGCCTCCAAACTTGGTCTTCCCGTGTCAACAACACAATGCTTGGTCGGCGCTAGTATGGGTGTCGGCCTCGTTAACCTCGATCTTGGAGCCGTCAACTGGAGACAGCTGGCTTTCATTTTCATGGGTTGGGTCGTCACACTTCCTGCTGCCGGTCTCATGGGTGGTTTGATCTGCCTCATGGCTCTGAACACGCCTCACTTCTAAGCACGTGCTTGGGCTAAAAGCGATGACATTTGGGCATATTTACGGCGTTCATTTTATTTCGGAGGCGTGCTGGTTTGCGCATAGAGTCATGAGATAATGATAATAGGGACTCGAATAGATGGTTCTCCTAAAGAGGTGTGACCTACACATGCTTAATCAAGCTACCCATTCGTCCAATCATTTCCGCTCCCCTGGAGTCCGAGCCACGGTCGAAATACAATCCAACGCAGGAATGATTGAAAGCCCGCATCCTGCCATCGATGTCCTCGGTCAAGAACGCGGCGCTCCCGCTCACTGCTTTAGCTTGTGCTCCCAGTGGATCAAACTTCCTTCGAAAGATGCCAGTGAAGATTCAGACGGGGTTGAGTCCTCTACAGTGTCGTAGTTTCGATCTTTCCAGCTATTATATCTCGCTGGAAGGCCGTTGAGGAGATTGACGATGTAGAGTGTGTCCGACATGGACTCACCGGCGTATGCGAGCTCTTGCCTAAGCTGGCGCATTTTGTTGAGATACTCGCTCATGTCTTTGCAGGTGGCGAGATTGATCTGGTCGATTTTGCGGCGAGTGAGCTGCATGGGGCAAGAGAGGGCTTCAGTTTGTAATAGCTCTGCAGGCGAGCGAAATGAGACGCTAGGGAGTCGTCCTTGTCGTCACGGAAGACCGCAAACATGGAGCGATCGATTCGAGCGTATAGCATTTTCCTTCCGCAAGTGATGCGATCCTGTTGCCGCTCGTAGTCGTGGAGGTCCATGCGGTGGAATTCGAGTTCCGTCTGATACAGAAAGATCTGATGCGAGAAGTCGATGCTAGCGGTGTTGGTCACCTCGAGTGTAGTGGCCGCTGAAGCATTGTTTGCAGTGTTGCTTGCATCGCTGGTCGTTATCAGGTCTGTGCTAGCACGTGCTGACTGTGTCGGACGATCTGGCTTATCAAGGATCTCTTCAGAGCCATCGAAGAGAACCAGATGCCTTCCACGTGGGCGTCGAGCCTGAACTGTAGGAACCAAGGGACCCAGTTGACCTGTCCTCTAAGGATGTGGTCATGACCGCTGGTGTTGTTGTTTGCTGCTTTTGGCATCGCGACTGTGGTTGGAACGACGATTCGAACGAGGTCGACCACCTCAGACCTCTCTATTGGTGTGATGGTGGTACCAGATCGGAGGAAGAGGTTTACCCGGGCGTGAATGGGAACAAAAGTAATCGGACGGCGTTTGTCATGACGGAAACTCAAACGAGAGCGGGCTGCGTTCACTGTTTGCTCCCACGGCTCCATGCAGTCACACATTCTCTTGGGCTTGGCCACCACCAATCTAAGGTGCTCAGAGATGTATGTGCAATCGATATTCCTGACCTAAAAACAGTTGTACTTGCCTGGCTAAGTTCGTCAATCCAACGCAGTGTCTACTGCAATTCGTCTTGGATCAACAAGTAGCGTCTCAGCGGCGGATCATTCATGAGAGCATCCCTCGATTCGTGTAGGAGCAACCAGGAAACCTTCTTCGAGGTAGCGATGTTATCGTTTAATATCTGCATCTGGTAAATGCAAGGAACAGTATACAGAGTTGCGAAACCGTACGCAGACCTGAAGTACAGGCTTACCGCCTTCCGCTTGCAAGCGAGTTCATCCTCCATCCATGCAAGCTCCGGCCAAGACCATTCTACTACTGTATTCGCAACCTGCTCGTACATGATCCTTCCCAGCACTTACCAAGGCCTGGCTCGTTATGTCTCAATTCCAGACAGTTAGTGCTCTACAGGATGTCTGGATTCCTTGGCTCACTCCAACTGGCCCAAACTTTGGTGTGGCCAAGCACCAAAGCATGCCGAAGCTCCACTTCTCGCCGCATACCCTTGTGTTTGATCACGTCTCCGTTGTTTCGCAAACAGTTCTGACGGTCTATCTGATATCCACTAGTAACAGAATGGCTCCGTGCATCACTATGCTATACAGAGACTTGGAACATCGTATCGAAGACTTATAGGAGTAGGTATTGCTGCTCAGCTTTGTTGTATCTTCTGCATCCATACTATTATCCTTGCTCTGGTAGCTGTATTATCATTCGACAACATGAAGTTCTCCGCCTCTTCAGCTGCTGTTGCAGCATTCACTGTTAACGCAGCTGCCCAGACTGTGTCTGGCGCTGCTGAAGGTTTCGCGGCTGGTGTTACTGGTGGTGGATCCGCCGCAGCTGTTGCACCGACTACCAACGAAGAGCTGGTCTCTTACCTTGGTGACTCCAGCCCACGTACCATCGTTTTGACAAAGACGTTCGACTTCACTGGATCGACCGTCTCTGGCTCCGGCTGTGCGCCTTGGGGCACTGGAGCTGGTTGCCAGACAGGTAGGCTCTCATTCGATGTCTGTGGTCTTCGAACATGTACTGACTTCAATAGCCATTAACAAAGACGACTGGTGCGGCAACTACCAGTCCAGTGCACCTGCAACCTCCGTCACTTACGACGAAGCCGGCCTGGACCCAATCATTGTCGCCTCGGACAAGACCTTGATCGGATCTGGATCAGCAGGTGTCATCAGGGGCAAAGGCCTTCGCATCGTGGGTGGAAAGAACATCATTCTGCAAAATATCCACATTACTGAACTCAACCCCCAATACGTTTGGGGTGGCGACGCCATCACTTTGGACGGAAGTGATCAAATCTGGATTGACAGAGTGAAGACCTCCTTGATCGGTCGTCAACACATTGTCCTGGGCGAGACCGCTTCTGGTCGTGTCACCATCTCCAACAGCGAGATTGATGGCACATCTGACTGGTCTGCTACCTGCGATAACCACCACTACTGGGCCCTCTACTTCACTGGCTCCCAAGACTCCATCACCTTCAAGGGCAACTACATTCACGGCACTTCTGGTCGCGCTCCTAAGGTTGCTGGCAACACCGTCCTGCACGCCGTCAACAACTACTGGGAGGACAACAGCGGCCACGCCTTCGAGATCTCAGCTGGCGCTCAGATTCTCGCTGAGGGCAATGTATTCTCCAGCGTGAAAGCGCCGATCGAGGATGCTTCTGCTGGAGGTAGCCTTTTCGCCATCCAGGACTCCACTGCCGCCGCGTCTTGCGAGCAATACCTCGGCCGTGCATGTGAGATCAACACCCTCAGCAGCTCTGGCGAGTTTGTTGGCACTAGCGATATTAGCTTCATGGCGAACTTCAATGGTCAGAAGGTCGCTTCTGCCGAGGCGGCTTCTGGTGCCACTATCAAGGCAAGCGCTGGTTTCGGCAAGCTCTGAGGCCACTTGTCAATGTATCAGACCACCTTGTGTCCATGCTGCTATGTACTTCCATAACCTAGATAGTACCACAGGCAAAGCTAGCCTCAAGACATCCTCAAACCTTATAGCAGAATAGTTTCTCAATGCTAGTAGAGTTACAGTTGTCAGCGTGACACTGCCCTCTGCGTTGTGCCTACATTCAATGATTTCGCCATGACTCACCTAGGATGGCCCCATACATTAGCTACCTGACGTGTGTTCCTTGTGTTGGATTCGTCCTTGCAGTTACGCGATTGAGATCCCGAACGTCTCGCATTCCTCGTCGTCTTCTATGGGAATGTCGTGGAACTCGAGAATGCCAATCAGACCCTCGACTAGCAGCCACTGACGCAGATGCCCAAAGGCCATGCTGTGCAGTAACTTCGAGAAGACAGCTCCGCATTGAGGGACCCCACTCCGTACTCCGAGACGCTAGGAGTTTCTGCCCGGGCTGCGATGTTACAGTCAGGAGCGATTGCAATTCTACGGAGTGTTCAAAGTCCGAAGGTCAGAAGATCAATAGAATGTATAGCTCGGTGAGTTGTATTCGCCAGCATATTGGTGGTAGTGATAGATTCAAGATATAAATAAAGCTCATGAGTGTAATATTGATTCGCTCCCTAGAGACTACATGTCATGTACATGCACCTGTTTGACATACCGCACTACAGAAGTGACATCGGCAATTGTCTCCTCACGGTGGTAAAGTTTATCGTCCCCCAAGCGGACAGGTCTAGACCCGGGCAGTTGCGTAATTCGTTGTTTCAATGCATCCAACACGCATAACGAAATTGATTCCTGCATCGTGATGCTCTGGGAACAGATGGTGAGATTTGCCAAATACCATGGAATATATGACAGCGTAAGGGCATCATATTAAAAGCCATGCGCCATAGACATATTGTGACCAGATCGGAAGTCGGCGCAGAATGTATGTGTTGTACAAGGGCAAATCCTACAAGCAGTTTATTCCCACAGTTCAGGCTACTTTGCATGATCGACAGCTGGCCACGGTGCGCAGAGTTACGACGTCAACGTGCCTCTAGCCTTACCCACGCTTGCTTCTGCGCTTATCATGTATACAACTGGCACATCCTCTGCGGCAGTGTTTGTTGCTCCGCTGTCTCACCTCGGTGATTCATTCGTGCTATATCACACATTCGAATAGCCCTATACTGGGCTTCATGACGCTCTGGTTATTCCTATCTAACAACAACCATTTCCTCTTTGTTAACTTGGTGTTCTAACGCGTCAAGCTCTGACCACCAGTTGCTCGAACGAGCTCGTAGCTTTCTCCTCAGCTCGCTTGCCGGTCGACCCTCGATTACACCTCAACAGCACGCCTGACTTTGGTCCAGATCTTGTTCGGCTTGCGGAAACCGATCTATGCCCACGTAAAATACAGTGCTATGCCTTCAAAACGAAGGCGTGGAGAGGCTAGTGATAGCCGGTCAAATGCGAATCCATCCGGGCCAGAGACATCGTCTCCCACAGCCGAGCAACAGGAGTTCTCAACGCATCAAGGGTCCCTATCGCCAGCCGGTGAGCAAAACACTAGTCCTCGGGACGGCAACGACACCGATATTGCAGGCAACTCGACAGGACCGTCGCGGAAAAAGTCCGAGCCTGTCAAGAGTGCGTGTGGTCAATGTCAGAAGAGGAAAACAAAGTGTTCTGGCCAGCGACCTGTGTGCGAATTCTGCCGCGATCGTGGTCTCGAGTGCTCTTGGGAGATAGGTGATGGCTTGACGAGGAATGCAGATCTCAGGCAAAGGCTTGCGGACGCGAATGAGCATGCGATTGACATCAACACGCTTGTGCATGATATGCGTACAAATACCGATGCGGTTGCAACAACTCTGCTGGCAAAGCTTCGTCTTGGCGATTCAATACAAGATCTCGCCACTGGAATTCGGGATGGGACGTCGATGGAGGGAAACGACACATATGAACAAGCGAGACGGCCGTCACAGGGCGCCAGAAGGTGAGTGCAGTCGATGACTTGCACCGCTGAAACACATCAGACTGACCACCCAGGCCGAGTGATCATCACGAATCTGCTGACTACGAAACATCACCTTCTGCCCCCCGCCCATACGTGTTCGACTGGCCTAGAAATCAAGGAACGTAATACAGTCCATGCAATCGTCAAGGACGCTTCCGAGATTGCCGATCATCGCAACCGCTCTTCCATGACTGCCGATCAGTATCACTTACGCACGAACACACTTCCATCCGTGCCCTCTTCTCCTCTACCCAGACTGCACTCTGCGTGCTCGCTCTGACGACGATGCACCTAATTACTTCAATCCCGTCCATTCGATGCTCAACTCATCAATTCCAATCGAATTCGGAAACTCCTTGCCCGAACGAATCGGACTCACTTGGGTGTGGTCGGCCTCACCATCTGCGAACCGAAGGCGTAAGATTCCTATGACGGCTCGTTTTCCTTGCTTCCAGATTGCTTTGTATTCATAACCACACTGGCCTTCGAGTCGGCGCAGATTTTGGTTTTGTTTGATCAGTCTGTGATGGAGGTGTTGCCCAGCTGGAACCACCAGCTTGGAAACTTGTGCTGCTGGGTCGTGACATCCTCCATAAAGGTAGACGGGTGAAAAGTGCTGGCGCGGTTACGGTCAGAGTTCACGTTGTCGCCAGGGGCCCATTTTTGATCTTGACGATTGACGATGGGCGCTTGTGCTAAATCTTGATGAGCTACTTTGTAATTGCAGCTTAACGCGACTTTGATTCTTCGGTCAGGAGATACCTCCATGATGCTGCTCAGCCATGACGCTTTGCGGAACGGCAATCTCGACCGAAATGGTCAACAACTAGACGATTTGGTCTGTTCGATTCGAAGTAAGTGATCCGATAGACATGATGTATCCATCCGGTTCCGTAGACACGAGTTGGAGGGTTGAAAATGCTGCGCATACAAACAATGTGACACGACTCGAAGACGTGATGCACCGCTAACACGATTGCATCTTCGCCAAGGAAGGCTGCCCTCACGGAACGCTTCCATCGCCCCGGTGGCCCCTCCAAGATCTCGCTTGATTTCTTGGACAAATTTCCGAGCTCGGGATTCGAGGGTTGCCGAAGTCGGAATTCGCGTGTATAAAACGGGTGAGAGATCCGATTTTAATCTGATCAAATTCTGATCTGATAACCGGTACATCTTTCCACCGAACACAATATGGGCTCCTTTCCTGTGCAACAACCTTATCGCATCCTTATCGCAGGAGGCGCCTATGGTGGTGTCTCTGCTGCTGTGAATCTGCTAGACTTGTCTTTGGGTAGATCTGCAAGATTGGATCCCGACAAGGCGCCTGTTGAGGAAGCTCGCAATGGTGTTCCTATCGAGATTCACATCGTTGATGAACGCGACGGTTACTGTGAGATCGCACAACGAAGTATTTATCCCTTGGATAGCTCTGATCTTCTCTACTAGACCACACCATTGGCTCACCTCTTGCTCTTTCATCACCAGACTACGCAACAAAGGCATGGCGGAAGTTCGACGACATTGCTGCTCTACAACACCCTAGCGTTCGCATCACACAAGGAAGTCTCACAAACGTTGACCCAGATCAACGACTAGCAACAATAAAACTCAGTGGAAGCGGACAAACAGAGGAAGACCACTACGACTTCTTCATTGCGGCCACGGGCCTACGACGAGTATGGCCTGTTGTCCCACAGAGCCTTACAAAGGAGAAGTACCTTGCCGAAACAGCAGATCACATTGAGTGCGCGACGAGGGCCAGCCACGGCACAGTCGTCATTGGAGGTGGTGCCGTTGGCATCGAGATGGCTGCTGAGGCCAAGCTCTATCACCCTGATACAAGTGTGAAGCTTGTCCATTCGCGAAGTAAGCTACTATCATCGGAACCGCTTCCAGACGAGGTCAAAGATCTCGCGTTGGAAGCGTTACGCGATGCTGGTGTCGAAGTCATCCTATCGGAGCGTGTCACTTCAACTACCGCCAGCATCGGACCAGACGGCCAGCCTCTGCAAACACTTACACTGCAGGACGGGTCGCACCTTATCGCCAGCCAAGTGATCAGTGCAATCTCACGGAGTGTGCCAACAACATCATATCTTCCCAAAAAGGCTCTCGACTCAGAGGGTCTGGTCAAGATCGACAGCCAGTAAGTGTGCTCATTCCACGATTCAATATCCGACGATACTAATGACCGTACAGCCTGAACTTCCTCCCATCGCATCCATACAATGCCCATCACCTCGCCATCGGTGACGTCGTTGCGTGGCCAGGTATCAAACGTTGCGGTGCGGCTATCGCGATGGGCACGCGTGCAGCAGACAACATCTTCCAGCAGATGTTGTCTGAGCAATACGGCATCCCCACTGATGTCAAAGACTGGCCGAAGTATCCTCCGATGATTGGTCTTGCGGTCGGTAAGAAGGCTGTCGTGTACGATCCTGAAGGTGGCGCAAAGTGCTCGGAGGAGGCAATGAAGATCTACTTCGGTGAGGATTTGGCGTTCCAACGTAAGTGCAGATCCTGATCCTCTTCCATACATTTGCGAGGGCTACAGCTGACCATGCGCAGAATGTTGGGACTACCAGAAGCTCGATGAGGGTTGGTGATGGGTAGTCATGATAGGTAGTACTGTTTAATGATCCAAAATGTATTCGAATGCATAAACTCCAACACACATGCACGGGCCGTAAAGCTGTCAGTGAAGTGATGTCTAATCGAATTCGAATAAATGTGCATAATATCTGAAATCAGGCGTGCACAAGACACCGACGACTTGTAGCCAGGCGCTGGTTTCGGCTTCGAAGGGTCGAAGGTAGTCTACTCAGTAAACCTTGTTCATCCTTCGACGAAGCATCTCCACATCGCAGGCGTGCGCATGCGTTCAACTCGTCTCTTTGCACCAATAGCATCGTTCGCACCAGCAAAAAGAATCCATTCCATAGCATTCGTCTTGATGGCAGCACCAGTCCGAGGCTTGAGCGAAGGAGCCCACAGAAGTACTGCCAAAGATCTCGTCGAGCAATATTGCGCCCTGCCACACCGTGAACAGAACCAGACTGGAGAATCTACAATCGTCTTCATACACGGTGCTTTCGATGATTCGGTATCCTGGGACATCGTCACGCCGCACCTCTCCAAAGCCTCTGACTACCACGTCCTGCTCCCAGACCTGCCCAGCCACGGCATCGCAAGCGCCATCAAACCCTTCTCAGTGACCATCGCGGCGCACTTAGTCAGTGAACTCATCGCCCGTCGAGCCCACAACGGCATCGCCAAACTCGTCGGTCTAAGCCTGGGAGCCGATGTGGCACTACGCATCGCCTCAGAGTTCCCCAGTGTCGTTGACAGGAACGGTGTCTTTGTCTCAGGCGCAAGCACACCGATTCCACGCGAACAGAAGACTGCCACATCCCAGTATTTACCGCATGGCGCGTGGCTCTCCCAACGAATCGAATGGCTCGTTCCCAGACCTCTAATCCGCTCTCTCATGGACGGCGCAGATTTCCCACGCCAGAATCTAAGCAAATTACCGCTAGAACTCAACAAGCAGATCTTTACGCCAGAGGATAGCAAGTGGCCCTCACCATGGCCGGCTAAGACACTTATCGTTGCTGCTGGGAAAAAAGGTCTTCTCCCAACTGATGACAATGCGGACACGGCTCGCCGGATTGCTGAGATTGGGCGGGAGGGAAATGACGGCACTTGTGCCGTTGTCCATTACGGCATGCGGCATCCGTGGAGTAGACAGGCGCCTGAGCTGTTTGCTGAGGCTGTTGATGCTTGGTTCCGGGAGGGTAGGGTACTTGAAGAGTTCGTGCCGCTATGATTGAGTGGGAGCGATAGCCATTGTGAGAACGTGTTGCAGATGATTGGAAATCTTATTTTTGAGGATTATGCACAATGCTATACAATTAAAAAACATCTCAAATCTACAGTAGGCTCACAGCTCCACCCAAGCTGAAAGTCACAGGCTGGCCGCTCATGGTTGCCCACATAATAAGTGGTTCGCTCCCGACCTTATCGCTTGTCGCGCTTCCGCTGCTCACGCTGGCAGTTCCTGGGAATGTGACGGGCACTGGAACGTTGCAAGTGTTGCCGTTGGAAGTGGAGACGGTAGCACCAGTGATGCTCTTTCCGTCGGCTGAGTACGAGTACGACAATTGCGGGCCGCATCCATCGCGTGCCTCGCGGTCGAGGAAAACCTTGGCGATGTCGTCGTGCTTAAGTGTGATGACGGGCCAGTTGGTCAGGCGCACGAGCTCCTGGATGATAGTCTCGACCCAGATTTGCAGCAGAGAGTTCACACTCTGGGAGCCGACCTTGTAGGCAGTGACACCAGTGGCGCGCATGTTGGCCTGGTGGAACATGTAAGGGTCGTGGCGCAGGCCGAAGAGGTAACGAGAGGTGACGTCCTTCTCGAATGCCAGGAGATCGGCGAACTTGCCTGTGCCGGCTGAAGTATCGGTCCATTCTTGAGTGGTGCAAGCTTGAGTATCGCAATCGTAGTAGATAGCGGTGGGCCAGCGAGGCATGATGTTAAGGCCTGCGTAGCCGTTCGCGGCAACAGTAGAGTGAAGGAGATGGTGAACGCTTTCCGTGTTCATGAGGACTGGACGGCTGTTGTCACCCACCACGTTGGTAATGCCATTGTCGATCCAGGCCTTGATGACATCGCCGTTGTGCATGCCGGTGATGGCTGGTGGGATCAAACCTGCAGGCGAGAACTTGCCGGCGTCAATACCGACTTGCTTCATCCACGCTTGGTTGAAGAAGATCTCCTTGCTGGCATCGCTGTAAGTGGCGTTGTTGAGGTTGAGGTGGGTGAATGTGTGCGACACGTGGGCGAAGGCATCGCGGTTCGCCGGAGTCATGAACCAAGTCGCGAGCTTGTCAAGCTGGCAACATGCGAGTGACCAAGAATATTGTGCTGGTGACTGAGGCCACATGTTAACGCCGCTGCCAATGGGCTTCGTCCACTCAAGATCGGGGCTGGTGATGGGAGAGTCGTAATAGATTGCATCCACAGGGACACATGGGTCATTGGCGAGGTTGTAGCCAATGTTGGTGGAGTTGATAATGTCGCCATTGCCGTTGTGTCCAATCTCGACAAAGTAGTTCGAGCCGGCAGGGAGACGGCTGTTGACGCTCTTCATCCAGCTGACGTGGGCAGAGACATCTGCTGGCACGACTCTGTAGGTCTTGCCCTGAGGGTAGTAGAGGCCGGTGACGAGGTGCATGTCGTCGATCTGTGTGCCGAGGTATGTTTTCCTCGCACCAGCGAACAGCCCGCGTGTAATCCAGTGGATATAAGCATGCTGCAGGTAGTTCGATGTGGACGACCACTCAGTTGCGAAGCCAATGAAGAGCGCCATTTGCTCGCGACCGCTGAAGTTGTTGATGACTCCGGCGACACTGGTAGACTTGAAGTTCCCGGAGGTAGCGAATTGAGCAATCTTCCAGGTAGTCTTAGTGTCAGTGATCTTGGCCGGGTAGTGGTACAGGTTCTTCGTGCTGACAGTCGCACCAGACTTGAGGTTGGCCGTCGCAAATCCTGTGGTGTTTGTGAAGCTCATCAATTGTTCGACATCATCAGCGCAGCATCCTTCAGACCCATCTGATGCCTTGACAGCAGCGGTTCCTGAGGTGTCGTCTGGGTAGGTGTCCAAGCGCACCATCCTGACGCCGAAGGCGACCTGGTAGGCGTAAAGGGCTGTGTACTGGTCCTGGGTAAGCGCACTGTGGTAGTCGCCACTGTAATCGTACGAAACATCGCTCAGGATGAGGATGCCACCGTAGTTTCCTGCCTTGGCCGTTGAGTTGAGGGTTGGCAACGCCACACCTCCTTGGGGCACAGTGACAAGCTGGTAGGGGATGCCATACGCATCGAAACCAGAAGTCGCTGAGTACGAAACGTCACCCTCTGGTGCAAGGATCAAGATTTTGCTGTTGACGCTGCTGCCACCGACAGCAGCATTTACAATTGCAGCTGTGCCCAGGAGAGCAGCGGCACCGAGAGTGCGAACGAACGACATGCCGGGCAAAGAGTCGGCAGGATAGTGCACAGAAGAGATCAACGACTGATGGACGATGTGGTCCGACTTACCGGTGGAAGTTACCGCATTATATACAAGTACCAGGCGTCACCAGCCACGAGACCGAAGACGGCAACTGGTCATGAGGATTTTCTCAATGTAACATGACGTGGACTTATTGGAAATCCTCTCATGCAAGCCATATAGCAAGATGTCATGTCAAAAGAAGCTTGCCGTCGTCAAGCATACATTCGAGACCCCGGATATTCGGCCTGGAAGTGCGCCACGAAGCTCATTATAGAAGTAAGTTCAGGGCTGAAGATTGAAGTTCAACCCTGATTCGACAGTCGACAATCGAGACCCGCCATTCGCGCCTCGTGTCCTGTTTCGAAGAGCGAGCAGTAATTTCTCCTAAAGTTACGCGACCATTAGCCTATAGCCGTATTCGGAGGGAAAGCCACAAAAATGTAGTCCAAGTCACAAGGTACATCAGGAGACCCTTATTTCTGTCCCGTAAAAGATCCAGGTCCAGATGGGGTGCACGCTATAGGCAATAGCCAGAACAGCGAGCAATAGGATTGGCTGATTAGACCACCCTCCTTCGCCTTTTCGCGCATGAATACGAACTCAAAGGGTCTGTAAAATGTCGCTCCTCGCATCCTTGCAGCTGCGCGAGCGGATGTGCCTGGCAGTATAGTGCGGGAGGACTACCCGCCACGGGACAAGGGTTCCTAGGGAGTCACACCGTAGATCAGAGCAGATGTAGTGATGGAGTTTGCCGTTTATTCCCTAGCGAGGATTGCGAGTGTGGTGGCGAACCTCGTGATAGCGGGACAGCTGTGAGGTGTGCTGCCATACCAAGACGGAGAAAGTCCGCTTTTTGCGTACCGACTCCCATCTGGGAAAACCGTTCTTTCAAAACAGAACGAAAACACGAGCTGAACAATAGACATCAATTTCGAAGGCTCGCGTGCGAGGACGCTAGCATATTGTTTCCTGGTAGCGATGTTCAGCTCGAGGGTGTCCGTGCGTGGGCAAAAGAAAGAAGCTGGTACTGAACGAACATTGGATATTCCAGAACGGGCCGGGCCACGCGACTGAACTGGCCGCACGAGCGGAATATTGATTCTCAATAATATCAGACGACATATAGTATAGGTCTTGCGTATGAGCTCACATATCGGCCTTTCGATTCCTAGCCGTTCCTCAGTGGCATGCATAGTAATTTACGAAACGGGACCTGAGTATACTAGCATACATAGGCTGAGATATATGTTCATTCTCAGTAATACCGTATCTCGATGGTATTCCTGGCTTAGTAAGGAACCACAGCTGCCATTACTTATGAGCGGGTCGAGCTGGGTCGAGCTTGACGACTGAGCTGGCCAAACATAACATCTGGACAAATGAATTGAGTATATATTAACTTTATGCACCGCTTTCGTGACTGATAACACCACTTCACTCGACCTCGGCACTTGTCGTCGAAGCTACCGCTCAGCTACCCAGGTGTTCACGCTCGGCCACGAATTCCTCCGAGCCGGATCGCGAATGCGATAACAATGTGGCCGTTTCGTCTATGAGTGAAATGTGATTGAGCGACTGGCTGATTACACCGTAGCACAACTGGTACAAAAGGCATAACTCTCTAAACAAATGGTCAAAAAAGCCAACTCTAATAATGCTGTCTACTGTTCAACATCGCAGCTTAGTAACATCAGGCGCCCGCCAAGAGTTTGTCTACCTAGGTATCCATAGAGCATATATGTCCATGTTTCGCATCGGCGCAAGAAAGCGGGACCAACATCTGACAATCTAATTCTCACCCAGAGAAAAAAGACTGGACATCAGCCTTGATTTTCTCATCTCACCGGAAGACTTTCTGAACTCATCGCCATCATGCCCAAAACGTTCGATCCAGATACCGAACTGCCCGACCTCAGCGGCAAAGTCATTGTTGTTACAGGTGGTACGAATTGTCCTCATCCTTGAATCGTGCGAAGGTTTGCTGTGCGAGGACTGTGTGGTTTGCAGTGCTCCTTGGACACGTGCGGACTGTCTGGCCTGCGTACAAGTCCTCGCGCTTATAGCCATAGAACAAAACAACTCTGAAGCGAGACTTGGCCGCTGCGTCACCTATCAGACAGTCAACATCTCTACGGCGAACTGATCACTGACTTCTCCGCCAGGCAATGCAGGTCTCGGCGCAGAAACTGTCCGCCGTCTCGCAGCTCACTCACCAACCGCGATCTACCTTTGTGCCCGCAACCCAGCCAGCGCAGACCCGTTGATCGCAGACATCAAATCCTCCTACCCCAACGCCAAAATCAACATCATCCCTATCAAACTCGACCTCTCCTCCCTCGAAAGCACCAGAGCCGCCGCCGAAACCATCATCTCCCAAACCTCCCGCCTCGACATCCTCTTCAACAACGCCGGCATCGCCTTGACGCCCCCAGCCCTAACCAAAGACGGCTACGAGTCTCAATTCGGCATCAACCACCTCGGCCACGCAATGCTAACCCAACTCCTGCTTCCACTCATGCTCCAAACCGCCGCCACCGCACCCCTCAAATCCGTGCGCATCATCAACATCTCCTCCTCAGCGCACGGCCGCACGGTGCCCGATGGCCTCGCTCTCGACGAAGTCAAAACGGACATGTCAACGCGGCACACCGGAGTCCGCTACGGCCAGAGCAAAGTCGCCAACATCCTGTTCGCGAAGAAACTCGCGCTGCTGTACCCTTCGATCACGTCCGTGTCGCTGCACCCGGGGTTTGTCGCCACTGAGATTAACACGGGCAAGGGAGGCGGATCTTGGTGGCTTAACTTGCTTATCAAGAATGCGGTGCGATGGGTTGGGCTCACTGTGGAAGATGGAACGAAGAATCAGCTATGGGCCGGTGTGGCGCCGGAGGTGGAGAGTGGGAAGTATTATGATCCTATTGGGGTGGTTAAAGAGGGGAGCAATTGGGTGCGGGATGAAACGAAGAGGGAGGAGTTGTGGCAATGGACGGAGAAGGAGTTGAAAGCTCATGGTGGGCCGGGATGGCCTGAGGCTAAGTAGAGCGTTAAGAATTGTGGTTTTGGTTTTGAGTTGACTTTGATTTGCTTTTCTTTTGGCGGTTAGAGGCTACAGAGCCCGGCCGTGTTATGTTGGGATCTTGCTTATGTCATGTTTCGTAGCTTGTCGTAACGTCATTACTCGTTCCAATTTCATGGTGTAACAGCACACTCATCTTCCCGTCGTCTCTACGCTGAAAATCTCCAGCGCAAGCTCAACTTTACCCTTCTTCGCAAACACCGTCCTTGCCACTCTCGCCACAGCTCCCCATCCTTCGATCGACGAGTCGGCAACAACCTTGACATTTCCCCTCAGATCAATAGGCGAGAAGCCACGGAACTCATCGCCTGGTTGCACTGCGTGTTGAATGGGCGGCTGTGGAGCTGCCGTGAACATCCCCTGCAGAGCAGCCATGCCAGGCAGCATCCCTGCTACAGTCGCGGCAGGCCCAGCAGCGGGTGGTGCGCCGTTTCCGTGAGCAGGCTGGCCTTGCTGAGGGTCCTGGCTGCCGGATGTGAGAGCGGTGAAGTGGGCGTGGGAGATGCGGCATGCGCAGATGATCCTGATGGCCGGTGGCGAAGGAGGTTGGCGTGCGGAAGCGAAAGCCTGCTGTGCGCGATGGAGTTGAAGTAGGCGTTGCTTGAAACTGGCCTCTTCGGCTGAGAAGGCATCTGTGTTGGCTTCGAGGTATCGTTGGAAATCTTCCTGTGTTGCAGGTGTCGAAGCTGGGAGCTCTGTCGTCTCGACCGGGTAGAAGACGTGGCCGAGGCCTTTGATCAATTCGTCCAGACGGAGATCGTCTGCCCAGTGGCGGAGGTTGGCATCTACAGGCAGGGCGTGCTGCCATTTGTTGCTCTTGTATCGCACCACGAGCTCTTTCAGACTAGGGTAGTCGGCTTTGAG
>Ga0265797_10001557_pt1 | contig 40172 bp, 32 predicted proteins | sample P2T30metagenome_FD_192433 | JGI IMG/M metagenome (GOLD analysis project Ga0265797, IMG submission 192433) | Plant litter microbial communities from East Loma Ridge, Irvine, California - P2 T30 | ecosystem: Environmental > Terrestrial > Plant litter > Unclassified | place: USA: California...
CATTGCCGAATACCTGAAATAGAGTTTTGCCACGGTCCTGCCTTGCTGGAAATCTGCTGGAAAATTGCAAAATTATAGCAAGCGGACATGGGCCCGCACCAGCGGCCGATGATGCCGGCCGCCGGTGCGCACGGGACGGCCCGGCGTACTCAGCCGCGGCGGCGCCTTGCGACCAGGCCGACGCAGCCCAGCCCTGCCAGCAGCATGCCGTAGCTGGCCGGTTCCGGCACCGCCAGCACGACGTTGTTGGCGGTCGGCCAGTAGGCGCCGCCGTCGGTGCTCAGCGTTACCGAGCTCAAGGCCGTATCCGACACGAAGCCCAGGAAGCTGGCCTGGGTGGCGCCGTTCAATGCATAGGTGACCGTGCTGCCGTCCTCGGCGCTCAGGACCAGGTTGCCGTTCGGGATGTAGCCGCCGCTGATGTCGGAACCGAAGAAATTGCCGCCGAATGCGGTGACACCGCCGGTGAAGTTCTGGAACACGATCGGATCGAGGCTGAGGTTGGTCGACAGCCAGTGGTCGGGATCGGTGCCGGCGCCGTAGAGGCCGCCCGCCGCATAGGCCTGGTAGGCATAGGCGCCGGCCGTGCGGTCCAGCGTCGTGCCGTACAGGTCGACGGTGAGGTCGTCATAGCTGTCATAGCCCGGCGCCGAGACGGCGGCCAGGAAGTCGGCCTGGTTGGTATAGATGGTGATGGCGGCCTGCGACGAGGCGGCCGCGCACAGCAAGGCGGCCAGCGACAAGGCTTTTGCAAGCGGCGGTTTGAATATGAACACGATGCGCTCCTGAAGTTGATCGGACGGACAGCCGCGGGCGGATCGCCCGGGTCTGGTCCGAGTAAATCTCAGGTGCATAAGTGTTGCAATCGAGCCAAGGGCATTTCGCAGGCACCTTGCGCTGTATATAAAGTGCGTTCCACCTGCATCAGGCCGCTGTGCGGCCGGCTTGGGTAATAAATTCCAGCCGGCACGACCCCCTACTCGCCGGGATGGTACTTGCGCTCGAGCTGTTTCTCGATATCATCCTTATAATAGAGGACGTCCTTGAACTCGCCGCGGGCGTACATCGCGGCCTGGTCGTTGAAGTGTGGCGATTTCGGATCGCCGCTCTCCCCGCCCGCCAGGATGCTCTTCGCGCGCACGCGCGGGCCGAACTCGACCGCCGCCACGAAGCTGTTGCCGCGGTCGCCGTAGATACGTTTCGTGGTCTGCTTCGCCGTCATGCCGAAGGACGCCAGCGAGCCCCAGTTGGCCGAAGTGAAGGCCACCGGGATGCTGGGCTTGCCGTCGTCGTATTGCTGGTCGACGTCGCCGCTGACGCGCTGGAAGCGGTTGATCTCGCCCCACGGCGTTTTCCAGCTGCCGAAATCCGCCGCCAGCTTGTCGCTGGCGCGCGCCAGCGCATCGAGGCGCTCCCGGGGCGTCAGGCCGGCCTGGACGAAGTCGACCACCGGCACGCCCTTGGCGCGGGCGCGCGGCGCAGCGCCTTTCACCATGTCCTGGCCCCAATACACCGCCAGCGAGGTCGGCACCGAATCCGCCGCCCAGCGCAGGTCCCAGCCGCGCAAGACCGCGACCTGGTCCGCGAGGCGCGTCTTGAGGGCGTCGCCCGCCGGCAGCGCCTCCCAGTCCTTGACCACGGCCGACACCAGCGGCTCGAAGGCGGTGAGGTAGCTGTCGTAGGCGCGCGCGATCAGGTCGTCCAGCGTCAGCTGCCGGGCGTCGTGCAGCACGCGCTCGGCGTGGATGCCGCGCGCGTTCTGCGGCAGCGACCACATGTAGGCCGGATAGTCGGCGCATTTCGGGCTGCTGGCGCCGAAGCCGGTACACGGCCAGTTGTTGGTGTTCGAGATGTAGCCGCTGTCCGGATTGACGACGGTGATGGTCTCCTTGACCTCGTGCAGGCCCTTCCACTCGGTGGCGGGATCGCTGCCGTCGACGGGTTTGGTCCAGTCGAAGCGCGGGTCGCGGCGCGGGATGAAATTGCCGTGGAAGTAGGCGATATTGCCGTCGGCGTCCGCGTAGACGGTGTTGTTGGACGAATTGGTCCGCAGCTGCATCACCTTCAGGAAGCCGGCGTAGTCGCGCGCCTTGGTGCGGCCGTAGGACTGCATCAGCGCGTGCATCGGGTCGTCCATCATCTTGACCGACACCCACTTGCCGGCTTCGCTGCGGATCACCGGGCCGTGCTGGGTGAAGTACGCGGTGACGGTGCGGCTGGCCATGCCGTTCGCGGTCCGGTACGGCAGCGTGATCGCCTTCGCCTTGAGCGGCTTGTCGGCGCCGCCGAACCGGTAGAAGAACTTGCCGCCCTTCTCGCTGACGGTTTCCAGGTACTCGTCGATCACGTCGCCGCCGCCGGACGTGTGCATCCAGCCGAGGCGGTCGTTGAAGCCCTGGTAGATGAAGAACTGGCCCCAGGTGACGGCGCCGTAGGCGTTCAGGCCTTCCTCGCTGACCATGTGGATCTCGGGGCGGAAGTAGAACGAGGTGTGCGGATTGATCATCAGGAGCGCGTGACCATCGGCCGTGCGCGCGGGCGCGATGGCGAAGCCGTTCGACCCCTTCGGCTCGGCGTCGAAGCCGGCGCCGAGGTCCGCCACCTTCCGCGCCGCGGCCGGCATCGCCATCGGCGCGCTGCCGTAGAAGGCTTCCAGCTGCTTGAGGTCGATCGATTCGATGTCGCCGCCGATGCTGCCCTCGCTGAAAGTCAGCGCCATCCACGGCTCGAAGCGCGTGATGAGTTTCGGCTTGACCTGCGGGTGCGTGGCCAGGTACCAGTTCATGCCGTCGGCGAAGCTGTCCATCAGTTTCTTCAGCCAGGCCGGGCTGGCCGCGTACTTGGCCTTCATGTCGGCCGGGTCGATGTACAGCTTCATGCGCAGGTCGCGCCAGATTTCCTTCTCCCCTTCGACCTCGGCCAGCCGGCCCATCGCGTTGATGTAATTCATTTCGACACGGTTGAAGTCATCCTCCGCCTGGGCGAACACCATGCCGAACACCGCGTCCGCGTCGGTCTTGCCGAACACGTGGGGGATGCCCCACTTGTCGCGCAGGATGGTGACGCGGGCGGCGCCGGCCTTCATGCGCGCCAGCTCGGACTGGGAAAACGGGCTGGCGACGGCGACGGCCGGGGCCGCGGCTACCGGGGCCAGCGCACCGAGGCCGGCGCAGGCGAGGATGGTGGAAACGACGAGGCGGGGGATAGCGTTCAAGGCAACTCCGGGACAGGGTTGGTCAGGCGGCGCCGAGGTGCGCCAGTTTCGACTTCAGGACGTCGTTCTCGTTCAGCAGGGTCGCCATGCGGTCCTTCAGTTCGCGGATCTCGGCGCGCAGGGCCTTGACCTGGTCTTCCGGTGGCAGGGTGTCGATTTCCTTCTTGGGACGCGCGCTGGTCTTCTGCTCGCGCACCTGGCGCGCGGCCTGCTGCAACTCCTTTTTCCCGCCGGCGACCGCCGCGACCTGGGCTTCCTTCGGCAGCGACGCCACGTTGGCGGCGGCGCTGACGGAAATGGTCCCGCTGCGCACCGCCTCCACCAGCTCCGGCGCCGCGGCTTTCTGGATGCGTTCGATCTGGGTGATGGTGTTGGGCGAGACGCGCGCGGCGCGCGCGACTTCCTCGCGGGTATTCCAGGGCGGCGTGAACGGGACGGACTGGTCGTCCTCCGTCTGCAGCTCGGCATCCTTCTTCTGCACCGCGCGCGCGCCCAGAATTTCCTTCTTGCGCAGGGCCATCAGGCCGCGCTGGAAGTCGGTGACGCTGCGGCGCGCCAGCTGGTTGTCGATCATCCACAGCTTGACGTCGTCGATGGACTCGAACTTGTCGTTCTGGATGGTGAGGAATTCGATCTCGTGCTTGCGGCAGATCGAGTAGCGGTTATGCCCGTCGATCAGCACGTCGCGCCACAGGATCAGCGCCTCGCGGCAGCCCTCGGACAACAGGCTGTGCTCGAGCGCTTCGTATTCCGCCGGCGTGAGGGGGTCGATGAATGCGAGTAGTTCTTCGTTGATGATGATGTTCAATGTCGTTCCTTGCGTATGCAGCGTCGATGCGCATGCTACACCATGCGGCCGTGCAACCAAAGCGGCATGGATGGGAACGACGGGATGCGGCCGGAAACCGCTGGAAGGAAGGGGGTGGTGCGGGCAGCCGGAATCGAACCGGCACGCCTTGCGGCGGCAGATTTTAAGTCTGATGCGTCTACCAATTTCGCCATGCCCGCGCCGGGCAGGATTGTACTACGGGCGGCACCGAGAGTGTTAGTTGTTGAGCTTACGGCAATCCGCAGGCATGCCGGCTCAGGCCGGAAACCCGGCTGCGGACGCCGCGGCGCACACGCGGTTGCGGCCGCCGTCCTTGGCGTCGTACAAGGCCGCATCGGCACGCCCGAGCAGCGCGGCCAGCGATTCCCCGGCCTGCAGCGTCGCCAGCCCGATGCTGACCGTGTAGCGCACCAGGCCCGCCTCGCCGGCATCGACGCCGCGGTCCAGTGCGGCGCGCAGCCGTTCGGCCACCACGCGCGCGGTCTCCTCGCCCGTGTCCGGCAGCAGCACCGCGAACTCTTCCCCGCCCAGCCGTGCGCAGGTGTCGACGCTGCGGATCACGGTCTCGGCGCGCAGCACGATGTCGGCCAGCACCCGGTCGCCGCAGGCATGGCCATGGGTATCGTTGATGTCCTTGAAGTGGTCGACGTCAAAAATCAGCACCGACAGCGGCTGGCCGCCGCGGTGCACGCGTTCGACCTCGCGTTCGGCCAATGCGAAGAAGGCGCGGCGCGACCAGGCGCCGGTCAGGTGGTCGTGGTCGGCGGCCCAGGTGGTGCGCTTGATGATGTCGGCGTTCACCATCATCACCGCGCCCAGCGTCAGCGCCGGCAGCGCCAGCGTGCCGGCCGCGAAGAAGACCACGTTCAGCACCGAATCGTCGAACAGCGACAGGCTCGCCCCGTACTGCGCGGCGTAGACCAGCGTGCGCGCCGCGTGCACCGCGCACAGTACGCCTGCCACCCAGGTCGCGAAGCGGCGCGGATAGTCGCGGCCATGGGCCTGCGCCCCGCCGCGCAGGGACCACGCGATCGCGAAATACAGCACGCCATGCGCCAGCGAGCTCAGTGCGATGCGGACCGGCGGCGCATCCACCACGCCGTGAAAGACCGCGAGCAGTCCCGTGGATGCGACGACCCATGCCGCCAGGCGCGTGCGCGGAACCGGGCGCTGCAGGTATTGCAGGAAGCCGGCATACATCAGGGCCGGCGCGCACAGGAACAGCAGGTTGGCCGTCTCGATGGTGAGGATGCCGGGCAGGATGCCGCGGCCCGCGAACAGCAACAGCCCCGCGATCGCGATGCCGTTCGCGCGCGACCACGCGCCGATGCCGGCGACGCCGGCGCGCGCCAGCGAACGCAGCACCAGCAGCATGACGCTGGACAGCGCGATGGTAACGAAGAGAAGACTGAGAATGCTCACATCCGGACCGGGCGGGATAGTCAAGCCGGCCCGTGCGCCACAGGCTGCCGGAGCCGCTCGACGCAAGCGCGCCGACTATTAATATATGGAAAGATATCTTCCCATAGTAACAAAATATGCCGCTCCCGCCCTTCCATTCGGCAGATTTACAACTGTTTGCCGGTAGGCGTTGCGCTGCCCGGCGCCGTAATCAATGCTCGGGTGGCCCGGCCGGCGGGTCCATGTTGGCCGCGGCGGGATCCACGGCGGACTCCGCAGCCGCCCTCGCCGCAGCCGAAGCCGCCTCGGCCGCGGCCCGGTAATCCGCCCCCTCATCCGCGCCGCCCGGGGCAGGCCCGGCCGGCGCCGGCGCATGCGGCCGCGCCCATTCCGGCCGCGTGTCGCCACGCCGGAACGGGGCGTGCGAGGGCGTCACTTCGTAATTGAGGTAGAAGATCTTCGCGGTACTGCGCGGGAAGGGCCTGGTCTCCAGGATCGCCTTCTCGGCCGCCGCCATGAAGGCGGGATCGGCGACGCTTTCCTTGCGGTTGACACCGATGACCTTGCCATCCTCGTCGAGGAAGACCTCGAAGCGCGCGCGCTGCACGCCGGAGCCGGCATCGCGCCCGGGTCGGTAGTGGATGCGGCTGGCGATCTCCTCGAGCCGCGCCTGTGGCGGCGGCTCGTCCGGCAGGGTGTCCTGCACAGGCGGCGCGCGCTGGACCGGCGGACGGCGCGGCGTGTCCTGCATGAGCGCCATGAACACGATGACCAGCACGACCAGGCCCGCCAACAGCCAGCGCCAATCCCAGGCAAAGCGCGGCGGCGCGGGCGGCGCCATATCCTCGACCTCGAAGGGCCGGCCCTTCCCTTCCCCGTGACGCGCGCGCCACAGGTCGATCGTGTCCGCCGGCGCGATGACCGGCAGCCAGTACGGGAAGCGCTGCGCCATCTGTTCCAGCACCGGCGCCACCCGCACGATCATGCTGTCGGCGACCGGATCCGGACCGCGTACCAGGGCCAGCGCCTCGCGCTGGTGCGCACGCGTCTCGACGTCCTGGGACGCGAAACCGGCACGCTCCTCGAGCGCCAGGTCGAGCAGCCGTCCGGCCTGGCCGAGGCGGCCGAGCGTGCGCCGGTCCTGGTCCCAGCCGAACACCGAGGCCGCGACCGGAAACAGCACTTCGTGGCCGCTGCGCCAGCCCGTGGCCAGCAGATGCGCCAGCGCCTGCTCGAAGCGCAGGCGCGCGTCGAAATTCAGCAGGCGCTCGTCGGCCAGTGCCGCGCGCAAGGCGTCGTGCCAGGCCGGTTCGGCCAGCTCGCCCCGGTAGCGCGCCAGCGCCGGCATGGCGGCGACGAAGGCCTCGAACACCAGGCTGCCGAGTTCCGACGGCGTGGGCTCCGGCGCCGTATCGGCGTGGCCGGGCGCCTCGCGCGCCAGCACGGCATCCAGCGCCAGCGCGGCCTGCAGCGCGTCGGCCGGTATCTGCGGCCGCACCTGGGCCGGGCCGTCATCCGGCGCCGCCCCGGGGCCGGGCGCCGCGTCCGGCGCGGCCTGGCTCGCCGCCCAGGCAGCCCACTCCAGCGCCGTCTCGTAGCTGGCGCGCAGCTGCTGGAAGGCGTCCGGATCGCGTTCCTGGTCGATGCGCTTGAGCTCGCGCGCATAGGCGCGCCGGATCGCACGCGCGTCCGCGTCCTCGTCCAGGCCGAGGCGCGCCAGGAAGGCGTAGGCCGTCGCCATGGGCTCAGTCGTCGGGCAGCAGGTGGCTGTGGCGCTCGACGTCGTCGAGCAGCGCGCGGAATCCCTGCGCGGCCGGGCCGACGACGCGCGCATCCTGGGTTTCCAGCGCTTGCTCGAAACGCATGATCTCGTAACCCATGCGCTCGCGCACCTGGCCGCGCAGCTGCTGGTACAGGCGCTCGCCGCGTGCCAGCAGGGTGCGGTTCTCGATCTGGTCGCGCGGATGGATCTTCAGTTCGGACAGGGACTCGAAGCGTTCGCGGATCTCGGCCTCGGTCATCAGGCCCGGATTGCCTTCGATGAGCAGCGAGCTCACGGCGCCGCTGCGCACCAGGCTGGCCTCGACCTGCAGCAGGCCGTTGACATCGTAGGTGAAGCGCACGTCGACGCTGTTCTCGTCGCGCGAGCCGGGCGGCAGCTTGACATTCAGCTGGCCCAGCTTGATGTTGTCGGCGACCATTCGCGCCTCGCCCTGGTAGACCTGGATCTCGATCTCGCGCTGGCTGTCGGCGGACGGGAAATAGCGCTTCACGCGGCTGACCGGGATCACGGTATTGCGCTCGATGATCGGATCGAAGTGGCCGCTCGAGACGGTGTTGCGGTCGAGGTGGCGCACGATGTCGATGCCGAGCGAGTACGGCGCGACATCGGTCATGACCACTTCGTCGAGCGCGGCGTCGCGGCTTTTCAGGCCGGCCTGCACGGCCGCGCCCAGCGCCACCACCTCGTCCGGGTTCAGGTCGCTGGCCGGGAAGCGCCCGAACATCCGCGTGACCATGCGCCGCACGACCGGCATGCGCGTGGCGCCGCCGGCCAGCACGATGTTGTCCAGCTCCGAGATCGGCATGCTGGCGTCGCGCAGTGCGCGCTCCACCGGGTCGCGCAGGCGCGCGAGCAAGGCGGCGCAGTGCTTCTCGAGCAGGGCCTCGTCCAGCCTCATCGTGTATTCGGTCTCGCCGTCCAGGATCCGGATCGTGGCCGACGGCGCCTCGCTCAGCGCGCGCTTGGCCTGCTCGACCTGGGCGTGCAGGCGCTGCATGAAACGGGCGTCGCCGCGGCAGCGCGGCGGCACCCTGGCCTCCTCGAAGAAGCGCTCGACCAGCACGCCCACGAAATCCTCGCCGCCCAGGTTGTTGTCGCCGCTCGAGGCGCGCACCTCCATCACGTTCTCGAACAGGTCGAGCACCGAGACGTCGAAGGTGCCGCCGCCCAGGTCGAACACCAGGAAGCGGGTCTCGGCGTCGCGCAGGTGCATGCCGTAGGCCAGCGCGGCGGCGGTCGGTTCGTTCAGCAGGCGCTCGACCTTCAGGCCGGCCAGCTGCCCGGCGGCGCGCGTGGCCTTGCGCTGGGCATCCGAGAAATACGCCGGTACGGTGATCACGGCTTCCGTCACCGGCACGCCCAGCGCCGCCTCGGCGTCTTCCTTCAGCGCGCGCAGGATCAGGCTCGAGAGTTCCTCGGGACGGAAGGCGCGCGCGCCGAGCCAGGTCTGCCTGTCGCTGCCCATGTGGCGCTTGAAGGCGGCCACGCTCTGCTTCGGATGGGTCTGCAGGCGCTCGCGCGCGGCGCGGCCGACCAGGATCGTGCCGTCCTCGTCGATGCTGACGCAGGAGGGCGTCAAGACCTCGCCCAGGCTGTTCGAGATCAGGCGCGCGGCCCCGTTTTCCCACACCGCCACCAGGCTGTTGGTCGTACCGAGGTCAATGCCGACGATCATCATGCACCTATTATTGTCTGGACGAAATATTATAGAAATGCATCATATCCCAAGGTTTTCGATAACTCCAGCGACGCCTGCAGGCACTTTCGCGCGTGTTGCGTTCATGTTCATATGCATGGGTTCTAGCGGACGCGCGCTTGCCGCCATCTGCTGTACCATCGGGCCATGTGTGGACGATTTGACCAAAGCCAGACCGCGCGTTTCTACGCCAACCTGATCGGATGGACCGATGCCGTCTTCGACAGCGAATCGGCGCCGACCACGAATGCCGCGCCCGGCACTTACCGCCCGGTGATGCACGTGCAGGATGGCGAGGAGCGCGTCGACGACGTGTTCTGGAGTTACCGTGCGAAATGGGCCGAAGGTAAGGTGCCCATCACGATCAACGCACGCCTCGACAAGCTGGGCAACCGCTACTGGTCGCGCCTGGTCAAGAACGGGCGCGGCATCGTGCCGGCCGAAGGCTGGTATGAATGGACCGGGGAAAAAGGCCACAAGCAACCCTGGCATATCCACCGCAAGGACCATGGCGCCCTGTTCATGGTCGCGCTCGCCAATTTCGGCAGCTTCGAGGAAAACCGTGCCGAGGCCGGCTTCGTGATCGTCACCGACGATGCCTCCGGCGGCATGCTCGACATCCACGACCGCCGCCCGGTGGTCCTCACAGCCGAGGATGCCAGGCTGTGGATGGACCCCGGCTTGTCGCCGCAACAGGCGATCGAACTGGCGCGCCACGCCGCGGTCGGGCCGGACGCCTTCGAATGGCACAAGGTCAGCACGGCCGTCAACCGGGCCGGCGCCGACGGGCCGCAGATCACGCTCCCGCTCGACGACTGATAATTTCTTATCAGCATCAATACTCTTGCAGCTTGGCAATGGCATCATGGTGCCAGCCAGGCGGCACGTGCTTTCTCGTCCTATTTCACGATTTTCGCACCAGCTACAACGCACGCCGTTATGAGCTATGTCGAGTCTTGCATCGCAACCAAGCGCGGCGATCACGGTCGAACAACAACCGTAAGACAACAAACCACGAGGATTGCGCGATGGGCGATTACCTGAGAATTCAAGAAATGCTGAAGGAAGGCGAGTCCTATGCCGGACTCATCCTCGGCAAGAACGGCGACCCCGACTACCATTTGATCCTGCTCGCGGACGAAGCGTCCGACGTCAGCTGGCCGGCCGCGCGCGAATGGGCGCTCGAGCGCGAGGGAGGGCTGCCGACGCGGCGCGAGCTGGCACTGCTGTTCGCCAACCAGCGCGAAGGCTTCGACCGCGTCTGGTACTGGTCGAGCGAATCGCACGACACGCGGCCGCAACTGGTCTGGGGGCAGAATTTTGCCAGCGGCATCCAGACCGTGTACGGCCGGCCGTTCCGCGGCCACGCGCGTGCCATCCGCCGGATCGACGGCGGCTGACGCAACGCTGTCCCGTGAAGGCGGCGCGGCGAGCCGGTGTTGCCGGCCAGCCGCGCCCTGCCCCGCTAACGGCGCTTACTTGGCGTTGGCCGCGGCAGCTGCGCGCGCGCTCACCGCGCCATTACCTTGCGCAATGTTCGAGCGCCCGATCGGCTCGTCCATGTTGGCCAGGAACCAGGCCGTGGTGGCCATCACCGCGGCGTGGCGGCGCAGGTTTTCCGGATTCACCTTGTCAAAGGTGTCGGCCGTGGTGTGGTGGTAGTTGAAGTAATCCGAGGAATCGATCCACGGCTCGAAGCTGGGCACCCCCGAGACTTCCAGTGCGGCCAGGTCGCCGGAAGCGATCACGTCCTCGCGGCGGAAGGCCCCGGCACCCATCGGGTAGAGCGCGGCCTGCAGCGGTGCGAACAGCTTCGCGGACGCGATGCTGACGCCGCCGCGGATGCCGAACGGGCGGCCCGAGCCGTTGTCGTCCTCGTAGGCCGCATAGTGTTTTTCGGCGCTGGACTTGTAGGCCGCGTCATAGCCGCGGCCGCCACGGCCGCCGTTTTCCTCGTTCATCCAGGCCACCACCCGGATGGTGCGGCGCGGACGGTAGTCGAGCTTGCGCAGCGTGTCGATCACGCCCATGGCGCTGACCACGCCCGAGGCGTCGTCGTTGGCGCCGGTGGCCAGGTCCCAGGAATCGAGGTGGCCCGACACCAGCACGATCTCGTCGGCCTTGTCGGTGCCCGGCCAGTCGGCGATCACGTTGTAGCTGTCGGCGTCCGGCAGGGTTTGCGGGGTCAGGGTCAGGTGCAGGGTCACCGGGCCGCGCTTGGCCAGGCGTGCGAGCAGCATCGAGTCTTCGATGGTGATCGCGGCCGCCGGAATGCGTGCGTTTTCCGGCAAATTGGTCGCGCCGGTGTGCACGATCCGGTAGGCCGCGCCGCCGACGGCACGCACGAGTGCGGCGGAGGCGCCCATTTCGGCAGCCATGCGCGGTCCGGCGCCACGGAAGGCCACCGCCTGCCCGTAAGCCGTGCCCGCCAGGCCGCGGTCGGCCATGTCCTGGTCGAAGGGCACGTCGAACAGCACGATGCGGCCCTTGACCTCGGCCGCCCTGGCCTTCAGCTCTTCGAAGCTGCGCACGACGATGACTTCGGCCTTGATGCCGGCCGCCGGGGTGGCGCCCGAACCGCCGAGCGCGGTCAGCACGACCCGCTGGGTCACGCCGTCCGGGCGGCCCTTGTAGTCGACGATGGTGCCGGTCTCGACGCCGCGCACCCAGTGCGGCACCTTGATCGGCTGCAGGGTCACCTTGGCGCCGAGCTTGCGCAGTTCCTCGGCAACTTGCTTCACGGCCGCAGCGGCGCCGGCCGAGCCCGAAAGGCGCGGGCCGACCAGGTCGGTCAGATCTTCGAGGCGCTGGTAGGGGTAGTCGTTCTGCAGCGCCGTGTCGCGCACCTTGGCCAGCGCGGCCGGGTCGACGCCGGGCGTCGCCGCGGCGACGGGTCCACCGATCAGGCAGGCGGCAATGAAAGTCAGGGCGGGAAGACGGCTGCTGCGGTTCATGCGTGAATCCTTTGCTGGGGTCGAAAAACGCCAACGATAGCGCATTCACGCCTTACTTTGGGAGAAATTATTGCCGTAAATACAAATTATCGATTGAGCAAGCCGGCTCAGGCCGGACGCAGTTTCACCAGCGTGATTTCGGACGGCGCGCCGAAGCGCTTGGGCGGCCCCCAGTAGCCGGTACCGCGGCTGGTATACACCCACAACGAGCGCACCTTGTTCAGGCCGGCAACGAAAGGCTGCTGCAGCGGCACGAACAAGTTCCACGGAAAGAACTGGCCGCCGTGGGTATGGCCGGACAGTTGCAGGTCGAAGCCGGCGTCGGCCGCCGCCGGAGCGCTGCGCGGCTGGTGCGCCAGCAGGATCTTGACGGCCACGTCCTGCGGCGCGCCGGCCGCGGCCTGGTGCGGGTCGCTCTTGTGCGCCGGATTGAAATGCTGGGCCGTGTAATCCGTCACGCCGGCAATCATCAAGGACGCGTCGCCGCGGCGCCGGATCACGTGCTCGTTCATCAGCACGCGCAGGCCCAGGCGCCGCACCTCGGCGATCCACTGCTCGGCCCCGGAATAGTATTCATGGTTGCCGGTGACGAAGAAGGTACCGTCCGGCGCTGACAACCGGGCCAGCGGCTCGGTGTGCATGGCCAGGCGCTGCACGCTGCCGTCGACCAGGTCGCCTGTCACGGCGATGGCGTCCGGCTTCAGTCCATTGACGCGCGTGACGATGGCGTTCAGGTAGGGGCGCTTGATGGTCGGGCCGACGTGGATGTCGGAAATCTGGGCGATCGAGTAACCGTCGAGCGCCGCCGGCAGGCCGGCGATCGGCACCTCGACCTTGACCACGCGCGCTACCCGGCGGGCGTTCACGAAGCCGATCGCGGTGACCGCCAGCGCGACCAGCGGCACGGCGATGGCGCTGTTGCGCGAGAATACGAGGCTGCCGGCACCGGCGAGCGCCATGACCAGCAGCACGACGTCGCGCAGCAGGGTCAGCACGAAGAGCGAGGAAAAATAGCCCATGGCCAGCAAGCCGGCCCAGGACAATTGTTCGGACCAGCGGCTACGGCGCAGGCTCGGCGCCACCAGCCCGATGCGCACCAGCCCGGTGGACAGCGCCAGCAGCAGTACGCCGAGCAGCATGCCGGGCAGCCCGATCGGCATTGCCGGCAACAGGCGTACGCCTATATACAAGTGCACCAGCACCAGGATGGTGAGAACGGAAAAGATGGAACGTCGGCGCGCCATGACCAGATCGACAAGTTCGGGAAATGCAGTAGATGGGGCGGCCTGGGCGCGTCACAAGGGTAGCCACGCTATTTGTTACGACCCCGGATGCATGTGTAAGAATTCGTATTAACACGTGGCAGCACCGTTTGCCAGGACTATAGTACTCACATGCCTGGCGCAGTCGTGATCATTCCGATCCCCCGTCGAGGCGCAAGGAAAACGCCATGTTGAAGAAAAAATGCTTTGGTGCGGTACTCCTGGCCGCGGCCGCCGTGTCGTCCACGGCATTTGCCCAGGATCGGGGCGCGAACACCGTCGTGGGTGCGCTGGCGGGGGCTGCCCTCGGCGGCAGCATCGGCGGCCGTGACGGCGCACTGGTCGGCGGCGCGCTGGGTGCCGTGGTCGGCAACTCGGTGCGCACGAACGATGACTATCGTTACCGCGATCGCGGTTACGTGTCCTCGGGTTATGCGCCGGGCTATTATTCGTCGGGTTACTCGTCGGGCTACTACAGCGCGCCGGCCCCGGTGTATGTCGAACCGCCGCGCTATTATTACGAGTCGCGTCCGGTCTATGTCAGCCGCGGCCCGGTCTACTACGACCGCCACGACCGCTATTACGACCGCGGCCGCCACTATGACCGTGGCCACGACCGCGGCTGGGATCACCGTCGCTGATCCGCAGTCCCGACAAGAAACCGCGCCCTGGCGCGGTTTTTTTTCGCCCCTTGATTCGGGATCAGGATATTCGGGGTCAGAGCAAATTTCCGAACAATTGATCGGTGAATACATCCGGCCAACTCTTTGCTCCCCCATACCCGCAGAATGAAATTTTATTTCAATAATCCTCAACTAATGAAATAAAATTTCTCCAAATCCCGAGAAATCCACTGCTTACTTACCCGGAAAAAAGGGCCCGAAAAATCGCTCTGACCCCGAATTTTCCGGCAGCCGCGCTCTGACTCCGAACCGGTTTTCGGCCGCCCCCGGCTAGGACCAGGCAGGACAACGAGGGGAGCACACATGGTCGAGGCCGGGGACATCATCACGCTGACGGCGGGCGCGTGGCGCTTGCGGGCGCCGCTGGCGGCGTCGAGCTATGGCGTGCTGTGGCAGGCGGAGTCCTGCCTCGGCGCGGCACCGGCGGCGCTCAAGATGGTCAATCTCGAGCAGATGGCGCTGGCCCTGCCGCCGCAGCGCGATGCCTGGCGCCGCTGCGCCCTGGGTGAGATCGCCTTCCTGCGCGCGCTGCAGCCCTGGGACCGGCGCCACATCGTCGGGCTGCTCGACAGCGGCGAACACCTGGGCCAGCCGGCAATCGCGCTCGAACTGCTGGACGGCGACCTGGCGCGCCACCTGGACACCCTGCGCGGCCGCAGCGAGACGGTCCCATTCATCCAGGCCCTCGACTGGATCGGCCAGGTCAACGGGGCGCTGGCCCGGGTCCACCAGTACGGCTGGCGCCACCTCGACCTGAAACCGGCGAACCTGCTGCTGGCCGACGGCGGCGCCACGCTCAAGCTGGCCGATTTCGGCACCAGTCGCGCCCTCGCCGTACGCGATGCGCATTCCTATGCCGGCACCGCCAGCTGGCAGGCGCCCGAACAGTTTTTCGCCGGCGCCGATGGCTACCGCACCGATGCCAGGGCCGATTATTTCGCCCTCGGCGCCCTGTTCTACCACCTCGTCACCGGCACCCTGCTGCGCTACTCGGGCGCCTGCGCCGCGGCCTACCGCGCGCATGGCCCGGCCGGCGCGGCGCACCTGAAGGCGGCGCACGGCGGCGCCCTGCCCGCCGTCCTCGACGCCGACGAAGCGGCGCTGTTCGTGCGCCGCAGCTTCCCGCATGGCCCGGCCGCGCGCGAGGCGGCCCTCGCCATGTTGCGTGCCCTGCTCGCGCCCCGTCCCGAGCAACGCCCGCGCCACGCGCTCGAGATCAGCCGCCTGCTGGCCCGCGTGCGCGACGGCCTGGCACGCGACGCCATCGCCGACGATCCGATGCGCAGGAGCGCCGCATGAAGCCCCTGCGCCCTGTGGCCGCGCTGGCCCTGCTCCTGTTGTGCGTCCTGCACGCCCTGGCGCTGCTGCGCGCCCCCACGGCCTGGATGCCGGGCCAGGTCACGGTCGCGCTTGCACCGGGCGCAACGCTTGACCTGGACGCCACGATGCTGGGCGCCCCGCCGGGCGGCCCAAGCCTGCGCCTGCGGCGCGACCCGGCCGGCAACTGGTGGCTGGCACGTAGCGGCGGCGGCGCGCTCGCGTTCGAGCGCGACGGCGCCAGGCAGCGCAGCGGCAGCGTGCCGCTGCACGCCGGCCAGCGCTTCCAGCTGGGCGCCGCCACCTTCCGTGTCGATGCCGCCGACGGCAAGACCGCAAGCTTCACCAGCGGCGCCAAGCAATGGCGCTACGACGGCGCCACCCTGCTGCGCGACGGCGCGGCCCAGCCGGCCTGCCCGGACGCGCGCATCGGCGCCCGTCTCGCGGCAGCTTGGGGCCGCCTCGCGCCCAGCTTCCTGACGATGGCGCGTCCGCTGGTCTTCGGCGGCAACCTCGATTGCGGCAACCGCATCGCGATCGCCGGGCTGGCCGCACCGGCGGCCCGTCTCGCCCGCGCCGGCGATGCCTTGCTGCTCTCGGCCGGCGCCGGCCAGTCCCCGCTGCTGCTGGCCGAGGCCGGCCGGAGCGGCGCGCTGGCCGGGCGCGAACAAGCGCTCGACGCCGGCACCGCCGTCATCGCCGGGCGCACCCGCCTGCCGCTCCAGCCCAACGGCGACCTGCTGCACCTGCGCCCCGCCAGCCACGTCGCCCTGTACGCGGACGCGCAGCTGCGCCTGCCGCCGGGCGTGACCTGGACCTGGACCCGGCGCGCCCTGTGGACGCTGCCGGCGCAAGCCGCCCTGCCGCTGGCGCTCGCCGCCGCCCTGGGCGCGGTCGCAGCCGGCATCCTGTGCTGGACCCAGCGCCGGCGCGCGCGCCGCGAACTGCTTGCAAGCGTGGCCGGCGCCCTGCTCGCCGCCTGCGGCCTGGCGCTGTTCTGGCTGCAGAGGAGCGGCACGCCGGCCGGCGCCGGCATTGCCATGCTGGCCGCATGGGCCGCGCTGTGGCTGGCGTGGTGGGCCCCGCGCAGGCTGCCGCTGGCGCTGGCCGCCGGCCTGCTGCTGCTGGCGGCCGGGCTGCTGGCCCAGCTCGAACTCGGCCTGGGCGCGCCGGCATCATCCTGGCTGCGCCACTTCCAGAAGACGGCCTGGCTGCTCTCGATCGGCGTCGGCCTGGGCGCGCTGCTGCGTCCGCTGGGCCCTAGCGTGCCCTGGCCGCAGGCGCGCATCGAAGCCGTGCTGATGCTGCTGGCTGGCGCGGCCCTGGCAGCGCTGCTGCTGCAGGTGGCCTTCGGCGACGAGGCCGGCGTGTTCGACCTGCAACCGGTGGAATTCGCCAAGCTGGCCTTGTGCGCGCTGGCGGCCCATTGCCTGGCGCTGGCCACCGGCGCCCAGCCGGCGCCGGGCGGCATGCTGGTACGCACCCTGCGCCTGGCCGCGCCGGCGCTGCTGTTCGCGGGGGTGCTGGGCGTGGCGCTGGCGCAGGTCGACGATTATTCGCCGCTGGTGCTGCTTGCGGTGTGGGGTGGCGCGATGGCGCTGGTGCATGCGCTGGCCACGCGCCAGCGCGCGGCTGCGGGCTTGCTGCTGGCCTGCGCGGGCCTGGCGGTGTTCGGCATCGCGCTACTCCGCGGGGCTGGCCCGCAAGGCCTCGGCGAGTGGAATTTCTATGCCGACCGCTTCCTGGTCTGGCTCGATCCGGGCAGCCATCCGCACACCGGCGAGCAGTTGCTGCTGGGCGCGCGCGCCGTCGCCGAGGGCGGCTGGTTCGGCGCCGACAAGGCCTTCGGCCTGGCTTCGCTGGGACGCGACGCCGGCCCCGCCTTGCATATCCCGGCGGTGCAGGACGACTTCGCCCCGTCCTTCTTCCTGAACCGCCACGGCCTGGCCGCCGCCCTCGTCCTGTGGCTGCTGCAGGCCGCCTTCCTGGCCGGCCTGCTCGGCCTGGCGCTGCGCTGCTGGCAGGCCCAGGCGGGCACGCGCGACTTCCGCCGCGCCTGGCTGGCACGCTTCCGCTGCTTCCTGCTGTGCGGCGGAGCGGCCTTCGTGTTCGCCCACTTTTTACTCTCATGGGGCACCAACCTGGCGATCTTCCCGGTGATGGGCCAGCCCATGAGTTTCCTCTCGGCCGGCGGCTCGCACCTGCTGTTTTTCATCTGCCCCCTGCTAGCGTTTGGCGCTGCCAGTGCCCAATCTTTCGAGGAGAACGAACCATGCCGCGCATCGTACCGAACTACGTCCAACGCGAAGTCCTAGCCGACATCCCCGATGTCTTCGACGCCCATGCCCTGTGGCAGGCGCCGGGCCTGGCCCTGTTCTCGCGCCGGCCGCTGCTGCGCGACCTGCTGGAACGCTCGCCGCGCGAGCAGCGCGGCCGCGCCGCCACGCGCTGCTTCTCGCACGTGACCCTGGCGCTGCCGCAGGACGAAGTGGACGACGACCGCCACCTGACGCGCGGCGCGCGCATGCGCGACCTGACGCAGGGCCTGGCGGCGCTGCACCAGAAGGATTTCGGCGACCTGCTGCAGGGCGACGAGGTGCGCTACCAGGTGGTCGGCGCCGAGCACCTGCCGCCGGGCGAGATCGAGGTACGCTTCGGCCATGCCGTGTATCTGCCGTCGCCCGGCGAGACCATCCAGTACACGGTGGCCGTCTCGCGCGACAGCGCGGTGTGGAAGACGGTGTGCCCGATCTACCCGAACCAGCGCCTGACGCTGGTCGGCCACGACGACGTCGACGCGACCCATGCCGCGCCCGGCTGGCCTTTCGGCGCGGAAGGCGCGGTCCTGCTGGTCAACGACGGCCCGGACACGCCACTCGAAGTCCAGGTGCGCCCGAAGGATGCCTTCGACTGCAGCTTCGACGCCTCGCAGGGCTATTACGTGATCCGCTCGCGCCGCGGCGGCGTCGATGCGGCCGGCGCGCCTCTGCGCCTGCTGCTGCGCGTGACGCCGGCCGTGGCGCAGCGCGCGGCCGCAGCCAGGCCGGCCGCCGCATCGGCGCCCGCGCCCGCGCCGGCAGCGCGCCCGATCGTGATGCCGGTACAGGCGCGCCCGGCGCCGCAAGCCGCCACGGCGCCCGCACGCCCCGCCGTCTGGAAGCCGCGCATGGCGCCGGACACTGAACTCACCGCGCTGCCGACCCGCGCCGCCGGCCCCGCCCCCGCCGATCCCGAAGCCACCTACGCCCCGGTCGCGCGCCAGCGCGTGGCCCTGGCCGCGCTGGCCCTGCCGCGCCTGTCGCGCTACCGCGAAACCGGCGCCCGCACGCTGGAAATCGGCCTGAACCGCGCGCTGGTCCCGGCCGCCAGCGGGACCGATCCGGTGATCAGCTTCGCCGTCGACGAGGCCGACGTCCTGCACGCGATCACCGCCGCCGGGCGCGAACCGATTGCCACCCCCAGCAGCTTCCGCCCGATCGACGGCAGCGCGGTCGACCTGCTGGCGCCAGCTCCGGAAATGGCCGACCGCTACCTCGCCCTGCTGCGCCTGCCGCAGGCGCCGGCCCTGCCCGCGGCCGCCGGCGCGCGCCAGGCCTTCGGCCGCGGCGCCCCGGCGCTGGCCGCCCTGCGCGTGCTCGATTCGCCGCGCTTCCTGCGCCACGCGGACGGGATTCCGGCCTCCAGCGCGGACCGCCTCGGCCTGTCGCGCAACGCCTTCAGCTTCGAAGCCGGCGCCGATGGCTGGCGCATCGCGCGCCTCAGCCCGACCCAGGCGCTGTACCACCTCGACGAACGCCTGGATTTTGTCGCCGCCATCGGCGAGGCGACGGCGGATGCGCCTTACCTGCTGCCGGCCGGCCACCACCTGGTCGCCGGCCATTACGTACTGCGCTTCGATGCCTGAGATGAGCACTCTCGGCGCCTACGCCGCCGCGCTCGCGCTGACGCTGCTGCTGGCGGCCTGGCTGACGCCGCGCGCCTGGTGGCGCCGCCCCAACCTGCGCGCCCTGGCCGTGCTGGGCGGCGGCACGCTGGCCTTCGGCCTGCTGTTCGCGGCGCTGTGGGGCGTGCCCGCCGGTGCGCCGCCAGCCACGGCCGCGGCGCTGCCGCCGGCAAGCGCCGCGCAGGCAAATCATCCCGTCCCCGGTGCCCGCTACCTGGCGATCGATGAACTCAACCTGCGCGACGGGATCGGCGTGCGCGCCCGGCGCCTGGCGGTGCTGCCGGCCGGTACGACGGTGGTCACGCTGGGCGAGGCCGATGGCGACTGGTGGCGCGTGCGCGCGCGCGCGGACGGGCGCGCGCTCGAAGGCTGGGCCAGCAGCCTGTGGCTGCGCCGCGCCGACGAAGGCCGCGGCCGGCTCAAGGAGTGAGTCAGAGAGTGAGCGCCATCGGGTGGTAGGGCACCAGCCACACCTGGCGCGGCGCGGTGCGCACGAAACCGAGCTTCTCGTACAGCGGGACGGCGTAGTCGGAGGCGTTCACGGTGAACACGCCCGGATGGTCGGGACCCGCAGCCAGCGCCGCGTCGCGCGCCGTCTCCCACAGCCGGCGCGCAATGCCGCGCCGGTGCCAGGCCGCGTCCACGTACAGGCCGTACAAATGGGTGCGGCCGCGCACGCCGACGAAACCGGCCAGCTCGCCGTCGGCCAGCGCCACGTGATAGACATAGCCTTCGGCGATGCGGCTGCGCAGCTTGTCCTCGCCCTGGTCGGCCAGGAAGGCCGCCGCGTCCGAGGGGGACGATGCGTGCAGGATGAAGGCCTCGGCGGCGCGCTGCAGCAGCGCGGCGGCGGCCGCGATATCGGCGGGTTCGAGCGGACGGATCAGCATGCCGCCGATGTTAGCATGCCAATCCTGCCGTTTGCGGTTAGAGTAATGGCATGCCACTGTCCCCGTCCCACTTCATCACCGGCCTGCGCTTCGGCGCGCTCGACGTCGCCGCCTGTTCGCGGACCGGCGCCGGTCCGCGCCTGCGCGAGGAAAACCAGGACAACCTGGTCCTGGTCGACACCGGCGGCGACGCCGTCTTCCTGCATGGCCAGGTGGCGCAGCGCCGGCATCTGCCCGGCTGGCGCCGCGGCCACGCGCGCCTGGCGGTGCTGGACGGGATGGGTGGCCACGGCCACGGACGCGAGGCGGCCGAGGCCGTCGCTAGCGCCCTGCTGGCGCTGCCGCCCTGCGACAGCACGGCCGAACTGACGCAGCGCCTCGACGCGCTGCACGCCGGACTGCAGCGGCATTTTGCCGGGTCCAGCGGCCCGCGTCCCGGCACCACCCTGACCATGCTGGAACTGCCGGCCGGCGCGGCGCCCCTGCTCTACCACGTGGGCGATTCGCGCCTGTACGAGATCACACGCGCGCGGGTTGCCCCACTCACGGTCGACCACGTGCCGGCCACCGCGCTGGCCATGGGCGGCCAGCTGACGGAGGCGCAGTGGTGGGACCAGGTGCACGGCGAGCACCGGCCGCAGGTGTCGCAAGCCTTCCTGCTCGGGAACGCCTTCGCCGATCCGGTCCAGCTGAGCGACCCGCTGTTCGAACTCACGCCGGCTAACTTGCCCTCCTGGCTGGCCCACCTGCCGGACCGCCGCGCGCTGGCGCTGCAACCCGGCGCCTCCTACCTGCTCGCCACCGACGGTCTGTGGTCCTGTTCCGACCCGTACGGCTGGGTGGCGCAGTGGCCGCAACTGCTGGCCGGCGGCGCCCCTGCCGCGACCATGCTCGGTGCGCTGCTGGACGCCTACGACGCCCATCCTGCCGCCTTCTTTTACCCGGATAACGTCAGCGCCATCCTGCTGCGCACACCGGGTGGCGACGCGTGCGAGGAAACCGCCATGCCGGCCTGATCCTTGTTGCAAAAAGATGCATTTTGGAAAAAAGTCTTGTCGCAAGATGAATGGCGCGCGCCGCCGCCGGGTAGAATCGCGTAAGCTCGAGCCCGGCCTCCAACCCAACCACGCCACCACGCCATGAAACGCTGCGCCAGCCCGGACTATCCGCACTGCACCCACTGGGTCATGCCCGGTGAGCCCGCCTGCGCGCATGGCCACGCCCAGCCGGCGCACGCCTCGCTGGGCGCCAGCTACGACATGATCAGCCGCCTGCGCACCGGCCGCGACGCCGCCGATGCGATCCGGCCCGCGCCCTCGGCCGCAACCGAGCCCGCGCACGCGCAGCCGCGGCCGGCCGCCGAACGCCCCTGCCTGCACGTGAGCGGCTTCGACCCGCGCGCCGCCGGCGGGCGCCAGGCGGTCAAGCTCGAACTGCGCGGCATGCCGCCCGATGCGCCGAACCGGCTCGAGCTGCTGCTGCAATCGGACCTGCTGCCGGATGGTGGAACGACGGGCGTCGCCACGCCACTGGCCTTCACGCGCGGCCTGCACGGCGACTGGCGCCCGGTGTTCATCGAATTCTCCTCGCGCGGCCGCGAGCATGGCCAGTACCGGATCGACGTCGAACTGCATGCGCGCGAAGCCCGGCGCACCTGGGTCGCGACCCTGTTGCTGCTGGTGCCGCGCCCGGACGCCTCGCTGGGCGAGATCCACCAGACCTTCCTGTCCACCCACAAGAACGTGCGCATCCACGCCGACGACGCCTCGATCGCGCGCATCTACGGCCTGGATGGCGCCGGGCCGATGGACATCGACATCCAGGCGCGCAATGCAGGGATCGCCCGGCTCGACTTCGGCAAGGCGGCGGCCGGCGGCGGCCGGATCGATCTCGGCCTGCCAACCCTGGCCTGGGACGAGGACCTGATCGAGATCGACCTGCCGGCCGCCGCGCCTGCCGACCTGCCGGCCATCCCTCACCCCTGCCCGGCCTCGAGTGCCTGCCTGGTGTATGCCGAGCCGGATGCCGGCTTCCCGCGCCACCTGCGCCTGTTCGCGCTGGAGGAATGCGTGCTGGGACGCTTCGACGTCGCCGGTGCGCAGGCCGACCTGCTGCTGCGCCATCACGGCGGCGACGGCCCGGTCGACGGTGGACTGACGCGCCGCCTGTCCGGCCGCCACGCGCTGATCCGTCCGGGCCGCCACGGTTTCGAGATCGAGGACCTGTCGCGCTATGGCCTGCTGCTGGACGGCGCCTGGCCGGGCAAGCACAAGCCGGTGCCGCTGCGCCTCGGCATGCGCATCGAGCTGACGGCAAGCTTCCGCGACGTCGTCACGCTGGTGGTGACCGCCCTGCATCCGCACGCGCTGGTGCTGCACCGGGTCGACGCCGGCGGCGCGGCCGAATGCTTCATGCTGCTGGCGCCCGAGACCCGCCCGGACCCGGCGCTGGCGGGCCAGGCGCTGCCGCGCGCGGCCGCGATGCCGCTGCTGTTCCACCACGACGGCGGCATCTGGCACCTCGATCCGGACAGCCTGGCCGCAACGCCGCTCGGACCAGGCACCGCGCTGGAGCGCCTCAGCGGCTTTCATGGGCGCGTGCGGTTTGCCGCCCGTCCCCGTCCCGAAGACGCGGCACGCACGGACCAGCGCCGCGCCGATCGCCGCGGCGTGCCGTCCGAACTGCTGGACGCCTGATTCCGGCCGCTAGTCAGTTCGGAATCAGCATCACGAACACCAGGCCGGTTCCGATCAGCAGCGCCGCCTGCAGCGCGAACACGATCACGGGAATCTGGATGTCCTTGGGAATACGCATGGCACACCTCCTCGATGAATGAGCACGTCGTGCCGTCCAAAGTGGTGCGATAGATTGTGCCACACGCATCAATACGATTCGTTGTCAATGTGTACAGTTTCAATCGAAACGACGGTGTTCATTATCAAAAAATCCGGCAAAATGTATCCCATGAGCAACAATCAGGTGTCACATTTATTGATTTAGGGAAAGACAGTCGGTAGAGTTCATGGTTCTACCCGCCGTTCCTGCGTGACACACGCACTTACCATGACAAGCAAACTCACACTCCGCCTGCGCCTCATCGCTACCATGGCCCTGCTCGGCCTGATCATCGTGGCCGTCGGCCTGATCGGCATCAATGGCATGCGCTCGACCCAGGATTCGCTCGAGCAAGTCTATTCGAACCAGATGCTGTCGAGCATTGCGCTGGGCAATTCGAAAAATTTCCTGGCCCGTGCGCGCTTCGTGCTGGACCGCGCCGTACTCCACCCGGACGCGGCCGACGTCGAGAAGACGCTGGAACGCATGCAGGGCTTCGTTGCCGACTCGGACAAGGCCTGGCAGGCTTACCAGGCGCTGCCGCAGGAACCGGAGGAGAGCGTGCTGGCGAAGGAACTCGATACGCAGCGCAAGAACTACATCGCGACCATCGACGCGGTCACCCGCGCCGTGCGCCAGCGTGACGCGGACGCACTGGAAACCCTGTTCATGAAAAAGCTGACCACCACTTTCGGCGACTACAATACCGCGTCGAACAAACTGGACGATTACCAGATCAGCACCGCCAAGAGCGCCTTCGAAGACAGCGTGAGCATGGGCACGCAGCGGATGCGCATCGATATCGCGGCCATCATCGTGGGCGCGATCCTGATCCTGGTGTCCTCGGTGTCGCTGCTGCGCGCCATCATGCGCCCGCTCGACCAGGCCTTGCACCACTTCGATGCGATGGCCAAGGGCGACCTGTCGACCCCGGTCACGATCGAACGCCAGGACGAGATGGGCAAGCTGCTGCAGGGCCTGTCCGACATGCAGCGCCAGCTCGCCGCCACCGTGCGCAACGTGCGCACCAGCAGCGCCTCGATCGCCAGCGCCAGCAGCGAAATCGCCGCCGGCAACATGAACCTGTCGAACCGTACCGAACAGCAGGCCGGCAGCCTGGAAGAAACCGCCTCCTCGCTCGAGGAACTGACCTCCACCGTGCGCCACAACGCCGACAACGCGCGCCAGGCCAACCAGCTGGCGGTGTCCGCTTCGGAAGTCGCGGTGCGCGGCGGCCAGCTGGTGTCGCAGGTGGTCGACACCATGGGCTCGATCAACGATTCGTCCAAGCGCATCGTCGACATCATCAGCGTCATCGACGGCATCGCCTTCCAGACCAATATCCTGGCGTTGAACGCGGCCGTCGAAGCGGCGCGCGCCGGCGAACAGGGCCGCGGTTTCGCCGTGGTCGCGGGCGAAGTGCGCAACTTGGCGCAGCGCTCGGCCGCCGCAGCCAAGGAAATCAAGGAATTGATCACTGCCTCGGTGGCCAACGTCGACGCCGGCGCCGAGCTGGTCGACAAGGCCGGCAGCACGATGGACGAGATCGTGAGCAGCGTGGCGCGCGTGACCGACATCATGGCCGAGATCATGGCCGCCGGCGCCGAGCAGAGCGCGGGCATCGAGCAGATCAACCAGGCCGTGGTGCAGATGGACCAGGCGACCCAGCAGAACGCGGCGCTGGTCGAGGAAGCGGCGGCCGCGACGGCTTCGCTGCAGGACCAGGCGCATGCGCTGTCCGAGATGGTGGGTACCTTCCGCCTGGACCACGATGGCGGCGCTGCGCAGGGCCGCGCGCTGCCGGTGCCGGGCGGGCGCCTGGCGCTGGCTTGAGGCCGGCTGATTACACCAGCTCCCGCACCACCCTGAACCCGACGATATCGTTCGACAGCATGGCCGAAAAGCCATTCCTCAGCGCCGAACGCAGGTAACGCGGGTTGTACAGCCAGGATCCTCCACGCAGGATGCGGCGCGCCTGGTCGCCCCCGAGCTCCCAGGCGCTGCCGTCCAGCGGCGCCCCTTCGTAGTTCTCGTGCACGACGTCCTGCACCCACTCCCACACGTTTCCATGCATGTCGCACAGCCCCCAGGGGTTGGGCGCGAACATGCCGGCCGCGCTGGTGCCGCGCCGGTAAGCGCCGCGCGGGCCGCCGTTATAAGTGAAGTTGCCGTCGTAGTTCGCCTGTTCGGGGCTGATGGTGTCGCCGAAGCTGAAGGCGGTCCGGGTACCGGCGCGGCAGGCGTATTCCCACTCGGCCTCGCTCGGCAGGCGGTAGCGGCGGCCCGTCATCCCGGACAGCCAGTGCGTGTAGGCGAGCGCGTCGAACCAGCTGACGCCCACCACCGGGTGGCGCTCGCTCTGGGCGAAGCCGGGCGCATCCCAGTCCACTTCCCCGCCCTGGCGCCAGCCGGTGGCCCGCACGAAGACGCGCCATTCGCCGACCAGTACCGGATAGCGGCCCATCGCGATCGGGCGTTCGATGCCGACCCAATGCTGCGGCAGCTCGCGCGCCAGCCAGCCCGGCTGCGAACCGGCCGCCATCGCGATCTTGCGTTCGTGCTCGGGTGAGCCCATCTGGAAGCGGCCGGTCGGCAGCGGCACCAGTTCGGGCCCATGCAAGTCGCCTTCCAGGAATTTGTCGCGCAACAGCTTGTCGCCGGCGGCGTCGTCGGTACCCGCCGCGGGCGTGTCCGGCGCGGGCGGCTGTGCGGGGGTGGGTTCGGCCTGGGCGCGCTTCTGCTGCGCCAGGTAGGCGGCGGCCGCCCTGGCCTGGACCTGCTTGCGCTGCGCTTCCTCCTGCGCCAGGCGCACCTTTTCCGCTTGCTCCACCTCCGCCGCGCGGCGCTCGGCCAGCTGGCGGCGCAGCGCTTCCTTGCGCGCCAGCCGCGCCGCTTCCTCGGCCTGGCGCACCAGCTTTTCCTGCTCGCGGCGCTGCTGTTCGACCACGGCCCGGGCCGCGGCGATTGCCGCGTTTTTGGCCGCGTTTTTGGCCGCTTCACGGGCCGCGTCCCTGGCCGCTTCTTTCGCCGCCTGCAGCGCCGCCTCCTGCGCCTTGCGCTCAGCCTCCCTGGCCGCCTGCGCGGCGTCCAGCTCAGGCTCGGGCGGCGCGACGGGATCTGCCTGTGCCAGGCAGGCCAGCAATGCGCGAACGCTGTCCGGACGCGCGCCCGGGTCGCGCGCGAAGCCGGCCTGCAACGCCGCCCAGGCCGCGTCGCCCAGCAGCGGGGGACGTTCGGCCTGCGCTTGTGGATCGCGCAGGGCGCCGAACGGCAGGCGCCCGGCCAGCATCCGGTAGACCATCACCGCCACCGCGTATACGTCCAGCGCGCGCCCCGGCGCCCGGTCCTGGCGCCCCGCTTCCGGCGCGCGGTAGCCGGCGGTGCCGGAACTGGCCGGGGCTTCCATGCTGCCGGCGCGGGCGCTCGCCGCGATGCCGAAGTCGAGCAGCTTGACCTGGCCGTCGCCGCCCAGGAACAGGTTGGCCGGCTTGATGTCGCGGTGTATCAGGCGGTGACGCTCCCAGGCGTACTCGAGGGCGTCGGCCACCGGCGCCAGCAGCGCCAGCGTGCGCGCCAGGTCCAGCGGTCCCTCGCGCAGCAGGAGGCTGTCGAGGTCTTCGCCATCCAGGCATTCCATGATGATGAAATAGCTGCCGGTGGCCGGGTCCTGGGCCCAGTCGTAGACGCGCACGATGTGCTGGTGCGCCAGCTGGCGCGCGCGCGCCGCCTCCTCGACCAGCAGGCGCGCGTTCACGCTGTTTTCGGTGAGCTGGGGCGGCAGGATCTTCAGCGCCACCTGGGCGCTGTGACCCAGTTCGGCCTGGGTGGCCAGGTCCAGCGCCTGCCACACCTGGCCCATGCCGCCCTGCGCGATCAGGCGCTCGAGGCGGTAGCGGCGCTCGAAGGGGCCGACTTCCTGGCCGGCCATCAGGCCGATCTCGGTGCCGGCGGGAAGGAAAGGAGAAGCGTCTTCCGATGGCTCCGCAGGCGCGCCTCCATCGGAAGACGCCGGGTAGGCGGCATCCAGGATCGCGTTCTTGCGGCTGTCGAATTCCTGGCGGCTGAGCAGGCCGTCCTCGTGCAGCGCGCGCAGTTCGCGCAGCTTGTCGATCGCCGTCTGCATCATCCCCGGGGCGTCAGCGGCGCGCCGCAGGCGCCGCAGAAGCGGTCATTCGTATTCGCCTGCGCGTGCGTGCAGGCGGAACCTTGCGCCATGGCCGCGCCCAGGCGCGCCTGCGAGGCCAGCGCCGCCTTGTTGACGTCGTTCTGCAGCGCCAGCAGGTCGAGCTGGTGGCGCCGGTCCTTGTCGGCTTCGCGTTCGCGCCGCTCGCGCTCTTCCTGCGCGCGCTGTTCAAGCACGCGCACCGCATCCACGCCCGGCGCATTGGCGGCGCCGACCACGCCCGCGAGCGCCGCCAGCTGCTCGGCGCTCATGCCGGCGTGGACGCGGGTCTTCATGTAGTCGGCCAGCAGCGCGGCATTGGCGACGGGCGCCAGCGCCAGCTTGGCGGTGTCGTCCATCGCCCCCAGGGCCGCGGCGCGCTCGCGTTCATGGTCGAGGCGGCGCAGTTCCTGCTGCCATTCGGCTTCGCGCTCGGCCGCGCGCAGCGCGGCGCGGCGCGCCTCGCCCTCGATTTGCACATCCTGCTCGCCGCGCGCATGGCGGGTGTCAAGCTCGATGGTGCGCAGCAGTTTTTCGTGCTGGGCGATGGCCTCGGCCTGCCCGCCGGCGCGGCGCAGCGCCTCCAGCTTCTGGCGCACCTCTTCCGCATCGATCGACTCGCTGCGCTCGGCCGTACGCAGGCGTGCGCCGGATTGCGCTTCTTCCCACTCCTGCACGCGTTCGGCCTGGCGCCGGCGCGCCTGGTGCGACAGCTGCAAGAGCTTCAGTTGCGACGCGTGCTCTTGCGCATCGATCTCGCGCGCGCGCTTGCCGGCCGCCTCCTCGGCATCGCGCAGGCGCGCCAGCTCGGCGCGGCGGCGCGCGGCATCGTCGATGCCCTGCGCCTGTTCGATCTTGTTGCGGATCTGCTGCTGCAGCAGCTGGTGCGTGAAGCGCTGCTGCGCGACGGTACGGGCCTCCGCCGCATCCTGGCGCGCCACTTCGAGCTCGCTGCGCATGCGGATCCCGGCCAGCTCGCGCAGGTGCGCCCATTCGGCTTCCTCGCCCAGGCGTTCGCCGCGCTTGGCGGCCAGCTCGTGCTCGAGTTCCTTGACCGCGTCGATGGCGCCGCGCTCGATCGCCTGCTTGCGCGTGCGCGATTCGACGATGCGCCCGTACAGCTCGATCTCGCGCACGCGCACCGCATGCGCCCGTTCGGCGTTCTTCATCGTCAGTTCGGCGCGTTCGAGGCTGGCGTCCTGGCGCAGTTCGGCGCGCCGGTAATCCAGCCGGCCTTGCTGCTCGGCGCGGCGGATGCGCTGCCATTCCTCGTCGGTGTAGAGCGCGTCCAGGTGCTGCGCGTGCGCCAGCTGCACGTGCTTGTCGTCCGCCGCCAGCCACAAGCTGGCGACGCGTGCGCGGTTGGCGTCGAACTTGTCGTGGCGCAGCGCCAAGGTATCGACCCGCACCACCGCCAGGCCGTACTCGGCCAGCAGCAGGTTCAGTCCACCCTGCAGGTGCTGGTCGAGTTCCGGGCGCAGGTTGACGCTGCCCGCCATGTCGCGCAGCGAGCGCGCCGCCGCGAATTCCGCCGCCAGCTGGCGTACCGGCGCCCCCAGGAGCTCGCGCAGGCGCGCCGCGCCGATGGTGCCGGGCACGGTCATGAAATGGCGCGCAAAAGCGGGCACGTTCTCGATCCGCACCGACAACGCCAGGCGCGCCGCCACCTTCAGGTGTTCGCTGGTGGCGAGGTCGTCGAACTCGAATTCGACCGGCAGCGCGCCGCTGCGCGTGACCAGGATCTCGGCGTGCTGGTCGCGCAGCAGGTGATTCAGGCGCGTGAAGAAGCCCTCGATCTCGTATTCGCCCTGCGGCACCTCGGTGGCCTGGCTGCCTTGCAGGATATAGGCGCGCGCGGTCGGCGGCACGCGCAGGGTCTTCACGAAGATGCCGGACAAGGCCTCCACGCCGAAGAACACGGCCAGCTCGTCCGGTCCCGGCATCCAGCGGTTATCGACCAGCACCGGCGCGTGGCGGTCCGCGCCGCCGAATCCGAACATCTTCATGGTTTGCTCCTGTGTGACCCGCGGATTCTAGCAGCCGGGGCCAAATCCCGTTGTTGATGCGACAAGCGTGCGCACACGTTCCGCTTCAAATGATACCGATGCGTTCCACGCAGGCGACACTCGCGCCCAGCGCGCGCAGCCGTTCGCCGAAGCCCTCGGGCAGCGCCGCCTGCCAGGCCTGCGGCAGCAGGATGCGGTCGCCCGGCGCCGCCTCGCGCAGCAGCAGTGCGCATTTCGGCGCCACGCCCTCGACCGTGTCGACCTGGCCGGCGTGCCAGGCCTGCGACTGGCCGGTCGCGATCAGGCGAGCGCGCGGCAGGAATTCGCGGCCGCGCGCCATGCGGTCGGCCAGCACCAGCGCCAGCTCGAAGGAGCGGCCCTGGAAACCGGACTCGCCGAAGCGCACCGTGGTGCGCCAGCGGCCGGCAGCGCGGCCGTCGAACTCGCGCGCGCCGGCCAGCGCCTGGCGCACCGCCAGCTGGCGCGCGGCGTCCTGGCCGGGCACGGCGATGGTCTGTTCTTCGTCGGCGGGGCCCTCATCCCGCCCTTGGGACAAGGGATGCACGCTCACCTCGACCCAGCACAGGCTGTCCGCCGCGCCGCCCGCGTGCAGCGGGAACCAGGCGCGCGCGCTGGACACGGAGGCCGCCCGGTCCGGGTGGCCCGCCAGCTGCCCGAGGTGGGCCAGGCCGTCCGGGCCGCCCAGCAGCGTCCCCGGCGGCGCATCCTGCACGGCGTGGCCTTCGATGCGTCCCAGGTGCCAGGCGTCGGACCAGCCGTTGGCGACGACCGCGGCGCGCGGCGCCTGCCACAGGCCGCGCACCATGCGGTCGGCCAGCACCACGGCCAGTTCCCAGTCGCGGTCCGAGGCCGCGGGCACGCGGTCGATCGAAATCACCACCTGGTCGCGGCTGTCGAAACGGGTCTCGGTGTGGCGCGCCAGGCGCACCACTTCCTGCATGCGTTCAGGCAGGCGCGTGTCGCCCGGGGCCTGGCACTTGACCTCGGCACGCCCGGCGCGCGGGCGGCGCGCGGCGGTCACCGTGAGCAGGCTGCCGTCAGGCAGCACGCTGCGGCATTCCACCATCGCCACGCCGGCGGTGCTCATGCCGCCACCTCCTCGCGCGGGCAGCGGCGGCCTGCGCAGTCGGCTTCCAGATTGGCGACGATGCGGTCGCATTCGTCGTACAGCGGCGCCAGTAAATCAGGACTCGCGCCCTTCAGGCGCGCCAGCAAGGCCCAGGCCTCGTCCAGCGAGGCAGTGGCGCGGCGGCTGTGGCGCGCGCGGCGCAGCTGCTCGTCGATGTGCAGCGGCTGGCCCGGCGCCGCCAGGCCCAGCGCCGGCATCGTGGACGCGCCCACGCACAGCAGGTCGAGCCGCTGCAGCAAGGCCTGCTGCTGGCGGAACTGTTCGGGGCTGGCCGGCAGCGCGGCCAGGCGCAGGCCGCACATCACGCCGGGCAGCTCGAGGAACAGGCGGCGCAGCGCGCGCGCATCGACCAGCGTCGGCTCGGCGGCGTCGAAGGCGCAGACCCGGGCCGGCGCCGCCGCGGCTTGCGCGGGACAGGCTTGCGCGCGCGCGACCAGCATGGCGGCGTAGTCGCGGCTGGCGCCCAGGTCGACCGGCACGCAATCGTCGACGCTCAAGCCGAAGCGCATGTAGAGCAGCTGGTTCAGGCCCAGGCGGAAGGCATTCCACTCCTCGATCGTGGCGCAGGGCGGCAAGTCGAGGCCGCCCTCGCGCAATTCGCGCTGCACGGCCGCTTCCACCGCGCCGGCCAGCGCATCCAGAGCGAGCCGGCCGGCCACTTCGCTGGCCAGGTACAGGTCGAAGCGGTGGTGGGCCGCGTTCGGGTCCAGGTTATCGATGGCAAAGCTGGTGCGCAGCCCGATCTCGGGCGCCTGCGCGAAGGGCTGCAGGTCGACCGTGTAGGGCCCCGGGTGGAAAGCAAAGGCCAGTTCGCCCTCGCGCAGTTCGATGCGCTTTGCGGGCGCCGGGCGGCGGGTCGAGCCGCGCCCGTCGACCACCACCACCGGGCAACCCGGCGGCATGCCGCATCCGCTGTAGAGCGGCAGCGCGACCGCGGTGCGTCCCAGTTCGCAGGCATCGGCGACCGGTGTGGCGCGCTTGAACAAACCTAGCATGGTGTCCTCATGTTCGAAACGGTTCGACAGTGAATGTGGCGCCGTGCGCCTGCAGGTGGGCGGCCGGGGCGGCGGCGAAGGGCCAGGCGGCCTCGCATTCGCCGTCGGCGTCGAGCCGGCCCGCCAGGATGATGGCGCCGGCGCCGTCGCGCACCACGAGCGGTGCGCGCGCGGCCAGCAGGCTTGCGGCGAAGGGCGCCTGCGGCGCCAGTTGCAGGATCGCGCGCCAGCCGGCGCCGGCGCCGGCATCGACCAGGTGAAGGGACCAGCCGCCGTCTTCGGTGACCAGGGGTTCCAACGCGCCGCTGCTGGCCGCGCGCAGCATGCCGCGGCTGCCGCGCCAGCCCCGGGCCGGTTCGGCCGCCCGGACGCGCCGTTCCAGCGCCAGCTGGCGCAGGCGGCGCGCCGTCAGCGGCGAGGCCTGCAGTGCGGCGCGCTCGCCGGCGCTCAAGGGACGGCTGCCGTCCAGTGCCGCGCCCAGCGTGGCGTCGTCCAGCGTTAGCCGGTCATCCTCCACCCGCCTTCCCAGCAGAAGATGTTCCTGCAGCCGCCGCTGTTCCCGCATCTGCATCTCGTTCGCGCTCTTCGTCATTCCGCTTTCCTTTCAAGGCATACGTGCACCCAGCCGGGCGATGGCCGCGTCGCGCCGCTTGCGCAGCGTCGGCAGCGAGACCCGGGCCAGGGCCGCCAGCTGCTGCAAGGTCGGCAGTTCGCCACTTAGCGGGTCGCGCCAGGTGTCCGGGTAGGACTCATCGGCGGGGCCCAGCAGGCGCGCATACACCGCGAGCCGCACCGGCAAGCCGTCTTCCGCCAGTTCGCGCGCCACCCAGCCATTCACGTCCTCGGCCCGGGCCGCTGCCAGCATGTAGCCGGGGGGCAGGGAAACCGAGACGGCGGCGGCTTCCCAGGCGGGGTCAGCTACCGGGTCGGGCGCCAGCACGGGCGCGGCTTCCGGCTCCGCTGCGGCCGCGTCGAGTTCGTCCTGGCGCGCTTCCAGGATGCGGTCCGGGCCCGGCGTGGCGGCCTGCTCCGACTCCTGCAGCACGCGCCAGTAATCTTCCATCCAGGCGCTGGCGTCGTCCAGGTCCTGCAGCCAGTCGCGGTCGCGGTTGGCCGACAGCGCCTCGTAGTCGCCGATCTCGCGCAGCATGGCGCCGATCTTGTCCGGGTTGTCCTTCAGGCTGGCGAAGCGCTTGGAGCGCGTGTGCAGCGGGCCGGGGCTGCCCGCGAAATCGGCCAGCGTGGCGCTCCAGCGCAGCAGCCACTCGGGGCGGCAGTCGCCGATGGCGCGCAGCTGGCGCACCTCGATCGGCACCCCGCCTTCCAGCGCGCGCCCGAGGATGGCGCCGACCTGGGCGCGGTGCTGCTCCCAGTTGGCGAACAGGCGCGCGATCTCGCCGTAGCCGGTGTCGAGCATGCGGTAGGCGTAGATGCGATTCGGGCTGCAGGGCCGGCCGCAGGCGACCTGGTAATTGTCGGCGTCGACCCTGTCGCGCAGGACGGCGTACATGTCGTTGGCCTTCTTGCGCAGCAGGGCGTCGCCGATGCCCTGCCCTTCGCCGTCCAGCGCCGCGCGGAAGGCATCCCAGTCGGCCGGCCGCGCCTGCAGTTCGTAGACCAGGCTCAGGGCCAGCTCGAAGACGGTGTCGCCGTAGGTGTTACCAAAGGCCTGGGCACGCGGGCTGCGGCGCTGGGCGTCCAGGGCGTCGGCCATGCCGTCGATGTAGTGCTCGAGCTCAGCGCTGGGGTGTACGTCAGGGTGCGCGCAGGCGCGCAGCACCTGCAGCGAGCACTGCCCCAGCAACTTGCGCACTTCTTCCCAACCCGGTTCCTGGTACCGGGTTCCCGGCAAACGCATACCACCCTTTCGACGTGCCTGACCATTGACGTGCCCGGTGATGCCGGGCCGTAGCAAATAATGCCATACAAACACACGAAGCAGGCGCGCAACAAGGACTTATTTTGCCCTCATTTCCACACTTTCAACAGCCAGGTGACGCAGTACGGCCGCCGCGACCGGGGCCGCATGGCCGCCGCCGGTCTCGTCGGACTGGCTGACGAAGACCGCGAGCGCCAGCCGATGCGCCTGTCCGGGCAGGCTGCGCGGCTCCAGCCAGCCGGTGAACCAGACCGTGGCACGCCCGCCGTCCCCCGTGGGCGCGGTGCCGGTCTTGCCGAACAGGCCACGGCGCGCAGCAGCCAGCGCCGGATCGCGGAAAGCGCCGGACGCGGTGCCGGCATCGACCACGCCCTTCATGCCGGCGCGGATGCGGTCCAGGCGCACGCCCAGCGGGCGCGCCGCCACGTCGTCCGCCGCCCTGTTGTCCAGGCGCGACAGCAGGCGCGGCGTGATGGTCCCGCCCTGGCCGACCGCGCCCGCCGCCAGCGCCATCTGCAGCGGCGTCGCCTGCATGCGCAGTCCGATCGCCATCTGGCGCAGCTCGTGGCGCGTGTGGACCGGGTCGATGCCGGCCGGCGTCGCCTGCAGCGTGTCCCAGGCGGACCAGGCGTAGTCGAGCGGCAGCAGGCCGCCGTCGAGCCGCAGCGCCTGGCCGAAGCCGAGCCGGCGCGCCATCGCGACGATCGGACGGACCGCATCCAGGCCGTCCGCCGCGAGCGGCTGCAGGTCCGGCAGGCCGCCTTCGGGCGCGCCGTACAGGCTGCGGTCGGACAATTCGCCGGTCCAGGCGAACCAGGTGTTCAGGCTGTAGGTCAGCGCCTGCGCCAGGCCCAGGCGGCCATCCTGGGCGCGCCGGTCCAGGCCCTGGTCGCGGAAATTCGTGATGCGCGCGCGGCCGTGCGCCGGATAGGCGCTCGCCTCGGTGCGGAAGTCGAAGCCGCGCTCGCGCGCCAGACCGTTGATCGCGCCGAGCGGCAGGCCGTCCAGCAGGGCGTCCAGGCGCGGGTCGCGCTGCGCCGCCAGTTCCAGGCCGAGCGCACTGACGATCTTGAAGGTCGAGCCCGGACTCCTCTCTGCGCCGCCGTCGTGCTGGAAGGCCGGCAGGCGCAAGGGGCTGGCGGCCGGATCGATGCGGTCGAAATCGCGCACTTCCTGCCAGGCAGTACCATCGACCTTGCCGCTGCCGGCGCCCACCGCGGCCAGGATGTCGCCGGTCTCGGTATCGAGCACCACCAGCCCGGCCTGGCGGCCCGCCGGCACGATCGTGCCGGCGCTGCATGCGCGCCCATCCCACTGGCCGCGGCGCATGCCGATGCACTCCAGCGCGCCCTGGGCGGCCGTCTGCAGGCCCAGGTCGAGGCTCAAGCGGGCCTCGTGCCGGCTGCCGCCAAGGCGCCCGAGCATGCCGGCCACGCTTGACGCCTGGTCCGCGTGCACGCCCAGCAGCGTGGCCAGGCCGGCTGCGCGCGCCGCTTCGGTGGGGGCGCCGTCGTGCCACAGCAGCGCGCCCTTGCGGTCGGTCAGCCGGACCTCGGCCAGTGCCGGGACCGGCCCATGCGCCGCATGCGCCGGCAAGGCTTGCCAGGCCAGCTGGCCGCCCTCCACCCTCAGGTGGCGGTAGCGCGCGTCGCCGCGCGTGGCCAAGGCATCCATGCCCAGCGGCGCGGCCTCGACGACGAGTTCGCGCGCGCCGGGGTCGAGTTGCAGGTCGATCACCTGCACCTGGTCCGCCGTGGCGCAGGCGCGCCCGGCGCACGATGGCAGCGGCGGACCGGCCAGGCGCGCGCCGCGCACGCCCAGCAGGCGGCCGGCCAGCATCATTTGCAGCGAGTCGCCGGCGCGCGCCGGAGCCGCCAGCGGCAGGCGCAGGCGCGCGGTGTCAAGCGCCGCCGCACCCGCCGGCGCGCCGGCCGACGTGCCGGCCGGCCAGGCGGCGATGCGGTGCCACGGCGCCCAGCCCTGCGGCAGGCGGGCGAACAGGCGCACGGCGGCGGCCGGCAAGTCGTCCGCCAGCGCGGCCGGCACGCCGCCGGCCTCGGCCTGCCAGGGCGCGTCCAGGCCGGGACGCAGGTCGGCGGCGCGCACGCGCCAGGCCAGCAGCCGACGTTCGCTGTTGAAGATGCGCAGCTGCTCGCGCACGAACTCGCCGTCGGCCTGGGTGTACAGGCGCTGCAGCAGATGGCGGCCGGTATCGTCGAGCCGGGCCGCATCCCAGGGCGTGCCGCCGGCCGCGCGCCAGCCGGCCAGGTCGGGCGGGGCCAGCTCGGCCAGCCCGCTGCGGCCAAGGCGCACCAGTCCGTGCTCGCGCAGCTGTTCGAACAGCTGCTGGTCTTCCAGCCGGGCCGGGGCCGCGGCCGGCACCTGGTAATGGCCCGGGGCCAGGCGCAGCTCGGCCGGTTCGCCGCTGGCCGGATAGGCGGCCACCAGCGCGGACGTGGCGGGTCCGGGACGGTACAGCTGCAGCACCAGCTCGCCGGCCCGCGGGCAGGCCGCGCTGTCGCGCCGCAGCACGCGTAGCGCGCCCTCCCGCCATAGCATCCAGCCCTGGCGGTAGAGCTGCGTACGGCCGCTTGCCCCATGCAGCGGCCGGCCGCCGCCGGCGTCGCCGATCCATTGCGCATCGCCCTGCCAGCGCAGGTTCAAGGGCGCGCCGGCCGCGCCGCCGATCTCGAGGCGAGGCATCGCGCCGCTCGCCAGCATCAGGCTGCGTCCAGTGACGCCGCCGGCCGCAAGCTCGTCGAAACGCCAGCCGGCGCGGATCGGCAACAGCCGGCCGCTTGCCGGGTCGGCCATCTGGGCGCACAGGTCGATGCGGCGCGCGGACTCGTCGCGCATGCCGGACAGGATCACGAGCGTGGTCGCGCCATGGGTATCGAGACGCGCGCCGGGGCTGGACGGCACCTCGAAGGTGGCGCCCGGCAGCAGCGGCTGGAGCACGGCCAGCCGGTTCGCCGGCGGCTCGACGCCGGCCTCGGCCAGCCAGCGCGCATGGGTGGCGATGACCCAGGCGCCGCCACCGGCGGCCAGCACGGCACCGGCCGCCAGCCAGGCATGCGGGCCGGGCATGCGCAGCCACGCGAGCCGGGTCGGCGCAGTCGTCGATGCCGCGGCCCGCGCGGGCGCCGCAGCCCCTGCCGTGCGTGCGCCGGCGCGCAGGTTGCGCGCGCGCCGCCAGCGCGTCCGGTTCAGCGCCAGCACCTCGAATACCGCAGCGATCATCGTGTTCTCCCCTCCCCTTGAGCTGTCCCGACCACCTAGCGGAGGGGACCGGAAAACACGGTCGGGCAAGCGCTGCCGGCGTCACGATTCCGGCCCGCTTTCCTGCATTTCGTCCCGCGTTTTTGACCGCCTGTCGCAAGCCGCTGGAGACCCATAGAGCCCTTGGGTACAGTGACTACATCGAAACCCGATTCACAACCCGACCCACACAAGGAGCCTCAAATGAACCTCATCAAGCACATGGAAGCCGCCTTCCTCGTTTCCCTCAGCGTGGCAGGCGTCGCCACCGTAGCCATCGACATGATTCCGCCGGCCCAGGCCAGTGTTCCGGTGATCGCGGAGAACAGCATTGCGACCCCGACCAGGATGGCCGTGGTCAAGGTCAGCGCCAAGCGCATGACCGAGGCCGAGAAACAGCAATCGATGGCCCTCGAGCGCGCCCGGCGCGGTGCGTGATGATGGCGGTGAGCCGGCGGATCCGGCTGCAGTTCCGGATCCGCCCAACGCTGTCTCAGTTTTCCCGTTTCGCCTTTGGCAACAGGCTTTGTAGCATCTTCGCAGCACGGACCGTCCAGTATCTGTATCAGATGTAAGCATCTCTTTCCGGCCCTCCAAAACCACGGCAGCGCGCGCTATAGTTCCTCCATCCGAATTTCCGGACTGGAGACAGAACATGAAACGCCTTACCCTTGCCGCCCTGATCGCCTTTGGCGCCGCCAGCGCTCCGCTGTCCTCGATGGCAGCCTCGAACGTCAGCCTCTTCATCGGTACCGCACCGCCGGCCCCGCTGGTCGAACGCATTCCCGCGCCGCGCCACGGCTACGTCTGGGCGCCGGGCCACTGGGAATGGGGTGGCAAGCGCCACGTGTGGGCACCCGGCTACTGGGTTGCCGAACGCCCGGGCTACGTCTACAGCGCCCCGACCTGGGCCGCCCGCAACGGCGGCTGGTATATGGAACCGGCGCGCTGGGCACCGCGCGGCGACTACCGCAACGACTACCGGGGTGACTACCGCGGCAATTACGGTGGCAACTACGGCGGCGGCTATCGCGACCGCGACCGCGACGGCGTGCCCGACCGCTTCGAACACCGCGGCAACGACCGCGGCAACTACGACCGCGGCGGCCGCCGCGACGAAGACCGCGACGGCATCCCGAACCGCTACGACCGCGACCGCGACGGCGACGGCGTGCCGAACCGCTACGACCGCCGCCCGGACAACGGCTGGCGCCGCTGATCCCTCGTCCATCGTACGCATGCAAGCGCCGGACTCCCCGGCGCTTTTTCTTTGGTGAATGCCGCCAAACCGGTTATCCTGCCGGCATGCATGCCCCCGTCGATCTCGAACAACTCGCCTATAAAAGTGAACGCGCCGCCGGCCGCCGCCTCGAACGCGCGCATGGCCTGAGCAGCGAAGCGGCGCTGCGCCAGGTGCTGGAAGCGTCCGCCGGCCCGGCAGGCCTGGACGCACTGGTGGCGCAGCGCCTGGCCCTGCACGATGCCCGGCTCGAGCGCGACGCCGCGCGCGACGCCTTGCGCGCCGCCGCCCGGGCCCGGCGCGCCGCCATCCACGAGGGCCGCCCGACCGCCTGGCGCGCCTGGTTCGACGGCTCGGCCCGTCCCAACCCGGGCCGCTGCGGCATCGGTGCCGTGCTCAAGGGGCCGGACGGCGTCGCCGCCGAACTCTCGCTCGACGCGGGCTACGGCAACAGCAGCGAAGCCGAATACCGCGCCCTGGTCGCCGTGCTCGAGGCGGCCATCGAACACGGCGCCGACGAACTGACCATCTACGGCGACAGCCGCGTCGTGATCGACGACGTCAACGGCCCGGATGCCCTGGCCGCCCCGTCGCTGGCCGCTTACCGCGCCACTGTCCTGCGCCTGGCCGCGCGCGTCAAGCACCTGAGCCTGCGCTGGGTGCCGCGCCACAAGAACCTGGAAGCCGACGCCCTGTCACAGCGCGCTTCCGACCGCATCACTTCCCTGGAATCCCATGCAATCGACATCGACTGAACTGGCCGCCTGGCGCGAACGTCTCATCAAGCTGGCCGCCACGCAGGCGTCGGGGGACACCGACGGCGCCCACGACGCCAACCACCTGGACCGGGTCTGGCGCAACGCCCAGGCCCTGCTGGCCGACACGCCAAGCGCCGACGTGCTGGTGGTGCTGGCCGCCTGCTACCTGCATGACCTCGTCAATGTGCCGAAAAACGACCCGCGCCGCACGCGGGCGTCCACCCTGTCGGCCGAACTGGCGCGCACCGAACTGGCCCAACTCGGCTTCCCCCGGGAGAAGCTGGATGCCGTCGCCCACGCCATCGAAGCCCACAGCTTCTCGGCCAACATCCCGGCCACCACGCTCGAGGCGCAAATCGTGCAGGATGCCGACCGCCTGGACGGCCTGGGCGCGGTCGGCCTGGCGCGCATGTTCTACATCGCCGGCCGCATGGGCAGCAGCCTGGCCCACGGCAGCGATCCGCTCGGCCGGGCGCGCGAACTCGACGACAAGCGCTACTCGCTCGACCATATCCCGGTCAAGCTGGCGCGCCTGCCCGGCATGATGCAGACCAAGGCCGGACGGCGCCTGGCGGAGAAGCGCCTGGCGCTGCTGGAGGATTTCCGCAACAGCTTTGCCGAGGAATGGTCGGGCCTTGCCAGATAGCCTGGAAACGAGCCTCCATTTCTTGCAATAGTGCTAGCATGTCGGTCCTGCGCTTCGTGACGCCCCGACATGACCAGCACCGCGACCCTCGCCAAGGCCCCGGCCGGCAACCTGAACTTCGTCCTCGTCTGCGTCTTCATCGACATGCTCGGCATCGGCCTGATCGTGCCGGTATTGCCGGCGCTGGTCGGCGAATACGTCCATGAGCGCGAGCAGCAGGCCCTGTGGTATGGGGTGCTGGCCACCGTCTTCGGGCTGATGCAGTTCGTCTTCATGCCGATGATCGGCATGGCCAGCGACCGGCTCGGGCGCCGCCCCATCCTGCTGTACTCGATGGCAGGCATGTGCATCAATTTCCTCACCACGGCCTGGGCACCGAACCTGGCCGCGCTGTTCATCGGCCGCGTGATCGGCGGCGCGTCCTCGGCCAGCATGGCGGTGGCGGCGGCGTATGCCTCGGACGTGTCGACGCCGGAAAACCGCGCCAGCAGCTTCGGCCGCATCGGCGCGGCGTTCGGACTGGGCTTCATCTGCGGCCCGGTGCTGGGCGGCCTGCTCGGCAACGTCGGCCTGCACCTGCCCTTCTATGTGGCGGCTGCGCTGTCGGCCGCGAATTTCATCTATGGCTGGATCGCGGTGCCGGAATCGCTGGCGCCGGACAAGCGCGCGCCGATCGTTCTTGCGCGCCTGAATCCTTTCGCGGCCCTGCTGCGGCTGGTGCGCCGCCAGGACCTCCGCGGCCTGGTGTGGGTCTACACCCTCGTCACCTTTGCCCAGATGACGCTGCAATCGACCTTCGTGCTGTTCACCACCTTCCGCTTCGGCTGGAGCCCGCGCGACAACGGCATCGCGATGTTCTGCGTGGGCGTGAGTTCGATCGTGGTGCAGGCGGGGCTGCTCGGCATCCTGATCCGGCGCTTCGGCGAGGTGCGCCTGACCCTGCTCGGCCTGGCTTCGGGTGTGCTGGCCTTCGTCGCCTACGGGCTGGTGACGCGCGGGTGGCTGATCTATGTGGTGATCCTGTGCAACTTGCTGGCATTCGCGGCCGGGCCGGCGCTGCAGGGCATCATTTCGAAGGCCTCGCCGCCGCGCGAACAGGGGGAATTGATGGGGTCGCTGCAGTCGATCAGCAGCCTGGGGCTGGTCATCATGCCGCTGCTTGGGACGCTGATCCTGGGGGCGGTGAGCCATTTGCCGCCGGATGACTGGCGCATCGGCAGCAGCTTTTACATGTGTGCGGGAATGCAGGCGCTGGCGATAGCGATTGCATG
>Ga0265797_10001558_pt1 | contig 40171 bp, 28 predicted proteins | sample P2T30metagenome_FD_192433 | JGI IMG/M metagenome (GOLD analysis project Ga0265797, IMG submission 192433) | Plant litter microbial communities from East Loma Ridge, Irvine, California - P2 T30 | ecosystem: Environmental > Terrestrial > Plant litter > Unclassified | place: USA: California...
AAGACGAATTGGGGCGTGAAGTCCAAGCTCTCAAAGCAGAGGAGGCAAAGCAAGAGCAAGCCAGAGAGACTTCCGAAAAGAAGGAAGAAACGCAGAAAGCCGCCGACAGCTCTTCTGGTGTTAAGTCGTCCGAGAAAGACGTTTCAGACGAACATGTCAAGGACCTCGAGAAGGAAATCGAACGGAAGAACGAGCAGTCTTACTTGTCCTGGGCTGGTTCCAAAGTGAGCCAGGCAGGCAACAAAGCCAAAGCACAATGGACATCGACTATTCCCAGTGTCGGCGGAAAATCCAGCAATGCAGCTTCGGAGACCAGCAAAGAGTCATCGCCTTCAGGTCAGGATACTTACAAGGACATGAAAGCGAGAAGCGATGCCAGGCAGGCAGCAATGTACGAGGGCACCTAGAGGTAATGCAAAACTCATGGCAACATAGTGGATGAAATGGCAAGCCACAAGGCTTGTTACGATAATCAAACACCTTCGATAGCCCACAGTATACGAAATGGTGCTTTCCACGCCCTTGGAGCTTACCAACACAACAGTGATACCAATCTGCAATCGGCGTCTCAACCGTGTTGTTACGCATGCCATCACATGTGAATGTGACACCAGCATCCAACATGGTACTAATTTCTCCTGCCATGTATTGCCAATACCGACCGAAAAATAGCGGCCAGCCCTACGGAAGTACGGCAGGATCAACAAGGGCCGGCAATAGCAACAGCAGTATTCTGCTTCGTGCGCCCAGCGCCGAGACGGAACAGCGGCAGGAGTGGAAAGTCATCATTGAGTAAGTAGTGTTCAACCGTCTCGTAACATGATTCATGCAAGTCGAGATAATCACAAACTAAGGAAGTATTATTTCGACCGTTGGACCGACTCCCTTGCACTCCACACGCAGACATGGCACGCGATCAATTTACAAATTCGGTGTTGCTCTTCTTCCTAGTGCAGTGAGAAGTTCTGGCACCGTTTCGAACCGGACCCGCGCCACGGAGGTGTAGCGTCAACGAAGTGAAACCGGCCTGCCGCGCACCCGGGTGCATGCTACCGGTTTCTCAAGCCACCTGTATCGTCCTTGCGTCCGTGAAGAAGAGGTGGAGCGCAGGTGTGCAGGACGCTACTCTATATGTCGCACATAGGGATGGCCCGACACAGTGTCACAGCTGACACTGACACCGTTGGTGTCAGTGTTTTTGTGTCATTATTTCAGTGACACAGTGTCATTAAAGTGGGGTATACCTCAATATAGCTAAACCTACCCTGATAAGGGGATGATAAGGCTGTCCAGAGATCGATAAGATGGAGTGCTTTTGCCAAGATATCGATTGACACGTAAACTGACACACGTAACACGATGTCATATGACATTGACACTGTGTCACTTACCCTCTGACACGTAAATTAGCCATCCCTAGTCGCACAACTACGACTATGCCACCACAGCTGTTTGAGCACTGTTTTACTTTGTTAGCAAGTACAGGCGTCCACACTCGCAAGTCGGCCGTTGAATTTTAATCCATAGAATCGACGTCAAGGTCCTTGGCTGCCTGTCAAGTCGTCGGCACCTCTTACCATCGTGACCATATCGATCTTCCCCCATCGCAAATTGTGCTTGGAATACACAACATTGGTGCCTTGGCACACCAGAACTGATGCCATTAAACATTCGACCTCGAGAAGATTATCGACTGGTGCCCTCGCTGCGCGGAAAAGCTGTGACTTCACCAGATCGCGATGCCGCATCATACTTTTTTGCAGACAGGTCGAGAGGCTGAACCATAGGCACTCTGTTTGGAATTGGCACGCCGCGTCGGAAGAGTTTGCCTTGGTATCAAAGATTAAATTTCTGTCGATCTTTCATGTCTCACAGGGCGGGGGCCTGAGGTATCGAGTTTCTGACCACGGAGATCTGTTTACTGCTTCCTAAGAAGATGCGTGTAGTTGGTTGATATCGTTGGCATCATTCCTCGCCGCTTATCGATATCCCCGGGCATATACATCATACGCCCTGCCCACGCCGGTCGGCATGATGTGCAAGAATTTCGGATAATCATAGTGCTAAGACGGAGAACGATAATGACGAGGATTGGCGACGATGAGTTAGCTTGACTTGGCAGTGATGGAATATTTAGAGTTCGTGCTGCTCATATGTGCGTTCAGTACGAGCATGATAGGGCCGATCATGGTCGAGACGAGACCTTGTCACCAATGGTATACCATGACAGATAAAACGCACAATGACCATCAGGACCGCAGATATTGCGTGAAGCTGTCAAGGGTTCTGGAGATGACCTGGGGATAATCCATCGATCGCAACAAAAGGAGAAGGGAGGTGTGGGGTTGAAGTGCGGTCCAGTCCAAGAAATCATGCTGATCTTTTGCCCATCTCCGTGAACGTAAGGACTGACGATCCAACGCAAACGCACCTCGGTTCGGTACTTTTACTCGCGGGAGGATCAATGAGCTATAGCCGGATCAAATGAAACTAATTTGGTGGCCTGTCGCTTCGGTTGTAGGGCTGTGAAATGATTGACAATCAGACGGCGTTTGGTGCTGTCACAAGGCTGTGATACTACTATGTGTAAGGCCAGACGGTGTTCGGTCGCACGACAGGCCTTGGCCGCGCTGGGCGTTGGCGTTCTTCGGGTATAACATATTGCGTGACCTAGAGGATGCGGATGGGCAAGTGTGGATGATGAGCATCATCGAAGGGGATAGCGCGACAAGCTACGGCGACAGAAGGATCGCAAGATTACCTCTGGCTCAATACGGAATGCTTCTGCTGTAACGCGCAGTATAAGCAGCCGACATTGGTGATTTTGAATTGCGCCCTGCTTAAAGCCAACGCGCCGTGCCCAGCAGCCCAGACCGCAGAGCTCTCGCCACGGTCAAGCTGAACTCAGATACGACAGGAGCTCGAGTGGGATGAGAGGCCGTGATGCCGCCATATCCGCCCCGGAAGTTGTGCAATATTGCTATATACGTGGGTGCGTAGAAGCGTAGGGCGCGGCATCAAGGCTTGACATGTGCAAAGGATGGGGAATGTGACTCGAGCAGAGACAGGTGAGCGAGCAGAAAAAAATCGCCGCGCGGTTGGCAACGGGAATATATGTTTCAGGAAATGTTGCCTTGCAGCGCAGCCAAGAATCAAGAGGATAGTATGGTCCTGCATGGAGGGATAGGATGTAACGATGTACGTGTGCCTTAATCACAGTGCACGCCGAGAAAGGCTGCCCAGTGCTGGCTCAGGTTGGAGACCACGCAGGGCTGGCTGGAGTGGACGATAGGCAGCGTGGCGCCAGGCCGGATAAGAGACGGTGCTAGAGCAGTGAAACGCGCTCACAGAAGCAGGCACAGGCTTGCCAATGAGCATCATTATTATTGTGGCGGCGGCGGAGTCCAGAGTTGCGAGGGGTCCTGTGGACTAGGGTGCGTGGTTGCTCAGATTTTACGGACTTAGTCGTTTTCAAGAGCCAGCATCTCGGCAAGCGTCAACTACTGAGCTCCCACAGCAAAAGTTAAACACAGATGCAGTGAGTTAGTATAATGCTAAGGCAGATAGGCACACAACAGAGACAGAGAGGCTCTCGTTAGGGCTTGTCCGCCCAGGCCGCGAGCCCGGCTTGAGTCTTGACTGGCTGTCCTTGCACGGAAGCGCGCTCCTGCGATCATCACCACCACCACAAAGCCGTAGGGCTGTTGTCCATCATCTTTCCCATTCACATCATGAAAACCATCAACCACCGCTGCCTCCGTCCGCCGCGCCCTTCCGCCGGAGCGCGAGGGTATCGCCAGCATCATGCTGAGCAACCTCCGCCTGCTGTTGCCCTTGGCCTTACGTTTTTATTGGACCTCTGAACTCCTATGGAGAGGTTCGTGCTTCTTGCCAGGTAGCTTGGCAGCTTGGTGATGACTTGGCGCTCAAGCAATCGTCGTCTTCGCCCAGGCACTCGGCGGAGAGTGTAGAGGAGGGCCGCCATGGCATCCACCTGACACCGCGCAGGATACATAGGCGCCTCCTCTCCTCCGCCGACAACCTGTCACCACCGCCCTGTCGCCTGCGTACGACTTCACACCCTGCAAGCACCCCAGTACCACCTCCCACCCCGTACTGCCACCGGCCCATGACGATTGCGACGTTCTCGCCTACACACCTCATTCTGGCTCGGCCTTCATGACAATGTCTGGCTCTGCGTCTCCGAACGCGCGCTCCAACACCACCGACACTCGACCTACCCTCGTCGATCCTTTCGCCAGCCCGGCGTCGCAAGCAATCAACACTCCCAGACTTCCGGAACCTTGTGCACAGCTTCAACCCCGGACTGGACCCACAACCACAACAAGCGACGAGACCCTCGCGAATACAGGCCTGCAAAATACAGCGTATATAGAGACAGGCCACAAGAGCGCTTCTATGTCCTCTGGCGGCACCACAATGTCTTCTTTCGACCTCGAGAAAGGTGTGTCCGGATCGAAAGCCAAGCAAGATCGTCGTAGCAAACGAGATAGCGCCCGTGATCCCGAGAAGGTCTTCTACAACGCTCAGACGCCTCCACGATCACATCGCTCTGCTCGTCACTCTCGGCGCCAGTCAAGAGAAGATGTGGAGAGTATCATGTACTCGGATGCCGACTCCGAAATCGACGCTGGACTTGCACTTCAAGAAGCCAAGGCAATGAAGATCCTGTTCTTCCTGTCTGGACCTGTGATTGCGCTATCATTCCTCAATCTTTTCTGGACTCTGATCTCGCTCATCATCACCATTCTTTCGCAACCTGTGCGTCTCTGCGCACGACGAATTACCTTTGGGCAGCAGCTCGCCTCACTACTCGGTCCTGCCCTCAACCTTCAACTCAAGTCGATCTACACTCCACTTCCGCCTCACGCCAACGAAGACGGTGTCTTCCACCCTGGCATGCTGGTCTTCGTTCACCTTGTCAGTCCGATTCTTAGCATCGGTGTCGCAATTGCCGCGTGGGTGGTGGCGGCTTACTGGCTCATGGCTGGCATCGTCGGCGACCCTGCAGGCATGGACAAGCGTGACGACGGCAGAGAGACAGTTCTCGGCCTACGCGGCTGGTGGGAGAACTTGATGCTGAAAGGTATCAACCTCGACTGAAAGCTTCAACACTTATGAATGCGACATTTTGGCGACGGCGTTACTTTTTACGGCTTTCAGGATGATTGCCGACGATACCACGGGTGTCTCATCTGCGAGACGAACGTTTCTGCTCTTTGGGAATTTTTATGTGAACAAGATACCTCTTTTTGTGCCGCTTCAGGCATTCTGCGATGTTGGAAATCTGGGACCAGCAATATTAGCGAAGGCGTTTCAAGGAGTTGTCGTTACGACTGGTCAGATAATCAATCATGCTCAGGCTTTCCAAGAGCCAGACTCTTACTATTACAAAATCAATGGCAAATTGATCTTTCCCCTCTTACCCATCAATGCTCACCTCACCTTTAATCATCCTTTCACCTTCATGATCGTTGCAGCGCTTCAAACTCAAAGCTCTAGCGTGAGTTTATCACTGCCTCCGACTTCGCGCCACCACCAGGTCAGATAGAGTTTCAGGTCTCGCCTGTCGAGGCGTCGCCAGCTTGCTCTGCGCCCGCCAAGAATCTTGGGAATCAATCATGATTCTCTGTTATTTCTTGTACAAGCGCTCCGCCTCATTTGCCGCCGAAGTATCGATTTGAGCGACCTCGCCTGCCAAGAATTTTACTGCCATGGGCTTTGCGGCATTTACGATAGTATGCCTGGACATGCGCTTTCTTGATGAGAATCGTGCAAGACGGAGCCAAGACCAAGAGTGGCGCAGACCACTTGGGTTGTTGAGCAGGAATCTTGGGATGATGCGTGAGGTGTTCTTGTGGGGGAGCGGTGACTCTGAGGTGGAGTGTGATGACGACTTATGGGCGTGCTGTCGTGTAGCTCGTATATCGGAGTCTGTGGCTTTGTGTCGTTGGCATGGAAGATGCTACATGCAGGTACCACCACCGCGCATGTACGTGAGTTGAGACCCGCTTCGACCGATGTCAGGACGTTGCGAAGATGTGTCTGGTCTGTTCGGAGATATTGTGATATAGCGTCTAGGCGTCGGCTGTCATGCGTCCTGAGTGTCTTGCTTGTTGTATGTATGGGAGGTACGTCAGATGATGTTGTTCCTTCCTCCATTGAGCTCCCGTTGGGTGTTTATGTTCATCGCTTCCTCGGATTCGAGTACCGTGCAGACAACGATTATCGTTACTGTGTGCCAATGTCTACATGTTAACAGCCAGATACACTCACATATTTGGAGACACATGCAAAACGCCTGAAGACTGTCATAATCCTCTTGATGTGTCTTGAAGTGAAGACAACATCAAAGTCCAGGACAATATGCAGTCTAGATTTGCCCCAATACACTAACCCTAAAACGAAGCAGCTCGCTTTGGCGCGGAATCTGTCCCGCATCGCTGCCACTACTCCACGTTCAGTTCAAGCAAGACCCCGAATGAGGAAACCGAGTAAATACCAAGCTACTTGTGTTACGGCAAAACATACAGAATTACAATGAACGATTGGACCGACGCCACTCTGGACGATTGACGATGGACGCGGCCGACCTTGCAGTTGGCCAAATAATTGCCCTCAACGATGACCGTATTGCCATCATCCGACATGTTGGCCCAGTACATTTCCAAGCCGGCGACTGGGTTGGCATAGAACTGGAAGAGCCGACTGGCAAGAATGATGGATCAGTAAAGGGAGAGCGATACTTTGAGTGCGAGCAAGACTATGGCATGTTCCTGCGCGCCGCAGGTGTCAAGCAAATACTGGAACAACCAGAACAACAACCACCACCGCCTCCTCAAGCCAAACCAAAACCAACGAATGCACCTGCTGCAGCGGCAGCACCGAGATCACGTCCCTCAAGTCTACACGCAGGAGTCAATGGGCTTAAGAAGCAGGAGGCTGCGCCTAGTAGGCGAGGAAGCGCGGTGTTGGGTACAGCGAGTTCAACTCCTGCCGCCAGGGCTGCTTTGAGTGGCTTGAGGAGTCCGACTAAGAGTCCGACCAAGCAACTCGGTAGTAATGGTGTTTCGAGTACGTCGACGTCAAGGACAAACACGCCGCCCACCACGGCGAGACGACCGCCGGCAGCCACTGGACCTACGGCGGCCCCGAGATCGAGACAGAGCATAGGTTCACAGAGCACGGTGGCTTCCAAGAGGACATCGATGGGTCCTCCTCCGCCTACGACCACGAGTTCGAGGACGACTAAGCCCTCGCTAGCTCCACCTACAAGCACAAGAACACCAGCGAGTCGTGCTCCTCCAGGCAGAACGCCAGGTACTCGTCCAGCTGCGTCTGTACGCCCTACTCCTGGCCGACGTGAACCCGAGAAACGCCCAAGCCAAGCAGAAAGTGACGTGTCAGCTCACCGAGACCTCCTATCACCTAGAGAAAGCAATGTTTCCTCGTCGCTCAGCCAGCCGGAAACCGAAAATGACGAGACACAAGATGGAGACGAGGATCAAGTCAAGAACAACTTCGCACCGCCACCACCACCTATACCCCAAGATGATGCGCCGAAGACCACATCATCCCGCCGCACATCATCACCACCTGCGTCTCTACACTCGCAGCGTACGGTGCGCAGCTCCGCGCAATCTGCAAGACAAATTGAAGAGCTGGAAGCCAAGATCAGACAACTCGAGCGAAAGAGGCAGGAAGATCGGGATCTCAAAAAAGCTTTGGACAAGGCAGAGGAAGACCGCAACAAGTATCAGGGCATCATCGAGAAGCTGCAGAAAAAGTATCAACCACAGCAGCAGGAGCTTGCAGATCTGAAGAAGCAGCTAAGCGAAGCCGAGAGTAAAGGCCAAAGTGTGGAAGAGTTGCAAATCGAACACGACAGCATTATGGAGATGGCATTGTTGGACAAGGAGATGGCCGAGGAAATGGCTGAAAGTCTCAAAGCCGAGCTCGATGCTTTAAGGGCAAACCAGGAAGAGCTTGAACTGGAAGTAGAGCTCTTACGAGAAGAGAATGCCGAATTCGGCAAAGAGATGAGTCCTGAAGAACGCACAAGTGCTGGTTGGTTGCAAATGGAGAAGGAGAACGAACGTCTTCGGGATGCTCTTCTCCGACTGCGCGACCTGACACGAGACCGCGAAGACGATCTCAAGGAGCAAGTTCAGGAGCTTGAAGCGCAAGTCAAAGACTTTGAGGCTTTCAGCAAGCAGTTCGAAGATGCAAAGGAGAAATTACTGGCGAGTGAGGCTACCGCGGATGACCTTCGTCAACAGCTCGAAGCTGCCTTGGGCGCAGAGGAAATGATTGAGGAGCTTACAGAGCGCAACATGAGCATGCAGGAGAAGCTGGATGACCTTCGTATCACGATTGAGGATCTCGAAAACCTGAGAGAGCTGAACGATGAACTCGAAATAAACCATGTCGAAGCTGAGAAGCAATTGGCGGACGAGATAGACTTCAAGGATAGCTTGCTCTTCGATCGCGAGAGAACGGCCAAACAACAGCAAGAGGCACTTGACGATGCGGATTATACGATCAATCGTTTCCGCGAACTCGTTACACAACTGCAAAGTGACCTACAGGATATGCAGGCTTCGAAGCAGATCTCTGATACGGAAGCGGCCGACCTTTCTACCAAATCCCGTGCTATGCTGGACCTGAATCTGAAACTTCAATCCAGCGCTGCAAAGACGCAAGTCAAGACTATTGATCTGGAGCTGCGCCGACTAGACGCACAAGAAGCGTCAGAGCACTTGGGTATCGTGCAATTGTTTCTGCCAGATGCCTTCCAGGCTGAAAGAGACAGCGTGCTCGCTCTTCTACGCTTCAAACGTATTGCTTTCAAGGCAAATCTTGTTCAGGGTTTCGTGCGAGAACGGATCTCAACCTTTGGCACACGAGGCTTGGACGAAAATGTTTTCGCAGCCTGTGACATGATGGACAAGCTCACTTGGGTCTCGTCGATGGCAGACCGCTTTGTGAATGCCGTATACACTTGCAGCGTGGAAGAGTTTGCAAGCTACGAGGGTTCACTTTACGAGCTGGAGCCTGTTGAGAGAGCATTGAACAGCTACATTGATGCGCTCAGACGAGATGATTTGAAGGAGAAAGAGATGGCGGATGAGCTTCAAAGATCTGTCGCAGTCATGGCTCATCTCGCCAGTTTACACGTAAAGGAGAACGACCTCCCTGGCCACGCCGTCGACCTGCTCATGCGGACTCAATGTTTGCAAAGCCAGCTAGAGAGCACTGCATCTGCCCTCAGTGTCACCAAGACTCTGGTAGAGAACAAGCTTCGTGTAGGCCAAGCCAACGATAACGAGGAAGAAAGCGATGAAGACGACGAAAGCATGTCGGATGCTAAGCAGATTATTGGCCGCGCTGAGTCTCTTATCTCTCAAGCACGAAGCGCCAAAGTCACGGCTGGTAAAACTCATCGCGCGTTGTCCGACTTACAGGCACGGTCATTGACTCTAGACACTTCCTGTACCGATGCATTCGAAGGCGCCGAGGCGATCGCGAAAGTAATCAGCACTTTTGGTCGCCAGGCAGGTGATGCCCTGCAAATGCTGTTTGGCGAAGAGGGGCGCATTGAGCCTTTCACGCCACACGAAGTAGCCAGTGCGATATCACGCGCGGCCACCACAGCATTCTCTCTGTCAACTCCAGAGGCTGGCCCGTTCACGGCCATCGCCGAACAGATGCGAAACCTGTCAGATGCTCTGATTGAGATTGCTTCGTTGCCGACCGACCTGGACAACACGGTCGAGTTCGAACGCGCGCCAGCTCCATGGGTTGCACGTTCAGAGCAGCTCAAGAAGACAAAGCTCACGTCGATCGACACCGAAGCCGAGCTCGCACGGTCACGCGATACTATCAGAGAGCGCGAAGTCGTGCTCAAAGAGAAGAACACCGAGCTCGAAGAGCAAAGCGTCCAGATCGAGATGTTGGAAGCGAAGCTACGCAACGCCAGCAAACGGACCGCCGAAATCGCCAAACTCGAGCACGACATGCACGAAGCACGCGATGCCGAGAAACGAGCGAAAGCAGAACTCGCCCAAGCCAAGCGCGAAGCAGAGGAAGCCATCGAACGTGCACACAACGAAGCAGCTCGTCTGGCAGAACAGCGTGGCAAACGCTCCTCCGGCCAGGCCCTGGACTCGAACGCCATGGGCACTGGCGCGCAGATGACCCTCGAGCGACAAGACCACCAGATCACATCTCTCCAAGGCGCAGTCCGCTACCTCCAAAACGAGAACCAGCGTCTCCGTCTGCCGCCATCGGCTTCCGCTTTGTCCGCCAACAACTGGTTGCACCAGCCTCTTCTACAGCCGAAAAGCGAGAAGCGCAAGCGACAAGAAGCGCTCCACAAAGAGGGCAAGGATGTGCTCGCACGCCTCTTGCATCTGGGCACAGTGGAGTCGCCACACATAGTGGACTTGACGACGTTGCCTGACAACAAGCTCGCGTGGCGACCTGCGAAAGAAAGCAGCAGGTGGAAGGTGGAGAGCAGAAGAGAGGAGTGGGAAGCCTGGAGGGCCTGGCGGCGCGATGTGGTCAGGAAGGCTGCCGTGGCGGCGCCCAGGAGAGCGCAGAAGCCTTCCAAGGATGTTTTCTACAATGCGGAGCCAGAGATTGTCCAGCAGGAGGATGTATAGGTCTCGATTTCCATCGATTGTTGACGGACAACATCCGCTTCGTCGATTGCTTCTAGCTTAGCGTGATAGAACGAGAGATACCCATTGCGTGACACAGAACGAAAGCACAATACAATATTAAATGTTTCGCAAACGATAAATTGAGATGCCAAGGTTCAGAGGAGTAAGAACAAACAGATATTCTAATCTTGTTCCGACTAAATATACAAAATGTCTATGACTCAAAACCTACTTTCTCCACCCCTGGAAAACAGCTTCAGATCATTCCTCATTAATCTCATCATCCGAAAACAAAACGTCGTAATCTAGTGGCAGTATGCTTCGTGCAAAAGCAGACCGTCACTGCCAGCCTCAAACTCAAGCTCAACATTCGGCGCGATGAAGTACACCTGGCCCTCCTTGAGCTCCGCCTTCTGGCCGTTGGCAGTCATGGTGGCGCTGCCCTTGGTAGCAAGCAAGACGCCGTTGCCGCCGATCTTGACGAGCGAGTCTTTCTCGCCGGCCTTGAGGGTCATTTGCAGCATGTCGAACTCGCTCATGGGCGGGGCGAGGATCTCGGTCTTGCCGTTCTTGCTGCCCTGGTAGGGCTTGGGCAGGAGCATGCACTCCTCTTTGCTGTGCGGGTCGAAAGTTAGGGTGTTGACGAAGAGGTCGGCAGAGGCACGCTCTGCTTTCGGGCAGAAGCCAGTGTTGAGGACGTTGTTGGAGCGGGCCATGCATTCGATGATGTCGCCGGAGAGGTAGGCGTGGATGCCGTCGGCGGGGATGTAAATGGCCTCGCCGGCTTGAAGTGTGAGGAAGTTCATGGTGATGAGGGCGACGAGGACACCGGGATCCTTGGTGTCGTATTGCGAGGCGAGACGAGGAGCAAGCTCGGGGATGTAAGTGTCAGGGCCGAAAGAGGAGGGAGCGGCGACTGTGAGGGCATCGTAGGTAGCCTGGAGAGTTTCTTCGTCGGCCTCGAGGATGTTCTTGACGATCTTCTTCACCGTTTCCTTGGAGAGTTCGTTCTCCGTGGTCTTGGGAAGGAACTTTTGCAAGCAGTCATGCTTCATTAGAAGGGTGATTTGGTCGTTGGGCTTGAAGCCGCAGAAGGCCTCGAACTTGGAGAGGGCCAGTGCGATCTCAGGCTTGTGGTTGGGGTCGGTGAAGTCATCTGGGTTCTCCTTGTGGAGCTTGGCCGAGAGCTCCTTGTTGGGGTGAACCTGAAGAGGAAGTGCCTTCGCGATGGAAAGAACCTTAGGGAGGTAGGGAATCTTAGTGTGGCCAAACTTCTTGATCATCTGCTCGCCAACGAGCTCGTTGGGGTACTTGTCAAGCACATCTTGAAGATTTTCGCCGGTAGCCTTGACATATGAGGGGAGGACGGGGTAGGTACCCATCCACATCTCAGCATATGGCTTGTCGTCCTCGAGCTTGAAGTCTGATTTGGGGCCATCATCACCGTAGCCAACCTGCTGGGAGCAAAGACGGCCAGAGTAGGACTCTTTGCCAAGCTTGCCCCAAGGGTACTGGTTGGTGCCGCACTTGAGCTCGTAGAAAGGTTGAGCCATGTTGGAGATTTGTGTGAGTCGTATTTGAAGTTTGAGATTATATCCAAGTTCCTTGATGTTGTATGATCGAACGTTCTTGAAGTATTAGTGCAATTGGGTATTTGGTGACAATGTAGATGGGAATTGGAGGAGAGGAGAAGAAGAAGAATATCAAACCCGTCTTGTACTTTCTCTTACCTCTGCTTACAGATCGCCTCTTGGTGCTGCGGTGATGCGAAAGAGACCCTCACGTTGCCGACGATGAAATGTGATGGCGTGTCAACGTCATTACAGAGGAGCGAAAGTGGACCGCGCTCCGGCCCTATCAGAATGCCAGATACTGGGTGGCGCGCGGAGGCAGAGGCGTGTCATTCTGCGCTCAACGTAGTGTTCTCGGTGTAATCATTTGAGTAGAGGTGACACTGCTGTGGCTGTCTCTTGCCCTTCGTGGGAGGTGTTGGAGATGGCCGAGATGGCCAATTGGTGCTGGTCTGGAGTCTGTCTAGAGTCTGCCTTCCAGTACTGGCAGGCTCTCGTACTGTCAGCCACGTGATACATCACACGTGAGGGAATACAAGGATATGCATCCAGACATAATTGTATGCAGGATATTGAGCCAAACAACACTTCTTGACTTTTCAACTGCGGTCGTTTCTTAGTTCTCCCAGATATCTCAATGCTTTGCTGTGGTCCCTGATGTCCCGCTTAGAGTTTGGCCCGTGCGTGCATAATCGATAAGGAGTTTTGCGACGAGCGCTTTTTCAAAGCCCACCTTGTTAGTGCGGGTCCAGCACCAGACGAAGACTCGACTCGACGCCGACTCATCCCCCTCCACCGACCATTCTGGCTTCTCTCAATATCCCCTTTCGCTTCAAGGCCGGCGGCAAGATGGGCGCACCAACCGGCGGGCAGCAGCAGCACCACCACCGCTCCACCACAAAGTCCACCAACAAGCCCTTCAAGACCCGTCACGCCTCCAAGTCGGCAATCAAGGAACGCACCAAGGGCAAGGTCGACTCGCTCGAGACCGGATCGCGCAAGACCCCCCACCAGCAAGTCATGTCGAAGCTTGTGCGCAGGAACCAGCAGAAGCAGAAGCGTGTCACCCATTCCGCGAAGCTGGCCGCCGAAGGCAGCGTTTTCACTGGCAGAGATGGAGCACCCAGGATAGTTGCTATTGTGCCGCTCTGTGAGGATGTCGACAGCAAGAGTGTTGCCACCGAGCTCAACAACAGCGTCGATCTCGAGGCCGTTGCACCGGAACACGGCACCTGGAGACTGGAGATCCCTAGATTCAAGCAGAAGATGCAATACTTGACCCCGTCGAGGGACCTGCTGGAGTGTCTGGATGCTTGCCGAGTGGCAGACTTCGTGCTCTTCGTGTTGAGCGCCGAGGAGGAGGTCGACGAGCTGGGAGAACACATGCTTCGCTGCATCGAGTCGCAGGGTGTCAGCACAGTTCTGACTGGTGTCCACAACTTGAACAAGGTCGAGCCCGCAAAGAAGCGCCCCGATGTTCTGAAGAGCTTGAAGAGCTTCATCAACCACTTTTTCGCATCATTGGAGAAGGTTCACGATCTGAGCAGCAGACAAGACAGCAGCAACGTTATGCGTAGTCTGTGCACCACAATGCCTAAGGGAATTAGGTGGAGGCAGGACAGGAGCTGGATCGTGCCCGAGGAGGTCAAGTGGGAGGGTGAACAATGTCACATTTCCGGTGTGATCAGAGGCAAGAACCTCAAGGCCGACAGGCTTTTGCAGGTCGGCGATTGGGGTGACTTCCAGATCGAAAAGATCACCGCTGCACCCCTCGAGACCAAGAAGAAGCAACACACAAAGGCAAATGAGATGGCTGTAGACGACCCCGAAGGCGAGCAGGTACTGGACTCCCCTACTGAGGATCAGGATGATTTGGCCGAGCTTGCTCCGGAGGAGACCTTGATGGACGAGGATGGCATGACCCTGGGTGCTGCCTCAATGGCGCCCTCAGAGAGGAAACACGTTCTTCTGGACGACCACCGCTACTTTGACGAGGACGAGCACCCCAGAGAAGAAATCAACAAACCTAAGCGTCTACCTCGAGGCACAAGTAAGTACCAGGCAGCCTGGTTCCTCGGAGATGTCTCAGACTCTGGTTCGGACTTGGAGTCAGTAGTGGACGACGATGACGAGAGCATGGACTTCGGTGAAGCTCCTGCTGCAGGTCCAGCGGATGGTCACTTCGACGATGCCATGCGTGAACCCACCGAGGCCGCGCCTTCGGAATACCCACAGAGTGAGATGTTCATCGATCGTGCGATCGAGGAAGAAGCGGATCAGCTCGCACAGTACCGTAAACAGCGTCGCGACGAGGCGGAAGACGATCTCGAGTTCCCTGACGAGATTGAACTGCTTCCAAACGTTTCTGCGAAGGAGAGACTGGCCAGATACCGTGGACTGAAGAGCTTGCGCACGAGTCACTGGGAGACAGAGGAGGACAGACCGTACCAGCCTGAGGAGTGGGAGCGACTTCTGGAAGTTGCAGACTACAAGTCCACCAAGAGCCGCATCCTGAAGGAGAGTCTTGAGGGTGGTGTCCAGGCGGGCACCCGCGTCAGCGTCCAGTTGCGCATCACATCAGAGCAGGCCGCTGAGCTACAAAACCTTCCCCAGCCTACAGCCATCTTCTCTCTTCTTCGCCACGAGCACAAGCGCACAAACGTCAACACTTCCATCACATTGTCCTCCGAGCACGAGGTGCCGATCAAGAGCAAGACTCAGATGGTGCTCCAATGCGGCCCTCGCCGTATGGTGGTCAACCCACTTTTCAGTCAAGCAGGCAACACGCCAAACAACGTTCACAAGTTCGATCGTTACCTACACCCTGGTCAGACGGCAGTGGCATCGTTCATCGGCCCAATTGGTTGGGGCAGCATTCCCTGTCTCTACTTCCTGCCGACTGTCCAAGGCTCGTCCGAAAACGACGCGGTCTCGGATCTGGCCAACGCCATGCAAAAGCCCACCCTCGAGCTCGTCGCCACCGGCACCTTGCTCGCTCCATCGACCTCGCGCGTCGTCGCCAAGCGTGTCATCCTCACCGGACACCCTTACAAGATCAACAAGAAGGTCGTCACCATCCGCTACATGTTCTTCAACAACGAGGACGTCGAGTACTTCAAGGCAATTCAGCTTTGGACTCGCCGCGGCAGGCAAGGCTGGATCAAGGAGACCCTCGGAACGCACGGTTACTTCAAGGCGACCTTCGACGGCAAGATCAACCCCATGGACGCTGTGGCTCTCAGCTTGTACAAGCGTGTTTGGCCTCGTCCTGCAAGGCATTTCGTGCCTGGCATGGAGCTTCAGGCTACTGTTGTCGAAGGCGACGAAGAAGAGGAAGACGTCCCCGAGCTCATGGAAGGCCGAATGGAGGAGTAGAGATGAGTGTTGCAGACAACGCTCCCATGCATCACATCTCTCACATGACCCTTTAGATTACGATCAAGCATTACGAAATGAACATCAGATTTTGAGAACGACTTACGTTCCTGTACCATTATGGTCGTAGTACGTTGCTGTGCACTAGTAACATGGGCTAAGTGAGCACAGATAAGTGTGCCGACCATGGAGATGATGTTTTCAGTGCCTATCAAGCTCACTACATTGCCGTGTGGACGGAAAACCTTCTTTTAGATGGGTAGGATTTCGGTGCGGCTGATGATCTTCAGTGGCAGGGCGCGTTGTTGACGCCGAACAATGACGATCTTACCAACATCGAAGGCCGAAAGCGCGAAGATGGGGAGATGTTCCTCCGCCGAAGCCGCCAAGCCTGTAAGGAAGGGTGCCTCTGTTTGATGATCCAAGGCATCTGTCACACAAACTATGATTCGAAAAGTGCTTTGTAATGCGCAGGTTGCGAGCATTGCGTGTGGTCGGCTTGTATAAGAATGCTCATGGCTGCTCGATGAGAAAATGCTCACCACTCAACTGCTTGCAAGTATCTTGTAGAACGCTTCGCTATCCATCAACAAACAATACCTTGACACCTGAAGAATTTGGCAACAATGACCTCCTTCCCATCTCTTACCCTCTATCGTGCCGATGGCGCGTGCTCTCGCGTACCGCACATCCTCTTCCGCGAGCTGGGCGCACCTCTCACTGAGGTCCTCATGGGAATCGACACGACAGTCAACGGCCTGGCGCCCAAAGACAACCCGATGACCCGCGCCGAGTTTCTCTCTAAGATCAACCCCGATGGACTCGTCCCAGCGCTGCAAGTGGACGACAAAGTGATCGTCGAAATGACAGGGATCCTCACTTACATCGCTGCTCTGGCCGAGGAGCACGGCAGACACGGCTGGCTGCCCAGCGACGCCATCCAGCGCGCGAAAGCATATGAGTGGATATCGTGGCTGTCAGGTACTATTCACTCTCAAGCGTTCACTGCTCTGTGGCGGCCTGGCAAGTTCAGTGACGATGAAGCCGCGCAAGCTGGGATCCAGGCGAAAGCAAACGCGACGATTGAAGGGCATTACGAGCGTATTGAGGCGAGGTTGGCTGCTAATGAGGCTTCTGGCGGGAAGAAGGGACATGCGGTCGGCGGAGAGTTTACAGTTGTGGACGTTTTGGTGTATTTGTTCTGGAGATGGGCGAAGCATGTTGATCTGGAGAAGGGTATGCCGGAGAGATGGCCGCGGTTCGCGGAGGTTGCGAGACAGGTGGAGAGGTTGGATGGGACAAAGGTGGCTATGGAGATTGAGAAGCAGGGGTTGTGGTTTTCGTAGGTTCGTTCAGAGTAATCTTGTGGCGATGCTGGGTATTGCTTTGTTGCTTGACGATATCTGCCACAGCAAGTCATCTGTGCAGACTTCTTGCTCATACTTTAAATAACTTTCAAATGAATATCTGCGGTTAGCACTAAGATTACTGCTAAAAGGAATCAATTACTTCGATGGTACCTCAATGGCGATTGAATGCGCTCCAGCATATGTACATGTAGCTGACGGTGTCAGCAGAAGGCTTAGTAGACTGGAGCGCAAACGGTGTAACATCCATGAGTAGCTGAGCATAGGATTGCGAATTGCAAAAACAATACATCGGTTTACAATACAAATAATAAGAAGTGTTTGTTTTGTGTTGGCGTGATAGGACGCACATTGCCTCCAAGTGGCGGGTCAAGTCGGACATGCGCGGCGTTTAGGACAAGGGTCTGGCCTTACGACATTCTTGATCGAATCAATGGTTGGAATATATTCCTTTGCCATCCACCCTTCCTCTACCACAATTTCATCTCGGCGCAACACTCCCACTACGACACCAACTCAAAATCAATATCATGCACCCTGTCGCCAGAGCCGTCCGCGCCGTGCGCCCAGGCTTCTTCCGCCGCCCATTCTCTACCACCCAAGTGAACCAAGCAGCATGGACGCCCCAGCCCGCGCCACCACGCCTTCCCAAAGAGGAGCAAGAGATCTTTGAGAAGCTCCAAGAACAATCTACCGGCGCTTTCAGCACTCCACGATCAAGCACTTCCGCCACCGACACCGCGCCGCCTACCCAGAACCCTGTGGCCGACGAGAACGGCAACGTCATTGAGCCTGCGCGCTCGGAAGCCGCAATTGATATGCTCGCACAACTGAAAGAGCGTGCCAGAGTTGCCGCGAATGGCGACGGAGAAGAGCTCCACCCGAACGTGCGACGAGGCGCAAAGCCTGAGTTCGAGGGCGATGTCAACCCCGAAACTGGAGAAGTGGGAGGACCAAAGAACAACCCACTAAGATGGGGTGAGACGAGTGACTGGAGCTACAACGGCAGAGTTACAGACTTCTGAGGTGGACAAAAGAGTCGAACAACGATGTACGAGTAAGGGAAAAGCTGTGTATGAATACTTAACGTAATATCTCGTTGGAATGTACAAGACGCTGGATATACATCGAATGCGATCACAACAAATGCATGGATCTTTAATGCGAAATGCAGTCCTGTTGTCCTTCCTTCAATCGCATGCTATGTACAGCCTACAACTTCGCCATCATATTGCCTCCTCCGGTGTTGAACTTGTTCTGCTCACAAGTGCTGATTAGAGCGCCATCGCGCTCCCTCTTCATTGAGCCCTGCAGGTAGCACATATTCTTCCCGATTTGCGTAACCTAGGTCAACCATCAGCCAGGAGCTCCAGCACGAATTAAGAGAGCGAAACTCACCTCCAAGTCTAAAAGAACAAACTCTCCCAATTTGGCCGTTCTCAGAAAGTTCACGTTCAGATTACGTGTGAACCCCAGCTCTTCCCAAAATCCTTTTTTCCTTAAAGGTAGGGGAAGGTATGCCATGCAAACATCATAGAACACAGCTTGGGCAGCACCGTGCAGAAGGTGTGCGGGATTGCAGTACTCGTATAATACTGGGAATCTGAACGTCATCTTGACATGGTTGCCAGTAACGGTCGCCGATTCCACGGTGCAGATGTCATGCCATAGAGTGTGGAACTGAGGTCCCTCCCTCTTCACCTGCATAAACCAGGAATGAGCATTTGTACAACGATGTTGCAGCACTTTCTCATGAGGAAGCAACCTCGATCTGAATGAGAAAAGGGGGCTTGTCCTACCTTCTGCGTCAAGGGCCCTTCGCACCATGTTTTCCTGACCATCTCTTTCACATCTTTAGTAGTGGTTGCGGTGTCTGCCATGATGCGTGATTGGCGTTCGTTTGCTGGCTGGTTATCGAACAACTCGAGAGCAGCTTGCCTTGGAGGCCTTAAGCACCTTTAATCATCCTGCACCCATGGCATGATCAAGCACCCACCTGCACCCACGTTTTTGTTGATAGAAGGCTCCCGATATAGTCCAACGATCTGCACTACAACCACCCAAATGCGGGAATTGCAACGACTCGAACGTGAGCGTAGAACGTCATATTCAGACGGAAGATTCGCGGCCAGATCGTTGTGACCCGAAACACGGGTTCTACTCAACGATCTGATCGATCTAGGCGGTCTGACTTCGTTGAGAATTACTCGGTGTGTCCATCTCTGATTGATACTTCACTTCTCCTACGAAGCTGTTCTCAACCAGAACGACTTTTGGTGAGAGCGGAAATGTACATACATCCTGGGTCACAAGTCTGAGCACGTCTCCAATTGCTCGATCTTTTGCACGGAAATATTAGATCGAAATATGTAGTGCAAATGAAAAGTTTGATGCGTTTACAATCAATTTGCATTCATAACTTTACAGTATCAGCATCGACATTGTACATCTGATGTTCGCAGGACGAAATCAGAGCTCCATCTTGCCTTTTCAGCACCCCTCTCAGCAAAGCCAGGCGTTTCGAAACATTGACCGTCTGCTAAAACCATTAGCACTAGACACCTTAACTTCAAAGTCATGCATGAGAACAGCCAGACCTCGCACTCCAAAGTCAACAGATCTCCTTCAAAAGCCGGACGAAAGTACACCACGTTCAACGAGCGCGAAGTCCCATACGTCGTCCAAAACTCCGGCGGACGAGCGATTGGCCCCAGCAGCATTGTCGTGCACGCATCGAAGAAGAGACTCTGGCCGGCTCCGTGTAGGGTGCCACCTGGGTTGAGATACTCAGGCAGTACCCGGAATTGGAAAGTCATTTGTGTGTGAGTTGGCGAGTGCTGCACCGCGGAGATGACGTCTACCGAGAGCATCCATTTACGGTAGAAGGGCTCGTATGTTTTTGCTAGGATCTGTGGTGGTATTAGTATTAATTGCTCGGTACATTGGGAGCTCGCATGATTTGTCTACTGTTTTGGTTATTGGACCCTCTCTGAGGAAGTGGCGCATCTGGGGAAGAACATCGGTCATTTTGTATGTATAGAATATGATCAGGATTTTACGCAATGGCAATGTTCAATGCGAAACCTCAATCTTCGTCAATGAGGAGATGAAATTACGCAGCAAGACTCATATGAGGAGTAGAATGTGGTTCAGCCGAAGTGAGCCGTAATGTTACACGTGAGGCTTACGGCTGACAAAAGTTACAAGATACGCTAAGGTCTTAGACAAAAGCATGCCGGGTGAGACACTTTCATGAAGACGTCTGACGCGACTCGAGCCTTCCAATCTCTTCGCGGACTCTGGCCGTCTCACTCAGAATCTCTGCGTACTCGTTGGCCATGCCTTCCATGCCTCTGCCTGCGCGATATTGCTGGAGCTTTTCTTGAGCTTGGTCTAGCTTCCGCCGAATACTTCTGTCTTCTCTCGACAGCTCCTCTGATCGCTCTTGTAGCACCTCCTGCAGGTCATTGGTGTATACTTGTGAAAGCAGCTGCTGGTGCTGAATACCAAGCTTTTTGGCCATGCCCTCAGCTACGACGGCGAGATAGTCAGCCTTGGCTTTTGAAGCTCGTGAGACCGAGCCATGAATCTCTTGCTCTAGGAGTCGTATGCTGTTCGCGAGAACCTGTCTGTAAAGTTCATGTACCTTTCCGGTTTCATGAGTGATGTCAAGTCGGGTGGCCGCAAGGTCGGCTTTGTAAGCAGCAACTGACTTGCTGAGCTCGGCTAGAGTCTCAGGAGTCCTTGTGGGATCAGACTTTGTGTTGGGAGATATGACATGAGCGAGCGCGGTCGCATTGCGATTCAAACTCTGCTCGACCGCGGCTGCGACACGAGATGGGTTGTCCTGTAGGTGGGTGAGCGCGAGTCACGCATCATAAGCTGGAGTGGGAGACTCACGACGAGCACGTCAACGTATTCTTGGACCAAGTCTAGGTCATCTTCAGGCACACGGCCATCGAGAGTGGCGGCTGCTATGGCCACAAGCTCTTGGAGCTGCGATTGTCAGACAAGTTCTCCTTTGGCGAGCTCAGAATCAAGAGCTTACATCATCTGGTAATGATGTGCTGTCGGAGCTGATGACTCGAAGCTCCGACTTGATCAAGTTGCGTTTCGCTCCCTCTAGTCTGGCGATTCGTAAGTCCTGTACACAAAGTGTCAACAATAAGTCCTAATACCCAATATGCCGTCTTTGACAGGATCGGACTGTCAAGTCTTATTCTCTGAGAGATTATTGCTCGCAATGCAAATACTGATACTAGCCACTTACTGTCGCAAAGATGTCGCGCTCCTTCTGCACTTTAACATCAAGCACGGAAGAGCCGTCAGGGTTGAGTTTGTTGGTGCAAAGATCCCGGTATAAAGTCTCGAACCTCGGGTTGGCAGACAGGGTCGTCGAATCGACTGGAGGGAGCATCATCGTTTGTGGTTTATCATGTCATTGAGAATGTGTAGTTTGTTGATCGGTGAGTGCAGGGCTGTGAAGAGGAGACGCGCTCCTGAAGCTGTGACCGTGGGGAGTTCTGGGGAAGCCACTTTTTGCGCTTCAAGTCTACATACTGTACACGAGGACTCCAAGACTAAAATAAAAAGGCACATTGGCGCATTGCAGAGCACGAAAGCAAGACTGGTATCTTCAGATAGAGCCATATCAAGGCTCAAGGTAATGGACGTTTTATCGATTTATGAGCAAAGAATATTAATCTCTCCCCGCCACTCTATCCGACCTTCATCTTCACAACTGGATCCTTCAGCAAGCCCACAGACTCGGCCACATCAAGCACTCGTGAACCAATAGCCTCTGCCAAAGGTACCACAGTTCTGACCACCGGAAGCCCAAGGAAGAACTCGATGATAGGGAACCACAACATCGTCATCATGATTATCAGCCTGACCACATAGTCCTTCCATCCGAGTACTGGCCTGTGTCCTCTGGAGTACGTAGAGTCCACAAAATCGAAGGGCAGCTCGGCACCCAAATGATCAATGGCGACCTTCAGTCCGCTGCTGAAGCCGTCTTCATGGAAGCCGTACTTCGTCCATGCACCGCAGTAACTCACACCACGAGTGTTCTGAAGAGAATCGAGTCGCTTCTGTGCACGCACTGCCTCCACGGTGTATAGCGGGTGGCGGTATACGAACTTGCCTTGAGTAAGCGCAGGATCTGGCGCATGTTGCGGGTTCATTGTGACCAGCACCGGACCAAGCTGGCTTTCTGGCAAGTGTTGCAAGATGTTCATGCAGTAAGTCAAGCTGACGCCAGCCGGGTTGGAAAGTTTGGAGGGCGCGGAGTGTGTAAGGTAGTTCCAGGCAGTCCATGTCGCGCGGCGTCGTGGCATCAAGCTCAAGTCTGAGTGGAGATAGCACACGTTCTCCGTAGTTTGGAAGGCAGAGAACACCTCAAACTCTTTTATCGAAACAAACTGAGAATACGAAGAAGACTTGATGGTGCGCTCTGTGTTATCCGTGGTGTCGTTTTGCGTGGGCTGCTTCGCGAGTAATGGTAAAATATCATCGCCGTGAGTTGCCAGTACAGCATGGTGGAAGACATCGCCTTCAATGCAGCCGGACTCATGGTCGATCCATGAGAGACTAACTCCACCATCTCCCGCTGCTGATGGCCGCACGATGTTGGCGACCTCGCATGAAGTGTGGATGTGTAGTTTGCCAGCTGGATAGCCTTTGACGATGGCGTCAATGTATCGTTGTGATCCTCCAGCAATAGTAAGCCACGGTGGTCGAACCGCCAGTGTCGATAATAAGTGGTGGTTCCACATGAATCGAATAAGTGTGTGCGCTGGGAACTCTAGACTTGTCCTGTCAGGAGATGTGCTCCAGACTGCAGCTGTCATTGGGATCAAGTAGTCGTCCCGGAATGACTGCGAGTAGCCTTCTTTATCCAAGTACTGGCCGATGGTCAGGTCGCGAAGCTGCTTTCTGTTCTCAACAGATGATCCGAGCCGTGTCACGCCGCCCTCATCATCATCTGCTAGCAGATCCAATGCGAACTGGTTGAAGCGAATAATGTCGAAGATCATACGCCAGTGTCGAACTCTGAACAAGTTCCGTCGTTGGGCAAAGATGCCTTGGCCTTCTCCAGACCACTCGAATGCACCATTGTCGCGAGAAACACCAAAGGTCATCTCAGTCTCCACAGGGTCAACGCCGACTTCCTTGAGGAACCTGATGAAGTTGGGATACGTCGCAGTGTTCATGACGATGAAGCCAGTGTCGACCTGCACAGTAGTTCCGCCTGCTTTGAACGGCTGCGTGTTGGTGTGACCACCCAATTTGTGCGACTTTTCGAAGAGATGTACCTCATAGTCAGTGTTCCTGAGAGCCCATGCTGCACCAAGACCGGCACATCCGCTGCCAATGATGGCGACCTTGCGTCGAGGTTCACGAGTGGGTGCCATGGTGGGTTGAGCTTTGGGTGGTCTCTTTCTGCCTCCAAACAACCTCAATAGCGGCGCCAAACCGTGCTAGCAAACAAAGTATTGATTTGCAGTGAGGTCAGAATTGGAAGACGGCCCAAGGACAAAATGGCCAGACTGGCCTCAACGTGCGTTCCTGCGCCTGCTGCTGCATGCTCTCTAGTCGATGATGGCACGATGTTTATTTACGGCAGCAACGGCCCGATCGCCTTAGCCTCGTGGAGGAGTGGGACCTTGGACTGTGCCATCATTGAAGATGTTTGTCTTCAGCAGTGATAGCATATTAATCTGTGGTTTGACAAGCTCACACGAATACTGCAGATATAAGCTCTTGTATGATGAGAGGTAGTGGTAGTACAAGACGGCAATAAATGTCTGGCCTCCATCTCATCTCAGCGGGAGTGCTCGCATGGACATCGCCACAGACCTCGGTCTAGGCTAGGCTGGAACAGGCAAGAAGGCGCTGGGCAGCGTGACGATGGAGATCGCGCAACCATCCCCAGGCACCGACAATCAACTCTACACTGGAGAACACAACTGCGTCTACACAACATCATCTCACCGAAATAAACTGCAGCCATTATCCCGATCTGCCAAGCATAATCTTCGCGCCTGGCAACTTCTTACGACCTGCTGCGACCTGCCTTGAAAGCAACACCGCCTTATCACCACCATGGACACCGATGCTGGCTCTGAGCGCTTCGGCAGCTACGAGGCTGAGCTGAAGCTGGTTCAGGCCGATCTCAACCAGAAACTCGACCAGATTCCCGAACTTTCAGGCGAGCCCAGGAAAGCCGCCATCAGCCAGGCTGAGCGCGCTCTCGAGGAGGCAGACGAGATCCTCGGTTCTATGCGATTGGAGAAGTCGAACATTCCACAAAACCTCAAAGTCAAGGTCAACCAGCGCTTCCGGAACTACGAGAGCGATGTCGATGCGGCAAAGCGCAAGCTGAAGAGCCTGCAGAACGACAAGTCGGCGCTGTTCGGCAAGCGTTACACAGATGACCCCTCGAGGGACGACCAGCTGGAGCAGAGGCAGCAGCTTTTGAGTGGCACGGACAGGCTGGAGAGGAGCAGTGGAAGGCTACGGGAGAGCCAGCGCATTGCGCTCGAGACAGAAGATATTGGTCGCAACACACTTTCAGATCTCGCAGCTCAGCGGGAGACTATTGAACACACAAGAGGTACCCTACTTGAGAGCGAGGGCTACACGGACAGGAGCAACAAGACGCTGAGAGGCATGGCGCGAAGGTATCTACCCAGTCTGTGGTGACATGGTCGAATGATTTATGCTGACGGGTTACTAGGATGGCCACAAACAAGATTGTCACGATTGCGATCATCACAGTGCTAGTACTTTTGATTATTGCGGTCATTGTCAGCAAGTTCAGGTAGTCTTTCATGGACCAGGAACTAGTGTTGTTCAGGGATATTGAATGAATGTAATAATATCATGCAGCCATGCAGGTCTAATGGCACATTATCAAGGAACTTACGCTGTCATTTGTTTCAATCCGTTAGGTTGGGCTTACACCAGTAAAGCGACCGGTGAATGCAGTCAACGGGTTCCAGGGCTCCTGCTCTGAACGACTTGACATACCTTCCAAAGCTGCGAGTAAATACGAGTGAGACGCTACAGAGTGACAGGTAGGTGCGCCGCGGAATCCCAAGGCTTTCGAAATACGAATGCATGCAAGTACATGTATTCAACAATAATCACATGCTTCCAACATCTCACCCTGTCGATCATGTCTTCTGGACTCTAAGACCCCGACAGAGCCTATCTCATTCATCTATATCCACGACATCCACACAGCACGCGGAGCGAGATACTCGAAGCAATGCGTAGATCACAACGCAACCAAGGCGGCGCAACGCCCAAGAACTTCGACAAATGGATAGCGCAAACCAGGAGGATAGCGGACAAGGTCATTCGCAAGAAGTCAAAGACGGATGTGCCCAGGAGAAAATCGAAGCGAAACAGCGCAAGAGCCACACCGTCCACAAAGAACTTTGAAGAGATGCTCAAGCAAGCCGAAAGCCTCGCACGCGAAAGCATATACACGGAGGCATGCGCCAGGAAAATCAAGCACGAAGGCCCGCCATTCCGACTTCTCGATCTCCCGCCTGAACTTCGCGAACGAGTCTTCGAGTACATGGTCTTCAGACCCAGTCCGTTGAAGCTGCAAGACCTCGTCGTCCCACTCATTACGGCTATGAGCAAGCAGGTGCGCGCAGAGTGTATGGCCAGCTTCTTCGCGCTGAACACGTTCCAAATGACCGTGGAGACCAACATCTGCCTTGTCAAGCACATAAATCTTTTCCGCCGGCGGTTCGGATCATTACGCGCCGCGATGTTCCACCGCCCCCTCACCATCAACAGCATGTACTGGATCAACCTGATCTACAGCTTGGAAGACAGTGCGGGTGCAATTCCGATGCAAGAAAATACCCAGAATTGGCTCAGAAGCATCAACCGCGAGGTCGCAGTCTTCCGCAACATCCAAGTTGTCCTCAAGGACACGTTGAACCACCCGGCGCTCTGCGAAACAAACCCAAGAGCACCCGACGAACTGCAAATGGCTTGGATGATCAAGAGCCGAGACCCACGGGGACGAGATATCTTCACTGTCACCCCGTGGCATTCCATGCAGCTCGTGCCCCATTTCGTTTCCTGGCCCAGCAACGACACGACAGCAAGGAACTACTACGATTGGCCTGCGGCAGAGTTCTTCAGACTTCTCAATGAGGATCACCCAAACCTTCGAACTTTCAATCTTGACGCTCTTATCACTTTGGCGCACGCGATTGGTCACTGGGGTGAGTGGTTTTGAGAGGCAAATGGTTTAGAGGCCGAGTTGGAGCGGGAGAAATAGCACGGTCTTTTCATGCATGACAGGGTGCGCGCAATCAGGATGGCCATGAATCCAGTACAGGATGTAGATGTACAGCATACACTCGTTAGTTCAAGACAATAATAGCGAGGACCTCGAGAAAATACACCTGCAGAGCTTCCAGGTAAATAGAGAACTGATGTGCAGTGATCTCGACGTACAGTTCTGGCGCTTGAATTTGCGTACAGCTCGAGCCACTTTCATTAGCCAGTATGCAAGTATTATTTTGGTGTCTAAATCTGATGAAACTAGCATCATAGATGTTGTGAGGTGTGGGCCTAGCTCTAGAGGTATCCAGTTGGTAGTCCATGCACCTGAATTTGAGGACGGCTTGTTCACTATACCAACATTGTACCAATTGTGGATTTGCGAAAGAATATCATTGTATTGTTTCGGTAGTTCTCATTCCTTAGTCGGAACGAGGTCGGGCTATCGTAAATGTACCCCGATTGGCTACACTTGGCCTGAATCTATGTATGTATATGGTCCTTATTGGACGTGCGGATGTGGTTTGTTGACTCCATCGTCGGCTTCGACGTTCAGCGCCTTTGCTGCACTGATAAGCAGTTCCAGTGCCTCCCTCGCGAGCACGGCGCCTAGCACGCCATGCAGGACCTGCTATAGCATCGACGTGCCCTCCATCTGCCTTATAGCTCCTTGCGCGGAAGCGCAGGCATGGATTGTGTCGTCTCTTATGCTAAGATTGTCGGACAGTCCCGGGTAGCTCTGCCTTGTGCGGCCATCGTGTCTGTCTCATACCGGCGAGGCCCACCTCCGGCTGATACAACGACGACGATCAGAGACTCAAAAGCTGATGTGTGATCCAAAAATGCACCTGACCAGTGCTGCCATGGCTTCCTCTGGCTCCGTGCAACGGTGTGATTCCTCATTTCCGCTTCTCATCCTTCTTAGCGGCGTATTTCTCTTGTCTTCGCTTGATGTAGGTCTCGAGCGAAACGCCTTTCTCTGCGGCACGCTTGGTGTATAGTGCTCGCTTCTCCGAGTCAAGCTCTTCCTCCGCACTCGAAGCGTTCGCGGTGGTTGTTCCAGATTTGATGCCCTTCGCAGCCTTCTTTGCTTCTTTCTTCGCCTTCATTGCGGCCTTGTCGGAGCTTGCGCTGGCCTTATTCTCTTTGCTGCTGTCTGTCTTCCTCTTCGATTTCTTCTCTTCAGATTTGTCTGAGCGCTTGCGCTTGCGGTCTGCCTTCTCTTCCTGGGCATCCGAATCTTGAGGCGTGGGGAGCATGCCGTTCTCGGAAGTTTTCTTGACCTCAGTAGGTGTGCTCGAAGGTAAGAGTGTTTGTCCAATACTGCCAGGCATGCCTTCGCCCTTCACGAATCGCCCATAAAGTCCACCTCTGTTCACGCCATGCTTTTGCGCTTGCGCAAGAGCACTCTCCACGCCAGTTCCCAATGTGCGCAGTCCTTGATCGTACGCGCGAAGCCACCACTGTTCCGATACGGCGGCGTGTTTATTCAAACCGACACCGAGGACGTCGACTTTTTTGCTGACAAGAAGAGGCTTCTTGAGGCCGCGACCGTTGCCGTCCAGAGAGTGTCCAGTGCCTTGCCAGCCATGGCTCTTGAGATATTCTGAGGCGTTCATGGTGTCTGTGGTTGTGGAAGTAAAGTGTTGGAAGCGCTGCTCATCAGACTTCCAATATTTCCATTCTCCAGAAACCAGATGGAGATTTCCCAAGGCCGAGCTGGACCCTAGACTCGCGCTTGCCGCAGTAGCGCATGTTCGGTAGCCGATTGGCCGAGTGAATGGTAAGCCGCCCATAAGTTTGCAGCCGCTCACATCTGGTCAGTAACTATACATACTATCAAGATCTTAGAGGCTGTCTGTTGTGTCCTCCTAAGACTATGTACACTTGCAGCCCATGGATTCACATGTATAGACCTCAACAGCTAACCGATATCGACAGACGCAGTATTCGACCCAACTGAGACCATCATTGAAACATCGCCAGAGTTTGGTTCGTACTTTGGCATCTAGATATGCTAATACTGCTAGACATATATCCAAAAGAATACTATGCTTACTGCTGAGATACTGCTTGATCTTCGAAATCTTTGCATCATTTGATGCTCTGGTACCATCAAGCGCAAGCAAAATCTCAGCCACCTTTACCGCCGAGATGATGCTCAAACTCAATACTTTTTCCAGCATGTGTGTGCTCATACTATCGAGCGCAGATCGAACATGACGTGGCAAGAGCCATTAAGATGATGTTGACACAATGACTTGAGCTGTGAGCATCCGTGAATGGTATCACGGGAGCAATGCACACCGAATATGCACTTGTATACAATCTTGTTATCAAATATTTGAAAAGAGGAAGAAAGAAGCAGTAATGATGTCAACGGAGTATGTTCAATGCAATCATATTCAATTTTATATCCAAACATTAAGTATCAGTAAAACCAAGAGTACCAAAAAGCAATCCGCTCAAGTCACCGCCATTTATGTCTATAGTGTCGTTCAAGGATCGTGTCGAATCGGCTGGACCGAATATGTACACCGTTCGCGCCAGTAACAAAAAGCAAAATCAAAATGTCAAATATCATCATCCTCATCTATCATGCTCCATGCTAGCTGTTCACCAGCCGTGAGAGCCGTGCTTGGATGGCCAGCTCCACTCAGGCTTGTTGTCATGAGCATAGCCAGTCGGCTTGGCCTCGCCACCAGTAGGCTTCACGTGACCGCTAGGCACGTTGCCACCGGTCGGCTTTGGGCCGGAGGGGTGGCCACTACCAGTGCCAGTAGGGTATGGTGGGTGAGGACCGTGGTTGTTGCCGTTGCCAGTGGGGAATGGCGGGTTAGATCCATGGCCATGACCGGTAGGTGTATGGGTAGCAGTGTAAGTGACAACTACAGTTGTGGTCTGGCCATTACCAAGTGTGATTGTGGCAGTCTCAGTGGTGCAGTCACCAGCGTCGGAGTCAGAGCCAGAGCCGGAGGTAGGCTTGGGTGGCATACCAGTGTACACAGTCTCAGTGACAGTAACGTAAGAAATCGGGCAGCTGGTAGGCTCTTCCGCGGGGACCACAGGAGTGTGCTCAGCGGGAGTAGTAGGAACGACAGGGGTGTGCTCAGCAGGAGTAGTAGGAACGACAGGGCTGACAGGCTTGCTAGGGGATGGAACTCCGGTAATGCTGTGGGTCTCCGTTGTGGTGTACGTGGTCAAGACGTGAGTAGTGGACAACGAGGTGCTGTAGTAGGTGGTGCCGCTCTGTGTGAAGACCGGCGAGCTGTGAGGCACGAACTTGGTCAGGGTCTCAGTGACCGGGTAGCAGGTGGTAGAGTAGATGACCGAGGTTGTGTCGCCTGGGATATGGGTAGTTGTAGGCTCTGCCGGCTTACAGCCGTGCTTACACGAGGTCATAGTAACGGTGCTGGTGGTGAGGGTAGTGGTGGTGTGAGTACCGCTGGTGATAGTCACGGGGCAGGTCGTGACAGTGGTGTATGTTGTGGCAGTCTCCGTGTGGTTCTTTGGTGGTTGAGGTTTGACGCCGGTGGGCCAGCTTCCAGTTGGGTGAGGAGCGCCAGTGGGATAGACTGGAGGCTTACCATGAGGCTCAGTGGGATAAACCGGGGGTTTTCCATGAGGCTCGGTGGGATGAGCTGGAGGCTTGCCGTGAGGCTCCGTGGGATGGAGTGGAGGCTTGTTGTGTCCTCCAGTAGGATAGACGGGCGGCTTGCTCCAGCTTGAGTCCACAATGGTTGAGTGCGAAGACGAAGACCAGGTAGGATGGGTGTAGCCACCTGTAGGCAGCACTGGCACACTGTGGGAGGAGCTGCTGGAAGACCATGTCGACGAAGACAGAGCAGAGCTATGCGACCAAACAGACGAACTGCTGCTCGAAGAACTTGAGTAACTTGAGGGAGTGGCCGAGCTGCTGATGCTCGAGTCGGTAATAGTAGGGTGTGCTGTAGATGCGGTCGAGCTCCAGGTAGCAGTGTTAGAGCCGGTGCCCCATGATGCATATCCAGGTGGGTGATGGGGGTATGCTGCAGGCTCTCCATATCCGCCAGGCAGAGCAGATGCGCCGCCGACTGCCGCGATAAATGCCAAGGTGCGAAGCATATTGGGTGTTTGAGATTGTAGGTCCGGGGATTAGAGCGATAGTGTCCTCCTAGTCGTTACGATAAGAGAGACGAAAAGCACAAGATAGGATGTGATCGGTTATCAAAACAAAGCGATGGTGGTCTGGATCTCTAAGCGAATGTAGTCCAGGAATGCGAATGTAGGAAATGGTATGAGCTTGTGAGATGCAGATGAAAGATGGAGATTGTCAACCTACAGCGTGGGATGTGGTGCCTGATATACAAGCTCGTCCGCCATCAACGGAGTAGTCCTCCACCAGACTGGTGGGTGGGTGGGTGTCAAAGCATCACGAGGTTGTTGCTAATCACAGCAGTGAGTCGACGTCAGAATGTACGAGATGGCTCAACGACACTCTATTCCTTCTCGGTAGGCTGTCAACACGAGCCGATAGCGTGTCCGGGCCACGCCGTGCCATGTGAGGGTAGCATAGGGCGGTGTCCATAGCAGAAAGGCGTTTTCCGAGAACGGTTGCACAGCTGTGGCTCACACCTTACCGAGCGTGGTCGGACGCCCTGTCAGCTTCAGGCAGCCAATCGGCAATATTCTCGATGGTGATGTATTTTCAAAATGTATACGAGCGGCGCAGCAGCACTATGGCGCATTCGGGACCACCGGCCGAGTGTGGAGGTGAGGTTGCTTTGAAGAAGCCTTCTCATCATACGCTTGCTCGTCTTTGGTTAGCAACCGTGCCTGCGCGGATCTGTCCGTTCCTATTTATGGTGCGATCTCGCTTGATCGCATCACGCCGACCTTGCGATGCAACCCTTCCACGAGAAAGTATTCGAGGTCGTCCAATGTGCAGTCTAGGCTCATGCTGCGAGGCGACACCTTGAATTCGATGCACATTTGAGGTCCTTTGAGAGGTTTTGATCTCTCTCGACTGTGAGTAGGTGTTATCAAGGCCGCCGATCAAGCAATTTGCGACCTACCCGCGCAGGAGCAATATGCCACCCGGCATGCATGCACTTTGCGCAGCGCAATTCTCCTACTGGCTGAGTGAATTCGGTTATGATGCTGACAATGCTGTCGGGAGTCGTATTGCATGAGCATGGACAGTAATCGATGCACGTCCCGGTAGAGCCGCAGCTGGTCGCAGGCTTGAAGGTTCTCAGCTGTCATCATCTACGCCTCAAAAGTCTGTTGTTCCGTCTTCACCGACGTTGTATAGAACAGGGCTGAGAAAGCTTTTTCGGCTGCAGCCGGACTGATGACACAGTGCGCTTATGTGCTCTTGCATTGATGATATCCGTGAACAACTGTGCATATGTGCGCGAAGGACGGCCAGGCTTGGGCAGCATTCTCGAGCTCTAGTGCTGCGTTTAACCCACACCTAACATCATGAACGCGCGAGAGGCGCAATATTGAAGAGGAGGAAGAGACGCAGAATTGATCACTAGGCACACTTCCAGCACACAACACGAAGGTATCGGTGTGCCTTACTTGGCCGTATGTGGCTAGAAGCACGGTATGCATGGTTGTGAACGCGATGCGAGTGGTCAACAACAACGAGCTTGTGTCGCTTATCTTCCAATAAACCTCGTATATCCGTGCTGTCTAGCGCGGAATTCCATATCACATCATACAGTGTTGGCGCGAGGTTCTGGAATCTGGATGCGACCCATGAACGTGTTCCTCTATGGCCGTTCTGCTATAGCCATAAAACAATAATATCTGGTAACGAGACACCGTTGCCGTAACATGCTCACCGCAGTAGCTGTCAATGGCACACCAGCACTAAGGGAGCTGTAGTTATTACGGTATTACGACAAAGGAGTTTCCACGATACGCTGTCTTCCAGGTCTTTCTACGGCGGCGTTCGGGTTGCGTCTAGACTACCTTCGGCTACGGTCAGCACAAGCGACATGTTGCTGTTGGTTCTTCACAGGTAGCGAGGTCTATCACGGACACAAGTCTGCCATATCTCCGACCTTCCTCTGACATTATCATCGCGCACAGTGGTCAGAGTAAGCAGTATGCTGCCATCGAGACACTGATATTTCCATACTAGTATTCAAGCAGCGTTTTCGCTACTACCTTCATGCAAAGATGTAAAGACTCCATAGCTGCTATCGGAATGAATATATATCCGTACCAGTATCTAAGCAGTGTTCTGTGCAACTGCTGTCAGGTAAAGGAGCAAAAGCTTCAAATTTGCCACCGAGATGGTTATATAGTTCACCAGGGTAGGTGAGCAGTGCTTGTGCTACTGCTGTCATGCATAGACCCAAAAGCTTCAGCATTACTGTTGAGACGAGCTGAATCTCAAAGGTACATATGCATGTATTTGTAAAGACCTGCCGGCGTACAAGCTTCGCGCCCTGCGAAAGGCAGACAACGTGATGCAAACGAGCTGCTGAGACAGAGGCATCCCTCAGCCTGATATATATCTCGCCATCTAAATTGCACCGGCATCGCCACTGAAGAGCTCAGTATTTATGCTCTCCTAAGATCGTACCGACTAGTTTATAGGGTGTTCCATGCGGACTTAAGCATCATTGATAGCTGATCGTGGATGCGAGCTCCGAGTTCATCGAAGTGAGAAGCAGAAAGAAAGTGAGCTCGATGTCCTCGAAATGTAGCGGATGCAGCGTAGGAATATTCTCGGAGCCGGTTCTTGAGTATTTTGCTAACCGCTGATCTCTGAGGTAGCTGACTGTCTCAGCGGTACAGTAGCGATGTGTGTGCCAGAATAGTATATGGGTTCTCAATGGCGTGAAGTGACGGTGAGCGGCATAGGCGTACGGTGTCGTCTCACAATCGTCGGGATTTCAGCTTTGCATCAAAACTCAAACGCAGACATTGTGACGATGATGTATGCGTTAGCGAAGAAGTGCCGATCGTTAAATGAGGTTAAATGAGGTCTGAAAGTTTGCACGCGCGAGTGGTGCTGGCAGCGCGCTCTGGCCCCTCCGCTTCTCAACTCTCGCGCTAATTGGCGTTGCCCAGCTCATCCCCATCTCCATATCCCTCTCACTGCCGCGTGGGACGTGCAGTGAGTGAGAGCAGACGGCCGTCACCACGACTACTCGCAACGCGCACAACACACGACGCAATACCATTCACAGGGACCCTCTCGATACATTACTGCCGACCATGGCGTCGCGCACGCCCACACCCGACTCAATGGGACCTCGCGACCGCCTGCCCAACCTCTTCGAAGTGCTGTCGCGCCGAACAACAGCGCCGGTGGATCTCTTCTCTTTCTACATATATATGCGCGATGTGCAGAGGAGCGTGGACTATTTGGACTTTTGGTATGCTCAGGCTGCGTGCTATGCGCCCGCGCAATGTCGAGGGCGCTGCCCTAGGAAGTTTTGTGGGCTGACAACATGCAAACAAACAGGCTCGATGTCTCGCAGCACATGTCACTTTGCCGACACTACGTACGCGAACTACGCCGCTCGGTTTTGATCGGCACACCAGAGCTTGAAAAGGGTGGTGGAAGCAAGCGCTCTTCCCAGGCCCTCGACAACTTCGAAAGAGTCTCTTCAGAACAAGGTCCCAGCGCACACCGACACCGTTCCAGCGAAGGCGGGCTATCTGCCTTCCTCCGCAACGACAATGGCAGTAAACATTCGCCCAAGAACAGCCAACACAGCAATCGCAGCGATCTTACATCCGAAGCGCCTCCACGACCCAGCTACATGGCTGGCGACTCTCCAATGACGCCCTCCCCTCAGATCAACAGCAACAGCTCGCCCAACCATACCGTCGTGCGTGCCGACATCCGCGCCTCAGCCGAGAAAATCCTCTACACATACCTTCTGCCGGGTGCTGAGCGTGAGATTATTCTCCCTCAAGGCATTCTCAACGACATCACAAACAGCATCGAAAAGGAGGGCCGTGATGATCCAGAGGTGTTCGACGCTGCGAAGGATTACGTATTCCAGGCAATGGAGCGTGATGCATTCCCTGGCTTTTTGCGGGCCAAAGCGCTAGGAAACATTGTTGCTCCAAGCATGATGTTACGATTGATCACAGGCTTGATCGCACTATTCGGTGCCCTTTGGACGGCATTCGTACTCATATTCTTGGATGCTAGTCGGAGTAGGAGATGCTGGGAGATACTGCCGTTCACTGTGGGTGTATACCTACTAGCAACTCACCAATATATGCTGGATCCTATACTGGCATTGGCGGGATACAGCGAGTATACCTTCATGAACTTCTCGAGAGTGAAGGAGCCATTCGTGAGGTACGCCCACAATCAAGAATGCAATGGAGGAATACACACTAACTTTTTCTGTCAGGAAACTACTCAACAAGCGTGCACTCATGTGTCTTGCTTGGATAGCCGTGGTAGACGCGGCACTTTGCTGTCTGTTTATCCTTGTTCCAGGCAAGCGACTGTAACCTACGCACGCCTGACTTTCTTGTTCAAATCTCTCATTTGTCATTACGATAAATTGGCCAGGCGCTCTTGTTGTGTGAGGGCCTACCATTGGATGGTCGGGTCACTCCATAACTTCATTTTCGCAAGTTCTCGGGAAGGACGCAGATCTGGCAAGATCTCGCTTGTAGCAGTAATTTCAAACAACACCATGTTTCTACCTTCTTTGCATGTGACAGGCAATACCGAAATATAGGCTAATCTCGCGTGCATGTGATATGTAGAGTTCGCGCGCATCCTCAAGTTCGCGAACAGTGCGAACATGTTCCTGTCGGCGTTATTACTGGCAAGCTTGAACCTCTACATTGGCCCAATGAAAGCAGGTAGGTACCTTGAATATCACCTGGTGCACATTGCGAGACCTGCCGAAAGCAGCCGGGAGCAATCCGACTGAACGATGCACGTCTGAGACATTCTCTCTTTCGCCTCAAACAACCCTCCATCATCAAATCGCACTTCACGTCCGTGATTGGCCGGCACCGCCACGCAGCTTACCAGCGATACGGGCACGACAGTCATCTCGCCCTCGGTAGCTGTGCGCGAATGACCTGCATACTGCAGCCCTACCTGACGCTAACACTCCACTGTGAGCAGGTGAGATGCTGGATGCGCTCGTCGATTGGTCTTTGTGAGATTCGTCAGTACCGAACTTCTGCTGCAGTCGTATCCTTGCTGGCAAGTCGCTTCGGTGGTATGATTGGCTCGTGGGTTGTGGATAGCCAAGAAGCGATGTGAAGACAATCTCGAAATGCGAGAGAAAACTGTAGCACACGTGGGACTTTGGATTGTAGTGAGTACATTGACTCGAGAGGCTCGATTCGAGTCTGTCGACTGTACAATATTAGGCTATAGAGTACTTCGTGACTTGATGCACAGCATGTCAATCGAAATGTAACAATGAAGGGTGGCATTACAGAGTTAAACCATGTTCAATGTGCATGTCTCGCGTATCGGCATTTCGAGATGGCTGAGGCTCTGGCGGGGACTTGAAGTTTGATTGGCTTCTCCGACTGCAGCGGTACGATGTGCCTGTTCTCTTTCGTTCAGTGTTTGGCCACGACACTGGTAGCACATTTGCTGGTTTCATGCCGGTAGCCATGTGCGCATGATAATCCCGGTACGCACAGTGCTGGCATATATGTGGCGCTGACCGGTCAGTTGGGTGGTGGCCGTGGCCCGAAGCTTGGACTGTTCTTTCTTTGGGTGATGTGTTTAGGTCCCATGCTTTCTTCACGGATGGCCGGGCACGGTCTTAGGTGATGCTTTCCATTTTCTTTGCTTCAAGCGGTGGTTCCTTTTATGTTGGACTGATGAGCTCCTGGAAGACCGTCTACTGTGCATATCGCCACTTGGAAACATACTGGCAGAACTTGGACAAGCCGGACGCGTCTTCTCTTGGACACTTGGAATACAAACCCTCCTCTCTGATACTGGAAGGATATCATACGACGCTCTTTCCAAGGAGGAAGTAACGACTTATCAGCGTCAAGTGCTAATCTGGAGGGATGGCACCGTGACGCCAGACGGATATTCGCTGATAATTGCTGTATGCTGGCTCGAACACCGCGCGATATCAGATCTGGACCCGCGATCAGAGTTGGCTTATATCCAGCCTTGTTCATATTCAAGGGATCGACTGCGTATATCAGACAAGGCAAGCCAGTGGAACTGCCCGTCCGGGTTCTTGATAAATCGACGCAGCGCAAACACACCAGTGCCACTTCGTCACACCCATCAGGCTGATCAGAATCTATTCGATCGCAACAGCAAGCTCGAAAGCAATATCAGCAAGAAGCCTTGGAATTAGAGCGAGGCAACCTGAGCACCGGCTCGTCCAGCATTCTTAGCAAGCCTACTTTTGATCGATTGGTCGCCGACTGGCCAACAAAACTCCAGCAAACACAAGTGAGCTGAAGAGTACTCCCGGAAGCAGCTCGATTTCTTTCTTCTCCGCTGTTTACTATGGCGACTCCGGAAACCGCGCTGCTCGCGGATTTTGATTTTGACCTCACTTCGAACGCTAATGCAACTCCACCTGTGCCCCGCCCACCGACGCCAGATCCGCGACGCACTCTCACTCCTCACCCGCCACGACGTCCTAAACCACCAACACTCTCCACTGACACTGCTCCGAAACGCCTTCGCAAAAAGCCGACTGCCATCTTTATTGGTAGCGAGCCGAAAAGCCAAGACGTAGCGTACAAGCCTTGTCAGGGTGAGGCGCAACCTTTCTTCGACTTTGCGCGCCCGTCGCATCACACTCTTCCTTCTTTGCTCCCTCTTTTACCTTCAACGCCCTCACCTCGCTTCGCCTCCTCCCCTTCGCTATCGTCCAGCGCGACGACAGTGCAGTCTTCGCCGACTCTTACTCCGACCACCCCTCACTTCGCGAGCTCGTACAGTGAGCCGCAACCGGACACCAAAAGCTTCGAAGCTTTCAACACCTGGAACTATAATCAAGGTACGTTTGGTTTGAGGCGTGCAAAGCGTCTCCCACATCGTGAACAAGGGCTGTGGGAGGTACACGCGGTGGTGCACGTTGGCGAGGACGGCAGAGATTGCGGCGGCAGCAGCAGCAGTGGCATCGGGCAAGGGCAAGGTCAAGGTCAAGGGACTTCGTCACACAGGCACTACGAATGGTGCATGCAGCAACAGCGACAAGCAGGGTTTCAAGCGACTTCACTCCCGCCAGACTCGGTCGCCACCAAACTCGCCACTGAGAGATCGAGCGCTCAGAAAAAACCTTCAGTAAACCAGAACAACGCGACACCTCGAGACATCAAGCTGGAATCATTCCACGGGATCCATTCAGAGTCAACTCGCAGAGAAGGCGGCCTCAGGAAGACACAAACTGGAGAATCTTCCAACTTTTCACTCTCCAAATACCAGTTTCCCGCTCCGCCCGGAGACTACCGAGTCGGCTTAAGTGGTGAGTACTCATGCGGCTTCCTGGTCACACCCTTTGCTGAAATTGATCACAAGGTGACCTACAACATCCTACGAGAGTACATTACAGAGGTCCGTGTGTTATCAACCTGTACTCGTCTTCCCTAAAGCATTAACGGAATATAGGCGCTTCCTTCGACCTTGTCAATCCGCACGCCTCGCTGATTCTAAGTTCTCCGCATTTTGAGACACCTGCAGAACTAGAGGGACTCCTAGACAACTACTTCGAGGAGCAAGCCGCCATGTATGTCCAATCAGTCATCGACAACTAGAACTCATGCTAACCATGTGGAAAGGCCGAGAGCGTTTTACACCGATGCTGAAACCGCCCGGCGCGATATCATGCGTCTGGGGAACGTCGACGAGGCTGCTCCGGCTGGTACCAGCAGTCATGAAAGCTCTGAGACGTCGCTTGTGCCACCAAGAGTGCGCTCGGATCCATTCGACCTTCGAGTGACCGATGTGCCTTCCCAGGCGACGTATGTATCAGCTCGACCTCCCTTGCCCCGACTTATGAACACACTTACGAAATGTTTTTCTTCACAGGCAAATCGTGCGTAGCAGTACTGCTGATGCGAGTACAATTGCCGATATAGTCGAGGGATACGATTACACCAGAGACACGCCTTTCGAAGATGAGCTGACCCTTCGTGCTCTGGAGAGTGGCTCCATGAGAGGGCAGTCGGAAGAGGCATCCGGACAGCTGCCAGAGGAAGTACAGCAGCGTATTAACGCGGCACTGATGGGAATGGCTTCTGAAGTGCCGACCAGCGACCGGACCTATGGAGATACCGGCCAGCTACTCTGCCTTACGCCAGGACAGCCTCACCAAGGCGTTTCACCGACTACGATGCCTTCGAGTGCGCCGGGCGCGGCGCTCAGGCGACCTACAACAGGAAGGGCCACAGCAGAATCGAGACGTCCGGGCGCGTTTTTTAGCCTCTTCGACGATTCATCGCCGGATGGCCCGTCTCCTTCACAGAGTCCGCAAAGGCACAGAGGTCCACATGTGGTCAACCCATATCACAGGGCGCCCGGGAACCCTATGACAGCAACGGCGAGTCCGCAAATGCACAGAAGTAGAATTCCAGTCAACCAAAACTACAGGGCGCCCGCGAACCCTACAACAGAAATCGCGAGTCCGCAAATGCACAGAGGTAGAATTCAGGTCAACCAAAACTACAGGGTGCATGAAACCCCTACAGCAGAAACGGCCACAGCAGAATCGAGACGTCCGGGCGCGGCTTTTGGCCTCTTTTGCGACTCACCACACTCTGATTCGCACAGTTCGCAGAGAGCCAGGGGTAGAATCCTGGCAGATCCAATCCACAGAGACATCTCAAGCAACACTGTACAGAGCGATGCAGAAGGTGATTGGGAAACCACCAGGTCAGAAAGTCGTGCTGAGATCCATATCGGCATGCCTCGACCTAGTGTGGAATCGTACGCCAACACAAGCACATATGACGAGAACAATCGCCTCAGTGCCATGTCAGATGCTACAGTTGCCGGCACTCAATCTTATCGACCGTACAGAGTAGCCCACGCTCACCCGCCGATGGTTGCTGAAGGCAATGAAGAGGACGTCGAAAGAGCTCGCAAAGCATTGGAGAAAATCTACAAGGATAAGGTCCTCGAGCAGAGCATGATGGCCAGCATGGTCGGGGATCAGACGGTATCAAAAGAAACACACCGCAAGGACCGAGGAATGTTCCAGGGCTTACGCGACCGCCGACAAAGCGCCATCCTGCAAGCTCACGACAATGACATCGAGCTTGAAGAGATCCGTAAGAAGAACCCGCAGGCTGTCAGACTGGCCGCAGAGCAGATATACGCTGAGAACGCTCCTGGACAGCTGACGCCGCAGCGTGCCCCTATGCCCTTGGGCAGATTGCGGAATGTTTTCAATCGCGGAAAGCCCACGGCAGAACAACTTGCTAATCGAGACATCATGGACGAAGCTATCGCAGCAGATGACAATCGCAACCTTCTCGCAGCCACTCCCACCACCATCTGCAGCAGCCGCCTTGCGTTCAGTGAAAGTGCAAACACTTTCCGCACGTTTCGAGATGAAGAGTACACACTGTCCCCACTCGATTATAAGAGTCGTGCTGCGCTGGATCTTGAACGGCCCTACAGTCCGGCAATTCCAGCCGCAACGTACAGTCCTGACCTGGGACGCGCACCGCGCCCCAACCAAGTGTCAGAGTCTCGTCAACACGCCCGATCCAAAGCACCGCGGAAACCCGCCCGCCGCGCAGCTATGAGCAGCCAGACGAGTCTCCACGCCTTGATCACCACCGGTTCTCCGACGTCGAACATCCAAGGTGCGTTCACGGATCGCGAGATGGCTGAGGCTTCTCGCCGCTGGGATCTGCTCCCTCGCCACCACAACTA
>Ga0265797_10001559_pt1 | contig 40170 bp, 31 predicted proteins | sample P2T30metagenome_FD_192433 | JGI IMG/M metagenome (GOLD analysis project Ga0265797, IMG submission 192433) | Plant litter microbial communities from East Loma Ridge, Irvine, California - P2 T30 | ecosystem: Environmental > Terrestrial > Plant litter > Unclassified | place: USA: California...
TTCTGTGCATTGTTTTTTCTTTTGTGGTCTTTGATTGTTCTTTGACCCTATCTCATTGCGAACGCTTTCAGAACGTCTTGCTGACTCATCCCTGCGTTCACGCCCTGCTGACATAATACATTCTTTCGTCTTATGAATTGTACCCTCATCGCGTGTAAACGGAAATCCTTACTCTGTTATTAATCAAATATCTTCTGTGTAATATATGAACGCCTATCCTACTTGACAACCCAAACCCTCGTCGCCTTCTATTGACAATCCTAAAAATTCCACCATGTTTCCTTTCCACTGCGCGTCCCCCTTTGCTTTGTCAGACCACCTCTTCCACACCTCAGGATATGCGTGTTTGACTCTGTATGTCACGCCTAACAAAACGCTGTAAAACTGACATCCCACTCCTTTCCCATCCTCATTGTGAACCCTTGCCTACCTGTCGCTGCTCCATCTTTCGCACATCAAACGCAGCATGCTGTATTTGAAACATACGTGTGATTGCAGGAACTTGATTGTCCTTTGCACATGCGCCTGCTCTCTCTTGGCCTTCATGCTGTCTTCTAACTAGCAACAGTTGATCGTGTGCGCGTTGTTCTTGCCTTAGCTGTAGCATATCACGCAAACGTTCTTCTAACAGTTCAATTGCTCACGCAAATCTTCGTGCCATATTCTGCGATCTTGTGACTGTTCCAATTGTTGTTCATCTGGTTGTATCCTACCTCTCTCCATCCTCTCGAACCGCTAGTATGCAGTTGATGATGACAACGACAACGACAACGACGACTCTGGCTGTGGCTGCAATCGTGACTGTGAATGGGGGCTCGACAGACATGCGAACAATTGTTGCGTCTCTGGCAGCGTACTGTATGCCATTTGCGCCAATGCTGGTACCATCACTGCTGTTGGGGCGAACCTGGGCAGCAGTGCTTGTCCCTGGGATCCCTGTGCTTGACACTAATTGCACTCGACCTCACCCTCACAGCATCGCGTGCGCGTCGTGTCTCCATCCAAATATCTGTCCAACTTGATTCTCTGGCACCCTCCCTTGTCTGTGTATGCTCTCACCTGCGCGTCTCTAGGCTGGCTCTGTCTGACAATCACAGCTCGACTGGGCTTTCCATCTTAGCTGCACTGCCTGCTCTCTTGTCCATACTCTCGCATGTTGTCAGGCTCAGTGATGTGTATGATCAATCAGACATCTGGGATGTCAATGCCCATGCCGAACACGCTTGTTGCCACCAACACGGGCGTTCTTCCTGCGCAGAACGCTTCGAACGTTTTGTTGCGTATATGCTTGTCTACCTTCTTGTGGAACAGCTCACACAGGAACAGCGCAGCCTCGACAATCAATTTTATCCGCTTGATGTTGTTGCATATTACCACTGCCTTCCCGCTGGCCTCGACGATCAGCTGGATGAATTCGGCCAACTGGCCCATCTGCTGCTGGAACTCGCAGCACCCTTGCACAACGCTGTATTCGATGTTGGGCTGCACTGTCGATGCTCGGATCATCCTCACCTCGCTGGGCTGCCAAAACATGCGACTGACCAACTGGGGCTTGTCACACAGCAGTAACGTCGCTGTCAATAACAACATCTGCATGTGTGCTGAAACTAACGAACCCAACTGCGTCAATCCCTCGCAGAATCCACCTTGCTCTCCCAACATCGTGTGGCATTTGTCGATCACGATCTGGTCCAACCTTTTGGTCTGTCTCAACTGGCGCAAAAACGTCTGGAATCCCTTGCGGATTGCAGCCTCGGGTGTGACGAAAACGATCGACTTGCTGTCTATCGACCTCTTGCTGTCCTACTTGCCCACAGGCACGCCTGCCTTCTCACTGCGCCCTTTCATGTCGTGGCGCAACGTGACAAACAGTACGACGACCACAGTGACGCTGCCCACGCCGACAGACGCCGGCAACATGAACAATATGCTCTTGCTGGCGCCTGTAGGCATCACCACGACGATCTTCCTTTCTCTGTTCTTGATGGCCAACAACGCTTCGCCCTGCGCGCTTTGTAACAACACATCCTCCCCCATCATCCACGCCATCTCTTTGGCAATGTTCATGTGTCGCACACGCTGCTCCCGCTCGATCCGTGCCTGTTTGCTGTGCGCTTCGAACAGGTCTGCTGCACGCTTGATGCCTTTTCGCACTTCGTCTTTGATGCTGGATTCTAATCCTAAAAAACAGTGCCAATCTACACTTGCTGTCTGAAATTGTTGTCAACAGCTTGCTGTGGATCCTGGCAATTCCTGCATCTCATGTGCATAAATTGCCCCAGCTGTGAACAGACTGTGCGTCACCTGGTCGTCGGCTATCTTGTCCCTGTCTTCGATTGTCTCCTTGTTTGTGAATGTGCTGCTGGATCGTACCCACCTGCAGCTGATTGCGATGGCGATGTGTCAGTACGCAGCGATGTTGATCTTGTGCCCCAACCCTGCCTTAGTGGCCTGCTGCAAATGTCTCTTCATCTGCTCTGTTGTCCATTGTCTCCCATTGATGCCCAGGCCCTATATATGGTCTGACACAGGCGAATTGGACCATAACCACGACTTCATGCGCTGGACAAACAGTACAACCAACCATTGGTACCAAACGACCAACTCACCCACCTTGCGTGGCAAATACTGATGGATGATCTTCACATCTGCCTTGTACTGCTCGCCTTTGTGGTACTGCGTCACAAACATGACCATGCTGTCCTCAATAAACAAATTCCTGAACTGACCTTGCACAGTGTTGCTGTGTCTCACGCTCAATATTTCGGGCCCTTGTGCAGGCTGGCTGCTAGTGATGTGCATCAATGCTAACAACTGACTGCGGAAATCATCGATTGTCTTCATCCAATCCCTCAACTTGGCCTCATTGACTCTGTTCGCTGTCTGCTTACTTACGAATCGCTGCTGACACTTGGGACGCCCCTGGATGCGCTTGAATAACCATCAGCGTCTGTCCATAGGCTACAGCGTGCAGGTGTTGTCAACAAAACTCCACCTGTCGCTGTCGTTGCTGGGGTCGTTGAACAAATCCTTCTACAGCACTACAGGCACATCTTGCTTGTTGGCAGCGAACATGATTTCTATCAATTGCTTGCGTGTTGTCCTCTACAATTGGTCAACCATGCTGTAGAACTGTGCTATGCTAAAATGGATGTCTTTGTACTCCAAAACGTTGCTGTTCTGCCAACTGACGTGTCCTTCGCTGGTTGTGCTGAACAATATCTTCATGCTGTACGCTCTCAAATCCAACATCCACTGCATTGGGCTGGCTGTCCCACATACCATGAATGAATCCATCATCTTGATCACCTACTGGTAACTGCTTCAGGTGGCCCGTCTCTGCTTCGGGCGTTGCATCTGCTCACTCTCGTATCTGCTGTTGTCGAATGTGCATGGACTGTCCATCGCAGCCTACTCCTCTTCGCCAATGTGGCCTGTTAATCGTTTGGCCTGTAAAACGACCATGAAATGTGCCACTTTGATGATGGACAACAATATCGACAGGAACGTTTGCTCGTCTCTGAAACCTTTCCCTGTTGGGCGCACCCCTAACACTGCTAACGCGCAAACTAACGCCATCTCAGTTTCGCGTTGCTGCATTGTCTGATTCAATAATTCGATGCAAAATTCTAACACTGCCAACTGTACTGTTCTCATCCCTCCTGGTACAGTGTCGCGTCTGCTCCTGCCCTCTATTGTGGTTTCGTGGTCTGTGTCTGATTCCTCTTTGCTGCTGTTGCCATTGTCACTGCTACTGCTGCTCTCCATCTCCCTACTTGCAACCTCTTACTGTGTAGCTGTCATTAATTGCTCGAATGCTTTCTTCTAGCAATTGTTGAACTGGTATGGCAGTGTCTGTTGTGTGTGCTCTTGTTGTGTCCAGACAAAAAATGTGACCATCTGCTGCTACGCCTGGCACTGCTCATGCACTTGGTCTTGCTTGTAGTATGGCTCTAATGGCGTGTACCTCACCTGATTCATTTCTGTGTAGATGGCTTCGAAACGCAATATCACACCACTACGACAGATAGCGCTCTTGGCCATGACAGCCATGTCGCCTACAGCATCCCAAACAACGCTGGCGATGGCCTCGCCTTGCTCCTTGGCCTGCTTGTCCAGTTTTCAGACTGTTGCTAACAAATTGCTTTGTGGACATCCTGTCAAATATGGGATCCAACCAGTGTGGCGTAACTATGGGTTCACTTTGTTGCTTTCGCCCAGTCAGATGATGTCGCATCTCTTCTTCTGCTCATAATCTGCGGATGCCACTTCCTACGCTGTCTCCTAAATGTCAGCACCATCTCTGCAATTTTCTGTCATCTCTGCTTTACCATTTGCACCCCTGACCTCGAAATACTGCGAATGTGCTCAGCTGCGGAAAAACTGTTGATACTTCACCTGCTTGCTGGCTTCCTCAAAATGTCTCTACGCAGCTTGCTGTTTGGCTGGCCCTGATCCCCTGCGACCCTGTTGTACTACCTATCCATGCTCCTTGTGCTAATGTTTTTTCAATCCTTTTGTTTTGTAGGTTATGTATTTGCAATTCTCCAATCAGCACTGCCAACCATTGTCAAATAACAGCAACTCTTCGATCGGCTCGGTGATGAACAGTAGGGCGTCAAATTCACTCGGGTACATTATGACCCCTTGCCATCGCTCTACCTCCTCTATAATGGCATTTGCGATTTTTCGGGGATAGCCGTGTTGTTTGCTAGTCAAATGTGCAGCTACTTCGGACAGCCATACTGCACACTGACACTTTTTGTAAACAACCACTTGCTATTTTGGTAAATGCTCAAAAAAATTATCTGCATACTCCATTGCTGCTAGGTTTTTGCCATAATTCTTTTGTGTTGTGTTCCTACGATTCTTGTGTTTATTGTCACTCAAAATCATGTCGCTGCCTCTGCTTTTTGTTCCCCTGAACGCAGCTTGGCAGCTTCTAATCCTTGTCAGTTTTCTGCTCATGGCTTTCTACTGTTATTGCTTTCTATTGCACGTAATTCTACGAATACTGCTCATATTTTGTTAGAACCAATACTAATAATTTTGTATTTCATCGGGGCTATATAATGGCTCTACTATTGCCCAACTTTGGGATTATTTTCTAAATCCAGTCTACCCTGAATCCAGTCTACCTACTCTGGACCCCCGCAAAACCTTATTTGTATGGACGTCTGAATGCAGTCAACTAACACTGGATTGAACACTTTTGGATCGACACAGAATCTGGTTTCATCATTCGCACATACAACAACCTAGTGTCTATGCAATCACGGGTTCCTCTAGAAAAGCGTGTGCTTAAGAGCTCTAACATGTTCTTTATAAACTACACGCACCCTAAGCTTAGCCTGGTTCGGTACGCAGAGATCGAAGGCATTTTTACACTAGAGACGAGTGGTACATACGACTTTGGCGTCTACGTCTAGAGCACAGCAGAACTCTTTATAGACAGATAAAAGATTGTCAGCAATGTCAAAAATTAGCGCCTAGGCTCTAGCTTACTAGGCAATAGAACAGCAGAAGAAGTCGGGAGTCTAGATCTTGAAGTAGGACAACAGTATACTATCACCATTTAGTAGGGCTGTTCTAAGACTAGTAAACTAAGCAAACTAGGCACTATTAACTTTGGCAAAGGTGGTCTTCGTTTTGGTGCTTACAGACGTCTAGACCTAGCAGAAGCTATTAGAGATGTAGTAGAGTTAGCTTCTAAAGTCGACTAAGTCATCATCTTCGCTAGCCTCTCTAGCGAGTAGGAGACAGAAGGTGAGGATCGGTCTACTATAGACCTACTACCACATTTGGACAATCTCATATCTGTAGTCCTTAACGCAAATCAGAATGCTGTTGTTATCATCTAGAGTAGAACACCTGTATAGATGCTATAGATACACAAAGCTAGCGCTATTCTCCGAGCTTGGTATGGTAGTAATGAGGCCAGGCATGGCATTGCTGATGTGGTGTATAGCGATGTAAATCCATATACCAAATTGCCACTCAGCTTTTAAGAGATCTGCCAGATACTCTGTCTCATCTCAACATGCGCTTAGAAGGCGGGCGCATCCTATACAGCGAGGACGTATACGTAGGCTACTGGTATCACAAGGCTGCAGGAATCGATTTTGTGCGCACCCGTAGCCCAGCTGCTGGCAATGCTATCGTGGCTTTGATCTTCATTGCATACTTCTTCTACGACATCGCCTAGACGCCTCTCCCAGAAGCCTATACAGTAGAGATATTCCCTTACACATTGCGCAGTCAAGGGCTGAGCATGTAGATGATGGGTAACCTACTTGGTCTGATCAGTGGACAGTTCCTGAACCCTATAGGTTTGGGTAATATTGGTTAGCACTATTACATCGTTTTTTGTAGCATACTTGCTAGCTTATTTATCCTGATCTGGTTTCTTTATCTAGAGACGAAAGGCCGTACTCTAGAAGAGATTGCAGGGATCTTTGAGCACCATGAACCAGCAACTGATAAGATTCAAATCGAAGAGATAGACAAGAAGGCATAGCGGCAAAGGTTAGGAAAGTCTGAATATGGCCTATACCTCAATCGCTGGCGCGTAAAAGTTTTCGCACCTAGAACTATACTATCGGCCTATACTTGCATGACTTAGCTACTATACCCTGAACCAAGATTATTCAGGTACCTTTTTCGCTCTCGATAAACAAGGCCAAGTAGCACACTTGCTGGCTGATATCGTGCCTTGCTGGCGCGCGCTTCAAATGTGAGCAGTGCTATTGGGCGAAGCTCGCTAGTGTTACGAAGCAGTATATGCTGGACCAGGATGTAAACGAAAGTACAACGCTGAACAATGACTTTACAAAAGACTTGAAGGCAGGCAAGAGCTGTGAGATAGCGGAGTGCACGGCGACGAAGGCAATCTGGCTCAGCAAAGTCGACTCGTAGAAGAATGTGTGATTTAATTCTGTTTGATTGAAGAACAGAACCAACGCAGAATATCTGCTTCGGATATGCACAGCTATGGCTGGATGTGAGCTTTGAGGATAGATCCGCACAAGGTATGCTAGCAACGAGCACCTATCAGTATCGCCATTATGCTAAAACTATCCGAGACCTATATATTCGAGTTTCGCTACGTTAGACTGTTTGAGAGGAGCCGTCAGGTCATTTCCGATCGACCCGTCAATACTATAGCACGATAATAGGAGAGCGAGTATGTTTAGTAGTGTCCTTGACCGCTTGGTCTCCGTTAAGTGATCGACAACCTCCTACATACAATGCATGTATGTGATTTTGGGCTAAACTTAACATACCTATATCTCAGCAAGCAAGCATATCAAGAATTCGCAGTCAAGGCAAGCAGTATCTCAAAGGGAAATCTGCAAGGCATACGCACACAGACGGTTGCCCTAAATCCTCCCCACTTCGCACGACGTTTGACCTAATCTGTATGCCTCTTCTCAGTCTCATCACTTCTCGGTCTTGAACATCGCTCTAATGACTTTGAAATCTTGAGCGTTCAGCCACTATTGCCGTATCCTCGCTATAAGTACTACGATCTTGCTAGACAACTTCACTTATACCTAAGGCGTCGTTCTGCCCCTCGTTTATCGACACTGTAGCTGCTTGAGGCGAGAGAGTCAAGCGATTCGCTATAGCTGCAGGCACACTTGTGAGGAATGGTAATGACAAAAGAGCTAATTGTCCATAGTTCAAGCTGGCTAATTATCGACAGGCAAGCTGTTTCCAGGTGTTATGCTTGGACGAGCTCTAGTATTACAATTGTTAGGTCATAACATTGACAAAGAAGGACCAGGCACATATGACTATAGGTCAGTGAAAACTGGGCATCCCATCTGCTCTACTATACATAAGCACTAAACTGGGCGACTAGTACTAGAGTAGGTGACTATCTGGGAATCCCGCCTGTTGTATGTTTTTGTTTTGCTTCAGCATCAGGCGTGGTGCAGCACTTTTTAGTTAGAGCTGACATCTGGTCGAATATAAACGAGCGGAGCGTGGCGTTCCCTGTTTGATGGTTGGTCGAATAAAGTGATGAGCACTATGGGATTCTCACGAGTTCAGCTTGGTTGCGATGTCGAGCATAGAGATTCAATTCCTCGCGGTGTCACAATTGTGAGCTTTGAGATGATCAGAGAATCTAGTAGATAACTCGACCGCGCACCCGTTGCTTTGCTCCTTTGTTCGATACAGGCACCAGATAGCACCGCCTGTCAGTCCGCAGTCATCGTGGCGATGCCGTGATACCAATCGGTTGGGGCCGTTGCGGACAACTACAGCATGTAAAGCCTTGGAGGTTGCGTCTAGTGACTTCTGAGCCAGACTTCAATGTCGCGATCTCTGCTGCCGACGCTAGCACGGGAAACTATCGCAACTGCACTTACATTAGCAGAGAAGGGTTGGACAGAATCAGCTGAAGACAAGTATTCGAACATTTCGAGTGGGGATGAAAGGAGTACGGCCAGCCCTTACTGTTGCACAAATACAGCACGTGCGCTTGCGGGTTCGATGATCGGTTCAAAACCGGATCCGGTTGTGGACAACCAGTATCCGCGGTACACGCGACGAGGGTGGCAACACTACACGTCCGGTTAACGAGTATCCGTTGGTGGAGCCGATATTACCAAGTTATGTTTGACCCTCGGCGCTAAGGTGCGCTCGATGGCGATGCTCAGGGGCATGACCGGTCGAGACTACTCTTCCATATTCTCGATGGATACCGGCAAACACTGCACTTGGCTTCTCGGCTCGAGCAGCGAGCGCAAAAGTAATACGCGAGCCAAGCACGCAAGGGCAGGCTTGATGGCGCTTGACTCGGTGGCGGGTGCTTGCGTAGACATCAGCTGCGTTGCTTGGATACGTACGCAGCACGCATTCTGGGAGACAGCCACAGTGCTGAACTGACCGCTGCAAAGCCATAATCTAACCATAGAGTGGCTATCGAACTTACTCTTCTTTGGGAGCGCCACTCTCTCTCCTTCAGCAGATGATCCAAGACGAAAACCTGCCGGGTGGCCTGCGCTCCTTGTTGTTTCCGATGCTCCACAGGTGTGCCGCTACGAGCTCACGGGGACTCCGTAACCGGTGATGACCCCATGGGCCATGACACTACTGCCCGGTATGATCGTTAATCGGAGTCTCCATGGTGTGTACATGTTGACTGTTATCTGGGGATGTGTAGTGATCCAGCCTGAACTGCACGAAGCAAATCTTCGATGCAACCAGAAAGACATTTCATTAGAGCAAGGTAGGGAACCCGATGAGAGGTTGCCACATCCATTCGAGAGTCTCCGGATGCCAGCGAAGGATTACAGAGTCCAGAATGAGTGACGACAGAGGTGCGATCTAACACCCGTTCCATGTGCCATGCAATGCCACCCGCCGCCCAAGCGCTTTAGTGAGTCTTGGAGATATACTGGGGTGAGGCCGGGTAAGAACATGCTTTGGCGCATTATCCCCATGGAGTAGAAGGTTTCTTTTTCTCGTGGCAAGAAGCACGAGGTGAAGCAAAAAGGCTCGTTAGTTTGCGAGGGCAGATCCTAATTCTTCCGAAAGCCTGTGAGCACGGACGTTGCTGATTGGCTCAGAGCCACTCCAGAGACGAAAACAGCCCGATTAGTTCTCGTCGACACGGTTCGCGCGTGCTGGTGAAGTGGACGGTCTGTAGCAAATGCTTCCTTCCAACACGGACACGGGTCGATACGGGGAAATAGCATTCCTAGAGAGGTGATCCATGGGGAAATGCACGCCATATCGCTCCGCAGAGAGGGTTCCGACCCCAAGATCCCCGATGTATGCCTCCGCAAACGTGTTGTGAGGTCTGGGGCGTGACCGCAGTTGATATGGGGTGGTATATGTCGATTGTTGTTGTAGTTGTTAGACAGCTATGGCGAGGTGGTGATAGTAGGCCTCAGGCTGCATAGGAGATGGGGAATGGACATCCTGCTCGTAGCAAGGGACGCCTCACCGCTGCAAATTTGATCAAGAGATTTTGCTGGTTGCTGCCGCTTAACGCGCGCACAAAAATCCAAGGCAGGCACACAATTTGCTTGACAGGCAGGAATCCAAGCCAACACCACGGTGAGCCCTGCATAGCTGCGTTGAGCATCTGTGGGTCTACAGAATTCTCACCTTGGTTTCGGTCATCATCCGTGAGTCTTCCATCGAAGAAGGTGCGACGGTATCCACCATTGCGAGCCTCGGAGATGTCTGTTAGGCTGAAGATTGCACGAGCAGCTCATGGAAACAACGTGCACTGAGTCTTGAATCGCATTGAGCAAGACGGTGTGTCAGCGAGCAGCCTTACGAGTGTAGATCCATGCAATCGAAGATTCTGCCAGCGTGTCGTGCCTGATGATCTTTACTTGGTGTGTTGTAACCGTTGGAGGGCAAACCCAAATGGACTGCCGAGTTCCTCAATTGTAGACTCGCCGACATCACTCCATGTTGACGTGAAAGCGCTTGGAGGCATCTGCGGCCCACGGCCAGCGCTCTGGCTTGACTGGCACACACTCTGTGGTGTTTCTCAAACTGGGCAGGCTGGCTCGCAAACGGGCGCTATCTCAAGACCCCACCAGTTTTGCGGCACCAGCGCGCATGCGATTGCCAGACGGACTTCGGAGATTTGTTGAGAGCGAACATGTTTGTCATCGCGCAGACATCAGTGTGATACTTGATGGTAATCAATATTGATAGGTCTAGGTCAGACTCTTTTGCATCGCACTATATGTGATGCAACTTCCAAGCGTGTGACTGAACGTGGGATGTCGCACGGCAGTCAACAACTATTGAAATACTATGGTACTCTGCTTCTCTGGTACTGCTGAGGTGAGGTCGTATTGACCCAAACCTTGTTCAAAGTCAAGAACGCCAGATTGTAACAAGGTCAACCAAGACTCCAAAGGCTCAAGGCATAGCAAGCCAAGTGGTTTGAAGAGTTGTTGCCTCCTGCGATAAGATGCCACGGCGCGGAATGTCATGATCCGCATTCGCACCGCAACAAAGTCGGCAGCTGGCGATGCCATGTCTCTCCACCGGGCTATCGCAGCCTTGAACCCTCCTTGCTCGACCGCGCTCGGCCATTCAACGTTCTCCAGTAGCACAGGTTCAGACCACGGCCCCGGACGCTCTGATGTCGCCGTGTCGGTTAGCATGCCGCGGTGCATTTTGGGTGGCGGCCAACGACAGGATGATGAGGTGACAACAAGGGAACGGGAGGCGGGACGATCATCCGCATGTGCATAATTGCGGTGTTATTGACTTTGACAGCACGAGAATGGGAGGCACAAGGAGTCGCGAATAATTATCGTAGTCGGCTTGTTTTCTGCCTCGTGTCGATCGCAGTTGCAAGCGAGAGACAGCCCTACAGCAAACAAGGCGGCTCGTGGCTGTTTGGCTTTGAGCGTCTCGTGTGCACAAAATGCTTGGTGCGAAGCTTGGCTTTCGCGTGCACATCACTTCTGCCGACTTTCTACCATCGACCGCTGGGTTTGGCCCGTCCACCATGCTCGCAGGCCCACCTCCAGATACAACGCGTCAAGCGTTTTCTCTGCAGCTACCCTTCCTGGACGGTTAACCGGCATGCTGCAACGGGAGTTGGGCTTCCCAACTACTGCCTGACTGATGGTGTGTTGAGAGCATTGCCGTAGACTCGAGAAACGGCCAGACAGCGCAAATTAAATCACATCGAGTTCAAAGTCGTCTGCTACCTGAGCAACGAGAACAGCACTGCTAAGGAAACTGGCAAACTCACGGCAGATCCCGACTTCCGGCCCTCGTCTGCCAGTCCGTGTCTTCTAGCGCAGACCAGCAACCGTCTTTAAAATTCGGACTTTCTCAACGCACACACCCTCACTATCTCACGACGGCGCCACTCTGATCCATGCCTCCTCCACATGCACGTCCCCAAGACGGTTGTGGGGCACGTCACACCCATGATGTCTCTCATCCCCAGTCCGTGTCGGCAAGATGTGAAGAGGTGTGATGCCGACCAGATATCCGCGCAGCATAATGTCATTCTGGCCAGGGCTCATTTCGAAACCCACGCCCCATGGCCTCACTCCGTAATTGTGGGGAGGTAGGTGGTCAGCCATTATATACTCTTCTGTCCTTCCTCCCACTCTGAACACACTCATCGCTCCCCTCGTGCCTCCTCCTCACCCTACCACATACTCCTCTGGGACCTTCTCGTCAGATCTTCCTGACGATCAAGCATATCCACTCCTTGACTGGATTGGAACAGCATCGTTGCTGTCACAAACACAACACAAAGCAGTCAACAGATCCCATTCGGATCCCTTCACAATCATGGTTCTCACAGGCAAGAAGCTGGAGGTCGCCCAGCTGTTGCTGGTCGTCATGCCTGCCTTCGTCTTGTTCGGTTACAACCAATCTGGCGTTGGTGGTCTCCTCTCGCTTCGCGACTTCGCTGAGACCTTCCCGGAGATGGACACTGTCACCACCACCGGCGCTGTCAAGACTCACAAGAAGACTATTCAAGGAACCGTTGTGGCAATGTTCACCATTGGCGCGCTTCTCGGTGCTCTCTCCTGCTCCAAGTTGGGCGACATGCTTGGTCGCCGCAAGTTGATTTTCGTCGCCGCATGCCTCACTCTCATCGGCGAGATCCTCCAATGCTCTTCATTCCACATCGCACAATTCATTGTTGGCCGCTTCATTCTTGGATGGGGTGTCGGCCAGCTCTCTGCAACTGTCCCAGTCTGGCAATCAGAGTGCTCTGGATCTAAGAACCGTGGCGCGCACACTGTTTTGGACGGCTGCTTCATCAGCTTGGGTTACGTGCTCGAGTCCTGGATCAACTTGGGCTTCTTCGAGATCAACTTCCTCCCTGTCCAGTGGCGTATTCCTCTGGTCTTCCCCATCTTCATCTCGATCGTCCTCATCGGTACCGTCTTCCTGATTCCCGAATCGCCTCGCTGGCTTTGCCGCATGGGCCGTGGAGAACAAGCTCGCGCCAGTCTGGCCAAGTTCCGTGGTCTGCCTGAGGACGACCCTTTGATTGCTGCTGAGATTGGTGGCATTGAGCTCGCTCTCGAAGAGACTGGTCACACCGCCGTTAGCATGAAGGACATTTTCACCATGGGCAAGGACAAGCTCTTCTACCGCTTCATGCTTTGCATGCTCCTCCAGCTCCTCCAGCAGATGTGCGGAAGCAACTTGATCAGTGTCTACGCCACCATTCTTTTCCAGGACAGCCTGGGAATGAGCCCCGAACTTTCTCGTGTTCTTACTGGTGCCTGCTTGACCTGGAAGTTCTTGTCCTGCTTCGTCGCCTTTTTCACCATCGACCGCTTCGGCCGCCGCGCGCTCTTCATCTTCTCTGGCTTCGGCATGTCCAGCTGCATGTTGGCTCTCGCTGTCTCGACCAGCTTCTCTGACGAGAACACCAGTGCCATGGGAGCTGCGGCCTTCTTCATCTTCGCTTTCAACTTCTTCGTTCCGATCGGTTTCCTCGGTGCCAACTTCCTCTACTGCACAGAGGTCGCCCCCATTAAGCTCAGAGTACCCATGGCCTCCATCTCCACCGCCAACCACTGGCTCTGGAACTTCGTCGTCGTCATGGTAAGCAGACAATGTTTACCCAAAACATAAACCCTTTAGCACATCAACTAACATCATCCTCCCAGATCACTCCTGTCGCCGTCAACACCATCGGCTACCAGTACTTCATCGTCTACGCCGTCATCTCCGCCTGCATTGTGCCCCTCGTGTACTTCTTCTACCCAGAGACCATGGGCCGCTCGCTCGAGGAGCTCGAGATGCTCTTCTCCGAGTCTCCCTCGATCATGTCCATCGTCAAGGAGTCCAAGCGCAAGCCCACGCAGGGTGGTCTTGTGTCTGCTCACATGCGCGAGAAGCTCGGCAACGATGATGACGAGGTCGAGTATAAGGCTTAGATCGGGCGATCTGTCTTTTTCGCGTTCCCTTTGATGATGAGAATCTGGGATAAAAATGCATTGCATTGCATTGGAGTTTTTGTTACCTTTTAAAAAGGGGATTTCTTTTGCTCGCCCTGGGCTCTTCCTGGGGTCGAGATACGCTGTTACGCTATCGTAAAGATTGAGCGGCATATGAATGCTGCTACGAATATGAATCTGTTCAATACCATAGTGTGTACCGTAATGCTCGTGAGTGATGACCATGTGTCTTTGCTACGGCCGCTCTCAAGGGCTGCCATACTGTTGCTTATAAGCTCCTGAGCGACATCAGCCTGTGAGAATCAGCGGCCATGCGCACATATTTTCTTTGTTACTGCGAGACCAGTTGCTCGTGCGAGCGATTCTCTTCGACATTAAATAGAGCTGCACACGACGCTGGGAACAAAAATGTAAGAAAACCACGTCGTGCCACATGAGCGATCATGAGCCTGCCACGCAACTTGCTGCAGTTGACGCGTACAACTTGAGTTTCTCCTAGGGATCTGGGCTACACATTTCTTGCGCGTGAATTTGCGTACAAGTCCGCTCGCCTCTTGGCTGTACTGTATCTCAATGGCGGGTACAATCATGTCTAAATCTGGATCTGATCCCATTCGCACACTATGTGCTGAGACACGAGTTCGATTGCGGTAGAATTTCAATGGCAGTTCCAGCTAAGATCTGTGACCATACCTGGCAGTATTACCCTAGCTCAGGACAGCTGTGCGCAATAATTCATGCGTAGCGACTGTGAGTCTGTAACCTGATCGTGTTCTCGTGAATCGGCGTTGATACGCAACATGTGGCAGGCATGATGGGTAAGGAAGTCACGAGGGCCAAGATTAATTCGACGCCACATCATCAGGGAGTGACGAGGCACGCGCGTGCGCTTTGCAGGATTTATAGTGCTTTTGAGTGCGACAGAGTGCTTGATTAGGTGGCGTTGGCAAGTGAGTAGGGTATTCTTCATGTCCTCGAACAATTAGTGACATGGGTTTGCATGTTTACAGAGTCCGCCACGGACGGGTGTGTCTCTTCCCGCCTCCGCATCGTACATGTGTACGAATCATCGGCGTGCTCGGAGAATTGAGTTCTGCGAGAGATGAGGAGGATGACGCTGTTGTTATTGGTGCGGGAATATACAGGAAGGATGTATTGTTTCAGATGTGACACGTCTGTCGAGAGATCCATGCTCTCAAGGGAAACGATCGCGTCAGGAACGCGTGCTGCTAGAGTACAGTAGTTCACCTTAGATGGCGTGCAGGAGAGGAGCCGGTGGGTTCCGCGCAGAAGGATGGATATCTTCAAGCGTGACACCACTCAGGGGTAGCATGAGTGCAGAATGCGGAAGATGATGACGAGATCATGCGGTCTTGCGTCTTAAGAGGGGCTATAACAAGAGGCTGTGGTGTGTCCTCAAATCTGGGACGCATCGTCTTTGAACTCCTGAGTCCTGAGAGACGCGCGAACTCAGAATAGATCGCGAGGCTAGCGCGTGAGCCTGGGCATTTTCCCCAGAGGTAGTGGGCGGGCGGGACGTTGAAAGACAGCGGCTGGGCCTTGGAGGTTGCTCGGCGGGCATGTGTTGATCGGCGTGGGAGGTTTGCTATGTAGAGTGATCATGTACTGTAGTTAGATGGCAGGAGCGTGTATGGCGTGAATGGCAAGAACGAGCGAGTGCCGCCTTGCTGGCAACGAACTCGTGGCAAGGTTTTGAGGGTTTTCCCGATCCCTGAGCATGTTGGGAGATGATGGAAATTGGCACTGCAGCAGAGCTGAAACGCGGGCCGGGTCCAGACAAGAGTCGACAATCAATTAAGGCTGAGCTGAACCGGGGGGGCGCTTCGAGTTGGGCGGACTCTCTCTGCGACGTGCACTGCTCGACCTGCTGTCTCTGTCTCTCCCAGCGTGCAAGACAGGACGACTTGAGACACGAAGAAACGGCGAACCGCCCACCATATACTGCTGCTCGCATATACTCCTCTCTCCTCTCTCCTCTCCGCCGCCGCCGGACCCACCAGCCACCGCCTCACCACCCAGCCCAGAGAGAGCGCGCGTGCGATCGCGAGTTGCCTGCCCCCTGCTCTTCCTTTCGCGCCCACTGCTCCACCCTCTCTCTCTTCTCTCTAACATCTACCCAACATCCCACCCATACGGCCCGGCGCCTCTTACACCTTGTGCACGCCTCTTGCGACGTCGCCAACGGACATTCCTTTCTCACCAACCCGCCGCCAACACTCTCATTAACCTTCTCCTTCTATCAACAACAACATCTCCTTCGGGCTGGACACCTGACTCGGCCTAACTACATTCACCACGAAATCACAACCACACTCGCTTGACGCGCAATCTTCCTTCCGCAAAACCCAACTACCATACTCACTTCTACCCTCGGACACCACTACCAGTACCAGTATCTCTCACGACTCGACGCTCTAGCGACACCAACCTCTTTCTCCGGCACACCCACGACCGCTTGATGCCCAGTAACGCAAGCCTTGGCCCATACCTATCGGAGAAGATGGATCACTACAATGGCGGATATGGCGGCGGGCGCAAGAAGTTCAGCCTCGGAAACATCTTTGGCGATCCTTTCCCGCTGGCTACACTAGGAATCGCCTTTGTAAGACACCCTGCGAAACCTGCGGGTTTCTGACTTATTGCGACACATGTAGCTGACACTTGACATCATAGTCCGGTTGGATGATCGCATTCGTGAGCTCCATCATTTCAGACGTGCAAGGCGACTACCCAAACTACTGCTGGTGGTCGCTCGCCTTCATGCTGTTGTGCATTGTCTCGGTCTTCGTGACCGTCGCAATGGATTCAGTACACACATACCGCGTGGCGCTTGTCGGGCTCTTTTCCGCCGGACTCGTCTTCACAACATCGTCCGTTAACTCTCTAATCTACTACTCCGATGCTGCCAAGGAAGCGGCAGCAGCAGGCTTTATCCTCCTCTCCATGGTGTCGGTATGTAAACCTCGAATTCAGATACTCCGCTCACCCGCTAACAAGAATACTAGATGGTCTGGATCTTCTACTATGGATCAGAACCTACCGCATCTCATCGCCGTACCCTCGACTCTTTCGCTCTGCATAAAGAAGGCGCACCGTCTCGCAGCAGCAGATACATGTCACAACACCCCCACCGACCGGACACCATCCGCTCGAGCAGCCACCAACCTCAAATGTACAACGCTAACCAGCTTGCGGGCTTCGAAACATCGTCACCCGTGACTGGATTCGCAGGAGGTGCAGCAGGCCAGCAAAACAGAGCTTCAGCATCGGCTTTCCCTCAACCATCTTCTACACCTGGAGGTGTATCAGTGCCCGGAACTGGCGTTGCAGAAAGCCAGCAACAAACCGAATTCGACTACCCTTACCGCGCCAAGGCCATTTACAGCTACGAGGCGAACCCCGATGACAGCAACGAAGTATCGTTCGCGAAACACGAGGTGCTCGAGGTGTCAGATGTCAGCGGACGCTGGTGGCAAGCAAAGAAGGAGAACGGAGACAAGGGAATTATTCCAAGCAACTATGTTCGTTACCTTGCCCTGGCTCGAAATGCTGGTCACCTGCTAACTATTTATCCCAGGTCGTCCTTATATAATTGTCAAGTCCACTCGCAAACAGAGTGTCACCCTCGACGACCTTCTCACGACCGCTTGCGGAGAAATAAAATCTCCAACACCGAAAGCGAATTTCCTTTTTTGTTGCTGTATTGTCTACACTGTACGCTGTGTCGTTATGGTCCTGCGGAAATCCAACTTGTACCCCAGGCGAGGCGTTATACACAACCTGGCTGTTCTCCATTGGAATGGAAACCCTTTCTTCTGCTTCTTTGTTATGGATGGATGGAAATGGAAACGGATGCGGCGCGGCGAAATCGCTCGCCCGTGCTGCTGGCTGGCCACGTCGGCCTATCACATTTCTCTTTTTGTTCACTTCTTGTTGTTTTCTGTCTTTTGACGTGTTTGTTGAGAACGTGCGTTACGATACCAAAGGGAAACAATATTTCGATTCTTGCTCTGAGTGCTTTTCTGGGTTATTACTGTTGCTGTTGTCTTTGTGTGACTTCATAATGTTGATTCCGTCTGTAGGCTATCAGGCACTGAGTTCTTAGGCACCAGACGCTTTACTTGGATTCAATGGCATGAGAAGACCGTGTGTACAATGTCGAGCGTTTGAGTTGAGGTGAGCACATTTGCGTACCTGGAGAGTGATCGTGCTTGAGTGAAACCAGCTTACGCTCGCTGACTGACAGTTGTCTGTAGAATACACGGTGAAGACTACTAATAATATCGTTTTCGCACGCACGTGCATTTTTCGGCACATCCGATGAAGAAACCACCGGTGCATGTACCAACGCTAATGAACTGTGATGACTTCAGCTGGAAGAACGTATGGTGATTTGAGGATGGAGTGGGGCGTGTGAGGACACGAGAACTTCTTGGGTCTTTACAGTCTGAACTCAAAAGCTGCACCCCTTTGAAGTCGACATTGTCGCTGACCGTGAAGATACATAGATTCGTATATCAAGATGAGAGTCGGTTCTCTGGTTGGTGTGTTTACATGCTACGCATATCCAATAATTCCAATCATATCAACTCGACACAAATCGCCACGAAATCTCAACCATGGACAACGCCGCAAACAACGAAGTCGTCTTCGAGGCGGAGAACGATCTCGCAGACTACCAGGTCGACGCCCCATGCGATCTGATGCTCGCCCTGCCACCCGGAACTGCCCTCACCATCCACAGCAACGACCGCTGCTGGCGCGTGCACAGAGAGAAACTCTGCTTGCGCTCCAAATACTTCGACCTAGCCTGCAACGGCCCTTTCCAAGAAGCCTCGCAAGACCACATGATCCTCCACGACGACGACCCAGACGCCGTGCACGACATGCTCACTTACCTCATGTTCGATTCATACGGCCCTGCTTGCGTCGACAGCGCTGTCGACACGCACATCGCCGCCTGCGACATCGCGGACAAGTACATGCTTCCGGGACTGCAGTCGTCGGCGGTCGTGGAGTTCAAGGAGTGCATGTTCCAGATGTGGGAACAAGGGACTCCGTACGATCCGACGTCCGCTTTCGCCGAGGTGGTTGAGCGCGTATACGAGGACCCGCGTGATCTTTGGGACGATCCTTTGAAGCAGGCGCTCCGAGCCGTTACGGGTCTTCGTCTGGTCCAGATGCTGCCGCCTCGCTGGCAGAAGGAAAAGTGTGAGCGCGATGAACCGCCGACTGAATGGCTGGCGCAATGGGGAAAGGTGGCTGGGACGGAAGTTGAGCCTGACGCGCCGAGGTTTTTGGCAGATTTTTGGGGGTACAATAGTAAGCTGTATGGGTGGTGGTTCAAGACGGGTTTTCCTGGGATGATGTTCGAGACAGGGTGGGGAGGAAACGGAGAGACGGAGGGGAGGGTTAGTTGCTGGGTATATGAGCTGTGACGATGTGGGTGAGTTGGTTGTCCGTTATATCATGTGTGATATATCGGGCGGCGATGAACGATTTGTATGCCCTTAGTTGGTGTATTGGGAAAATTCGACTCAGTTGTTCAACCTCTGTGAAGGCTGTCACTCAACCTGGCTTTCTGGCGTACTTAAGATTCATCGCTGTAATGACAAGCATCCGGACGAACAGGTTGGAGGCGATTAGCTCAATCGCAAAGACTTGAAATACGGCCGAGTACGACAGAGGAAGCTTCAGTAAGTAGGTAGTTGAGAAATCTTTGGAGGCACCAATCGTTTCCAAGCTGCAGGAAGCAACTGCACAAGTTCCACAAACGATACGGAGTTCGCAAGATGCGTCAGGCCATGCCTCTCTGTCCATAGCAGAATCCAGGTGTTGCCGGCGAACGCAGGTAGCCAGGCCGGAGTGCCTTTCAGCATGAGCTACCTGTCAACCATAACCCAATGGCCAGTCACGTGTATCTTTGTCAGCCGCACGCGACACATACCATGCAAGCACAGCAAGCTTACATGCACTGTCAAGCATATGATGGCCGTGCGTGTTTGTCCAGACAACGTGAGAACGTGCAGAATGGAGCCAGGTGGAGCATGAAAAAAATGCGGTAAGATGCTCGCTGCTTCAAGGCCCGTTTAGGCAAGATTCGTCGAGTGATGCTGGCCTCTAGTGCTCGGAGAAGAGGATAACGATGAACACACGCTGCAGACGGCACGACAGGGCGAGCGGCGAAGTGCCGTGATACACGAGGTGCATCGAAGATTGATCATCGGCCAGCGCGTGAGGGTTCGCCTGTCTTCTGCTGTCTTTGTCTCGGTGGTGTTTTGCCAGGATTCGGTCATAGCTGACGATAAGCATGGCGCTGATTGGTTGGCCTTGCTGCATGGCGGCGAGTGCGCGTCATAACTTTAGCTTCATCATCGCGATTAAGCTTTCATCAATCGAGCTCGGTGGCGTGGCTGTCGATGTCGATGTCGATATCGTAAATATATTTCCATCGTCCTTTGAAGTTCCGGCCCGTTCTTCTTCCTTTCCTCCTACACCACCCGATTTCTTCACACATCAATCAACATGGCACCTTCAGCAGTTGATTCGACTCACCACAGCGCCGATGGCAATCGCCCTGGCGACATCCACCGCGATTATCTCGACGACAGGAATGCCAAAGCCCAGGACACCCTTTACACAACCTCAAATGGCGTTCCCATGCCTCACCCTTATGAGACCCAGCGTGTCGGCGAGAACGGGCCTCTTCTTCTCCAGGACCACCACTTGATCGATCTGCTCTCTCACTTCGACCGCGAGCGTATCCCCGAGCGTGTCGTTCACGCCAAGGGTGGTGGAGCACACGGTATCTACAGGACAACCGACGCTCTTGATGATATCTGCCTGGCAGACATCTTCCAGCAGGGTCATGAGTGCCCCATCACCGTCCGTTTCTCGACCGTCGGTGGCGAGAGCGGAACTCCCGATCTTGCTCGCGACCCTCGTGGTTTCAGTGTCAAGTTCAGGACTGCGGAGGGCAACTGGGACATGGTCGCCAACAGTAAGTTACAATGTCCAAATCCATCCATCGTTCAATGACTCTAACTCTTGTCCAGACACCCCCGTCTTCTTCCTGCGCGACCCAGCCAAGTTCCCCCACTTCATTCACACTCAGAAGCGCCACCCTCAGACTCACCTTACCCACTCTGATGACTCCACTGTCTTCTGGGACTACCTTTCCCAGAACCCCGAGTCTGTCCACCAGGTCATGATCCTTATGGGTGACCGCGGTATTCCCGACAGCTGGCGCAAGATGCACGGTTACGCCGGCCACACATTGAAGCTTGTCAACAAGAATGGCGACTGGGTTTACGGACAGATGCACATGAAGAGCAAGCAGGGCACTTCTTTCGTGACCCAGGCGGATTCCGCCAACTACAGCCCCGACTACTCGCAGAAGGACCTCTACGACGCCATTGAGCGCAAGGACTACCCTGGCTGGGACGTCTGCTGGCAGACCATGACCGCCAAGGAGGCCGAGGAGCTCTGGGAGAAGCAGCGCATCAACGTCTTCGACTTGACTCACGTCTGGCCTCAGAAGCAGTTCCCCCTCCGCAAGGTCGGCGAGTTCTTCCTGAACGAGAACGTGCAGAACTACTTTGCCGAGATTGAGCAGGTCGCTTTCAACCCGGCTCACATGCCTCCTGGTATTGAGCCTTCTGCCGACCCTGTTCTCCAGTCTCGTCTCTTCTCCTACCCCGACGCCCACCGTCACCGCATTGGTGCCAACTACCAGCAGCTTCCCACCAACTCTACCCGCACACCTTACCGCGTTGCCAACTTCCAGCGTGACGGCAACATGGCTTTCCTCAACCAGGGCTCTCGCCCAGCCTACTTGAGCTCCATCGAGCCCATCTCCTTCCGCAAGCGTGCCGTCGATCTCAACAAGGTCCACGGCAGCTTCATCGGCGAAGCCGTCAGCTTCCTCAGCGAGATCCGCCCCGAGGACTTCAACGCCCCACGTGCCCTGTGGGAGAACGTCTGGGACGAGGGTGCTCGCGAGCGTTTCATCAGCAACATCTCCGGCCACATGAGCAACTGCACCGTCGAGGAGATCATCAAGCGCCAGATTGGCATCTTCCGCGAGGTTTCCGACGATCTTGCCACTCGCCTCGAGAAGGCTACTGGTGTGAAGGGATACCCTGGCATTGCTGGCCTCCGCTTCAACGGCTCCCACAACGCTATGGCTGACGATGGCGCCAACAAGAGCGCCAACGGCATGAACCCTGATGAGGCGAGCGGCCAGAGCTTGAACAACGGTGCTCCTCGCGCTGGTACGCACGGAAACTAGGTTTGAAAATTTGGGATGAATTTGTGTGTATATATAATGTTTTCATGAATTAATGTCATTGATCAAACTTCTTACATCCAACGTTTTACAAAACATTGATAGGTGCCAATGTGGCCCTGAATCCCTCGGTAGGTCAATCCCATGTATTCTCGATCCCAATTTCCGAGACTAGACCGACCTATGTTGTATGTTGAAATGTTCCTCCGGGTCGTCGAAGTCACTGTGATACGAGCCTAGCAATCCGAACCTTCAATCGATCACTTAAGCCACGTACGCCAACAAGATATCAGGAGTCCTCACGATTGGCATTGGACACTCCAGTGAGCTTCCCAAAGCCTCGGGATCGAACGACCATCTGTCAACATTGCAAACCGCGGCTTACTCGTCGTCCAGATACGTCTCACCACCCAAATCAGTCGACCCACAAGCGACCAAACCAGCGCAAGAAGTCCCCTCGCGTGCGACGATCAAATCATTGATATACTTCATGCCTTCCGCGCGGAAGAGATCCGATTCAGCGTGCGAAGTGACGTTCTGCTCGAAGACGAAGTTCTGCGGGTCGTCGAGGGTGTAGACGGGCCAGTGCTCGGAGTCAACTATAACAGGAGATGGGGGTTAGCTGACAAAGCTTTGGATGTGTGTTTGGTTGGAAGATGAGAAAGTGGTTCTATTTACCTCCGAGGTTTTTGTTGGGGTCGCCGTGGTTGGCGAACGAGACCCACATCCGGGTCATTTGCTTGGAGACGCGGATGTATGTGTCGCGATTGGGGCCGCCGAGGGGGTTTGGGTTGCCGTTTTGCGCGTAACCTAGGCCTTCGGTGTTGAACTGCATTGAGCAAAGTCAGCAGATTCACAAGAAATTTCCGGCCGACTACGAATGGCTGCCACTTACAAAGACAAACGCGACCTCCTGGAAATGAGGCACTCCGATCGAAGCATCCAGCCCATTGACGATGACATTGAAGCGGTATGAGTACGCCGGCACGCCTTGCTTAGCCCACATCTGCACAGCCAAGCGTCTCGGAGCACCCTGACCTACATCCGTAGCCAGCGCAGAGACCCGCTTAAGCTGTAAGCCTCTCGACGCAGAAGGGCGTCCTTTTACCGTGGCCGGGAGTCCGATAGCTGGGATATCAGGGTACAAGATGGCCAAATCCTGCGCAGTACCGTTGTCGACTTTGTACAAGTTGATGACATTGTTGAGGAACTGCTCGGTGGTGTTGATGCGGGCTGAGCTGATGCCCTCGTCACTGTTGGAGCCTATGAGGAAGGGAACGGGGACGAAGTCGCCTCTGTCTAGCTGAGTGGCGGGAGCGTCTACGATGAAGTCTCCGTCGATGACAATGCCGAGTCCAGCTGAGCGAGTTGAGTTGAAGACATCGCTTAGTTCTTTAGAGGGCACCGTGCGGAGACAGGCAAGAATGCTCTCGGCATCTGTACAGCCGACTCGAGCGGAGATGTTCGCGATGACAGGCTCCCAGTCGTCAACAGTAGGAAGGGCATTGATACGAGCTGGCGGTCCTGACTGCGCGATAGCTCCAGAGAAAAGCTTGTCGTCACGTCCGTTGTATGCCAGCAGGAGAGCTGACACGATACTACCTCCTGCACTCTCACCCATAATCGTGACGCGACTAGGGTCTCCTCCAAACGCGGCGATGTTCTCCTGGATCCAGTGCAGAGCGAGACGTGTGTCCCTGAAGCCGTTCATGGTGTTGCCTTCTTCTTGGATCTCCTTGCCGTACAAGAAACCCCACGAAGAAAGACGGTAGTTGACCGAGACTGCCACAATAGGCATGCCAGCTTCTGTAGCTTGCTGGACAATGAAAGACTGGTTGTAACGACGATCCGAGGAGCCCCCCATGACAAGGCCGCCGCCATGGAACCAGACCAGAACTGGGAGCTTGTCCCAGTCGTTGGCAGTTCGAACCACATTCAGCGTCAAGCAGTCTTCGGAGACGTAATTGCCCTGGCTCCAAGTGTCCATCCCGTAGCCAATACATTGCGGAGAGTACTCAGTCGCATTGCGAGTCCCAGACCAGGTTTCGTTCAGTGATCTAGGAGCGCGGAAGCGTAGGTCTCCAAGCGGCGGTTGAGCAAAGGGCATCCCAAGGTAGTAGTCGGTGTCATAGGCAGGCTCATAGCGACCGGCATAAGTTCCATTCTTGGTCGTGGCCGAAGGAGGCGTGCGGCCAGGTTCGTTCCTAACAGTCAACGCTGAGCAAGCAGAAACAGCGAGCAAAGCCGTGAAGAACTTAGACACGGCCATGATGGGAATGTCGAAGCAACTTTCCACAACCTACCTGAAAAGAACACGACAAATCGCACAAGGCTTTATAGCACACCATCTGCTCGCCTGGTAGACGGTCCATCTTAGCCACCCCGCAAGCAGACATGCGGTGTATGCTATAGCATCATGCGCGGTATCAACGTCCACATCTGCCGATCCGTGAGGAGCGTGATTCTGCAGTGTTTCCCCTCACCATTTGCAACAAACATGAAGAGTCAGGTGTCTATACAACCCCATGATCGTCCGATGCGGGGCATTGGTTGTGTTTCTGCCAAGCCGGCAACTCGATGATGTCTTGCTTCTGCATGCATGCCTTCAACGACTTAGGGTTTGGGGTAAGAGGTGGGTTTGCAGTCAGTGGCAATTGAGCATTTCACAGTAATAACTGGTCTCTCAGTCACAAGAGAAGCGTAGGATTATGCCAAAAGCGCTAGTCATATTGAAGATTGATGAGAGGTGCATGCAGTGTACTATGCACCACCTGACGTTCACCTCCGAAGAAGCAAAGCAAGTGAGTGGGATTTCTCCGCTCTTTCCACAGTTCACAGTCGTATCACGCACCTGACTCGGAGCAGATCACTTTGAATCTGCAGACAGAGAGATGCCTCGGATACTATCGTTGAAAGATGTTTATTCCCTGGAATATAATTCGTTTATATCAAGTGGCTCTAGCGGTACCAGCTTACAAGGCTCTGAATGTGGCTCGAAGCTTCAGAGAGGAAAGATGAAGACAGCAGGTGTGTAGTTGCCCGCTCGTGACAAACATATTGATGTTCAAATTAATCGCACAGTGACAGTGACAGGTGTGATAGACGATTTCTCACTGATTATTGATTGCAAGATCCTAACTACCTGCCAATCCATCTACCAAAAGCCCACCATTCAACATCTAAAATCGCAAAACCTCAACTCCTCGTCCCGAGCGACCGCCTCCAGTCCCATCCCATCCCATCCCGATCATTAAAATTACTCCTTGAAACCTCCTTCCCTCAAAGCCCAAACGCCTCCCTTCTACGCTTTCGGATGTACTCAAACTCCACGCGCATGTGCCAACACCACCACAGATACACCATCCAGATCGCAATCGAGAAGATTGCTACGGCCATCCATTTTGCTCTGCTGCGACGCACTCTCGACAAGAGCTTGATTGTCGACCCTTCGTGTTGCTGCAGCGAAAGCGTTGCGCGTGCGAGATCAGCGACGAGGATTGAGTTGCGGACGAGAAGACTTTGCAGCAGAGTTGTTGATGCCGCGAGGGCAGAAGTGAGGTTGATGGGTGTGTTGACCTCGATTTGCGGTGGTGGCATGCTTGCGCCAGTGTCGTGAAGTTCGGCTGGCGGGACAGCACGAGGCATACCTGACGAAGGCAAGGAGACGAAATCCGGTTCTTTGCTGGCTTGTGCTTGTAGTATATCAGCTGCAGTTGTGCGGTTGCGAGAATGCCCTTGAGCTTGCTCGATGTTGCGAATTGTGCGGTCGAGCACATCGTTGCTAAGCTGTGCCGGTGGAGGCATTGCTCTTTTTCCAGCGGACAGCCAAGTAAAGGCCTTGCGTGCGATGTGGGCAATATTCATATTCCAACACCACAAGCTGGCGTGGCAGATTAGATGTGTCGACGCCACCATTTTGACCAACTTGAGACATATGCATGTCTCTCGTGTGCGTGCCTTGTGTATGCCTGACGAAGCTGCATGAACTTCCGGCGGATTATTAGACATTAAACAAAGACAAGGCGAGACGCATAAGTGGTCTACAGCCGAAGCCCAGTTTGTTTGTTTCGAAAAGAGTCATGCGCATACAAGTGCGCAAGACTTCAATTTGCACCTATTCAGGGCGACTTGGACATGTCGGTGAGGTTCTGCTGAGCATATCTCATGACATCGGAGTCCATGTTGAGGGTAGTGAAACCAGGGACCTTCAGGCCTTCGACGTCTCCCTGCATCGCGGTGGAGATCATGAAGTCTTCTTCGAAAGCCTGGATCTTCATTTTGACGTCGCTGACCTCTTTCTTGTGCAAGTGAACTTCGACGTCGTCGACCTCCTCACCCCACACACCGTGGGTGGAGCAGCGAGGCTTGACACCAGGCTTGGGAGAGCGTACGCTGAAGAACTCAAGAGCCTTGATCCAGGGTGCAAGCAGTGCCTCACCGGACAGCTTGATGTAGGCCTCCTTGTAGCAGAAGTAGGTATAGAAGCGACGGAGCTTGGCATCGATGAGTTGCTCAGAGTTCATGGAGATCTGGTTGCCGCTGGGAGTACGGAAGAGGAGGTTCTGGTTGCGCGCAATGCAGCGGTCGTTGCGGCCAAGGTCGTGTGCGTCGAGGTGAGTGCCGTCCAGCATGGTGACATAGTCGACATCGTACTTCATGCTCCAGCGCTCTTCGTCGCTGAAGATGATGTCGTAGATATCCACCCAGCCGTCAAGACCCTCCTCCTCGATTGTGCGGTGATCGTCGCGCTCGTTTACGCAGACAATGTCGATGCCGACGGTGACCGAATTGCTTGCGACAGCTGAGGGTGAAGGGTATCCGAAAGGGTTGCTGTTGGTGCGAGAGAGGCCGTGTGAGACACCATCGTAGCCGATAAGTGCGACAAGGCCGTTCTGGTGTGAAATGTTGAAGTCGATGCCCTCAATAGGGATACCACGGTCGTCCACAGCGCATGGCTTGCCGTGCTTGGCGTCACCCTTCCTTGCGATCTTTACTTCTTTCCATGGGATGCCGAGGGTCTTGCTGATAAACAGGCGCTTGAGAAGGGCCGAGGCGAGGCTCATGCGGGCGTCGGCAATGAACATTTTGGAGGTGATGATGTTTTGCTCTGCGGTGGAGACGAGGGCGAGGGCCTTGGCCGCGCCGTGGGCGGACCAGATGTTGTCGCCGGCCCAGATTTTGCGGGTGTCGATGAGCCATGTTGTGACAGTCGGGTCACCGCAGCTGCTGGTGCCGGCGCTGTCGGGAGGGGTGGGTAGGCCATTCATCATGGCTGTGCGGCGTGTGTCGATGAACATGGTTGCGAGGGGAGCGAAAGAGCGCAGAGAGAGTAGTGGTGACTAGCGTGAACATGCGGAGCCCCGGACACCGAGATGATGGCAGCGGCGGGCTAATGAATGTATATGAAGAAGAGTCGGGTAGTTAGGCTCGGCCAGGGTAGGCGAGGGATGGAGTGGCTGAAGCGAAGTTCGGGTAGTAGGCAGGCACACGCGCAGCAAGGAGGAGCAGGTGCTGTGCTGCAATGCTGTAATAGTCAGATGGTAAGGTTTGTTCGGGCTGCGGACCTGCGCGCTGAGTCGGATAACGTGAGACGAAAAGAGAATAGGACAGAACAGGACTGCGGATTACCGGTGTCTGTTATTCTTATCTTCGAGCAGGGCAGGCAGTTCGGGGTGATGCCAGCCAGTGTAACGGCGGCCTTTTCGCTAGCCTGTTCTTTCTCTACTCTAGTCTCTGTTAGGGCGATCGAGAATGGGCCGCTCTGTGCTCGAGTAATGCGGGATGATACTATTGTAATCACTGCACCCTCTCGAGCATATCTCTCCCTCCCTCTGTCTCTACGAGACTACCTGCGGGGAGGAGATCAAGAGCGGGTGCCCCGATGGTTTGCATGGTTGTTCAACAACGGTTGATCGGCATCGATAGTCTGGCATGACAGGATCAACTGCTGCCACCCGTAACCAGCACCACTTTAGCAGCACAGCACGACACCAACGATAGCACGATACCAACACAGACACCACCCTATTCTCGGCACCCCATCATCCTGGCGCAAGGCTAGCACGTCAAACACCCCGATCCACGCCCTCCCGTCGCAGCCCGCTTCTATCCTGAGCTCGCATTGGCCTTCACGCCCGCAGGCCTGTCCATCTCATCATCCTTCCCCCTCTTGCCGCTCCGGATCTCCAACGTCCATGTCTCATCGATATGGCCTAGCGGACACCGCAACACTGCACTCCTCGTCCCAAACCGTCCTCTGTCCTGCCTTGCCACAGCCCGTCTGAAAACAAAAAGGTTGGCCCCTCACGTCATGCTCACCATCACGTGAAGACGATCCTGTCAATCGCCGTCGAATTCCATTATTAGCAATCCATGTCATCCATCTTGTCAAGCAGTACTGCACTGATTGCCAAAACGATGTTGCATTCGTTCCGCCAGCGCAGCGCAGCGCAAAAGCGGCACAGCGCATTTCGTGATCCTCCACCCTTATCCGACACCCGGAGCGTATGCCGCTGCTGCACCTCGAGATCTCGCCCTAGACCCCCAATCTCAACATCTGCATGTGGGAAAAGGCGGCCTGCCAGTGGAGCCGCCGCTGGCTAAACAACTTCTACTGCATCACTGAAGCCGCCAGTCCTGTCTGCCGTTGCAACTGCTATCATCGACGAGACGGCCTCTTCTCGTCTCTGACGTCGCAATGATATGAGGTTGTATCGCCAGCCGCCCTTTGATGTCGGTTTGACACGTGAGACACGTGCTGGGAGTGTGGTTTTTCTCCGCTCCATACCGCTGGTTGCGCCCGCGGTTGCTCCCGCTATGCGTCATAAACTCGTGAGGCAATATTTCCGATTGCGTCCTTTGGGGTGACGGTTGAGAATTTTGGTGGTAACTTATGCGTGCCTGACACAACGAACGAGTCTCACATCAAAAGTCGCCGGTTTCAGACGATCACTCCCGAGTCGTGCTGTCATTCCCCAGCCAGCCAGCCGAAAAGCCTCAGAACCCAGGATCCCACCAAAGCGGTTCGTGACACTAGGAAGCAAGAGCACATCAACGCTTGACTCGGTTGCACACATCGAAGATCCGATCTCAGAAAGATTTACCTTGCTGAAGGGCTGAGCGAGAGAGGAGGTGCTCCAATAATCGCCTTGCATTTCCCGAGATCCTTTCCAGACCATGCAGCCCGGACTTCAGAAACCGGACAATCAAAGTGCGAGCACCACATCAGCATCATCATCATCATCACCAAGCATGTCCACCTCTCTTACGATCGGCGTGCTGGCCCTGCAAGGCGCTTTCGTGGAGCACATCTCCCTCCTGCAGCGCGCCGCCGCCGCTCTGGCCCAGCAAAACGCCCCTCTGCTCGCCGAGACATCGCTGCACTTCATCGAGGTCCGCACGCCTGCTGAGCTGGCAGCCTGCACCGCTCTCATCCTGCCTGGCGGTGAGAGCACCGCTATCAGCCTGATCGCTGAGCGCGGCGGCCTGCTCGAGCCGCTGCGCGAGTTTGTCAAGGTACAGCGCAAACCCGTTTGGGGCACGTGCGCAGGTCTGATCTTGCTGGCGGAGAGCGCGAACAAGTCCAAGTCGACGGGCCAGGAGCTCATCGGTGGCCTGGACGTGCGGGTTCAGAGGAACTATTTTGGTAGGCAGGTTGAGAGTTTCGAGGCTGGACTCAAGTTGTCTTTCCTTGAGGGTCAAGAGCCTTTCCACTCTGTCTTCATTCGCGCGCCGGTCGTGGAGAAGGTGTTGAGTGCCGGTGAGTTGGCTGCTGTTGGTGGTGAGACGGTCAATGCGCCTGCGAAGAAGGCGACCAAGGCCCAGGTCGAGATTCTTGGACGCTTGCCTGGACGTGCAAAGACGCTGAGGGATCAGACCACGACTGCAGAGGACCTGGGCGAGGATGGCGATATCGTTGCCGTCAGGCAGGGCAATGTGTTTGGTACTGCTTTCCACCCTGAGCTGACTGGCGATGAGAGGATCCACTCTTGGTGGCTGCAGGAAGTTCTCAAGGCTTCTCGGGAATCGTAGTATGGTTGTTGTGGCATTGCATTGGCGTTGATGATTAAAAGCATTGGAGACAGGCGAAAAAGTGTAAACCTAGACGCATATCATATAGATCGAAAAAGTGTTCAGACTCGATTCTTTATAATGTTTTTGTTTTACATGTGCTAGCTTTCCTTGCCATCGCACTTTCCTTTCGCGACTCTGTGGAGTCGCAATGTCATATTGAACCATACGCCTCGTAAACGCCATGCTCGCAAGGGAAATTCCACCCTCCTCGAAGCTCTCGAATCAGCATCGTCGTCCTGCATCCCTGCGCGCTTAATCGTACTCATCCGCATACTTCTCCCTCTCCTCCATAATCTTCTTACCAAACCCACCACGTCCCGGGTCAAACTCCTCGCGATACTCGTCCCTGACCTGTCCTCCACTCTTACCGCGACCATACTGCCTCCCCTCCGCGAAACCCTCATCCAGATCACAGCGAATAATCCGCTCGTCCAGCTTCGTGCCACCGACGTACTTCATGCAGTCCAGCGCGTCCTCGTGCGTGTAGTACTCGACAAAGCAGAAGCCGCAGGGCGTCTTGTGGAAGCGGTCCAGGCCCATGATCAAGCGCTTGATGCCGCCGCATTTGCCGAAGAGCTCGTGGATTTGCTCCTCGGTCGTGTAGAAGGAGAGGTTGCCGACGTAGAGGGTTGTGGCGTGTTGCAGCTTTTCCATGGGGTCTGGGGAGGGGGCGCGGTCGGCGGAGTTGCGGCGCTTGCGCTTGTACTGTTCGTTGGTGTTAGTGAGGAGTGCGAGTTGGATGTGGGAGTGGTGGTGGTGGTGGCTGTTGAGACCTTATTACCTTTGCTGTGGCGTATGAGGAAGGGCGGTCCAGTCGCTCGACTGTGCTGCCCATGCGGAATTGAGGCATTGTGTGTGGTTTGTGGCTTTGCGCCGGTGTTGTATGGTGGTGATGTAGGAGTTGTCGCGAATTAATGGTTATAGCAACTTGAATGTAAGTAGCATGTGATCGGCGCGGCTTGATTGGCCCGAGCTTGAGCGCGTCTTCCTTCAACTTTCCAACAGCTAAAGCGCCAGCAACACTCCCAGCTAGTAAACGAAACACCTCACTGGCTGTGGGTGTACGTAAACCAGCTGAAGACCAGAATTGTCACGAGTGTCTTCGCAATGCCTAGGATTCTCTCATACACCCCGGACTGGCTCTCGCGGCCAAAACCAGCATTCAATCTCTTCCAATCAAAACAGCCCGAGTCGCAGCAGCGTTTTGAAGGTGCTCGCAGGACTATTGCACAGCGCGGCACCGAGGTCTTTGTCGCGGTGGGAAAAGAGTTGAGATGGAGTGATCTGGACATCCTGCGAGACGCTGAGGCGGATGGGCGCACGAGTGAGCTCGGTCAAGGCTATAGGGTATGGCATTTCATGTGAGAGCAAGTCCAGACAAACATGTGCTAACTGATATTGCAGGTCCTCAAACTCCCTTCACCTTGGGTCATCACTCAGCTATCTGTCTCTCCAGATGGCAGCCTCCTCGCAGTTTTGACTGCTCACACCTGCCACGTCTGCGTCCTACCATCCTCCGCTCATTTGCGCAGCGGTGACGATTCCGAGATCCGCCTCAAGTCATTCCAGGTCGGCCCAACTGCTCACGTGCTGGAACAAGCCCCTCTGGCTACCGCTCTATGGCATCCGCTGTCACGACCTGGCATTCCGGCACTCGTTACAATCACCAAGGATGCATGCGTGCGACAATGGGAGCTGGACATCAACAACCGCTACACCTTCGACGAGCCCGCTGTTGCAATCGACCTGAAGAAGCTTGCCAATGCCACATCAACGAACGCAGACTTCAGTGCGAGCAAATATGGAGCGAAGAAAGGTTTCTCGCCGGACGAGGTGGAAATGCAGGTCGCAGCTGCCACTTTTGGCGGCTCTGGAAACGAGGATGAGAACGGATGGTCGAGCATGACACTCTGGTTTGCTATGACTGAGGGCGACACTTACGCTTTGAGCCCTTTCTTGCCGAGCCAGTTCCGTGTGCCTAGCACTATGCTGCCTGCTTTGAGCACATCCGTCGTTGCGAAGGCACGCGCGATTCAACATGATGCTCACGCCCTGGAGAGCGAGAAAAGGACTGCCGATGCTCAGAAGAAGTGGCTCGCAGAGCTCGATGCGCAGGATCCTTACAACCTGCCCGGAGAGACTGAATTTGATGTCATCGAGGTGTACTCACGACCGGAGAGACTGGGCGCCATTCCAAAGCTTCAGGGACCCTTTACTTTGTCGCCCGAACCGGACTTTGGAGAAATCACAGACATTCATGTCATTGCGCCTACCATCGACCGCGAGGAGCTGTTTGGAGAAGATCTGGAGGATGCACCCATTGGTGAGGAAGGACTGAGCATTGGCATGGTCTGCCTCGCCACCAACACCGAGAAGGTGCACGTTTGCCTAGACCTTGATGGCATTGAGGCTGAGTGGCTTCCCGTCAAGCGCAGTAGGTCTTACGGCATGGATGACTATGAGGAAGGCAAGGAGTTGCTTGTCTTCGAGAGTGTGGACCTAACCTCTGGGTCCCCGAACAAGACTTCGTGGCCCACGTTCACAGCTTCGCCTGCCGATCGCTACGAGCTCCTGGTCACAACTTCATCTGGTGTGTTCGCGCTCGACTTCAAGCCCTGGGTTGGCAACTTGGAGGCCGAGCTTGCAAACACTGCTGATGTCGGAGGCGAATTCAGACTGGATGTTATGCTCGACTCCGGCTCTACTTTGATCGAGCAGCCAATTGACTTGTCGGCGCACACGAACGAAAGGGCTACTCCCACTACTGCGATTGCAATTGTTGACGCCTGCCTCGATTACTTCTTGCTAACCACCACGCCTTCTGGACCACATGCCGCCACCCTTGAGCTCCCGGCGCTACCTTCACACCCTTACGAGCCTGAACAGCTGGCTCTGCCTCCTCCTGAACCACGGGAGCCTTACCAACCGCCCCAGGAATTCTTCACTCCGTCACAGATCCAGAATTTCCTTGGACCAAATGCTTCTGAGCTTGCTCGCTCGAATCTCAAGGCTCCTCTACGCTATTCCCCCGAAACCTTGCAGATCATTACTGACGCCCACCGCATCCTCTCGCACGAGACCAATCAGCTGGGCATAGCTGCTGCAGATCTGTTCCGTCGTTGCGAACGTCTGCGCGCTGAACTCTACGACCAAGTGATCAAGGTACGTGAGATCGCCGCAAAGGTCGACGCGGTCACTGGTGATGATGAGCGCGATGGTGAAATTGCTCTGGGGGCCAGCGTGCACGGCGAGGTTATTGAAGACGCTCAGATGTACGGCACGGAAAAGCTGGACCACCGTATCATGGTGGCCAACTCAAACACCAAGAACCTGAACGAGCGCGTCGAGAAGCTACGACAGAAGGTCGCCATGTTGGGCGGCAAAGAGCTGAGCGCGAAAGAACGTGCATTCGCAGAGGAAGTCAACAGGTTGGAAGCAAGCCTGGAACGCGAATCGTCACAACTGAGCGAAGTGCCCGCGCCAGTCTCACCCAACGCTCTACTTCACATACCAAACAGCCCATCAAGCAATGGAGGCCAACGTTCAAGGAAGGCAGAGGGTACTCTGACCGCCCGCTTCAGCGAAATCGACGACCTGCAAGAACAGCTTGTCAAGCAAGCCAATCGGGCTGTCGAGCGCTTGGACGAGCAGAAGGGCCAGGAGAGGAGACAGGCTGGCGGCGGTGTGGGCGCGGAGTTCAGAAAGCAGCGCTTGCAGCAGGTCATGGCGTTGCTGGACCGCGAGACTGCTCTCGTCGATGCGGTGACTGAGAGACTAGGCCGCTTGGGCGCAGGCATGTAAGGTTGTCGGCATTGAATCGCCTCGTGGTGTCGAGCTTGGATGTACGTAGTTTTGACGAATCGAACAACAACGCATATGTTATGACGTCTGTTAGAGGGCCGCCCAACATCTGATTGATTGATCAACTTACAATTAACCTCCCTCTGAACAGGGGTGCGGCCTCTGGCTTTGGCATGTGCCAGATCTCCTCAAGATAAGTGGTTCGAATAGGATCGTCCAAGGGGAACACTGTCACGCGTGAGCAACTGTGGCCCCTTCGATGCAGGCTTCTGTGCATTAGCGCGTTTTGGACCTGCATATTGCGGCTGAGTTGCATTGAGAGGTCAGTCGTCAGAGGGCGCAGCAGATACCTCCTACCACTGTCTTGACGTCGTTATGGAGGTGGAGATTGCGGTTGGCAATGATGGATGTGTTGTTGTCGGCGAGTTACCGTTCTATCTCAAATCTGCAATGTACGTGCGTATACTTGGGCGTCCTGACCTGTATGCAATAACAACAACAATAACCCGAACCCGAACCCGAAACCAGAACGTCCAAAGAGAGCGCGAATTATTATAGTAGGCGAGCCCCGAAGACAGATCGTCAAAACGATCTCACAGATTGGCACGAACGCAGCAATGCCTCAGCTTGTCACCGCGTGAGCAGCTTCCATGCATGCTTCCACCGCATGCCCAGCAGACCAACTCTCCGGCCGCCTTCGATGCATGCAGAGCAGAGGGCACTGAAGACCCAATAGGGAGAGAAGCCTCGGCGACGCCGCCATCTGCGAGTCCTTATCGCATGTATGCGTTTCCTCGCGTACAGCAGAATAATGCAGAAGTACAGGTCATGTGAGCTTCCACGCATGAGATAGCTTCCACGACGCTTTCCATGCATGCCTTCCCGCACCAGTGAGATGATGAGCCCTGTTTATTGGCATAGATTGAGCTGCAGGGCGACTGGTCATGTGAGCACGATGCGTCGCGACCGAACTCGCATTACGAAGGACAAGAGTCATGGTGTCTTGGAATCAGCCTTGCCAAGGTGCAGGTCGGCGTGCAGGAGCCGGGGTGTGGAGTTTGGCGTTTCTCGTTGTTGCGAGATCGGTGACGTGGTCTTGGGGATATAGTCGCAAGAGAGCGATTGTGACGGGTATTGCGGCGGCGGTGGAAGTGGGCAGTGGGACCGGGTGATGAGGATGTTGCGGTTCATGGCTGTTCGGATCAGTTGGAATCAGCATATAGCACAGGATTATTATCAGCCCTACGAGTCCAATCCAGTGATCGAAAATATATCCGTTCCCCAGAGATTAAAAACTACCACGGTACATCATCAGCCCTACGAGAGACAGACAGAACGATTGCCAAATCAAACGTTCGTACTGCCCCTTGGCGCAATCCGGCATCTCATCCGCACTAGCAAGGTACTTGCAATGCAGCCCAGCGGGGAAGCAGTACCCTTGGTAGTTCAGCTGACTGGGCTGACCGGTCTTGAAGGCACGTTTGGCCAATGGTATGTGAGCGTTGGTGGTGTGGGATTTAGCGACAAGGCGGCCATGCATCGGCGACGGCATGCTGCTTCCGTTGTGTCACACGGATTCGTGGCCGTTGATGCATACCAGAGAGTCGAAGTGGTCTTGATGGGCAGGCTACTTAAGTGCGGTGATGCCCCCTCTGTAGATGGAATGAAATATCACATCCGACTCAACACAACAAATCACCACTTCTTATCAAAGCAAAGAAACACTTCCAAGTTCAGATCACAATCACCAAACACATCAATCGCAACATCAACCACAACATCAAACCACCAACCACAACAACACACACAATGCCCAGCCAGACCGTCCTCAAGCGCAACAACTCTTCTTCCTCCTCCACACAATCAGAGGGCAGCACCACCCCACGTGCTCGCAACAGCAACGACAGCACCATGAAGCGACGCAGCAGCGACAACAAAGGCCAGGGCAACTTCATGCACTATGGCCGTCACAGCAACCAGTGGCTGTTTGAGCCTCTCAAGGAGACTGTGACGAGCTTCTTCGGAAGGAAAGACTCTTCATAAATGGTCCTGTAGTGGTTGAGAAAGCATGGCAGATTGCATTTTGCCATGAAGCCACAAAGGAAAGCCCATCTTATTGGGGAGCGATGTGAAAGACAACGGCTCCTCGCATACGCGACTCATGATATCTGGAGTGCAGGCAGAAGCTCGCCAGAACAACGGTGCAAAATAGCCACCAAACTGCCCTACAACTCGAACGACACTACAAGACGATCGAAACGTCTGGCCGCGGCGAATGCACAGTCAGCAGCGAGCGGTATCGGTGCACGGTGCATTGCAAGAAGGAGAATGTTTGTGACTCTGGGGCATCAGGGAGCATGGTGGCCTCTGCTGGGGACATGTGAGGTGGAAAAATTTGGCATCCCACGGAGGAAGGCTTGGGGAACTGGCCACTGCGTACGGGTTGCGGCATGCGGCAAGGCTGGAGAGAACTCGACCAGGGTGTGCAAGTGGAGGGACACTTCCAGTTTGGAGCAGGCGTTGGAGGAGTCTTGGAGATATGGCCGTTCGGCTCAGCGTAGATTATATACTGCCACTGTATTTCCCAGAGCCCCTGCAAATCGTGGATCGCGCGCCCACTCGCCGATCCCGCACGTCAATTGCTGGAATGGGCGAACAAAAAATTGTGAGAATTCGAGGTGGATGAGCAACACCTTACTCCACACCTGGCAGCCACTTGTCGTGCACTATCGATCCTTTCCCACGTCGTTGAACTCCATTATATTGTCGTCGTGATATATCCTGGCTGTCGTTTGGCCACTTCCACTTCCATCTCTCTTCCCATCCGTCTACCAGTCATACCAAGACTGCCTCTCGTTCTCTCCTCAGCGCTAGAGACTCGTAGCACATCTTGCTAGTGCGTGCCTACTCTTTGTCATACATTTTTACTCGGCCGATTCCAGCGATTGACAAGGATGGTAGCTACACCACACATCACCATGTCGGCCTCTCTGGACACATATGCGAAGTATGTTTGCACCGGAGAACCTCACGAGCACTGCACGCAACGGCACCACCACCATTGGCGCTTGAAATTATGATGATTTTGACGATGATGACGAACACGGGCGAAGCGCAATGCTAACCCACGCCTCAGCCCCCTCAACTCGAGGTACTCCTCCAAGGAGATGCAGTACCTCTTCTCGCCTCGTAACCGCTTCAGCACCTGGAGGCAGCTTTGGGTCTACCTCGCTGAGTCAGAGCGCGAGCTCGGCCTCGACATCTCCGAGGAGGCTATTGCTGAATTGAAGGAGCACCAGCGTATTGAGGACGATGAGTTCGCTGCTGCTGCTCTCGAGGAGAAGCGCAGACGCCACGATGTTATGGCTCACGTCCACACATACGGTCTCGTTGCTCCCAAGGCTGCTGGTATCATCCACTGGGGTGCTACTTCTTGGTAAGTAATCATGGCAGAACATATCATGTGTTAATATCGTTTCTTCCCAGTACTATGGCTAACGATCGAGCAGCTACGTGACCGACAACGCCGACTTGGTACGCTTTTTCTTCTGCTGTGGCGACCAATTCAAACTAACATATTCAGATCTTCCTTAGGGATGCCCTGAACCTCGTCATTCCCAAGTTGGCCTCGGTCATTCACGGTCTCTCCAAGTTCGCCATGGAGTACCGCTCATTGCCCTGCCTTGGCTACACCCACGGCCAGCCCGCCCAGCTCGTGACTGTTGGCAAGCGTGCCTCTCTCTGGATCACTGATCTCCTTTACGATCTCCGCAACCTCGAGCGTGCTCGTGACGACCTCCTCAACGAGTTCCGTGGTGTCAAGGGCACGACTGGCTCCCAGGGATCTTTCCTTGCCATCTTCAAGGGCAACCACGGACTTGTCGAGAAGCTCGACGAGCTCGTCACCAAGAAGGCCGGCTTCAACGAGGCTGAGATCAGCACTTCCCAGACCTACTCTCGCAAGATCGATGTTGACATCCTCCACGCTCTTGGCTCGTTCGGTTGCACTGCCGAGCGCATCGGTGGCGACATCAGACACCTGGCCATGTTCAAGGAGCTTGAGGAGCCTTTCGAGGCTGACCAGATTGGCTCTTCTGCTATGGCTTACAAGCGCAACCCCATGAGGAGCGAGCGTCTTTGCTCGCTCGGCCGCAAGCTGAGGAACTTTGGTGGCGATGCAGAGCAGACCTACGCCTCTCAGTGGCTTGAGCGCTCTCTTGATGACTCCGCCATCAGGCGTATCACTCTGCCCGAGGGCTTCCTCTGCGCGGATGCTTGCACCATGCTGGTGAGTGCAGTATACGACAGAGCTTGTAAACATGTACTAACCACGCTTCCAGCTCAACAACATTTCTTCCGGTCTCGTTGTCTACCCCGCCGTCATCAAGAAGCGTGTCGAGATGGAACTGCCTTTCGTAAGTGTCGGCCTATCATATCTAAACAAACTAGCACTAACAATGCCCGCAGATGGCGACTGAGAACATCATCATGGCCATGGTCGAGAAGGGCTACTCTCGCCAAGACACCCACGAGGAGATCCGCGTGCTCTCCCACCAAGCCGGTGCCGTCGTCAAGCAAGAAGGCAAGGACAACGACCTGATCGAGCGTATCAAGGTCACCCCTTTCTTCCAGCCCATCCTTGCCGAGATCGACACCCTCACCGAACCCAGCAACTTCGTCGGTCGCTGCCCTGAGATCGTCGAGAAGCTCATCACCACCAAGGTCAAGACTGCTCTTGAGAAGTACAAGGGCCAGCTCGACGGCGATGTCGTTGAGCTGAACGTGTAGAGCTGCTACACTGCCCATTGATGCGACCACCTGTCCGCGCACGTTTGCATGACCGATACAGAAAAAAGAAGACTGTCCATATAAAAGCAAGATTTGATAAAATTAGCTCTGTTAATGAATTACACACCCTCCAAAATCCGTCCCTCATTCCAAGCTTATGCATCAGGACAGTATTCACCGTTCGCAGCACAGCAACCCTCCAGCTGCTCACCAAGAACCATCCCTGCTCCAGTACAACAACGCACCTCCAATCAAACTGCAATTCGCCATCCCAATCACATGTCCAAACGCCGCCTCCTCCTCCCCATACCACTTAACCGCAAGATAATCCGCCGCGGTCGTCAACAAGCCCGCGAAAATACACGTCCCGAGCGCTTTGCGGTCGCGCCAGTAGCAGGCGAACGCCATCACCGTCAGGCCCTTTTCCAGATTGCGCGCCGCGAGCGCGAGGATCAGGCCGCGCTGGGTTTTGGCGGCTTTAGAGGCTTCTTGGGGAGTTGTGGTGCCGGCTTCGAGTTGGGCGCTGTCATCGGAGGAGTTGGTGATGGGCAGGCCGAGGCCTTTGGCGAAGGAGGGGGGGTTGGCGAGGCCGGCGAGGCCGAAAATGGTGATTTCGGCGAAGCCTACTAGGATGGCGAGGCATTCGGCTGGTGGGGGGAGGTTGGCGAAGAGGGAGTTCGAGGGCGGTGTTAGGGACGCCATTGTTGCGGCTTGGATGTGGATATGAGATGGATGGATACCACTTGTGTGATACTTATCACTGGAGAGCTACGAAAAGGAAGGAGAGGGTGTTTGTGTACATGCAACGGGACGTTGACCTTGGCTGTTATGGGTCAACGTCATTGATTGCAATGAGCTTGAGCTTTCGGAGAATGGATCTCGGGTTGGAGGGAACGCGTCTCTAAGCCGATCAATGCACGGTTGCTCAAGGTATGAGAGAGAATGATTGAATGCAAGCTGGTGTTGGAGGTGAGGCCAACTTTATGCTTCTCGATAATAATTCAACCAAGACATGGTTGCAAGAGATTTGTTAGCAGCAATCACGCAGAATGATAAAAATCGAATCCGTGTCTTACTACTGGCAGTTGCAACGCGTAAACAACTATCGAAAGCAGTATCAATGGTTTTGAGAGTACCCTTCAGAGTCATTCTGTCTAGCGCGGGGTCTCGGGTCCAGAAATCTTATCTGATCGCGGTCTTTGGGCTTCGATTTTGACGATTGACGATTTCTAATCCATTTTTCGCAATTTATATATCAACCCGGTCGTTCTT
>Ga0265797_10001560_pt1 | contig 40167 bp, 33 predicted proteins | sample P2T30metagenome_FD_192433 | JGI IMG/M metagenome (GOLD analysis project Ga0265797, IMG submission 192433) | Plant litter microbial communities from East Loma Ridge, Irvine, California - P2 T30 | ecosystem: Environmental > Terrestrial > Plant litter > Unclassified | place: USA: California...
CCCACGAAGTGGATGTTCTTGATCTTGTGTTTCATGCTGCTTTTATCCTTGCTGCTGCCAATTGTTCGAGTTCGCGCGCGATCGCTTCGTTGGCGTCGCGCTGGCCCACGGCTGCTGCCGCCTGCGCCATGGCCAGGCATTGCTGTCGCGTCATTTGCAAGAGCGTTTGTAGACGCTCCGAATTCAGTTCACCCTGCGGCAGGTGCACGGCCGCGCCCTGCGCATGCATCCACACCGCGTTGTCGCGCTGATGGCTTGTCGTGCTGGCGACGAACGGCACCAGCACGCTGGCCACGCCAGCCGCCGTCAGTTCGGACACCGTGATCGCGCCGGCGCGGCAGATCACCAGGTCGGCGTCGGCATAGGCCGCCGCCATATCGTCGATGAAGTCGACCACGTTGGCCTGGACGCCTGCCTTCGCATACGCTGCGCGCAGTGCATCGATATTCTTCTTGCCCGACTGGTGCGTCACGATCGGCCTCGCAGCCGGGTCGATCAGGGCCAGGGCCGCCGGCACGCCGTCGTTGAGCACCTTGGCGCCCAGGCTGCCGCCGACGACCAGCACGCGCAGCACGCCGCTACGCGCGGCGAACCGCTCGGCGGGTGCAGGCAAGTCGAGAATCTGCTGGCGCACCGGATTGCCGGTGACGACGGCCTTGCCGGCCGCCTTGCCGAAATCGGCCGGGAACCCGAACAGCACGCGCTGCGCCATGGGCGTCAGCGTCTTGTTCGACAACAGCAGCGCGGCGTCGGCATTGATCAGGGCCAGCGGCACGCCGGCCGCGCGGGCCATCAGCCCGCCCGGCACGGTCACGTAACCGCCCATGCCCAGCACCACGTCGGGCCGGCGCGCGGCCAGGTAGCGCCGGCAGGTGGCAAACGCGCGCACCATCTTGAACGCGCCCTTGACGGTATGCGCCAGGCCCTTGCCGCGCAGGCCGGCGAAGTCGATCGTGTCCATGGCGATGCCGGCTTTCGGCACCAGATCGGTTTCCATGCCGTGGGCCGTGCCCAGCCAGCTCACTTCCCAGCCGCGCGCGCGCATCGTTTGCGCGATGGCGATGCCGGGGAAGATGTGGCCACCGGTGCCGGCGGCCATGATCATCAGCTTTTTCGTCATGTGCGGCCTCCGCGCATGCGCACGCGATTTTCGTAATCGATGCGCAGCAGGATCGCCAGGCCGACGCAATTGAACAGCACGCCCGAGCCGCCAAAGCTCATCAAAGGCAAGGTCAAACCCTTCGTGGGCAGCAGGCCCAGGTTCACGCCCATATTGATGAACGTCTGCACGCCGATCCAGATGCCGATGCCTTTGGCGGCCAGGCCCGCGAACACCTGCTCCAGCGCGATCGCCTGGCGGCCGATGTCGAAGGCGCGCTTGACGAGCCAGTAGAACATCGCCACCACGACCAGCACGCCGACCAGGCCCAGTTCTTCGCCAATCACGGCCATGATGAAGTCCGTATGCGCTTCGGGCAGGTAGAACAGTTTTTCAACCGAGCCGCCCAGGCCCACGCCAAAGAATTCGCCGCGCCCGAACGCGATCAGCGAGTGCGTCAGCTGGTACGCCTTGTCCAGCGCATTGCCCTCTTCCCACGGGTTCAGGTAGGCGAACATGCGCGCACGGCGAAATGGCGAGAGCGCGATGATCGCGCTGAAGATCACCACCAGCAGCGCGCCGATGCCGCCGAACCAGATGATGTTGATCCCGCCCAGGAACAGGATGCCCATGGCGATGCAGACGATCACGCCAAAGGCGCCCAGATCCGGCTCCATCAGCAGCAGGCCGCCCACCAGGCCGATGGCCACGACCATCGGCACGAAGCCCTTGGTCAGCTTGTGCATGTATTCCTGCTTGCGCACCGTAAAGTCGGCCGCGTACAGCACCACGGCGATCTTCATGATCTCGGACGGCTGCACCATGAACACCTTGAGCGAGAGCCAGCGGCGCGCGCCGTTGACCGACACGCCCAGGCCGGGAATCAGGACCAGCACCAGCAGCACCAGCGTGCCGATGAAGATCATCGGCGCATGGCGCTGCCAGATGGCGATCGGAATGCGGAACACGACGGCGGCGGCCACCATCGACACCAGGATGTAGACCGCCTGGCGGTACAGGAAGTATTCGTTGCGGTCTTGCAGATAGCGGAACTTCGGCGAATCGGGCAGCGCAATCGACGCCGAATACACCATCACCATCCCGAACAGCATCAACAGCAGCGTGACCCAGACCAGCGGCTGGTCGTAGTCCATCATCTTCGACGGCCGGCTGCGCCCGTCGACGGTGGCGTCGACGGCGTTGCCGGAAAACTTGAAGGGCAGCTGGAAGGCCATCAGATCTCCTGCCCTTTGTCGAGCGCGATGTCGCGCACGGTCTCGACGAACACCTGCGCGCGGTGCGCGTAGTTGGTGAACATGTCAAGACTCGCGCAGGCAGGCGACAGCAGCACGGCATCGCCGGCGCGCGCCAGGCCGGCCGCGCGGCGCACCGCCTGCGGCAAGTCGTCGAGATCGAACGCCGGCACGCCGGTGGCGTCGATCGCGGCGCGTACGCCTGGTGCGTCGCGGCCGATCAAGAGCACGGCGCGCGCGTAGTCGGCCACCGGCTGCGCCAGCGGCGAAAAGTCTTGCCCTTTGCCGTCGCCACCGGCGATCAAGAGGATCTGCTGGTCGGCGCCAGAGAAGGCTTTGCCCAGGCCCTGCAGCGCGGCCACGGTGGCGCCGACATTGGTGCCCTTGCTGTCGTCGTAATAATCGACGCCGTCGATGGTCGCGACCAGTTCGACGCGGTGCGGTTCGCCCGCGTAGTCGCGCAAGCCGTGCAGCAGCGGCGCGAGCGGCAGGTCGCAGGCGCGGCACAGGGCCAGCGCCGCGAGCGCGTTGGCGGCATTGTGCAGGCCGCGAATTTTGAGGGCATCGGCCGGCATCAACCGGTTGACGATGGCGTCGACTTTCTCTCGCACCTCGCCGCGCTTGAGTTTCCTGTCGCTTTCTTCACCGGCGACCGCATTGGCCAGCCACAGCACGCCGCGCTCGTCGACCAGGCCGAAGCTGTCGGCGTCGACCGGTTCGTCGGTGCCGAAGGTGAACATCGGGGCGCCCGTCGCCATGTGCATCACGCGCGCGTCGTCGCGATTCAATACGCGCACGGTGTCAGGGCCGAAGATGCGCGCCTTGTCCGCCGCGTAGGCGTCCATCGTGCCGTGCCAGTCGAGGTGATCCTGGGTCAGGTTCAACACCGTGGCGGCGTCGGCCTGCAGGCTGAACGTGGTATGCAGCTGGAAGCTGGACAGCTCGAGCACCCAGGCTTGCGGCAGTTCGTTCGCGTCGATCGACTCGCGCAGCACGTCCAGCGCCGCCGGGCTGATATTGCCGGCCACGCGCGTGCTCAAGCCCGCGCGCCGGCACAGCAGGCCGGTCAGGCTCGTCACCGTCGTCTTGCCATTGGTGCCGGTGATCGCTATGACTTTCGGTGCGTAGCCGGCGCTCTCGCGCAACTGCGCCAGCGCCTGGGCGAACAATTCGATCTCGCCCCAGACGGGGATGTCGCGGCTTGAAGCGGCAGGCATGATCGCGGCCAGCTCGCGGCTGGGCGCCAGGCCCGGGCTGACGGCGACGAAGTCGACGCCCTCGAGCAGCGCCACGTCAAATTCGCCGCCGACGAATTCGGCGGCCGGCGCGGCTTGCTGCAGTGCCGGCAGGCGTTGCGGCTCGAGGCGCGTATCGGCCACGCGCACGCGTGCGCCGCCCCGCGCGAGCCAGTGCGCCATCGCCAGCCCCGATTCACCGAGGCCCAGTACCAATGCGAGTTTGCCGTCGTAATTCATCAGCGCAGCTTCAACGTGGACAGGCCGACCAGGATCAGCACGATGGTGACGATCCAGAAGCGGACCACGACCTTGGTTTCGTTCCAGCCCTTCTGTTCGAAGTGGTGGTGCAGCGGCGCCATGAGGAACACGCGGCGACCGGTGCCATACCGCTTCTTGGTGTACTTGAACCAGGTCACCTGGATGATCACCGACAGCGTTTCGGCCACGAACACGCCGCCCATGATGAACAGGACGATTTCCTGGCGCACGATGACGGCGATGGTGCCGAGCGCGCCGCCCAGGGCCAGCGCGCCGACGTCGCCCATGAACATCTGGGCCGGGTGCGCGTTGAACCACAAGAAGGCCAGGCCCGCGCCGGCCATCGCGCCGCAGAAGATCAGCAATTCGCCCGCGCCCGGGATGTACGGGATCAACAGGTATTTCGAGAACGTCACGCTGCCGGTGAGGTAGGCGAACAGGCCCAGGGCCGAGCCGACCATCACGGTCGGCATGATCGCCAGGCCATCGAGGCCGTCGGTGAAGTTCACGGCGTTGGAGGCGCCCACGATCACGCAATAGGTCAGCGCGATGAAGCCCCACACGCCCAGCGGATAGCTGATGGTCTTGAAGAACGGGACGATCAGGTCGGCTTTTGGCGGCAGGCTCATTGAAAAGCCCGACTGCACCCAGGCGTAGAACAGTTGCGCGACTTCCCACGGATTCGCGGCGGAGACCGAGAACGCCAGGTACAACGCCGAGGCGATGCCGATCAACGACATCCAGAAGTATTTTTCGCGCGAACGCATGCCTTCCGGGTCCTTGTAGACCACCTTGCGGTAATCGTCGACCCAGCCGACGGCGCCGAAGCCCATCGTCACGACCAGCACCGGCCAGATCAGGCGGTTCGACAGGTCGCACCACAGCAGCGTCGAGATGCCGATCGAGATCAGGACCAGCACGCCGCCCATCGTCGGGGTGCCGTGCTTGGTCAGGTGGCTTTGCGGACCGTAGGTGCGCACCGCTTGGCCGACTTTCAGTTCGGTCAGTTTGCGGATCACGATCGGGCCGGCGACCAGGCCGATCGTGATGGCCGTGATGGTGGCGAACACCGCGCGGAACGTGAGGTAGTTGAATACGCGCAGCGGACCGAGATAGTCCTGGAAGTATTGTGCGAGCCAGAGAAGCATATTAGTGGGCGTCCTTGCCAAGGGGGGTTGATCCGGTCAGGTGCTGGACCACGCGTTCCATCTTCATGAAACGCGAGCCCTTCACCAGCACAGTCGCTTGCATATTGCTGCCCAGTTTTTCATCCAGTGCTGCCAATAACTCGTCGAACTGCTCGTAGTGCTGTGCTCCCGACGCGACCAGGTGGCGCGCCAGCTCGCCCGTCGCGAGCACGGTGTCGATGCCGCGCGAGCTCGCGTAGGCACCGATTTCTTCGTGAAATTCTTGTCCCTGCGCGCCGACTTCGCCCATGTCGCCGACGACCAGGATGCGCGGCGCGGGGTACGCGGCCAGCACGTCGATGGCGGCGCGCATCGAATCGGGATTGGCGTTGTAGGTGTCGTCGATAACGGTGGCGCCGCCTGCCGCCTGCTTTTGCTGGAGGCGGCCGCCGACCGGGGCGAAGGCTTCGAGGCCGCGGACGATCGCGGCCTGGTCGATACCGGCGCCGAGGGCGCAGGCGATGGCGGCCAACGCATTGCGGACATTGTGTTCGCCGGCGGCGGCGAGCGTCACGGTGAACGTGTTGTTACCCGTACCAATGAGACCGTCACCCGCGCCCTCAAGACCGTCATTCCCGCGCAGGCGGGAATCCAAGTTTTGCTCAGTCGACTGCTCGACGAACTGGGGTTCCCGCCTGCGCGGGAACGACGTTGGGGAAGTGAGCGATGCATCGCGCGCAAGCGACGTTGTCACTTGCAGCAGGCTGCCAAAACCATTACTGGTATAGCTGGCGCGCACGTCGCACGCGTCGCTCAGACCAAACGTCAGCACGTCGCACGTGGCCATCCCGCGCCACAGGTCGGTGTACACGTCATCGCCCGGGAACACCGCCACGCCATCCGCCGCCAGTGACTGCAGCACTGCGCCATTCTCACGCGCCACCGCTTCCACCGTGTGCATGAATTCCTGATGCTCACGCTGGGCGTTGTTCACCAGAGCGACCGTCGGCGCGGCGATCGCCGCCAGGCGGCCGATCTCGCCGGGATGGTTCATGCCCAGCTCCACCACCGCCGCGCGATGCGAGGCAGTCAGGCGCAGCAGCGTCAAAGGCACGCCGATCTCGTTGTTCAGATTGCCCTGCGTCGCCAGGCGGGCGTCGTCACCCACCGCTGCCGCCAGGATCGACGCGATCATTTCCTTGACCGTCGTCTTGCCATTGCTGCCAGTGACACCGATCAGCGGAATCGAAAACTGCGAGCGCCAGGCATGCGCGATGCGGCCCAGAGCGACCAGCGTATCGGGCACCACGATCGCCGGCAGCGTCCAGCCATCCGGCAACGCCGACACGACCACCGCCGCCACGTCGCGCGCCGCGACCTGGTCGAGGAAATCGTGGGCGTCGAACGTCTCGCCGCGCAGTGCGACGAACAGCGCGCCGGCGTCGACCTTGCGGCTGTCCGTCGACACGCCGCCAAAGGCGACATCGGCGCCGACCAGGCGTGCGCCGGGGATGGCCGCCACGAGTTGTGCGAGAGTACCTTGCATCAATGCGTCCTCAACATGGTAAGGCGCGCCGTCAGTGCCAGCGAAGCGTGGTCCGTATCCGAGAACGGCATCTTGCGTCCCTTGATTTCCTGATAGGGCTCATGGCCCTTACCGGCCAGCAGGATCACGTCCTGCTTGCCAGCCTGTTTCACCGCCAGCAGAATGGCCGACGCGCGGTCTTCCACGGTCTGCAGGCGCGAGGCCGGGTGATTCGCATCCATCCCCGCCACGATCTGCGCGATGATGGCGGCCGGCTCTTCGCTGCGCGGGTTGTCGCTCGTGACCAGCACCTGGTCGGCGCCTTGCGCGATGCGGCCCATCTGCGGGCGCTTGCCCGGGTCGCGGTCACCGCCGCAGCCGAACACGCACCACAGCTGGCCGCCGCGATCGGTCGCGACCTGGCGCAGTGCGTCCAGGGTCTTTTCCAGCGCGTCCGGCGTGTGCGCGTAGTCGATCACGACCATCGGCGCATCCTGCCCGCCCATCTGCTGCATGCGGCCCGGCGCCGGCGCCAGCGATTCGATCGCCTCGACCGCGCTCTTCAACGCTGTACCGCGCGCCAGCAAGGCGCCCAGCACCGCCAGCGTATTGCTCACGTTGTAGTTGCCCACCAGCCGGCTGCGGATGGTCGCATTGCCCACCGGCGTCTCGACCTGGCATTCGGTGCCGGCGTTCTTGCTGCGCATGCCGCTAGCGCGCAGCACGGCCACGCCGTCCGGCACAATCGCTTGCGCATCCAGCGTATAGCCGGTGACCGTCAACGCCGGGAAATTCGTGCGCAGATGCGCCACCAGGCGCTGCCCGGCCGCATCGTCGAGATTCACGACCGCGTGCTGCAGACCGGGCCAGGCGAACAGCTTGACCTTGGCCGCCTCGTAGCTGGCCATGTCGCCATGGAAGTCGAGGTGGTCGCGCGTGAGGTTCGTGAAGATCGCGACGTCGACGTGCATGCCGGCCGTGCGTTCCTGCACCAGGCCGATCGAAGACGCTTCAATGGCCAGCGCCGTGACACCCTTTCCGTTCAGTTCCGCCAGCGTTTGCGCCAGCAGCACCGCGTCCGGCGTCGTGTAGCCGGTAACGTCGAACTGCGCTTCGGTCTTGGCCTTGGGCGCGATCACGCCCACGCCCAGCGTGCCGATCACGCCGGCCGTCTCGCCCAGGCGCGCCAGCGCTTGCGCCGTCCACAGCGCGCACGAGGTTTTGCCGTTGGTGCCGGTGACGGCGACGGTGAACATGGCGCGGTCGGGCTGGCCAAGCACGGCGTGCGCGATCGGGCCGGCTGCCGCCTTGAGGCCCGCCACGGCCAGGTGCGGCGTGGCGATGGCGTCAGTCCAGGTGAAGTCCTGGCCGTCGTACACGATGGCGGCGGCGCCCGCATCGATGGCGGCCTGGATATACCGGCGGCCATCCTGCGCGTCGCCCGGGTAGGCAAAGAACACGTCGCCCGCTTGCACGCGGCGCGAGTCGGAAACGAGACGGCCGCCCGGTGCGGCGGCGGCGATCCATTGAACGATGTCGATCAAGCTTGGGCTCATCACATGCTCTCCTCTAGTGGGATTTCCGGAATGATGATGTCCGTGATGGACGAATCGGGCGGCACGTTGGCCGCGCGCAGCGCGCTCGAGAACAGGTCGGCGGCCGTCGGCGCGGCCACGCTGCCGCCGGTGCGCAGGGCGCCGCTCGGATCGTCGACCATCACCGCGATGATGAAGCGGGGCTTCGACATCGGCCCAATGCCGGCGAAGTAACCGATATTATTAGTGCGCGAGTAGCGGCCGTTGACGATCTTCTCGGCCGTGCCGGTCTTGCCGCCGATGCGGTAGCCGGCCACCTGCGCCTTCGAGGCCGTGCCTTGCGGACCGACCACCGATTCGAGCATCGTGCGTACCTGCGCCGCGGTCTTGGGCGAAATCACCTGCTGGCCGACCGGCTCTTCGTTCACCTTCACGAACGACAGCGGAATGATGTCGCCGTTGCGCGCGAAGATCATGTACGAACGGGCCATCTGCAACAGCGACACCGACAGGCCGTGGCCGAACGCCATGTTCGCGTATTCGATCGGGCGCCACGATTTCCAGGGCCGCACGCGGCCCGCGGTGGCGCCGGGGAAGCCGAAGCGCGGCGCCTGGCCGTAGCCGACCTTGGTATACATCTCCCACATTTCATGCGCCGGGATCAGTTGCGAGACCTTGACGGCGCCGATGTTCGACGACTTCTGGATGATGCCGCTGACGGTCTGCACGCCGTAGTTGTGGGTGTCGCGAATGCGTTTGCCGGTGATCGTCATCCAGCCCGGGTTGTTGTCGAACACGGTGTCGGGCGTGATGCGGCCCGTATCCAGGCCCAGGCCGATGGTGATCGGCTTGATTGTGGAACCCGGCTCGAAGGTGTCGGTGATGACGCGGTTGCGCAGCTGTTCGCCGGTGAGCTTGGAGCGGTCGTTCGGGTTGTAGGTCGGGTAGTTCGCCAGCGCCAGCACCTCGCCCGTATGCACGTCGAGCACCACGGCGGCGCCGGCCTTGGCGTTGAACTTTTCGACCGCGTTCTTGATGCTGGTGAACGCGATGTACTGCAGCTTGCTGTCGACCGACAGGGTCAGGTCGCGGCCCTGGTGCGGCTCGCGGAACATGCCCAGATCCTCGGCGATGTGGCCCAGGCGGTCCTTGATCACGCGGCGGCTGCCAGGCACGCCCATCAGCGTTTTCTGGTGTTGCAGCTCCATGCCTTCCTGGCCCTTGTCTTCCACGTTCGTGAAGCCGACCAGGTGGGTCACCACTTCGCCCTGCGGGTAGAAGCGCTTGTATTCCTTGCGCGTGTCGAGGCCGTCGATCTTGAGCTTTTCGATTTCGGCGATCACCGGCATTTCGACCTGGCGCTTCAGGTAGACGAAGGTGCGGTCCGAGTCGAGCTTCTTGCGGATCTCGGCTTCGGGCATTTCCAGCAGCTTGGCAAGTGCCGTGATTTTTTCCGGCGGCGAAGCCAGCACGTCTTCGGGGATCGCCCACACGGCGCGCACCGGCAGCGACGTGGCCAGCACCGCGCCATTGCGATCGAGGATGCGGCCGCGCGTGGCCGGCAGTTCGAGCGTGCGCTCGTAGCGGCTCTTGCCCTGGCTTTGCAGGAACTGGTTCGACACGCCCTGCAGCCACACGGCGCGCGCGCCCAGCGCGGCGAACGACGCGAACAGGACGAACAGCACCAGGCGCGAACGCCAGTCGGGCAGGCGCACCGCGAGCACGGGGCTCTTGGTGAACGCGACGCCTTTCGAGGCCGCCACGCGGGCGCCGGATCTGGATGCGCCGCGCGTCATGGGGCGCCTTCGGTGAGGTATTGGGTACGGGCCGGCGTGAGCGGCGCCATATTCAGTTCGGAACGGGCGATCTGCTCGATGCGCTCGTTCTTGGCCAGGCGCGACTGGTCGAGCTGGAGCTGGTCCCAGTCGACATCGAGCTGGCGCGCATGCTGTTGCAGGCGTTCGAGTTCGATCAGCAGGTGGCGCGCCTGGTAACGGGCGTTCACGACCGACAGCGCGCAGCCGACCAGCAGCGCGGTGAGGAGCACGTTGACCTTCACGCTCATGCCGGCGTTCCCAGGCGTTCGGCCACGCGCAGCACGGCCGAGCGCGAGCGCGGGTTGTCGCTCACTTCGGTCTCGGACGGCTTGATCTTCTCGATCAGCTTCATCAGCGGCTGCGGCAGGTCGACCGCGCGGATCGGCAGGCGCCGGTCCGGTTGTTCGACATTGGCCTTGGACGCGAGGAACTGCTTGACCATGCGGTCTTCCAGCGAGTGAAAGCTGATCACCGACATGCGCGCGCCGGGCGCGAGCATGCTGTAGGCAGCGGTCAATCCCGCTTCGAGGTCTTCAAGCTCTTGATTGATGAAAATCCGGATAGCCTGAAAGGTCCTGGTTGCCGGATCCTTGCCTTTTTCCCGGCTTTTGACCGTGTCTGCCACGATTGCGGCAAGCTGTCGTGTGCTTGAAATTGGCTCGACTGCGCGGCGAGCAACAATCGCCTTTGCAATCTGAAAAGCAAACCGCTCTTCTCCATAATTGCGTATCACCTTTTCCAAATGGTTTTGCTCTGCGGTCGCCACCCATTCGGCCGCCGACATGCCGCGCGTGGTGTCCATGCGCATGTCGAGGGGGCCGTCCTGGCGGAAGCTGAAGCCGCGGCTGGCGTCGTCGACCTGGGGCGACGAGATGCCCAGGTCGAGCAGGATGCCGTCGACCTGATGGATGCCGCGCGCGGCAAGCGCGTCGGCCATCGTTGCAAAGCTGTCGTGGACAATGCTGAAGCGCGGATCGTCGATTTGCTCCGCAGTGGCTATTGCTTGTGGGTCCTTGTCGAACGCGATCAGGCGCCCTTCCGGCGCCAGTCGCGACAGCAGCAGGCGGCTGTGACCGCCCCGGCCGAAGGTTCCATCTATATACGTACCGGAAGCACGTGCGCCCGCGAGGTTGAGCGCATCGACCGCTTCGTCAAGTAGCACCGTGCGATGCTGATAATCAGGCACCGTCAAAGAATCCGTCATCGGCGCCTCAGAAAGAGAAATTGGAAAGTACATCCGGCATGCCACCAGCCACGGCCGCGGCCTCGTCCTCGGCCAGCTTGGCGGCATGCCAGATTTCGAAGTGACTGCCCATGCCGAGCATCATCACTTCCTTCTCGAGACCGACCGCAGCGCGCAGCTCGGGCGAGATCAGGATACGGCCGGCGCTGTCGAGCTCGACATCAACGGCATTGCCGAGGAAAATGCGCTGCCACGAGCGGGCCGACATCGGCCAGGCGGCGATCTGCTTGCGGTGCTCTTCCCACACCGGGCGCGGGAAGAACAGCAGGCAACCCTGTGGGTGCTTGGTCAGCGTGAGGCGACCCTCGCACTGAAGTATCAGGGCGTCACGATGCCTGGCCGGGATGGACATCCGGCCTTTTGCATCGAGATTGATCGCTGACGCGCCCTGAAACACGTGTATGCCTAGCTTGGAGAATTCGGTTGGTCGTTGTTGTCGGGCGCCGGGATCTGGATTTCTTCCCACAAATCGACACTTTTTCACACTGTTTCCCACTTTAGTGGAAGCAATGTTGACGGTCAAGCGAATTCCCAACCGTGCTTTCCTAATTTTGCCAATGAAACCAATGACTTAGGCGCATGTTAGACGCACTCGACAATTCAAAATTTCCCTTTAAATTAGGGACTTAGCAGTAACAGTGAAGGTCACGCCTCATTCGGAAACCGAATGTTTACGTTTGCGCAATCTCAAGGCAACGAAAAATATAGACGCAAAGTAACAACTGATCCCGATTTTCGACTACTGTACAGGCATCCAGCACTCTCGTGCACCCGTGGAACTTGCCGATGCGCTATGCTCCGATCCGGCGCACGCAGGTAACTACTGTTGGTTTTAACGACTCAGTGATTTTCCCGGTTAACTGTTTTGACTTTGGGAAACTTAAAACGTAACATCAGTAAATATGAAAAATTCACTTGACCTGCAGCCGGCCGCACCCTACAACGCCGCCGACTATTGCTCCACCAAGGAGGCGGCAGCAGTCCTTGGCGTGTCGCACCGCACGGTGCAGCTGTGGGTAGAGAGCGGCACGCTGCAGGCGTGGCGCACGGCAGGCGGCCATCGCCGCATCACCCTCGAATCGGTCAACCGCCTGGTCGACGGGCGCCGGATCGCCATCGCTGCCCATGCGCCGCCGCCGGCCGCGCCAAGTGCGCCCGCGTCCACTACCCGGCGCGTGCTGGTCGTCGACGATGATCCCCTGATGCTGCGCCTGTACGAACTCGAGATGGCCGGCTGGGGCCTGGATCTGGACGTGATCAAGGCCAACAATGGCTTTGAGGCCCTGATCCGCATCGGCGAAGAACGCCCCGACCTGCTGGTGAGCGACTTGAACATGCCCGGCATGGATGGATTCCGCATGATCCGCACGCTGCGCGAAGACAGCGGCAGCGCCGGCATGAGCATGATCGTCGTGAGCGGCCTGGATCGCGCAACGATCAAGGCCATGGGCCTGCCGACCGATATCCCGGTCTTCCCCAAGCCGGTGCCATTCGGCGAACTGCGTACCGCCGTCGAACACGGTCTGGCGCGCGCTTGATCGCAGCTTGTACTGCTATGCTGGGACGCATTCACGCGCCTTGCCATGCCAACGCCGCCATGATCGTCCCTGCCCCTACCGCCGATGACCGAAAAAACCATTCTTGTCGTCGATGACCAGGACGAACTGCGGCTCTTGATTTCCCTGAGCCTGCAGTCGCTGGGCCGCATTGTCGAGGCTGGCAATGCCGAGCAGGCACTGGCCCTGTTCGCCGCCGAGCGCCCCGACGTGGTCGTGCTCGACATTTGGCTCGGCCCCGGCGCCAGCGGCCTCGAGGTCTGCGCCCGGCTACGGCAAGACCCCGCCAACGCCGGCATCAAGGTGGTGCTGTTATCGGCCTGCGGCCAGCAAAGCGATATCGCGGCCGGCATGGACGCCGGCGCCGACCTGTATATCGTCAAGCCGTTCAGCCCGGTTGAATTGATCGATGCGGTGACCGGCCTGATGGCCACGTTGCCCGATCATGCCTCTTGATATTGCAAATCTACAACAAATGTTGCCTTTAGAGATTATTCTCTAATTCGGTACAAATCCGTAAAACCAATATCAAGACTTTATCTGGTGTTAACGTTTTGATGCCAATAAATCGGCTTGCCAATCCCATCACGTCGAACCGGCAAAGCAATCCCGCCAAACCCGAAATACCGCTGCCTGCCCGCCTGGCGCCGCCCTGCCACTTGTTCGCCCGTGCTGTCGCTAAAGCCGCTATCATGAACTTTATCGACGATCTCCCGGCTATCTGCCCCGAACACAAAGCATGTTGCGCACATCCCGTTTCCTCGCTGCTCTGCTGGCCACCGCCAGCCTGACCCTGTCGGTCGGTGCGGACGCGCGCGTGGTGTCGGCGAGCTTCGAAGCGCGCCTCACCGTGGTGGCCACCTGCTCGATCAATGTCGACGCTGCCGTGCAGGTCAACTGCGCCAGCGCAGCCACCCCGTACCTGCTGCACGCCCCCACCTCGCCATCGCTGCGCAGCGCCGGCCCCGATGCCGGCCGCGTGACCGTCTACTTCTGACGCCTGGGCCATTTCCGGGCCGGCCCCGTCGGCCAGATCGGCACTCCGGTATCATGCGGGGATGAATCCCATTACTTCTACGTCGTCTTTGACGCCGACTTGTCCACCATTCATCATCGGTGTCGCCGGTGGCAGCGGCAGTGGCAAGTCCACGGTATCCCAGCAAGTACTGGCATCGTTCGGCGCCGACATGGTCTCGGTCGTGATGCAGGACGACTACTACAACGACCAGTCCGACCTTCCCCCTGACGTGCGCCGCCAGCAGAACTACGACCATCCGCACGCGTTCGACTGGCCGCTGCTGATCGAGCACGTCCAGGCGCTGCGCAATGGCGAATCGATCGCGATGCCGGAATATGACTTCACGCTCGACAACCGTTCAAGCAAGACCATCGCCGTCAAGCCGGCACCGGTCATCGTGATCGAAGGCCTGTTTGCCTTGTATGACGAGGCCTTGTGCGACATGATGTCACTGAAGATCTATGTCGATACTGCCTCCGACGTGCGCTTCATCCGCCGCATGCAGCGCGACATCACCGAGCGCGCGCGTTCGGTCGAGAGCATCGTCGGCCAGTACCTTGACACGGTACGGCCCATGCACAAGCAATTCATCGAACCCACGAAGCGCCACGCCGATATCATCTTGCCGCACGGCGCGAATGGTCCTGCAGTCGATATGATCACCACCAAGGTAGCGAGCATCATCGGGCAACTGAAGCGGATTTGATTGCAGACGCTGTCTGCGGCTGCCGCTACCTTCCACTCACGGAGGAAGAAATGGTCAGCAAAAACACGATTTGTCTCTGGTTCAATGGCACAGCACTCGATGCAGCACAGTTCTACGCGGCGACTTTTCCCGACAGCGCAGTGCAGGCGGTTCATCGCGCGCCCGGCGACTACCCCGCCGGCAAACAGGGCGATGTGCTGACGGTCGAGTTCACCGTGATGGGCATCCCCTGCCTGGGCCTGAATGGCGGGCCGGCATTCCAGCACAGCGAAGCGTTCTCGTTCCAGGTCGCGACCGACGACCAGGCGGAGACCGACCGCCTGTGGCAGGCGATCGTGGGCAACGGCGGCACCGAAAGCGCATGCGGCTGGTGCAAGGACAAGTGGGGGCTGTCGTGGCAGATCACGCCGCGCGCCCTCACCGAGGCGATCAGCGACCCCGATCCGGCCGCAGCCAAGCGCGCGTTCGAAGCCATGATGCAGATGGTGAAGATCGACATTGCGGCGATCGAGGCGGCGCGGCGGGGTTGAGGCTGGCCGCAGCGCCGCTGTGAGTTGAGGCGCGGCAATGTGGCGCTGCCGTTCAAGATCGCATGCGAGGATCGGCTCCCACATGCGAAAGGAGTCCTCATGAAGCACGATCAGCCCCCGCGCCGCGATTTTCTTCGTTATGTCGGCACCATGGCCGCCCTGTCCGCGCCGGCGCTGCAAGCGGCCGCGAGCGAAAAGAACCGGGTCAGCTTCCCGCCGATCTTCGACAAATCCGAAAAGCCCGAGAAGACAGAGCCGCCGGGCGACGCATGGGACGAACGGGTCGGCGTTGCCGTGGTTGGCCTGGGCCGCATCGCCATCGACGAGATGCTGCCGGCCTTCCAGCAAAGCAAGCATGCCAAGGTCGTGGCGCTGGTCACGGGCGACCGCGACAAGGGGCTCAGGGTGGCGCGCCAGTACAACATCCCTGAAAGCGCAGTGCTGGATTACAAGGATGTCGACAAGCTGGCGCAGATGGCGGACGTGCGCAGCGTGTACATCGCGCTGCCCAACAATCTGCACGTCGAGTTCACCGTGCGCGCGGCGCGTGCCGGCAAACACGTGCTGTGCGAAAAGCCGATGGCCAATAGCGTGGCCGAATGCCGCCAGATGATCGACGCTTGCCGCAAGGCCGGGCGCCAGTTGATGATCGCCTACCGCAGCCAGTACGAAGCCCTCGATCGCACTTTGCTGAAAATGATCCGCGAGAAAAAGCTGGGCGCGCTGAAAGAATTCAACTCGGTCAATTCGCAGAATATGGGCGACCCACAACACTGGCGCCTCAAAAAAGCGATGGCAGGCGGCGGCGCGTTGCCCGACATCGGCATCTACTGCATCAATGCCGCACGGTTTCTCAGCGGCGAAGAACCAAGCGAGGTATTCGGCAGCATCTGGTCGACACCGGGCGATGCGCGCTTTCGCGAAGTCGAGGAATCATGCCAGTTCGTGCTGCGCTTTCCGAGCGGCTTTGCGGCCACCTGCAGCACCAGTTACTCGGCGCACAAGTCGCAGATGTTCCGCGTCAATGGTTTTGAAGCCTGGGCCGAGATGGATCCCGGCTACGCTTACCACGGCAACAAATTGCGGATCACGCGCGTGGTCGACGGCAAGGACCAGACCAGCGAGATCCCGGCCGACAAGAAGAACCAGTTCACCCTGATGATCGACCACTTCGCCAGTTGCATCCAGCAAAACAGAGATGTGCACACGCCCGGCGAAGAAGGCCTGCAGGACGGCCGCATCATGGAGGCGATCTACGAATCGGCGCGTAGCGGCAGGGTCGTCAAGCTCAAAGCGCCGGCGGGCAAGACGCGCGGGCCAGAGCCGGACAGCGTCGATTAAGCCAGGCTGGAACGTGACCACAGACCGTATGCCGGCCTGAGGCCCGGCCACCCAACGACTAGAACATCAGCAGCACCGTCACCGTATCCCGATAATCCCCCGGCGTCGGCGCCCGCTGCTTCGGCACGATCCCGTACATCATGACGTTCTGCGCGCTGCCGCTGCCGGTGCCGCTGTAGACCGTGGTGCCGGCCGAGCCGTCGCCCCAGGCCGCGCCGTCGGGCGTGGAAGAGATGCGGTACCCAAGCGTCTCGCCCGTGACCACGTTCTTCATCGTGCGCGCGCCGGCATTGCCCGAACTGCCGGCGTTGAGCGAGATCTGGTACGAGCTGTTGGCCGTGCACGCCACGCTCAGCGGCGCGCTGATGCGCTGGTCGGTGAGCGGGCTGCCGGTGGCGAAGGCCAGGTCGCTGGTGCTGATCAGGCAATTGTTCACTGCCGTGGCGCGCGCCTGGAACGAGAAGGCCGAACTGGCGCCGGCCGTGCACGGCACGCTGCCGAAGCCGTATTGCAAGGTACCGTGACCGGCAAAGCCGGCGGCATACACGGTGTCGGCATTGCCGACGGTGGGCACGCCGATCAGGCTCGCTGCCGGGATCTTGCCGTAGACCGTCGTTGTCATCGTCACGCCGCCCAGGCCCAGCAGGCCGACCAGCGTACCGGTGATCGGCTTGGCGCCGATCGTGCTGTCATAGCCGCCCCATATCTTGGCCGCCGTGTACGAGCTGTCGGTATACAGGTTGAAGCCGAGGCGGTTGCCGCTGTTGAGCAGGTAGCGCGGCGCGCCGGTGCCGCCGCCCGGGCCCACGCCCAGGTTGGCGCACACGTTGGCCGCCGGCAGCAACAGGGGATTGCTGCCCAGGGTCCAGACACAGGTCACGGTCAGCGTGCCGCTGGCCGTGACGTCGCTGCCGGCGATCGGGCTGACCGTGCCAAAATTGATGTCGGTCATGGTTGCGCTGCAGGTATTGGCGCGGGCCGACGAACTGCCCAGCACACTCAGCACGCACACCAGGACTGTCATCAGGAACAGGCGGATCATGGTCATTCTCCTTGCAGGGGCTGGCAAACCAGCGGTCCGATGGTGGGCAGTTCGCCCGCCACCGGCTTGTAGTCAAACCGTACTTCGCACAGGTCCTTGCCGCTGCCGACGCGCACCCGGTTCTGCGCGCGCAAGCCTTCCACGAACAGCACGCCATCGTAACCGACCATCGCCGTCAGCTCACTGCCGTCCAGGCGCGCCTGCGTGCCGACGTCGGGCACGCTGCCATCGGCGCGCACCAGCATCAGGGTCGCCGCCGCGTAGCGTTCGATCTCGAAGCGCGCGACCACGCCGGCGTTCTGGCGCGGCACGATCTCGAGGTTCGTCTGCGGGATGCGGATATCGGACGGCAGCGACGACGGATCGATCGCGATCCGGCTGGCCGCGTACGGTTGCAGGTCAGGCACCAGGAGGCGTCCGTTGCGGTCGGTGCGGCCGATCGGGCGATTGTCTTGCAGCACCGGCAGGTCGGGCGCGCCGGCCGAGACCAGCGCGAAGCCGCGCCCGACATTGCGCGCGGTGATCACCGTGCCGTCCATCGCGACGATGGCGCCGCTCACGTCCAGGCTCGTGTTGCGGCTCTCGCCCACGCGCTGGGTCGACACGATCGCGCGGCCGTGCGAGCCCAGGTACTGCACCTGGGCCTGGTCATAACGCTGCGCCCCGTTCTTGCCGGCCTGCAGCGCCCAGCCGAGGCCGCCGTCGAAGTCCGGCGCGCGTCCCATCGACACCGACGCCACCTGTTCACCGCGCTGGCGCCCGGCATTGGTATTGACGGACACGCGCGAATCGAAGGCCATGCTGAAGGTTGCCGTGATGCCGCGTTCGGTGCGCCGCTCCAGGTCCTGGAAGGCGCCCAGGCTGAAGTAGCCGCGCAGGCCGACGCTGCGCGACCAGGCCAGCGACACGGTGCGCGTCAACTGGGCCGGGGCCTGTTCGACCGGCACGGTCAGCGTACGCACCTGGCCCCCGAACGGATCGAGCACCGGCGCGACGCTGGCCAGCAGCGGCGTGCGCAACTGGATCAGGTTCATGCTCAGGCTGTTTCCCGCGAACGAAGTGCTGATGCTGGCACGGTCGAGCGCGCGCGGCACCGGCGTGCCTTCCAGCGTGCCCAGGTCGCCGAAGCCGGCGCTGGCGCGGGTCGATTGCAGATCGAGCGCGAAGCGCGGCGACACGTACTGGTAGCCGAGCGTGGCTTGCCAGCCGCGGTGCTGGCCGGCGCTGGCTGCCAGCGCGCCGCTGGCCACGCCGGCGCCGGGCACGCGCGCCAGCAGCCCGCCGCCGAGCAGCGCCTGGCCTTTGCCGGCTTCCGCGTGGGCCTCGAGCGTCAGGCGGTCGGTCCAGCCGTGGCGGATCGAGCCGACCGCCGCCGGGCCGCCGTAGCGGAACGAGTGCACGCCATAGTCGCGTCGCAGCGCGCCGAGCGAAACGGCGAAATCGGTCAGGCCGCGCGCCAGCAAGCGGGTGTCGACGTACAGCGGCAGCGTGGTGGCGACTTCGCGGCCCAGTGCGTCGCGCGTGATCACGGTGGCCTGGCCGGCGCCGTTCAGGCCCGCCACCTGGTCGACCACGAACGGGCCAGTGGGCACGTTCGTGCTGAACTGGCGCACGTTGTTGACGAACAGGTCGACGCTGGTGGGCACGACGGCCGAACCGGCGATCGAGGCCACCGGATACGTCACCAGGTCGGGGCGCAGCTCGAAGTTGCGGCGCCACTCGACGCCGCCCAGGCGCAGCGCGCGCGACCAGCTCAAGGCAGGCGTGACGGTGTCGCCCAGTTGCACCGTGCTCAGGCGGTCCTGGTCGGCCTGGATCCAGGTGGTGTCGTAGCGCGTGTAGCCCTGCTGCTCGCCGCGCAGGATGGCAGCACCGGTGCTGGTCAGGCTGCCGCGCGGATCGAAATAGCGCAGGTCGAGATTGCTGGCCACCGAGCCGCCGCTGCTCTGGGCGTACACGTTGTAGTTCAGCAGCACGCCGCGGCTGGCCTGCCCGGCGCCGCTGGCGCGCACCGAGCGCGCGCTGATCACGCGCGCCACGCGCAACCGGTCCGACAGCGTCAGCGCCAGGGTCTGGGCGGCGCTGTCGTAGCGCCAGGTCATGCCGTCGATCTCGTCGAGCAAAAAATCGGTGCGGTCGGCAACCCCGAAGCGGGCCGGGTCCAGGCCCAGTTCGCGCAAGCTCTCGACCGTCATGCGCAGGCTGGCGCCTTGCTGCATCACGGGCACGAGCAGGCCGGTGGCCTGGCCGTCGATCGACACATCCAGGTATAGCTCGGTGGGTTGGGCGGCGACCAGGTCGGCTTGCGCTTCGAGCGCGGCCAGCGACGCCGACGCCGGCGCGGCCGCGGCCGCCACTTCGGCGGCCGCGGCCGCGATCGGCGTGAGGCTCGATGCCAGCAGGCAGGTGGACAGGGACGACGACCTCAGGGCCCGCCACGCCCGGTGGCGCGTGTGCATGGCTGCCCCCGGCCTTTAGTCGGGCGCGACGGCCGCCTTGGCGGACTGCGACTTGGCGTTGACCGTGGTGTCGATGGCCAGGGGCGCCGGCAGTGCGCCGGCGACATCGGCGGGCAAGGGCCATTCGCGCGTGCGGCCCGGCAGCGCGTAGCCCAGCAAGCCTTTGCTGAGGACCACGTCGCGGCTGCCGACGGTCACGCTGGTGGCGCCGATCTGCGCGTGCAGCGCGCCGGTGTTGCGGGCGCGCAGGTGCCAGGCGCCGGCGCGCTGGAAAGTGCTCCATTCGAGTTTCGGGGCGGCCTGGGTGTCCACTGGCAGCACGAAAGCCGGCACCGAGTACTGCAGGCGGATCGCGACATTGCCCTGCTGGGTGTCGCCGCGCGGCAGTTCATCGATCAGGATGCGGTAGGTTTGTTCGGGCCCGCCCGGTGTGGGGGTCTGACCACCTGCGCCGCGACGCACGAGACGGATGGTCTGTGCGGTCTTGCCCGCGATCTCGATGATCGGCGGGCTGGCCACGAGTTGCGTGGTCGGGGTCAAGGCGTCGACACCGTCACGCTGGTCCCAGGCATACACCCGGACCTGGCCGTAGAGCGGCGTGTCGCCATTGTTCTGCAACTGGATGCCAGCCGAATTCTGGCCGGGCTGGAAGCTGATCGACACCGGTGAAATCTGCAGGTTGGCGCCGTGCGCCGCCGTACCGGACAACAGTGCCGCCGCCAGCGCGACGCAGAAGAAACCCCGCATGCAGAACTCCGATCAGAAGTAGATGGTCGCAGTAATCGTCGATTTGTAGTTGTCTGGCGTCGGCGCTTTCTGGACCGGGATTTCACCGTACACGGTCAGCACTTGCGCATTGCCGTTGCCGGTGCCGGCCAGCGTGTCGGTGCCCTGGGTATTGCCCCACAGGCCAGAGCCCGCCGTGCGGTACAGGTTGACCGCGACGGTGTCGGCGTTCGCGCCGGTGCCGCTCAGGAAGCGGGTGGTGCCGGTCGAACCGGCGCCGGTGCCGGCGTCCAGACCCACATTGTATGGGGTTGTGTTGGTGCAAGTCACGTTAATGTTCGACGTGCCGGTGATCGCCGAGGTGATCACGCCGGTCTCGCCGAAGTTGATGCCGTTGGCGGCGATGGTGCAGTCGGCCACGACGCGCATGATGACGTCGAAGGTGGCCGTTTTGCTTTTGGCGTACACGGCAGCATTCGTGCTGAAAGGCATTACAGCAGCCAGGACAGCAGCCATTACGCGGGCACGTTTCGAGGTCGTCATCATCATATTCTCCAGATTCAAGGGCGCTGTCACCGTGAAGCGCATCGTCTTGCTCAACTCAGAAAATATGATACCTTTGTTTCCACATGGAATCAAAGAGGTTTCGGCGTTTCTTTCGAATCTGCGTAATTTGCTGGTTTTTTGCAACACTCATTGCAGGAGTGTTATGGACCGACGCGTTCAGCCTTCTGGTTCGGCCCACCCGCGGGCGTGCGCGACGGCCCGCTCCCAGCGCGCCATCAACACGGCGCGCCGATCGGCATCCATCCGCGGCGTAAAACACGTGTCGATCTGCCACTGGCTGGCCAGTGCTTCACGCGATTCCCAGACGCCGCACGCCAGGCCGGCGAGCCAGGCGGCGCCCAGTGCCGTGGTTTCGGTCATGCGCGGGCGCAGCACCGGGATGCCGAGCAGGTCGGCCTGGAACTGCATCAGCAGGTCGTTGCGCGCGGCGCCGCCATCGACGCGCAGTTCGGTGACGGCGCAGGCGGCGTCCTTCTGCATCGCGGTCAAGAGTTCCGCGCTCTGGTAGGCGATGGCCTCGAGCGCGGCGCGCGCGATGTGGGCGGCGGTGGTGCCGCGCGTCATGCCGAGGATGGTCCCGCGTGCGTACGGATCCCAGTGCGGCGCGCCCAGGCCGGTAAATGCCGGCACCAGCATCACGCCGCCGCTGTCGGGCACGCTGGCCGATAGCGCCTCGACCTCGCGCGACTGGCGAATGATGCCCAGACCGTCGCGCAACCACTGCACCGTCGCGCCGCCCATGAACACGCTGCCTTCGAGCAAGTATTCATGACGCCCGTCGATCGTCCAGCCGACGGTGGACAACAGGCGGTGATGCGATATCGGGGCTACGTCGCCGGCATGCATCAGCATGAAGCAGCCGGTGCCGTAGGTATTTTTCACCAGCCCCTTGCGATGGCAGGCCTGGCCAAAGGTGGCCGCTTGCTGGTCGCCGGCGATGCCGGCAATCGGGATCGGGTGGCCGAACCACTCGGCGCCGGCATGCATGATGAATCCGCTGCTGGGCACGACCTCCGGCAGCAGACTGCGCGGGATGTCGAACAGCGCCAGCAATTCGTCATCCCAGGCCAGCGTGTGGATGTTGAACAGCATCGTGCGCGCGGCATTGCTGGTGTCGGTCACGTGGCGCCCGCACAAGCGGTACACCAGATAGCTGTCGACGGTGCCGAAAGCCAGCTCACCCTGCTCTGCCCGCTTGCGCGCACCGGGCACGTGGTCGAGCAGCCATTGCAATTTGGTCGCCGAAAAATAGGCGTCCAGCTCCAGGCCGGTGCGCTCGACGATCATGGCCGCCTGGCCGGCCTCGCGCAACCGGTCGCAAGCGCCCGCCGTGCGCCGGTCTTGCCAGACGATGGCGTTGGCGACAGGCTCGCCAGTGGCGCGGTCCCACAGGATCGTTGTTTCGCGTTGATTGGCGATGCCGATGGCGGCGATGCGCGACGGGTCGATGCCGCTTTGCATGAGCGTTTCGCGCGCGCAGGCGAGCTGGCTGTTCCAGATGTCGTGCGGATCGTGCTCGACCCAGCCAGGCTGGGGAAAATGCTGGGGAAATTCGCGCTGGCAGCTGGCAATGGCCGCGCCGGCATCGTCGAACACGATGGCGCGCGAACTGGTGGTGCCCTGGTCGAGGGCGAGGATGTAGTGGGTCACTGGCGTCTTCCGGACGACCATCGACGACGCGCACCGGGTACTGGCGCACGCCTGAAATTATGTGTAAAGCAGGCCGATAGGCCGGATTCTGTGTAGCGCCACCTTGCGGCGACACTTGGACAATCATTCCTCTAGGCGCTGAATTACTCCAGCGCTCAAGCTTCCTACCCGCACGCTCCGCGAGCAACATCAACGCGTGCCTATTTGGAATTGCTCCGAGTGGAGGTTACCGCGTTTCACCGTAACTAAATACGCTCGTCTCTGTGGCCCTATTCCTCGCCTTGTACCACTGGCTTGCGCCAGCGGATTTCGGCGGACGGCCGTTAACCGTCACCCTGCTCTATGGAGTCCGGACCTTCCTCCCGTCCACGACCTTGCGGCGTGGACCAGCGACTGCCTGGCCTGCTTCACGGGCCTATTGTAACCGATGCCCGGTGCGCCCGGCCAGCAAACCGGCCGTGACCGCTGCCGCAGCCGACCTGCGTTGCGCATGCAACAGCTTGCGATCTTGCTCCTGCACTGTCGAGCCGGTAGCGAGCAATCGCAGCCGAAACCGATTGTTGAATACTTCTTTTCTCTTCAGAAATATCAATTGCTGGTATATATCACTTTTTAAATTAATTCCGTCGAAAAACTTTACAGCGCTGTCATGTACATTTCATGCCTTATGAATTTTCCCAATACAGATCAATGATATAAGACCGATAAATAATATGGCACGCTAATTGCTTATAATAAAATTCCAATAACTAGGGAGGTTATATCATGTTGCGCAAAGCTCTGAATAAACTGCTCGTGGGTCTCTCGTTCCTCGCATGTTCGTCGGCATTTGCCGCGCCAATGTCGATTACCGTCGATGTCGGCGGCATCGAAAGCATCGACGAGTACGCAAGCCCGTTTAATACCGTGCTGGGCTTGCAAGTCGGCGCCAATTCGACCATCACGAGCGTCAGCTACGCGTTCACCCTGTATGCCGACATACCAAGCTATCTGTCCGAAATGATGATCGCGTTCGAAAATAGCGATCAGAGCGACGGCGTGTTCTTCACGCCAGGACTGGGCGACGACTTCCCCGGCACTGCGTCGTACTCGGGCTCCGCCAACCTGACCGATCTGGGCCTGGACTTCCAGGTCGGCGCCGACGGCATTCTGCGCCTGGAATTCTTCGAAGGCTATGACGACTATTTCACTGAGTGGGACGGCATCTGGGAAACCGGCTTCTTCACCTTCGGCTATGACACGGTCGATGTCGTGGATCCAGCGCCGGTGCCGGAACCGGCCAGCATCCTGCTGCTCGCCGCTGGCCTTGCCACGATGCGCTATACCAGCCGTCGTCGCAATAAAAGCGCGCATTAATAAAGCACGGTTTAATCGCTGTCGTCGGGTGCCGGCCTGAATCATTATCGGGTCTCACTACCCGGTTATCACGACCCGATCATTACCAGGCGGATCGCTGACAGATACAAGCCGGCATTTACCGGAAATTGGATGGCATTCCAATTTCCGGTGATGGCTTGCACCAAATAATAAAGATTGACCGGCCTGTGCGCATATCAAAAAACAATGTCCTGACAGCGCGCACCCATACTGCCTTGATTTGAACAGATTGACGATTGACCGACATTAGCGCCGTCGACAGGCGCCATCGCCGCAGCGCATCGCTGTTGCGATTTCTGAAATTTGATGTCGCCATTTGAAAAGCCGTCCACGGGCCGCGCGCATAGAATGCCCGCATGCCTCTCTGACAAGGACGACTCTCCATGACCCACCCTTCCCGCACCGGCGGCCAGATCCTGGTCGACGCTCTCTCCGTCCACGGCGTCGACACCGCCTTCGGTGTCCCCGGCGAAAGCTACCTGGACGTGCTCGATGCGCTGCACGATTCGAATATCCGGTTCGTGATCAACCGCCAGGAAGGGGGCGCGGCATTCATGGCCGAGGCCTACGGCAAACTCACCGGCAAGCCGGGCATCTGCTTCGTCACACGCGGGCCCGGCGCCACCAACGCCTCGATCGGCGTGCACACGGCGTACCAGGACTCCACGCCGATGATCCTGTTCATCGGCCAGGTCGGCAACGACTTCGTCGACCGCGAAGCGTTCCAGGAAATCGACTACCGCCGGATGTACGGCCAGATGGCCAAGTGGGTGGCGCAGATCGACCGCGCCGACCGCATCCCCGAATACATGGCGCGCGCGTTCCAGGTCGCCACCAGCGGCCGCCCCGGCCCGGTGGTGCTGGCGCTGCCCGAAGACATGCTGGTGTCGCTGGCCGACGTGGCCGACACGCGCGCCTACGTGCCCGCGCACGGCGCGCCATCGACCGGCCAGATCGCCCATCTGCGCACGCTGCTGGCCGGGGCGCAGCGTCCGGTCGTGCTGCTGGGCGGGGGCACCTGGACCGCGCAAGCCTGCGCCGACCTGGCGCAGTTCGCCGAGCGCAATCACCTGCCGGTGGGCTGCACCTTCCGCTTCCAGGACCTGCTCGACAACGCGCACCCGAACTACATCGGCGACGTGGGCATCGGCATCAACCCGAAGCTGGCCGCGCGCGTGAAAGACGCTGACCTGGTCATCGCCATCGGCCCGCGCCTGGGCGAGATGACGACCGGCGGCTACACGCTGCTGGCCGCGCCCTTGCCGAGCCAGCGCCTGGTGCACATCCACCCCGACCCGGAAGAACTGGGCAGCGTGTACCAGGGCGAACTGATGATCGCCGCCGGCATGCCGCAAGCGTGCGCCATGCTCGCCGCGATGGAACCGGTTGACGCGAGCGCCTGGCACGACAGCGTCATGCAGGCCAGGGCTGAACTGGCCGCGTGGCAGGCGCAACCTGCCCTGCTGCGCGACGGCGTCCCGCTCGACCTGTGGCAAGTGGTGCAGGATCTGCAGGGCGCGCTGCCGGCGGACGCCATCATCACCAACGGCGCCGGCAATTACGCGTCGTGGGCGCACCGCTTCTACCGGTATGGCGGCATGCGCACCCAGCTCGCGCCGACCAATGGCGCCATGGGCTACGCTGTGCCGAGCGGCGTCGCGGCCAAGATCGTGCATCCCGAACGCGCCGTGGTGACCTTTGCCGGCGACGGCGAATTCATGATGACGGGCCAGGAACTGGCTACCGCCGTGCAATATGGCGCCGGCGTCGTGATCCTGGTCTTCAACAACAATATGTTCGGCACGATCCGCATGCACCAGGAGCGCACCTATCCGGGCCGCGTGTCGGGCACCAACCTGCACAATCCGGATTTTGCGGCGCTGGCGCGCGCCTACGGCGGGCATGGCGAGGTGGTCGACGAGACCGCCGACTTCGCGCCGGCCCTGTGGCGCGCGCTGGCTTACACGGCAGAAGAACATCTTCCGGCCGTGATCGAGCTGCGCTACGATGGCAATCTGATCACGCCGAACGCCACTTTGGCGATGCTGCGGGCGCAGGCCGAGGCGGCAAAGACACCGCGCTAGCGCGCAAAGCGAGAACGTATTGCTGCTCTGGTAAAATATTCGCACGTTTTTTCATCGCCGGCCCCGCCGGCGTTCGCACCAAGTCCCCCACCAGACACTATGTTCAGCTTCTTCAAAAGAAAGAAAGCGCCCGATACGCCGGCGCCGCACGAGCCCATTGCGCCTGTTGCGCCTGCTGCACCGGTCGCGCCAGGCGCACCCGCGCCTGGCGCCGAGCCGGCGCCAGCGGCGCCCGCCGTGGTCAAGACCGTTGCCAGGACCGAGGTCAGCGTGCTGCACGAAGGCGGCAACCTGTTCCCAGAAACCGCCGAGCGTCCCACCACCGAGCTGGAAAAGAAAAACTCGTGGATGGCGCGCCTGAAGGCCGGCCTGTCCAAGACCTCGAGCAACCTGTCGCTGCTGTTCGTCGGTGCGCGCATCGACGACAACCTGTACGAAGAACTCGAAGCGGCGCTCTTGATGTCCGACGCCGGCATCGCGGCCACCGAGCACCTGCTGAGCGAACTGCGCCGCAAGGTCAAGGAAGACAAGCTGCTCGACGCTGCCGCCGTCAAGGCGGCTTTGAAGAGCCTGATGATCGAGATGCTACTGCCATTGCAAAAGCCGCTCGAGCTGGGCCGCCACGATCCGCTGGTGATGATGATCGCGGGCGTCAATGGCGCCGGCAAGACCACCACCATCGGCAAGCTGGCCAAGCACATGCAAAGCTTCGACCAGTCGGTGCTGCTCGCCGCCGGCGACACGTTCCGCGCCGCCGCGCGCGAGCAGTTGATGGTCTGGGGCCAGCGCAACAACGTCACCGTGATTTCGCAGCAGTCGGGCGACCCGGCCGCCGTCGCGTTCGATGCGGTCCAGTCGGGCAAGGCGCGCGGCACCGACGTCGTCATGATCGACACGGCCGGCCGCCTGCCGACCCAGCTGCACCTGATGGAAGAGCTGAAGAAGATCAAGCGCGTGCTGGGCAAGGGCATGGCGGATGCGCCGCATGAAATCCTGCTCGTCATCGATGGCAACACCGGCCAGAACGCACTGGCGCAAGTAAAAGCGTTCGACGATGCGCTGGGCCTGACGGGCCTGGTCGTCACCAAGCTCGACGGCACCGCCAAGGGCGGCGTGCTGGCCGCCATCGCGCAGAACCGCCCGATTCCCGTGTACTTCATCGGCGTGGGCGAAAAGCTGGAAGACCTGCAGCCGTTCAATGCGGAAGAATTCGTCGACGCTCTACTCGGCTGACCGGCCGAGCGCACAAGGACCCCATGATTGCATTCCAGTCGGTATCGAAGCAGTACACCCACGGCGACGCGCAGGGCAGCTATGCGCTGCACGACGTCACGCTCGACATCGCCAAGGGCGAGCTGGTCTACCTGGCCGGCCCGTCGGGCGCGGGCAAGTCGACCCTGATGAAAATGGTGGCCGGCGTCGAACGCCCCACCAGCGGCAAGGTGATCGTCAGCGGGCATGACGTCGGCCGCATCAAGCCGGCCGGGATTCCTTTCCTGCGCCGCAATATCGGCATCATCTTCCAGCAGCAGCGGCTGCTCAACGACCGCAACATCCTGGCCAATACCATGCTGCCGATGCTGGTGACGGGCGCGCGGACGGTCGAAGCCGAACAGCGCGCCCGCGCCGCGCTCGACAAGGTCGGCCTGCTCGACCGCGCCAAGGCCATGCCGCTCGAATTGTCCGGCGGCGAACAGCAGCGCGTGGCCGTGGCCCGCGCGATCGTCAACCGGCCGCAGATCATCCTGGCCGACGAACCCACCGCCAACCTCGACCGCGTCGCGGCCGACAAGGTGCTCGATGCGCTGCGCGCGTTCCATGCCGTGGGCGTGACCTGCGTGATTTCCACACACGACGATTACGTGCTGGAACGCGCCGAGCGCGTCATCCGGCTGGAAAACGGCCAACTGGTCGGAGGTGCAGCATGAGCCCGTGGTTGCGCCAGCACCGATTCGCCCTGCTTGCCGCGCTGTCGACCGTGCGCAAGTCGCCCGGCAGCTTCCTGTTCAACGTGCTGGTCGTCGCGCTGGCGCTGACGCTGCCGTTCGCCGGCCTGACCCTGCTCGACAATGTGCGGCCCCTGTCCGAGCAATTGTCGGTCGATCCCGAGATCAGCCTGTTCATGCGCGCCGATGTCAGCCGTCCCGATGCAGAAGCCCTGCTGCCGCAGATCCGCCAGATCGTCGCGCAAGGCAAGGGCGAGGTGACCTTCGTGCCGCGCGAAGAAGCACTGGAGTCGCTCAAGGCGCGCAGCAGCCTGGGCGGCGTGCTGGAAACGCTGGGCGAGAACCCGCTTCCGGACAGTTACGTGATGAAGCTGGGCGGCTTTGCAAGCGCCGGCGCCGCAGCGCAGGTCGACGCCATCACCGAGGATCTGCGCGCGTTGCCGGGCGTCGAGACGGTGCAGGTCGACTCGGCCTGGGTCAAGCGCCTGGCCGCGCTGCTGGGGATCCTGCGCCTGGCCTTGCTGCTGCTGGCCGGCACGCTCGGCATCGTCGTCATCGCCGTGGTGTTCAATACCATCCGCCTGCAAGTGCTGACGCAGAAAGAAGAAATCTCGGTCGCGCAGCTGCTCGGCGCGACCAATGACTTCATCCACCGCCCGTTCTTCTACACCGGCGCCCTGCTCGGCCTGTGCGCCGGCGGCGTGGCGCTGGGCGTGGTGTTGCTGGCGCTGCAACCGCTCAATGGCGCCATCGCCGAATTCGCGCGGCTGTACGGCTCGCAGTTCCAGCTGATGCCGCTGGGCGGACTGGAGATTGCCGGCTTGCTGGCCGTCAGTGCCGGGCTCGGCCTGATCGGCGCCCTGCTGTCGGTGCGACGTCACCTGGCGCGTTCGCGCTGATGGGCTGCAGGAGTGCCGCGCCCGGCACTCCTACAATATTTCTGAATAAAAAAGATTGATCCAGGGTGTTGAAATTGCTCAAAGTGTCACCACTTCCAGAGCAAGGCGAGGCGACCGTCGTGCTGCCTCCCTCATTACCGAACCGTTCAAACGCGCCGCTGTGCACGTTTTCTCCTACGGTCAGTTCGCCCTTCCCTACGCTACGATGCGTAGATCTCCTACAGGCGGCGCCCGCAGTACGTGCGCTATTCAACAGAGATAGTGGCCCTCTCGCCTTACTCTGAACCTGTACGCGATTTCCAGTGTTTACCGGCCCACTTCTGAGCTGGATCAAACGAATACCCAATCACTGCTCTACAGTGAAACCGTCAACGGATTAATTCCTGTAAGCAATACTTTGGACAGTCTTAAGCGCTTGGCAGCTTCTGGCACTCTCTTTGGGGGAGTGCTAATATATGGTCCAAGGCAATCGAATTTCAAGCAAGGCATCCGGGTTACACGAAGTGACATCCGCTTCACGATGGCGTCACCGGCATGAGGCCGAGGCTCATCGGGATACAGCAAGATTACTAAAAGGGAAATAAACATGTCCGCACAATCCGCATTGGTCCCGACCGGCAATCGTGCTCTGGGACTAGGTTTTACCGGCAATCTCGGCAATATCGACGCGTACATCTCGGCGGTGAACCGCCTGCCGATGCTCACGCACGAAGAAGAGATGTCGCTGGCAAAGCGGCTGCGCGATGACAACGATCTCGACGCAGCGCAAAAAATGGTGCTGTCGCACCTGCGCCTGGTGGTGTCGATCGCGCGCGGCTATCTGGGCTATGGCCTGCCGCACGCCGACCTGATCCAGGAAGGCAATATCGGCCTGATGAAGGCAGTCAAGCGTTTCGACCCGAACCAGGGCGTGCGCCTGGTGTCGTACGCGATGCACTGGATCAAGGCCGAGATGCATGAATACATTCTCAAGAACTGGCGCCTGGTGAAAGTCGCGACGACCAAGGCGCAGCGCAAGCTGTTCTTCAACCTGCGCAGCAACAAGACCGGCCTGGACGCGATGTCCCCAGGCCAGGTCGACGATCTGGCCAAACTGCTGGGCGTCAAGCGCGAAGAAGTGATCGAGATGGAAACCCGCCTGTCGGGCCGCGACATCGCGCTCGAGTCGCCAACCGACGACGAAGACGACAAGTTCTCGCCGATCGCCTACCTGTCGTCGGAGCAGCAAGAGCCGACCAAGGTCCTCGAAGCGCAGCAAGTCACGCGCCTGCAGTCCGAGGGCCTCGAATCGGCGCTGGGCAAGCTCGACCCGCGTTCGCGCCGCATCATCGAAGCGCGCTGGCTGGCCAACGACGACGGTTCGGGCGCCACGCTGCACACGCTGGCCGAAGAGTTCAGCGTGTCGGCCGAGCGGATTCGCCAGATCGAATCGGCTGCGCTGAAGAAGATGAAGGGTGCGTTGACGGCGTTTGTCTAAGCTGCTCTGCTCCCTGTCAGACCCCGCCTCGGCGGGGTTTTGTTTTTGGCGCCCTAGGTTGCCAATGCCCGATACGTAAAATCGCTGAACGTCGCCGCGCCCTCGCCGGCGCTGTACAAGGCAATCTTCAGGCTCAGGAACCCGCCAAAGACATTGTGATGGATGCCCGAGACTTCCATGCGGGTGCCGTGCAGCGTCCAGGTGGCGCCGTCGTCGTGCGAATAGCGCAGCGTGACGACGTGCTCGTCGTTTGTCAGCCGGATGCGCACCGTCGACGTCGGCCGCTTGACGCGCGCCCACGGCTGTTCTTCGGCATACTGGAACGTCTTGACGTCGCCGCGCGAGAAGCCGAGCCCGACGAACGCTTTCTGGCTATAGAACAGCAGCAGGCCGCCCTCGCCTTTGCCGCTCAGCGTCATCGTGACTTCGACTTCGTAGGCGCGGTCGCCCACCGTGCAGGTCAGCGGACGGCTGTCGACCGGCGATGTACCGCGCCCGGCGAGCTGCAGCTGCTTCGCGCCGTAGCGGGCACGGCTCATCTCGTCCGGCGCCGGATCGTGGAAGGTCCACTGGAGCCCGAACCGGTTACGGCTGAAATCATCCGATAGTGCGAACCCGGCCGGCCCCGGCTGGCCGCCCTTCGGCTTGGGCAGCGGTCGCGACAAGTCGCCGCCGAGCGCGCGAAACCAGCCGTCGCTCGTCCATTCCATCGGTTCGAGCAGGGTTTGCCGGCCCAATGTACGGTAGCCGTTCTCGTAGCCGTGATAAATCATCCACCAGTCGCCCGCTGGCCCTTCGATGAGCGTTGCGTGCCCGCGCGACCACCACGGTTCACCGGTGCTCAGCGAGCGCACCAGCGGATTGTGCGGGCAGTGTTCCCATGGGCCGTGAACCGAGGTCGAGCGCGCCGCGATCACCATGTGGCCGGTGACGGGGCCGGCGGTGCCGCCTACGGCCGTCACAAGATAAAACCATGTGCCGCGCCGCAGCAGTTTCGGGCCTTCGGGCGCGAAGTTCTCGACGATCCAGTCTGCCGGATAGCGCCACGGCCGATAGGCCTGTTCCAGCGCACCATCCGTGGCCAAGCCGTCGTCGGTGAGCCGGATCTTGCGGATGCCGTTGACGAACAGGTAGCGCTTGCCGTCCTCGCCGACGATGTGGCCGGGATCGATGCAGTCGGCGATCTTCAGGTCGACCGGCTCGCTCCATGGCCCCTCGATGCGGTCGGCCCAGATCACGTAGATCGACCATGGCTTGCCGTCCGGCGCAGCCGGGATGTAGATGAAATAACGCCCGTCGTGCTTGCACAGGTCGACCGCCCACACCGTACCCAACGGTTTGGACAGCGCCGGCGCGAGCGGGCGCCAGTTGACCAGGTCGGTGGAATGCCAGATCACCAGGCCCGGATACGAATAGAACGATGAATACGTGAGGTAGTAATCCTTGCCATCCTTGAGTACGGTCGGATCGGGATGGTCGCCGGCGATGACCGGATTGCGGTAGGTACCGTCGCCCTGGTCGGCCTGGCGCTGGCCTTCGACGCCGCGTCGCCAGCCTGGCGCTGGCGCTGGCGCTGGCGCTGCCTGGCTGGCGGCGGGAACAAGTGGAAGGCTGGCGCTGGCGAGCAAGGTCTTGACAGCGTGGCGGCGGGAGTGGCTGGTCATGGTTCGGTATCCTGATCGGCAAAAAAAGAGCCGTCGCGCGTCAGGCGCGATCGGTGCATGCCACAGCATACGAAGCGTTCCCGGGGCTGGCGAGTGCCATCGGAAGTGAAAGCCGCCCCATGCGAATAGTTGCAGTTTTTATGCCGCGATTGTTAGCCGAATCACCCATTGCAGGCGTCGCCAACACGTTTGGCGTCCATTGGCTAGAATGGTTCTTCTGACACGCCAGCTCAAGGAAAAACCATGCCGGATTCAACGCCCTACGTTCCCCCAGCAGTCTGGACGCCGCCTGCCACACCGGGCGGCGCGTTCGCCAACATCAACCGTCCGATCGCCGGACCGACGCACGACCAGGCACTGCCGGTTGGCGAGCACCCACTGCAACTGTATTCGCTGGCCACGCCCAACGGCGTGAAGGTCTCGATCCTGCTTGAAGAACTGCTGGCTGCCGGCCACGCCGGCGCCGAGTACGACGCCTGGCTGATCCGCATTAACGAAGGCATGCAGTTCTCGAGCGGTTTCGTCGACGCCAACCCCAATTCGAAGATCCCGGCCCTGGTCGACCGCAGCGGCGCCGAGCCGGTGCGCGTGTTCGAATCCGGTTCGATCCTCGTATATCTGGCCGAGAAATTCGGCGCCTTCCTGCCGAAGGACGGCGTGGCGCGCACCGAGACAATGAACTGGCTGTTCTGGCAGATGGGTTCGGCCCCGTTCATGGGCGGCGGCTTCGGCCACTTCTACGCGTATGCGCCGGAAAAACTGCAATACCCGATCGACCGCTACGCGATGGAAACCAAGCGCCAGCTCGACGTGCTCGACCGTCACCTGGCCGATAACCGCTACCTGGCCGGCGACGAATACACCATCGCCGACATGGCTGTCTGGCCGTGGTATGGCGGCATGGTGCTCGGCCAGTTGTATGACGCGGCCGAATTTTTGTCGGTGCACGAGTACAAGCATGTGAAACGCTGGGCCGACGCCATCGCGGCGCGCCCGGCTGTGGTGCGCGGGCGCAAGGTCAACCGCGCGTTCGGGCCGCCGGAAGACCAGGTGCCCGAACGCCACAGCGCCGCCGACCTCGACTGATCGCATCGGCGGCGCTCAGCTCAGCGCCGCCGGCACACCGAGCAGGTAACGTTGCGCCATCACCAGCGCCATCTCGTGCGCCGGCATCGGGCGCGCGATGAAGTAGCCCTGCACCTCGTTGCAGTCCAGGCCGCGCAGGATCGCCAGCTGCTCGGCGGTCTCGACGCCTTCGGCCACCACCGACATGCCCAGCGCGTGCGCCATCGACACGATCGCCTGGAAGAATACCTTGCCCTCTTTCGAGTTGGCCAGCTCGGTGGTGAACGCGCGGTCGACTTTCAGCACGTCCATCTTCAGGCGCTGCAATTGCGACAGCGACGAGTAGCCGGTGCCGAAATCATCCACGTGCAGCTTGACGCCGAGCGCGCGCAGCGCCGCCAGTTCGGCCAGGATGTCGTCCTGGTCGCCCATCATCGCCGACTCGGTGATCTCCACTTCGATCAGGCTGGCCGGCACGCGGTGGCGCGCCAGTGCCGCGCTCAGTTGCCGCTGCACGCCGCCGCGCAGAAATTGCTTGGGCGAGACATTGATCGACACGGGCACCAGCCCCACGCCGGCATCGCGCCAGGCGGCCAGTTGCGCGCACGCCTTCTCGATCACGACCTCGCCGATGCGGACGATCAGGCCCGTCGCTTCGGCCAGCGGAATGAAGTCACCGGGTGAGATCATGCCCTGCGTCGGATGGCGCCAGCGCACCAATGCCTCCATGCTCAGCAACTCGCCACTGTGGACATCGACGCGCGGCTGGTAGTGCAGCACGAACTGGTCGCCCGCCAGCGCCTCGAGGATGTGTTGTTTCAGGCGCGCGCGCGAATTGAGCGTCGTCGACAGCGACGGATCGAAGAAGCGGTATTGCCCCTTGCCCTCGTTTTTGCCGACGTACATCGCGATATCGCTGTGGCGCACCAGCGTTTCGGCGTCGATGCCGTCGCGCGGGTACATGCTGATGCCGATCGACGAACCCACTGCATGCAGCTCGTCACCCAGCAGGAACGGCACCCCGAACGCGTCGACGATGCGCGCCGCGACCGACGCCGCCTGGCGCTCGCCGTCGCACGGGGTGAGCAGCACGACGAACTCGTCGCCGCCGAAGCGCGCCACCTGGTCGGATGGGCGCAGCAGCGACAGCAGGCGCTGGGCCGCGCACTTGAGCAGCTGGTCGCCGGTGGCATGGCCGTGCGAATCGTTGACGTGCTTGAATTCATCGAGGTCGATGAACAGCAGCGCCGCGCCCATGCTGGCGTTCTGCGCCTGCGCCAGCATCGCCGGCATGCGTGCCAAAAAGGCGTGGCGGGTGGCCAGGCCGGTCAGCGTATCCTCGTTGGCCAGGCGCTCGAGTTGCGATTCGTGGGCCTTGCGCTCGCTGATGTCTTGCAGCGTGACGGCCAGGCCGTGCCCGACCCGCACCAGGCGGCGGCGCCCCCAGCTGATATTCAGGCGATTGTCACTCGGCATCTTGCGGTCGTCTTCGTAGAAGCCGGCCTCCATCGCCTTGCAGTAGGTGGCCAGCAAGTCTTCGCCGAACAGGCCGGCATCGATCTGGCTCAGGCTCGAGCCGACCAGCTCTTCGCGCTTCATGCCATAGAAAAAGGCGCCCCGTTCATTGCAGTCGACGATGCAAAAATCGACGATCTGCCCGTCGCGCCCGCACACGGCGGCGGCCATGTAGAAGCCGTCGTTGCCGCTCTCGGTGGCGGTGCGGTAGGCGCGCCGCACATCGTCCTGTTCCTTGTCCCGCTGGAGCGCGCGCTGCGCCAGAACCGCGCCGACCGCGCCCAGCAGCATCAGGCACAGCGTGGCGGCGATGGCGCGGTCGCGGCTTTCGGCCCAGTAGGCACTGCTTGCAGCCAGCGCATCGATGCGCGGCAAGCCCACCAGCGCCACCAGCGGATAGACGGGCGACTGGCGCCAGCCGAGCACGCGCGCCTGGCCATCGGAGAAATCATCCGCGCCGCCGGCGCCGTCGATCTCGCGCACGCCCTGCTCGCCCGACCAGGCGGCGCCGCGGCGCGGCAGTGTGGCCGTGTCGGAAAACGCTGCGCCGTCGCTGCGCTGTTCCACGCGCAGGCGCCCTTCGCTGCCGGCCAGCGCCACGATGCCGCCGGCGCCGAGCGTGGCCGGACTGACGAACGAGGTGAAGTAGCGCGCGTCGACCGCCATCATGACCAGGCCGTCGAATTCGTCTTCGCGATCATCGAGGCGGCGCGTGAACAGCACCACGTCGTCTGCCGCGCCGACCTGCACCGGCGTGGCGCCCACCCGCAGCGCGGTCGAGTTGTTGTCGCGGTGATGGATGAAGGCCGGCCCGTCGGACAGGTCGACGCCGACCAGGCCGGGGCGCGTGCTGGCGCGCACGATGCCGCGGCTGTCGAGCACGGCGACCAGGTGGAAGGCGCTGTCGGTGAACATGCCGTCGCGCCGCATATCATCGAGCAGTTGCGGCTTGCGCGAGTTCTCCCAGCTGAACTTGAGCTGCATCGTGATCTGGTCCATCTGCGCCACCGAGCGCGTGATGTACTGCTCGTAGGCTTCGGCGTAGGCGGCGGCGTCCTTGCGCGTCTGGCCGGTGACGCGCGTCTGCTCGGCGTCCACACGCACCAGGGTCGCCCAGCACAGCGCGATGCAGGCCAGGAGGGCAAGCAGCGGCCAGACCAGCACCAGGAAGCGTTTGCTTCGGTACGGCGTGGCGGACGGGGCGATGCTGAGGTGTTTGTTCATGCTGCTGCCGGGCACTGCATCTCAGGCCGGCGAGAGCATGTAGCCCGCGCCGCGCACGGTCTTGATCAGCGACTTGGCGCGGCCCAGCGCCTTGCGCAGGCGCAGCACGTGGACATCGACAGTGCGCTGGTCGAGCGACTGGTGCGCGTCCCAAAGTTGCTCGAGCAACTGCGAGCGCGAGAAGACCTGGCCCGGATGGCACAGCAAAAAACGCAGCAGGCGGTATTCGGCGTGGCGCACCTCGACCCGGCTGTTGCCGACCTTGACGCTGCAGCTGAGCGGATCGAGCACCAGGCGGCCCGAGCGCAGCAAACGCGATTCGGGCGACAGTTCGCGCGCCTCGTCGATCGGCGCTTGCGGGATGAATTCGGGATGGGCCACAGCTGCCGGCAACGCAAGCGGACGCTCGCCTTCGGCACATTCGGCCGCCAGCAGGATGACCGGTTGTTCGCGCAGGCGCCGGTCGCCGCGCAGGCGCGCCAATAAACGCATGCCGCCTTCGTTGCGCAGCATCGATTCCTGCAGCAAAAGTTCGGGCCGTTCGCGCCCGATGAAGTCCCAGGCTTGGGCCAGGCTCGGCACGTTATGCCAGACCCACTCGTCCTCGTGCAGCGAGAATTTGAGCAATTCGGCGATGGCCGGCTTGTCGTCAATCACCAGGACGATCGTGTTCGCCGTTGTCATGGGATGCCTGATAGATGAGGTACCGTAGGGTTGACGGCTCAGCCGGCAACGCGGTGATTGTTGGCCGCAAGATCATCCGGTGCGATGACCGCACCGGAACCAATCGACGCGTCGGCAGCAGAGCTACCGACCCTGCGAATTACATGATGGCCTTGCCCGAAGCGTCTTTCAGGTTGGCTTTCCATGCGTCCTGCACTTGCTTGACGACGGTTGCCGGCATTGGGACGTAGTCCAGCTCAGCCGCTGCAGGCGCGCCGTTCTTGAAGGCCCAGTCGAAGAACTTGACGACTTCCTTGCCCTTGTTGGCGTCAGCCTGTGCCTTGTGCATCAGGATGTATGACACGCCGGTGATCGGCCAGCTTTGCTTGCCGGCGCCGTCGGTCAGGACCACGCCGAAGCCTGGGGCCTTGGTCCATTCGGCGTTCGCGGCGGCGGCCTTGAACACGTCGTCGCTTGGCTGCAGGTCGACGCCTTCTTTATTGCGCAGCTGGGTGTGCGACAGCTTGTTCTTTTTCGCGTACGCCCACTCGACGTAGCCGATCGAACCCTTGATACGCTGCACGTTGGCGGCGACGCCTTCGTTGCCCTTGCCGCCCACGCCCACGGCCCACTTCACGGTGGTGCCCGAACCGATGCTTTCTTTCCAGGCCGGGCTGGTCTTGGCCAAGAAGTCGGTCCACAGGAACGAGGTGCCCGAGCTGTCGGCGCGGTGCACGACGGTGATGTCGGTGTCTGGCAGCTTGACGCCCGGGTTCAGCGCGGCGATCGGCGCCGCGTTCCATTTGGTGATCTTGCCCATGTAGATGTCAGCCAGGACCGGACCGGTCATTTTCAGCTGGCCCGGGGTCACGCCGTCGACGTTGACCACGGCAACCACGCCGCCCATGATGGCCGGGAACTGCATCAGGCCTTCTTTGTCCAGCTCGTCCGCTTTCAGCGGCATGTCCGACGCGCCGAAGTCGACGGTCTTGGCCTTGATCTGCTTGATACCGGCGCCCGAACCGACCGATTGGTAGTTCAGGCCGTTGCCGGTTGCTGCCTTGTAGCCCTCGGCCCACTTGGCGTAGATCGGGTACGGGAAGGTAGCGCCTGCACCGGTCATGTCGGCGGCGAACGAGGTCGTCATCACGAGTGCGGCAGCGGCGCCGGCGAGGATCTTTTTGAACATTGTTATTCCTTAGTTGAGGGATATGTTTTGCACTACAGGACAAAGAATAGCGCGCGAATATGACCTGTTTATGACTTCAAAAATCGCGTGTTGATGACTGCAGCGAGCATCATGGCGCGCCGCTGCGCTTGCGGTTTTGCTATCATGGGTTTTTCCTGTCAATACCTGGATGACACCCATGCGCTCCCCGATTGGCTCCCCGCTTCGCCTTGTCTCCATCGCCGCCATGTGCCTCGCCGCCGGCCTGTTGTCTGCCTGCGCCGCCCCTGAGCGCCTGCCCGATGCCCAGTACACGCTCAGCGAGCGCCAGAGCCTGCTGCTCGCGCCAGAACAGCGCCTGAGCCTGACCTACGAAGGCGCCGACGACACCCGCTGCCCGGACAACGCGCGCTGCATGGCGCCGGGGCGCGTGGCCTACCGTTTCACGCTGCGCATCCAGAATGTCGCGCAGGCGTTCTGGCTGGTGCCGGGCAAGCCGGGCTTCACGTCACCGGCGCTGCGCGGTGCGCGTGTCGAGCTCGACCGGTCATTCGATGCGCCGGCGCGCGGCATGATCGAGGCGGGGCCGGTGTCATATCCGGTCGTGCTCAATATGTACGGTACCTGAGGTGCGGTGCCGCTCGCCTGTCAACGTCGCACTGGCGTGCGGCCTGGTCCTGTCGATCGTCGTTGCGCCGGTTGCCGCAGCCCCCGTGGCCACCGGCCATGGCGGCGCGGTCGCCACCATCAGCGAACAAGCGTCGCAGTCGGCGCTGGCCATCCTGAACCAGGGCGGCAATGCGATCGATGCGGCGGTCGCCGCGGCGGCCACGCTGGGCGTGACCGATCCGTTCAGCTGCGGCATCGGTGGCGGCGGGTTCATGGTCATTTACCTGGCCAGGGACAAGCGGGTCATCACCATCGATCACCGCGAGACGGCGCCAGGCAAAGCTGGCCCCACCCTGTTCCAGCAAGATGGCAAGCCGATCGACTTCGAGACCGCGGTGGCCAGCGGCGCGGCCGTCGGCGTGCCGGGCACGGTGCGCGGCTGGCATGAGGCGCTGGAGCGCTACGGCAGCATGCGCTTCGCGCAAGTGCTGGCGCCGGCGATCGCGGTGGCCGACAAGGGCTTCAAGGTCAACGCCACGTTCAATGGGCTGGTCGGCCAAAACCTGTCCAAGTTCCGCCAGTTCACGCCCACCAGCGAACTGTATCTGCATGATGGCAAACCCCTGGCGAGCGGCACGCTGCTGCGCAATCCGGGCATGGCACGGGCCTACCGCGACATTGCATCGGGTGGGGTCAAGGCGTTCTACGAAGGCCCGATCGCGCGCGCGATCGTCGACGCCGTCAATCGGCCACCCGTGGCCAAAGGCGTCAATGTACGCGCAGGCAGCATGTCACTGGCCGACCTGGCCAACTACGAGGCGCGCATCCGCCCTGCCCTGCGCAGCACCTATCGTGGCTACGAACTCTACGGCATGCCACTGCCGAGCAGTGGCGGCGCGACGGTCGCACATGCGCTCAACATCCTCGAAGGCTATGACCTCAAATCGATGCCACGCGCGCAGGCCGAGCACCTGTACATCGAAGCGAGCCGCCTCGCGTTTGCCGACCGCAATGCCTACCTGGCCGATCCCGAATACATCGATGCGCCATTGACCGGCTTGCTGTCGAAGGACTTCGCTGCCACGCGCCGCGCGCTGATCCCGATGAAGGCGGCGGCGCCGGGTGCGGTGGCGGCGGGCGACCCGTATGCGTACCAAGATGATCCGAGCGTGCCGCTGCGCCCACCGGTACGGGCGAGCATCAAGATGGCGCCCGAAAACGCCCACACCACGCACCTGACCGTCTCGGACAAGGATGGCAATGTGGTGGCCTACACGTTCACCATCGAATCCTGGGGCGGCAGCGGGATCGTGGTACCAGGCTACGGTTTCCTGCTCAATAACGAGCTGACCGATTTCGACTTCGCCGGCCCGCACCCGAACGTGCCTGAAGCAGGCAAGCGCCCGCGCTCTAGCATGGCGCCGACGATTGCGCTCAAGGACGGCAAGCCGGCGTTCTCGGTGGGCAGTCCGGGCGGCTCGACCATCATCACGACCGTGCTGCAAACGATCGTCAATTACGTCGACCTCGGCATGCCGATGGACCAGGCGGTGAATGCGCCGCGGATCAGCCAGCGCAATGCGCCCGAGACCTCGATCGAGCCAGGGTTTGCAGGCAGCGCGCAGGCGCGGGCACTGGCGGGGTTTGGCCAGCGCTGGGAAGCGCAGCCTGAAGAGATTGGCGCGGCCAACGCGCTGGTATTCAATGCCGATGGCACGGTGACGGCGGTCAGCGAAGGCAAACGCCATGGCACGGGCACTGCGCTGGTACAGCGGCGCGGGCAGTA
>Ga0265797_10001561_pt1 | contig 40165 bp, 48 predicted proteins | sample P2T30metagenome_FD_192433 | JGI IMG/M metagenome (GOLD analysis project Ga0265797, IMG submission 192433) | Plant litter microbial communities from East Loma Ridge, Irvine, California - P2 T30 | ecosystem: Environmental > Terrestrial > Plant litter > Unclassified | place: USA: California...
GCCGTCGGGCATCTCGAAAGGCTTGGGAGGCATGTTTTTGACATAGTCGCTGTTGGCAACGCCACCTTGGCTCGCGGGTGACTCGAGACGTCCGGGCCCTTGCCACACTTGGACGACGCTTTCTTTGAAAGATGTGAGCACACGCTCTTCCTCGAGCTTACGGAATGAGTCTGTGGGAGGCTTGTCAAAGTTCACGTAGGTCGCTGAGCTGGGTGCGTTGGCGTCGACTGGGGTCTTTGACTTGACCATGTAGTGTGGTACGAGAGGTACGGTCGGCTGGTTGTTGGCAAACATGATGCGGATTTGTTCGTTTAACCAGTTGCCGGCGAGAGGTGTATGTTGCAAGCCTTTAGATTGGTTAGCATGATGTAAGATTCACAAAAGAACATAAAGCTAAAATTCACGAGCAACTTACTCTTTTGCAGCACCATGCCGTCCCAGAGCGCGGTTACTGATGTGTTCAGAGCTCCAATGTCAACCACAAGAGCTGTCGCCTTGCTTTGTGAGTATCTGCAAGTTGTCAGCAAAACATTCCATCCACGATCAGACATACAACCACGTACGCTGCTAATTGACCGTTCTTAGCCAAGAAGAAGGCAGGTACACCCCAGTCTTCCATTGCAATCTCAATCGTCTTCTGTCGCTCTTTGGCAGGATTCCACGCCGGCTCACTCATCAAGAGCGGGAACTCCTGCAATGGCTTCTCCTGCTCCTCCAGCTGCTCCATCTCCTCGTCCATGTTCGTATCGCCGTTCTCATCTTTCGTGTCGTTCAGTCCGTTTTTGCTGGGTGGAGTCTGTCGTGCGCCCGTGAGTCGTGATGTGATTGTGTACTCCCATAGCTTCGTCGCCGTCTCCCAGTCCTCCACGATTCCGTCGGAGTTGTAAGGGTTCTTGATCTCGAGGTCGGCTCTGGGCAGGTGGATTGCGTTTTCGCCAAAGAGTCGCTCGCCGGAAGGCAGCACGCCGTAGCTGGTTGGGACTACAGACTTTGGCGTGTCTTCTCCGGCAAAGCCAGCGCGTGTGGAATGACTGCCAGGGTCGAGGATGAGGGCACCGATTTCATCTGAGAGCGAGAGTCAGACACGTGTGTATATGGACAATTGAGCAATTTACTAGACGCATACCTCCGGCATATTCGGCCGTGCCAGGTGCCTGAGTGGGAGGGAGTGTTGCCATGTCGGCGTCACGTGGTGGTTGCGATGTGTGGTATAATCAGAAACTCCGGACTCCAGTGCCTTGAAAGAGGTGGCCAATGATCGCGTGCAGTGAGGACGGTGGGTATGACAGAGCGCGGCGCAAAGATGTTGGTGGTGGAATAAGGCGCGTTTCGCAGAGGGCCCAGTCGCGAAAGCGCAGCATTGCAGCAAGCAGCGGGCGCTAGTCAGCAACTCTATTTGGGGGCCATCTATGCCTGTCTCCACGACCAAGACCACGTCGACGTCAACTTCGACAACCAAAACCTCTCGAAACTCGTGCAAGATGGGCTTCCTCGGCCGCCTCTACAAGGCCGAGACGCTGGATACCAGATTTGCCTCCAAGACTGGTCAAAAACTCCCAGATGCTAAGCCGTCAAAATGGAACACTCCAGAGTATTACTTCTACTACTTGTGCTTTCTGATTATCCCCTTTTTCATGGTCAAATCGGTATATGATGTCTCTGGACCATGGCATTCAAGCTACAAACACTATGAAAGCTTGCTGGAGCCTGGCTGGATACCCGGTCGCAAAGTCGACAATTCAGACGCTCAATACAGGGGTTTCCGTGAAAACATTCCGTATATGGCATTGGTTGTTGTACTACATCCACTGTTGAGGAGAGCGTATGAAAGCCTCACAGTAAGTCTCGCATTCTACAACAGTTGTACGACAGATTCAATTCTGACTGTTGAGGACAGAACGCATCATCAAACCAATCAGGTTCCGCCACGAAACTAGATGTGGAAGCACGCAAGGAGTCTCGTATACGATTCGACGTTGGCTTCGCTGTGATCTTCATCCTGGCACTACACGGAGTCTCTGCTGTGAAGGTGTTCGCCATCCTGTACGTCAACTACCAGGTTGCCACGGCACTCCCACATCGATACGTCCCGGCTGCTACCTGGATCTTCAACATCTCGATTCTGTTTGCCAACGAGCTATGCAATGGCTACAAGTTCTCAGACGCCGTCTCTTTACTCCTGCCTCCTCAGACATCGAAAGCTGGTGATGCACCCACAGGAAACTGGGGCGAATGGGTCGATAGCTACGGCGGTCTGATCCCCAGATGGGAGATTCTGTTCAACATTTGCGTGTTGCGACTTATCAGCTTCAACTTCGACTACTACTGGAGTCTTGATCGACGAGCCGTGAGCCCTGTGGAAGTAAGATTACCACCACAACTACACCCCGAAACGAAGCTAACGCACTTCAGAAGAAGAACATCGATCCCGCCAACTACTCCGAGCGCGAGAGAATCGACACCCCTCCTGGCCCGCAAGACTTCAGCTTCCGGAACTACATCGCCTACGTCCTCTACTCACCCCTCTACCTCGCCGGCCCAATCCTCACCTTCAACGACTACATCTCGCAACAACGCCACCAGCTCACCTCCATCAACCGCGAGCGCACCGCCCTCTACGCCCTGCGCTTCCTCATCTGCCTCCTCACCATGGAACTAGTCCTCCACTACCTCTACGCCGTCGCCATCAGCAAATCCAACCCCGTCTGGAGCGCCTACACGCCCTTCCAGCTCAGCATGCTGGGCTACTTCAACCTGCACGTCATCTGGCTCAAACTGCTGCTCCCCTGGCGCTTCTTCCGCCTGTGGTCTCTCCTCGACGGCATCGACCCGCCAGAGAACATGGTCCGCTGCGTCAGCGACAACTACTCCGCGCTCGCGTTCTGGCGCGGCTGGCACCGCAGTTTCAACCGCTGGGTCACGCGCTACGTCTACATCCCGCTAGGCGGCAGCCGCGGCAGCAAAATCCGCGCCGTGGCGAATTTCTTCGCGGTGTTCACGTTCGTCGCGCTGTGGCACGATATCAACCTGCGGCTGCTAGTCTGGGGCTGGCTGATCGTGCTCTTCGTCCTACCCGAAGTCCTCGCCACTCTAGCGTTCCCGGCGAAGAAATGGCAGGATGCGCCTGAGATGCACCGCGTGCTGTGCGGGTTGGGGGCCGTGGGGAATATTCTGATGATGATGGCGGCGAACCTGGTGGGTTTTGCGGTCGGGGTGGATGGGCTGAAGGGGTTGGTCGAGGGGATTGTGGATTCGTGGGGTGGGAGAGTCTTTCTGCTGGGGGCTTGCGCGACGTTGTTTGTGGGTGCGCAGGTTATGTTTGAGTGGCGGGAGGGGGAGAAGAGGAGAGGGGTGAATTTGAAGTGTTAGGTAGGTGGTGTTGGGTGGATAGTGGGTGACGGGATGAGGTTGATTGTGTGTATGATATGCCATTGACAGATCAATGTCGCGGGAAAATGGAAAAGAAAAGCGTCCGTCTCACTCGCTGTCACGCCTTTTCCAATTTGTCAGACAGATCATGTGGGTTGAGTGAAAATGCTGGATCAACAAAATGAGTTGTCAAAGTGTGGATCTCGATTATATGGTGTTACAGGCGTCTTCCTATCTTCTCACATCGCAAAACTTCCCGTGTGCTCGGGACAATTTGAACGCCAGTACAAGGCGTGATGATGAGCAGTGATTTTTCATTCCCTCCTTCCCCAGCCACCTTTGGTTTTCCTTGCTCATATCAACTCCAATTCAAAACTCCATCCTCTCACTTCAAATGGCAAAAACGATAAATGCAAGCTCTTCTTCTCCGAACGCCCACGCTTGTGATGTAAAACAAATGCAACATGCGAATGCGATGCCAAAACCAGGTTTCCGCCGTGGCCAATGGGCCAAAATACAACGAGATGTAGAACGCCAGTCGAATGCAGTGGTGCTGTACAACGATTCGCCACTTCCGGCAGAGAAGTGTGCTCGTGTGGCACCGTACATATTCCAGAAAGAAGAGCTCAATCCTCTCGCTTTTCGTTGACAGTGCCGGCCAGCTTCTTGCCGACTTCGTAGCTGCTGATCATGATCGCGCAGGCCGGTGCAACTTTCAGGCACCTGGCTGTCCAGCCGCGGAAGAGACCAGACATACCTTCCTTGCGATAGATGTGCCACAAGAAACGGGGCATGGTGCGGTTTTCCGGCAGATCTTTGGCTCGCGCAGAGCCGTCTTGCAGCACGGTCTGCTGGCGTGTCTTGCCAACGTCGAAAGGTGTTGTGAAGAAGGCTGCAATGCCACCAGATGCAGCACCGGCGATGAATGAGTCTGCTAGGACTGAAGTGTGGGAAAGCTCGCTGCGGCTCCGTGCCCGGCCCAATACTGAGTGTGGCTCGGAAGCTTCACGTGCTTGGTGCAGACGCTCGCGGCCGTACTCGTAACCCCACCAGTAGAACGCAGAGAAGGGGACATCACGCCAAAGGGTGAGGGACAGACCTCGCCACAAGGAGGAGTATCCGTCTGCCGCAACGACATCACGCATACCGATCAGTGTTGAACGCATGACACCCTTCTCTTGCGATTGAGTAGCCTGCATGCGGGTGCGGAGCATCTCAATCGGACTGACGACAATGGCAGCTGCGATGCGTGCGACGGATCCTGCAGCGAGTGGAGCATAGTTGTCTGATATCCTGCCAGCCATAGGGCTCTTGGGGCTTCCTCGTAGCCAGTCGTAACCAGCGAAGTAGATAACGTTCGCAGGCACAGCCATCATAAGCGTCGGAGTAAGGCCTCTCCATAGGGTCAAGATACCCTCGTTACGAGTGATCTTGCGCAGGCCGTCAATTGTGGAGTTTATGGTGCGACGCTGGGTCTCTTCTGCCGCACAGTCAGAGGCTGCGGCGGACATTGCCGGTCTTAAGGCGGCGATGGAGGGTGAAGGCGCAGCAACGCAGAACTGGGACTGGTTTTGCACCCAGAAGACATCGCGGCAGCAGGCACTCACGCCGAGGTCGGGTGGGAGCTGAACGAAGGAGGGCAGACGGATGGAGGGAGACGGACTTGGTTGGGCTTGCAGGCGCACGCGGACAACGTCAAGAGGTGTTACTGGAAGGGTGTGTCAATGGATGTTATAACATTCTGAATGACCAGGAGCACAACGGGGTCTGTATCCGCTCGCCGGAGTGGTATCTCACATACCCAGTAATGAGGTCAGAAGAGACCCTGTGGTGGCCGAGAGCATCTTCTGTGTGATAGAGGTGGTGACTTCGACCGGCTTGCCGATCAGGTTCGGTTCGGCGGGCATGTCGAGCGCACCATTGCCGGACGGCGAGAGTATTCTTTCGTGCGGCTGTCCTTGTGTGTGTAGCGACGCCATCTTGTGCCTATCTATCTCGTCCTTGTCCTCCTTTTGCTGTTCCGCGCCAGCCAACGCGGGGAGCTATCTTGTCGGTCCAAGGTCGCAGGAATGTGTCCAACCCGGTGTGTGGTGTTGCGAGTCTTGCAATTCGAGTGGGAGAGTCGTGTGATTGTGTATGCGATGGAATTGAGGTTGGTGATAGTAGCGGATGAGCGTGTATCGCAAAGGCGAAGGGCTCGAGGAAACAAAAGCCGTGGCTGCGGCCAAACGCGGGCCAAAACTCATGAGCGTCACCCCAAAATCATAACTAGCGCATCGCAGTAGCGCATCTCTCTCCGCAATCGGAAGATGCTGAGAGATAAGGGCTACACCTAAAAGAAGTATCTTTCGCCACTGCTACCTCAAGAGAGATTGCTCAGCAATGCCGATCTTGTGTGAGAAGGAGAGAAGTAAGCAGCACAGCTGACAAAAGTAGATTGGATGTCCCAAAACACCTTATAAAAGGCGGCTGAAGTGTATAAAGGACATTTGTAAGAGGTACTCATCCCATGCGAGACCGCGTTTTGCCTACTGTCAAGGTTGAGTGTAGACCTCAGTGTCCTTCTGATTCTCTTCCATGCGTGGGGCGAGACTCGGCTATCACGTTTATCAGATCCGGACCACGTTCTGCGGTGTCGTCACCGACAATACCGTAGGAGCGACCGCATGAGCTTCGCGAGACGAGAGTCTTTGTTAAATTGTCTCATATAATGGCCCGCTGCACGCTATAACCACGATTATACACTGCGTACGAGACAACAATGACCTTCACATGACACCTAAGAATATCCGACTACCTAGACACGACCAACTCACACTCACACTCACACGATGAACAACGAGCCTGTTCCCGAGAATGCGGCTGAGCTCGAGGCCTTTCGCCGCAGATGGCGCGAAGAAGTACAGTCGCGTAACAGAGATCCTCAAGAGCCATCATCGCCCGAGCGACTGAGACCACAACAGAGGAGGAAGAGCACTGTACAAGCCCGCGCTGCTGCATCTGGCTCAGCACCAACCAAGAAGGTTGACGAGTTCGACAATGAGGAGCTAGCGCCCAAGCCGTACCATGACCTCCCAGACAAAGAAGAAGCACTCAAGCTAGGCGCTGAAGGTCAGGAACACGAGAGAGCAAAGCTTTTCCAAGAGCCCAGCTCAGCCTTAGAACATTACGAGAAGGCCGTCGAGAAGGAAACTCACGGCCAGCTCGGAGACAGTCTGAAGCATTATCGAAAAGCTTTCAAAGTTGGTCCCACTCTCCTCTCATCCATTTTCCTTCCACTGTAGACATCATGCTGAGGTAAGTCGCAGCTCGACGATAATGTGCACGAGCACTATAAGAAGAAGCATTTCCCTGCGTCCATGTTTGCAAAGCCAAAACCTGCACCCACTGCATCCACTTCTGCCGACCAGACGAAAGCATCAGCCTCACAAGGACCAGCTCCCCCTGCCATACCGGCAACCCTCAAACAACTCGTCGATGACTTCTCACAACTCCGAATCGAGCCCGAGCCGCCAGAGACAGAATTCTCGACACAGAAGCCATGTCCACTAGCTGAGATCCCAGAAGAAATCCTTTCGCACATCCTCCTCGAGCTGGCCGTCCGCGACTTCGCCTCCTTCGCCCGCATGGCCCAAGTCTGCAAACGCATGGCCTACCTCGTCCTCACCGAAGAAAGCATCTGGAAGCGCGTCACCCTCGGAAACGAATGCGGCTTCGCAGCAATGCGCTACGACTACGCCACAACCATCGAAGGTCATCCCCTCGAAGAAACCGACGACACAGTCCCTCGCTACCTAGGCTCCTACTCAGACGACGAAGTCGAAGTCGAAGAAGATCTCGACAAAACCCCCATGCCCACCGACCCAGCCACCCGCTCCCTGTCCCACACCCTCTCCCTCATCCCCAAACCCTACCCCTCCTGGCGCCAAATGTTCCGCTCGCGCCCGCGCCTGCGCTTCAACGGCTGCTACATCAGCACGGTGAACTACAACCGCCCCGGCGCGCACTCCAGCAACAGTCTCGCCTGGGGAGCACCTATCTTAGTAGTGACTTACTTCCGCTACCTGCGCTTCTTCCGCGACGGCACGGCGATATCGCTGCTCACCACCGCCGAGCCCGTCGACGTCGTCCACCACCTGACGAAAGAAAATCTCGACCCTAAGACTAGACCAACAGGCCTCCTCCCAGGCGCCGTGATGAAAGACGCGCTCAAAGGCCGATGGCGTTTATCCGGCCCCGCAGCGCTTCGAACTGCCAACGACAACGACAACGCCACTGGAGAGGACGTCGAAGCTGAGGGAACCGTGCACATCGACACGCAAGGCGTTGTGCCGCGGTACACGTACCGTTTGGAACTTGGATTGAGCCATGCGGGCAAGAGCGCGCGTAATAATAAGTTGAGTTGGAAGGGCTTTTGGAGCTATAATCGGTTGAGCGATGATTGGGGCGAGTTTGCGCTGAGGAATGATAAGCCATTTTATTGGAGTCGGGTGAGGAGTTATGGGGAGGGCTGGGATTAGGAAGGATCTAGTGGTGTGAATTGTAGTGGTTGTGTGTAGATTGCATCGGCAGGAGTTTTTGGGATGCAAACAGCTCATGTAGCAAGACGGTTTCTTTTCCGTGCCAACATCATCGCAGAGCTTGTGCCGTGTTTGCACGCGAACACATCGAGGATTTCCACCTCGAACTTCACGGCGATTGGCTCTCGACTATACCATGCATGCATGCTTCACGAGGCGAAGCGCACGGGGCCACAGCACTTGCAAAAACGTTTAGGCTCGAGCGAGAGCAAAAAGCTAAGCGAGATCCAGAACATACAAGGAGCACAACAGGAGCAGAAATATACAACAGGCGGGATTACCAAATGGTCACCCACTCTAGTACTAGTCGCCCGGTTCAGTGTTCATGTACAGCACTACGAGTCCTTGCCCTGTGATTCACAGCATCAGCACCGGCGCTAGCTCGTTTGGCAGACAGCAGTCCCAGAACACGGTACAAGCTGACAATGTGCAAAGGGTGCTCAAAAACCAACATGTAGCCTCTAGTTGGTTGAAGTAATTCAGATAAGTGAGGTAGAAGTAGATTCGTAATACATGTATGTGAATGGTTTTCGAGTATTCCCAACCCTGACCCTTAAGCGCCGTCGACCAATAAGAGCCCTTTCTAGCCGCATATAAGACCTCCGAGACCTCCGCATGGGCAAATATCGATTATCTCGTGGACACACACTCAGATGTTAACACTTTTAGGGGGACTCAGGCTTTTATAGTATCGACCAGCTCAACCAATCAACCGACCTCACTTACAGTTGAGTAATTAACCAACTTTAGGGCTCGTTGCGTGATCAATCAACCAACCTGAGGCAAAAGGCTGTCACAGGGTTGGTTGGTTGTTGAGCACCCTGAACTATATGCAGGACATTCGAGACGAGAGGGAGACGAGATGGTCGATTGATTGGGTGAAGGATGGGTGTCAAGAAGGAAGACCGAGCATATCGTTGGAACGAAGGTCTAGTGATACCTCCTACTTTGATACAGATTCACGATGGGAGCAACTCTGGCTCCACATTCCCATTAGCGATATCCTCAGCTCTCCTGCTACCGCACGTCGCTTTCGCCCGTTCCGCCACCCGAGTCTGAAGTGGCAGAAGAGTCGAAACCTCAAGTCGAGCCACCGCTTTGTACGCGTGCCCACTGGTCTTGCAAACCAGTGGTGTCTAGGTTTAATTCTGCGAACATCCCTAGGAGATCCTGAATAACCCTCTCGCCTCGCACCCAACCTGCCTTCTCGTCGCTACCAAATATCTTAGTGATGGCATATACGGAGTCCAAGGGCAGACCTGTCGGCTGTTGACGAAGCGCACCGACGTCGAGGAGAAGCCTCAAGGTTTCTAGCATTTCAGACTTCCATTCGTCGTATCTAAGATCGTGAAGCGAATTCCATCCAGTACCAAGTCTATACAACGACGTTGACCAGAACTCGGCCCAGAAGGTAACTTCTACGATCTCATCCGGGTAGATGCTATCTTCAGCCTGGTGAACGCTTCCCGTGTGTGTTATGCCAACATGTTGAATGATCCTTTTCTTGAATCTTATCTTGGCGCTCATATCAATGGCGAAGTAATTCGCAAGGACTTTGATAGTGTGCCGTCTGTTCTCAAGCGGGCAGCCATACCTCATGTATCGAAAGCTGTCCAGTGCTGTGAGCAAGATGTATGGGCAAATTTGTGCACAGAGTTCCGGGGATTGCTGGCTCAATTGAGTCAATCCTTGTTGGAAAAAATTGGACAGTCCATGACTTGTCGACAAGATCAAGATCCAGTGATTGTCAGATTGCACATCTAACGGAAGGCGGCAAAGGTCAGCTTCGTCGGAAAGTTCGTACAGTATAAAGAATGGCCATAGAGGGCCGTCTTGGCAGCATGAACTCAGCATGTGGTTCATCGAGTTCAATACGACCGATGCTGTTTGATCACCTTCTTCAAGAGCCATGTCTAAATCTGCCGCATAATCGAGCAACTCACTGACGATGCGTGATATGAATCTCGTCCATTCTTCGGGCGATCTGTCATACCTCCGTCCAGCCTGCAAGTATTTACGCAACCAAAGTAGTAACACGCGGCATTTCGCACGCCGAACGTCGAATGCGGATCCCTCGTGCTGAGCAAAGACTTGATGGTGTTTTTCCACGTAGTCGTAGACTGTTCGATGAGCGAAACGCACGGTTTTGTTTCCGCCTATAGGCCAACGCATGGCCTCCTCTGCTGGGTACTTCCAAGAGGGAGGCTCCTCGCGAATTTCAACGAGGTCGTGACACCATCGTTTCACTCGCGTTTCTGACTTGATACTGTATTCTGATAGATCTTCCACGTGATCGTCAAGTTCGTCCTCTCGAATGCCCGCCAAAGCACCAACATCTCTTCCGAACACGGAAGGCGGATTTTCGTGCTCCTCGATAAGACAGTATGCTCTACCCACCTCGAGATTTGTATTTGGGCCGAGCATGAGAAGAAGCAGCCTCGCCGTATACATCCTGTCTTCTGGTTCGACCCTCTTCATAGTGTCGTCAAGGAGTTTTTCCATGCCAGGGGGCAGTGATTTAACTGCCGACTCGAGCTCGATCAGAGTGCCCATATACTCAAGATCTGTAACCAGTCTCTCTGTCACGAGGTAGATCCAGAGGAAAACACCTTCGGATCGACAGTGGATTTTCCATATGATCTCCTCAGCTCTTTCTTTGTCCTTCAACCTGAGTTTTCGAAAGCGATCGTTGGACTCAAGCTTGAGCTTGACGTATTTCTGTATGTCAGACTTCGTGAATTCCTCTACGTTGAGTCTTGGTCGCTTCTCGAAAAAGTTGCGCAAGGCACTGGGCCGACTAGTGATGCAGATCTTGACATTGGTGACTTTCGATAGTGATTCCAGGTCTTGGACAAGCTCGCGGATGTCGTCGGTGTCCGAATATTCATCAAGGCCGTCAATGAAGAAACAAAACCGAAGGAGAGCATTGTGCTCTACTGCCCGGAAAAGCGCTTTCTTCAATTCGCCAACGTCCCATGATTGCCGCTCAGCTTCCACATCACGGTGATACTGCCGAGCCCAGTGGTTTGGCAGCGCGATTGGTGTCAAGTCACAGCACCGTTCAAGTGTCTGGCCAAGCAAGCTCCGATAGAGTCCTTCTTTCTTTTTCTGCATGTCAGAGCCTGCCCGCCAAAAACAGCATGTTGCAGTGATCAGCTCGTGTTGGAAGCCGTTGACTGTTGCCCATCGCGCGAGCAGAGTTTCACATTCCTTGTGGTGGACAATGTGTTTCAATAATGTCGACTTCCCCGAGCCCGCTTTTCCGAGGATGAGGAAAACGCCGCTGTCGGACTCCAGCCACTTCGGAAACTCGTGCTTCGAGTCTGCTGCAGGCTCAAATATCCAATTTGAGGTCCCTTCACTTGGCGCGCGAATCATTGCCAATCTTGATTCTCTCTCGGTAAAGTCCAGACACTTGATGATCCAGTCGTACTTCTTTTGTTCCTCAGAAGTCCAGTCCATTTGGAAAGCGATTGTAGGCGCTTCGGGTTCGTGTATGATGAATGCGTTGGCCCGCCCATGATCGAGTACATCTTCAGCCGCACGCTTGCGGCCTTGATTCGAGACACTGGGCATCATGGCCTCGAGAGCGTCTGATGCACTTGTCTCCGCGCCTGACGGACCAATGTGCTCAGCAGATGAGATGGAAGCTGAAAATGGTTCGGTTTGTTGTACTGGTCTGTATTCAAGAAACATCATGTCATGAGGGTGGGTATCATGAGCGTTTGGTGAGGTCGGAAATGAACGATGCAGCTCAAATCCATGTGCACTTTGTCCTGTCGACGTTCCAGCTTGTATGAACTCTTCGAATCCAACTTGTGCAGAACCTGCGTTGAGAGTCAACATGGGCTGTGCACCAGTCTGTATGTCCGGTTGAGTGGTCCCAGGCTGTTCCGGAAATTGTGCGAGGCTGTGATCCAGATAGAGCACATTGTCGGGTCCGAAGCCGCCATCGGTGTTGTCCTGAAGTAGTTGTGCCAATTCGACATCTTCTTCTAGTGCTGGATCTGCATGAAGAGATCTTGTGGCAATGCTTGGTCCTTGTTCTGCAGTCCCAGAATCTTCTTGGGGTGGCACTAGACCTTCGTGCTTCTTTATTTGATGTGCTTTCAAGTCTTTCGAATAGTTGTAACATTTGTGGCATATTGAGCAAGTAAACTTAGGCCGGACGGCCTCAGGAAGATGGGTCAGGAAATGTATCTTGCTTGTCCCATTGTCCCTGAACGACTTCCTGCACTCAGGATGTGGGCAATCTTTGCCATGTGCGCAATTTGGATCTTCACACGGACATGCAGCAGTGCGACCCTTGCATTGAGACCAAGCCTGCTCGTGTTGCAAGACTTCAGCTGGTGTTGTCAGCGAACACCCGCAAACACATGCGGTGCACAGTGAAGGCATCGCATGCTATCCTGCTCTTTTCGGTGCAGTTCGAGTGCGTGGTCGTGGCGGTGCGGTTTATCAGGTAATGAGATCGAGTTATGCGCTCTTGGTTGTTGAGGAGCGCACGCGGATCCAGTATCGGCTGGTGTGTACGCAAGAGCAGGCCGGACCGGTTGAAGTAGGTGAGGTCTTCATGTACACATAGGTTCAATGCTTATCATACAACCGATGTGTTCAGTGCAGAGCTGAATTGTGCTCTGGGACTGGGTCTTTGTTCGATAACATTTCTACAGAAGGGGCGACCGAGAGACGAGGCTGCCTGATCCCACGTCCTTCTGCGCCACACGCGGGCTGGCCTGCATCCTAGACACACAAGTCTATATACTTAGAGTCATTGTTGAGAGTCACGATATTGGGGGGCTACTTTACCTTATCTTTTGACACAACAACGTGAAAGATATGACCTGTCATCGTAGAAGGAGGTGCGATCAAGGTATGCGATGGGGTGGACTTCTGTCCATATCCAAACTTAAGGTTACAAATGCTCCACAGCCCACAACCACCTCCCACAGACGCTCCCACAGACGCTCCCGCTTGGACCATCTCCTGCCTGTAGACTAAAGGTCTACAGACGCAACAGACGCAACAGACGCAACATGATACTTTTAAGAAGCAACTTTCTCCATGATGCTTCTCCCCTCATCTTCACCAACAATTACACCAAAACAAAATCAACATCCAATACAACGCAAACCCCAAACAAAACATTATGTCTTCCATGCCCTTGAACTTCGACCCTGTCGCTTTCGTCATGGCGATCCTCACGCTCGCCCTGACGGCCCTCCAACTTTATTGGAGCCGCCCGCAGCGCGGCGCACTTGCCCACGCTTACGTCCACCCAGCTTCAGGCCCTCGCTCTGGTCAGGCTTGAGCTTCACCAGACTCCTTACGGTGCTCGTTGAGTATGTCTGGTCTGTGGTTTTCTTTACCGATGATGTGCTGTACTTACAAACAAGTCAAATAGTTTCAGTCCCCACCGAAAAGACAAGCAAACCGAGAAAGTTGCTTCGACATATGTGACACGTCACATGAGAGACGTCTTCAACCATGGTTGGTGTGGTGATAGGGTACCTTGCGAATGATTGTGACCGGTGCAATTACAGACAACAGGCGCGAGTGTGGAGGGTACAATGGTCGATTCATTCTTAGCCTTTATTGATTTCTTGTACGATCAGGTTTTGTAGGTATTTATTTGACGAAATGTGTGATAGACTTCATTTCTCCTTGCAAACATCACCTATCCTTTCACCTCATCAAACGCTTCAAGCGTCAAAGAGTGGGGTTACGGTATCTAGCATTTAGCTCATGACATACAGCGATTAGCAACGATTCGCGTGCTTCTGAACCTGACTGCGAAGTATACGTAGCCTCAAATCTCCGAGCAGTTCATTGCCGCAGAATCAAAAATCCTCATACTACCATGCAAAACTAAAATTCTGCTTATCAACATCGGCACGAAGGTTAGCCAGCGCTACTACAAAATTAACATTGTTCAAAAGCCACGCCGTCTGTGAAGCATTGCCATGCGCCCCGATTCGACCATTCAAATCCGCGCCGTGCCCGACCAGGATTTCGACGAGGCCAAAGACTCGAGCCAAGATGGCGTAGTGCAAGGGCGAGTTCCCGCGGTGGTCTTTGGCATTAGGATCCGCGCCGTGCTTCAGCAAGAGTCTGACGCCGTTGAGGTTGTGGGGCATTTCGGAGACGATGGCATGAAGAGGTGTGCCGACGTGTTTGCAGGCCTTGTTGACGTCGGCGCCACTTTCCAGCAGCAGTTGGAGGCAGGTCAGATTTAAATGGCTGCGCCAGGCAGCGATATGTAGCGCCGAGCCGAGGTCACTCGCGCAAGCATTGAGCAGCAATTGCGCTGTTTCGACTCCTTGCTGCGAACGTTCTGCGTTGGCGCTGATCGATGCAAGCTCGTCGTTCACCAGTGAAGGCATGCCCTCATGAACCATCCGTTGCAACCATGTGTACATGTGATCATAACCGAGGTGGTCTGGATCTGAGTCTATGGCGATTTTGCAAAAAGCCCACTCATCCCACGGGAAATCATTAGGCAAGTTGCTTATCAGCCATCCGCTTTCGCTCGCAGCATTAGCATGATTCAGGACCTCGTCCAAGGAGTACTGCAGGAATGGTCGTTCTTCAATATGCCAAGTTGGTAAATCGGTGTGTTGGGGTTGCGATTTCTGCTGGGAGTCACTTGCGTGAGAAATTCGAATGTATCTTTGGCAGATCTGGGAAAGGCGGGCGTGACTAATTGCAATGGTGTCTTTGGAGGATATCGAGCCGAGCTCTGACTTGCCATGGGGATTATTCCTGGGGACGATCCCTTCATGTTCTAGAAATCTGGAAACCGCAGGAGCCTGGAAGACCACATTTGTAGTGCTTGCCAGTGGCTCGTTATCACAATGTTTGGCGTTCGCTTGTCGACCCACCAGGGCGTATTCCAACCCGAGCGAAACCAGGAAGTACTCCCGAACTGTCTCATGAATAAACTGGACTCGGCGACCAGAGCTGGATGACGGTCGTGTGTCGGCGACTATCTCGAGAAAGCCTTTCGAGCTCGACACTATGAAGTCGTTACAGTCGTCGGCCGTTGTCGCGTAGATATTCTGCTGAATGGAAGCGCAATTTTCGGCAGTTAGCGCGCCTGTGCTAGTCAAGATGGCAATGTGCAGCTCTTTGGGATCGAGCGGCCACATGGCATGGAGAATCCATTCGATAGCAGGGACGAAGCGATCATCGAACGGATCCCGCCCGCGTAAATCTTTGAAGAGTTCCAGCAAGCCATCTGGTATCTCTCGCAGCCGTGTTAACAAGAGATGTTGGTTCCCGCGATCGTTTTCCTTGTTGAGGATTGCGACGACGAGCACAACCCAGAGGAATACGCTAGAACTTCTACGCCTGATCTCGGCAGACAGGTGCTGTTTGAGTTGTAGATTTCGAAGTCTCAACTTATTATGCACATATTCCGAGATGTCAGCATCGTGGCCTCCATAGTCTTCTAGCCGAAGTTCCTCATAAGAGGCCACGGAGATCTTTGGGTAGTACCGGCTTGCCAAACACATGTGAAAAGGCAGACTTTTCGAGACAGCTCGCTCGGCCACTTCGTAAAAGAATTCGACCATTCCACGGACCTGATCTTCGTCGTCTCCTTCATCGAGCGCATCGATGTAAAAGCTCACTTTGGTATGTTGAGATAGATGGAGGACAGCCTGGCGGGAGAGATCTTGGAGGACTGCAACAGGCCAGCCTTTGGATCGATATTCGTTTCGATCTGCATTGGAGACTTTCCTCTCAAGGTGAGGCACTTGGTCCGCCATCTGGTGCAGAAGGCAGCGATACATCCCTTCAACGGATTTCCCCAGCGTTGTGCCTCTGGCATTAAAGAAGAAGGACACGGTCTTCTCATCATCATACTTGGCTTGCGCGTGTTCCCATGCGTGCTTCATGATCGTGGATTTTCCAGCACCGGGCTTTCCCTTGATCCACAGGAAGCCATTATTCTCTGGCGCTAAGTCTTGATTGCGCCACCTCTTGTATGGAGAAGCGTCGAAGAGCCAGTCGCAAGTCTTGCCGTAGGCAGGTGCGATAGTTGCAGAGCGGAAATTCATTTGCTCGAAAGCGAGAGCCTCTAGCAAGCTTAATTCACTTGCGTCTGCGTGCGAGTATGGCGTTCCATGGTAATGGGTGTGCTGGTTGTTGTGAACATCTCCCATGTGCACACGAGCGTTGTCGTGCGTCGTGACGTTCTCGAAGGTCTGTCCTCGAGAGTGACGGTCATCCCCTTGGGTTGTGTCGCCAGGCAAGACGCGTGCAGTACCGGATGGACCATCTGTTGCGATGTCGTGAGCATGCTCGGTCATGCCTGGCACTTGCGTTCGCTGCATACTGTATGTGCATTTTCATCTCATTACCAGTCTGTCTTTATCAGTCGAGGCAGAAGAGGCAGAAGAGGCAGCATGTCTTTCACGATCAGGCTGAGATGCATGCGCCGCTTTATGGGCGGCAGGCGCCGTTCTGTGATCGCTCACCTGCATGCCACCATTCCCTATTAGGTGGCATATCGCGTTGGACCTCCAGTGCGCTGTTCATGACTGGTATATGGTGCGGAATTGGAGCATGTAGGAGGTAGTTGAGTGGAACTCTTAGATACCTTATCCACATCGATCTCAAAGCAAACTGGAGTAGACGACATTCGGGTATCTCAAAACGCGCTAGATCATATTTCTACGTACTTCGGCTACTCACGTACATGTAGACACTGAGATACCTGGTACTCCACTACGCTATCGCTATCAAATATAGGTGTTTGCATTGAACAGTTACCAGTAAGAACTAGACAGTGTCTTCGTAGTATTTGCGGTACTAACGCAAAGCAGAGATTAAGAATGATGATCTTTGCCACTGAGATGCTTTTGCGTACGTGGCTACATGTACGTCAAGTGCTTATAGTGGTAGTGTGTCCTTTGAGTGTGTGCTGTTGTATGCCTACAAACAAGCCTTCGTAGCTGAGGAGATCGCTCTCACGTAGACTCATGCGCAGTGATGTTTCATAGGGTCGGATCACAATTCATGCCACTCATAGCCCTGTTAATGTCGGTATGAAAGTTTCACTGATGGTATAAGACTGGCCGGTACAGTAGAATCTGATTGTATTCATGAACAGAATATGTCCGCGTACTATCCGCAGGAGCATCATATTTGTATTAGGTAGCGAAAATAACGTCTACCAGTAATCAGTAGCCACAGCAGTCCAACGCCTTCGCTGGATGAAAGGTCGTCGGCAGGCGGGAAGAAAGAACAAGTAGGATAAAAAAAGAAAAGGGAAAACAGAAACCCAGCCGTAGCCCAGGGCACCTTCGCAAAATAAAACCCAGCAGAAAACAAAGCAGCAGCAGCACGCTCATCTCGTCATCATCAAACGCCGAGTCCAGCCGGATCGGGGACTGTGTGAAATGTTCTCATCGCTCAGATTCCCTTGATAGCGAAAGTCCTCTCGCTCTCGAGCTTCTCCTTGTTGCGCTCCTTATCCTGCTGCTTGCAGTCCTCGAGGCCTGTGCAGTTGTGCGATTCCAGCATGCGGTGCTTGCCGCAGAAGTGGCCGGCGCAGAAGCCGCAGTCGCCGACGATGCGTTGCGCGGCATCGCGGCAGTCCTTGAAGCCGCAGCGGATCTTTTTGGGTGCGCCGCCGCGGATGGGGAGGGCGAGGTGGATTGTAGATTCGCGGGTAATGGCGTGCGATGTGAGAGACGATGATGGCTCGCTTAGGTGCTTGCCGGCGTGGACAAGGCGGAGAGAGGAGGCTGGTAGGTTGGTTCGCAGGGCGAGGAGAGAGAGGAGAGTGGCGACGGTGGTGGATTTGGGGATGGTGATGGGGAAGGCTGGGAGGGTTGTTAGTGAATGGTTAGAGCGATTTGGCTGCAAAGTGACTTACTGTCGCCGGAGAGGTTCTTGACGAAGATCTGCATGGTCTCCTCGGGCTCGGCAGAAGGAGCGCGTGAAGAGGTGGAGGAGACGCTGGAGATGCTGTTGGAACGCATGATGGCGGTTGGAGAGGGTTTGTTGGTGGTGGTTGCGATGAGGTGTGAGTTGTCGAGGGTTGTGACGGCGCTGGTGTGATCAAGTATGATCAATGAAGAGTGGTTGTCGGCGGTAGATAAGACAGGTCCGGAAGCGGTGGACAAGACTGGCGAGGTTATTGCAAAGTGGCAGCAATTGAGTGTAGGCGGTGTTGATGATGAGGAAGAGGAGTTGGCGTGCGAGGAAGAGTGGCGTTTTGTAGTGCAGGATAGAGTAGCTGAGTAATAATAAGGGTCGAGGGTGTCGGTGTCGGTCGGATGGTGAAGGGAAGGGGACTGACTGGAGCGGCGTCGGCGATGGGATGGCGATGAGGTGTCGCCTGAGCACAGCACGGCACCAGACTCTCACTCCTCCTGCGAATGACACATGCACACGCCAACGTCGCCGTCATCAGCGCCAGGCAGGGCCACAGGGCAACATCAGCATCCGCATCAGCATCAATGCGTCAACTCGCGCGCGCGAGCCCTTTCTACCACCTTCCGCGCCGAGGCCGAGCCCGATCTGCCCGCTGCAGCACCGCCACGCCCATCCAAAGTAACTTGCCTTATGCGAGCAATTCCGCTGCAGGAAACCAAGTTACTTGATTCGATCCCGCCACCGCGCCCTCTTCTGATTTGTTACCGCCCGCGCGTGCCTTGTGCCTGATGTGCTGATGTCCTCATCCTCATCCAGCCAACCCAGCGCCAATCTACATCGACCTCTGCAAGGCCCGACAACCGCCCGAGACACGGTAAAACCCAGACAAAGTAGCCGATCTCCTTGTGCCTTCCTGTTCCGCGTCGCCCAACATCACCCTTGACTTGACTTTCACCCTCTCATCTCCTAGGAGCAGAAAGTGAGTGCTGTGTCAAAGTAACCTACCTACACACCACCACAGTAACATGTGCCGTTCCTCCCATCACACACTCAATATCCCACCGTGCAGCTCCGCTGTCGTATACAATCCATGGGAACCGCTGAGCATCAGCCACGTGTCGGTGATAAGCGGTCAAGCGCCCAGCCCTGCAGCGCGGAGACACGCTCACCACCATCGCCCATGACACGCATGAAGGTTGCAAGGCAAGGCATGCGCCGTCTATCAGTCAGTAGTAGTATATGCATTCCCGCCTGAAAGCACATCGCACTGTACAGTACATACTTCTTCATGGCGTGCTTGAATAACAACGCATCGTCACTATCAAGGTTCGATACGAGTGGCAGGAGGTAGCTTCTAACGTCGTCTGGTTTCAAACCTGAGCATGTCAGCGCCAGAGCCGTGGGGAGATTGATGCGTTTCGTATGGCGCCCATGCAGTCTTGACGCAGCGACGTTGGTGTTGGTTTGGGAAGTTCCTCATCTTCTTGTTCTTCTTCTTGTTTCTGCGCGGTTACAGACAGCGAGCGTGCTTTGAAACTCTGTCCTTATCTCAGACCCAGCGGCACTGCAACCGCTGCCATGGTCCTCTCGTGCCGCCGACTCAAGCTCGGCCGGCCATTAAAAGTATTGGCACTATAACCTGTAATAACGTACCGTCGCGCTGACACGACCTGCTTGTTCTCCCGCGCCAACGCCTGCTATTATCATCTTTGCCCTCACTATATCTACACCCAAGTATAAGGTATAGAGATACATCTCGATTCTACATGCACCGGGACCGACGCCCGCATCCCCAGTGCCACTACGCAGGTAGCACCGCCACATGATCCACTGAACCAGCGCCACAATCGCATCCGAGCCGTTGGAGCGATTGCCGACATGGGTCAGGGTCTAGACTTCACTGTGCTTTGGATACTCCTTTCTTGAATGCTGTCTCCCTTGCTCGTGAGTATAAAAGTGACACAAACATTCGTTTCTCTCAATATTCCAGGAGTATCTTCTTGAAGGGGATATGGCGCATATCTGTTGCTGAGCGATTGTTTTGTTTGCATACACAGCCTCTGATGAACAAAGGATTTGTTGTTGCCATGAGCAAAACAGATACCTAGTATGCAATCATCCAATGTATAATGGCACTTTATGGCGGCCGTGTATCGTGTTCTCTCTTACCAGTGACTGACGAAGAGAAGAAGAAGAAAAAAGGTCGCTGTTATATGCATGTGAGTGAACAGATGCCCTTTCTCCGATATCTGATCTGCTGATCCCATCAGGCATCGAAACTGGAAACAGCGTGATACCGTTGAGATGTGCGAATACTTGCTCATGCTCTGACTCTCACTATCGCTCTCCGGTTTTGATTCGGTTCGTATGATCAAACGAAATGAGCACGCACGCGATCTCTGCGATACATCGGCAGCCGCAGGCGGATCTCTGGCTCAGATCGGTGTGTTTTCCATCGAGATGCGTTCAGATAGAAAGCAAGCTTTTCGCAAAGGCTGATAGTGAAGACGATTACATGGAATAAAGGTAATGACTAGGTTTCATTTGTCTTCATCGCCAAATGTAGGTGTGTACGCATTCATACCCCGATCTGCGTGATGACAGTGAAAGGCGAATAGTATCCGTGCATACTGCTGCCCTCCGCCACAACCACAACTCCAGCTCTACCATCCGCTGAGATAGCCACCCTCACTCAGCGATACTACCGCTTCCACCGCAAAGATGTCTTCCGCTCCCGCTACCAACTACACCACATGGACCCCAGAGCAGCTCATGCGCGACTACCACGGAGAGCTCAAGGGCCCTCTCTTCGTCCGCTGCATGGAATGGTACACCAACGCCGAAGTCGAAGCCAAAATCAACGCCGGCCGCTCAGACGGCACCAAAATCAAGAATTCCAACTTCTACGCTGAACACAAGCGTAACCTCGAGAGTGTGGCTCTGCGCGACGGTCATTTACCCACCGAATACAAGCTCCAATACGACAAGCGACGGCTTTCCAATCTTGAAGCGCGTTTGGGAAGTGAACACGAGAGCGTGAGAAAGCTGCGATCATCCGTGAGGAGGAGGGAGGCGATTGAATGTGAGTTTCCCTTTCTACCAGTGAAAATGGCGCTCTCAGTGGTCAGTTACTTACTAGAATGTGCCAGATCCGACCTTAGGAGCCCATCCTTCACTGGAGGAGCTCGAAGCAGCGCGTCCGGACAATGGGAAAAAACCTCAAAAATGTCGCGAGACGCGAGAGTACTGGCGTAAATTTCTCGCCGCCACTGAGAGACACACTGAGGACGAAATCCGAGCCGTCTACGACATGGCCAGCTCCACCATGCACCAAGAGGTCAACCGCGCCAAGCGCATCGTCGCGCGCATCGAAGAAATCGAACAGATGGAGACCAACGGCGAATCCATCCCTCAGACCTACGATCCAGCTCCTCTGCTGCTACCAGGGCAGCAAGTCCACTCCAATACCCCTACACCACCGAGACGCCCAAGCCTAATCGTCGTCCTGAAAGTCAAAGCCAACCTCCCCAACAACACCTCCAAAAGAAAGCGGAACCCACGCCCAATGCCAATGTCACCCACCCGCGCGCCTACCACAAAAACAACATCCCTCCTCTCCGTCCGCATGAAAACCCTCCTCACCCGCCTCCGCCAAGACCTCGAGAGCAACCCGCGCCACCCACCACCCCTCGCCAGCCTGACAAGCAGATTCGAGCCCGCAATCACCCACCTCGACGAAACAGCGCTCGAGCGCCAGAACTTCGCCACCTGCGAGACGGCCGCCACTCTCGCTGGCTACGCGGCTTGGTGCGAAGCCAAAGGCGCCGATATCACCAGGGAGAACAGCGCGGCGCGGGTCTCGGCGTGTTTGGTGCAGATTATTCGCAAGTGGCGAGAGGAGGTCACGGAGGCTGAGGAAGCTGGGAAGGGAGAGCTGGGGGAGACGTTTTTGCAGGCTGTGATGAGGAGGTTGGAGGATTTGGAGGGGGTTGAGAGGGAGGTCGAGGAGGAGGAGAGGGAGTATGAGGGTTGGGCGAGGGAGGTTGGGTGTGGGTGATGTTGGGTCTTTTGCGATGGAATGTGTCGATGGTGCTGCTATCGATTGCTTTGTTGATGTGTTGTTGAGGATGGCCCTTGAGATACAGTATAGCTGGCTCTTTTGCGGTGCGGTGCGTTTCTGATGCTGCTATCGATCGCTTTGTTGATGTGTTGTTGAGGATGGCCATCGAGATACAGAGTGTAGCTCGAAATGTTCCTATCTTACCTGCTACCTTCCATTCTTCCTCCGACATTCGTCGTATTCTGCGCTTCACGTTCGACTTCCTGAGCTTGGACCATGTCCGGGCATTCGTCCTCTTGTCGGGCCATGGCCCGTGCCCAATGAGCAGTTCTATCTTCGTTTGAACGGGAGATGCAAGATGTCGTCTATCATTCGTTCGATATTATATGTCGTCCGGGGCTTTGTGATCGTCCTTTGGACATGAAATGGTCGGAAGTTGCTACCCAGACGACATATGCATAGAAATCAAGAGTTTCATTTGAAATGTCGAGGCTGTCTTGTTAAAGATCTATGTTGGCTTCCAGACGAAGTCAACGAAAATCACGTTTAATAGTGTTGACGACGACATAACGATCGTATGGATACATGAAGCACAGATGATGTACATAAAAGATAGCCATGTACTCTCGAACAGTTGTGATTCGATTGGACCAATGTACCGTTGTCGAGCATCGTTGTCGTCTCATATGCAGAACCCCAACTCTAACCCTAAAACTCAAGAATGGAAGGAAATATGTTTGTGAGCGCGAAGGGTTGGTTGCCGTGGCCAGCTCTGGCGCACTGGTTCAATCTAATATATTAATGGTGCTTGATTGATCATTTGGGTGACGAGAAGTGGCATTTCATATGGGAGACCAGGCAATGCTGTGCATGAACGAAGCCGACACGAGATATGTACATGTACGCTAAGATCCACAGACGAGCAGACCAAAGATTGGGTATCATACATACTCGCTCCAAACATATCTATCTACTCCGCGTCTGCAGCCTTAGGAGGTCCCTTCGGTGGCGGAGGCAGACCGCTGCTCGGCTTGGGCGTCGAGGAACCCGATTCCAGCTCCTTACTCTTCTGCTCGCCTTCGGCAAAGTAATCATCCAGACCCACTGCCGGCGCATAAGCTCTAGTTTTCTTGGCTTTACCTCCCGGAGGTGGTACTCCTGACGCAGGAGGAGGCGGCGTTGGGTTGTTGAGAGGCAAATTGGCTGGCACGAGGAATTCAGCAGGTGCTCCTGGAGAAGGACCGTCGGGCGCGCGAGGATCGAAAGTCGATTTCTCGTTGAATGCGGCTGGTTGGCCGGATTCGAAGAGCGTCTCGCCGGGCGCTTGCGGAGGCTCTGTCAACGCTGCTGGGATGCGATGCAATGCGCCGTAACCGAGAACACAGCCCAAAGCACCCTCGCCGCCCCAATTCTTCGCGGGTGTAATCGTGATCATACGTGTGACGTCGTACTCGTTGTTGTACACGTACAGCCTGAGCGGGCGGTTCATGAACTCCTCCACCAGCTCGCCCAGGCCGCCATCTCCGCGTAGAACTCCCTCCGGCGATCCGATAACGTAGTCGCTGTACGGCAGAAGTCCCGCAACATCAGCCGGCGAGTTCGGCATCACATCCAGAATATGCCACACATCCTCTCCCAAGCTCAGCGGACTCCACTGTAACTGCAGTCCCAATCCTGCATCGTGCGGCACACTCGCGTAGATCTCGCGGATCACCTGGCCCTTCGCGCTGTATACTCCCAGACTGATTGTCGCGCCAGCACAGTTCCTGATCTCGGTGCTGAAGAGGGTAGGGTCGGCGTTGTCGATGGTGCGGCCGTTAATGCCGATGATGAAGTCGAACCAGGGCTCTAGAGAGATTTCGGTGTTGGTGTTGCGCAAGACCTGGAAGCCGAATGCGCCGGCGGAGGAAGGCTTTTGGGCTCCTTGGCTGTCGTTCGCGTCGAGACGTGATATGAAGCGGTTTAGGGCGCCGAACATGTTGGCCATTGTTGCTGAGTTGTGTGTTGTACGTGAATGCTTTGCCGAGTCGATTTGTTGAAGGTGTGAGTCGCAGATTGTTGGGGGAGCTTCCGGACGAGAACGCTAAGCAAGGAAGTCGATATGTTGTTCAAACGGTGGTAGCAAATGAATATCAAGGTATACATAGCAACACAGCTACACCAGGACTCGAGACCCTGGGCAACCTGAGGCCAGACGGCTACGGAAGCTGCACAAATCCGGCCTAGCTCGAGAAGCTGGACCTCACTCCTTCATTGGCTCAGGTTACTTTCAAGAACTGTTTGACTATTTCACATCGACCTTTTGACACGCCGCGACATTTTGAACACCCGAATCGATAGTACATATCTTCATACCCACCCAGGAAACGTTTGGAAAAACTTTTTGGTCGAAATTGAACCTTTGCGCAATTACCATCAATCCGCGACAGACATGGCTTCGGAGGCAGTTGCCGAACAGGCTTTGCCCGACGGTATTCACCACTACGACGAAGTAGAGCAAGTGCCCTTCGAAATCACAAAATACTGGCACCAGAGATACGATATCTTCGAAAAATACGATGAAGGTATTTGGATGACCGACGATGCATGGTTTGGTGTGACGCCCGAGCCCGTGGCGAAGTAAGTCCGCTTCACGTTTTGAAGTTCTGAGCTTGTGATAACTTACCCATCAACGATCGGCTAACACAACGCCAGGAAAATCGCCGAGGAAGTGGCTACTGCACCCAAGGACAAGACTGTGATCATCGACTGCTTTGCTGGAGCTGGTGGCAACGCTATTGCTTTTGCGCTATCTGGACGATGGAACCAAATCTTCGCCGTGGAGAAGGACGAGAAAACCCTGGCTTGCGCCAAGCACAACGCAGAGGTGTACGGTGTCGCAAAGAAGATCTTCTGGATTCACGGTGACATCTTTGAGATGCTCGACAAGAGGCTCAGGGCTGCGCAGAAGAAAGCTGTCGTCTTCGGCAGCCCGCCTTGGGGAGGTTCGTCGCATCGTAACGTATAATGCGTTCGACCACGAAGGGACAACTTTGCTGACAATCTTTCAAGGGCCCACCTACACCGACTACGAGGTATTTGACCTGGACTTGATGCAGCCCTACTCTATGAAGGCGCTCTATGAACCTTTCTCAGCCATCGCCACTCATGTCGTGCTATTCCTTCCGCGTACATCCGATCTCAAGCAGATCGCAAAGTACGGAGACCAGACCAAGAAGCTTCGCATCATGCACTATTGTATGTATGGTGCTAGCAAAGCACTTTGCGTCTTCTACGGCGAATTCGCGATGGAATGAGCATGCGAATGTGGGTCGACTTCCTGGAAATTAATCATCATCCGAGCGCCGCGTGCGCGATATTGCGACCTTGTGCGGGATTTGGGCTTTGACTACTGGCGAGGGTGCAGGATGCCTGGAGGAGCCTGGTGAACATTATTGCGAATATTTCGCCCACACTGCACAAGTCACGAGACAGATTGGACACGAATGGAACCTTCGGAGTGATGGAGATGGCCGCGTGATCAAGACGCGAGGAGCAGCTGACCGCCGGAAAAAGCCCCCGCTTTCCGTTGGCACAACCATCATGGCGGTCGCGATAACAGCTGCAACACGACTGATGGATGTACGCGAACATCAAATGAGATAGTATACTGTGTAATTGCGCAGACGAAACACAGATGAAGCATTACGAGTAGTTCAATGAAGCAGAGCGCGCCGGACTCAATCTGAGTCGGCGACAGCAGAAACGCGCAAATGAGACAACCTTCACACGTGTGCATATACGGGAAACAATCATTTCACAATGAAAGAAGCGACACAGCCAGCTCACTATCGCACCAAGCAGAAAAACAATGTCTGGGCGAGTGCAGAGTGGAGTTTGTGTTGTGCCTTCTCATCGAAACAGGCTTAGCGCTTGCCGTCCAGCGCGTGTGATTGTGCAAGCTGCCTCCGAATATAAGACCAGGGAAGCCCCGCCGCGCGCCCGCCCTCGAAACCAAGCATCTCCTCACGTCCCAGCTTCCAACACAACCACCACCACTGTTTATCGTTATCCGAGACATTTCGCTCCAGTCGCCAGCTTCTGCTCTATCACCCCATTCAATCAGCCAAAATGCCTCCCAAGAAGTCCACCACCGGTCTCCCCGCGAAGACTGCGACCACCGAGAACAAGCATGCCAGCTACCTTGGTACGTCTTTCGCACGTCGCTCACTTGCAATATTCGCTTTGAGCATGTAACTTTCAGTGTGGCAGTCAGCTAACGCGTCACAGAGATGATCAAGGAGGCCGTTATCTTGGTACGTAACAGCACCTCACCGTCACCGACATCGAGTCTGCGACGCCGACCGTCGCGTGTTTCGACGCGTGCGACCGGCGTTGCGCCAGACCACGGCGCATTGCAACCAACACCTCAATGACCATGTAACTCATGCTAACATACCTTGCCTCCTACAGCTCAAGGAACGTAACGGTAGCACGTAAGTATTTCACACATCTCGTCGCCCATGCACTCCCGAGACGGAGTGCCAAGGGACGCGACTCACTCTTGAACATCTTTGCTGACTGTGATGCTCTCAACAGTCGCCAGTCTCTCAAGAAGTTTGTCTGGATGAACAACGCTTTCGGTAGCACCACCAGCGAGGCCACCTTCACCTCTCTCTTCAACCGTGCCCTCGCTAAGGGCTCTGAGAACGGCACCTTCGACCGTCCCAAGGGTATGTTTCCCCATCGCTTGATACAACACGTGATGGTCTGCAAGTCATGGCGCTGCCGTTCATCGTCACTGCACCTTGTCCCATGCGTCCCATCGCGTCGCTGTGTCGAGCTCATACATCCTTTGCTTCGCGTCGCTAACACTGCGATTCCTAGGTGCATCTGGCCCGGTGAAGCTTGCAAAGGCCAGCGCTAAGCCCGCCGCTGCTAAGAAGACTGCGAAGAAGGAGTCATCCCCTGCTGAGGCCAAGAAGACTACCAAGGCAACCAAGGCGACGAAGGCGACCACAAAGAAGGCCCCTGCCGCAAAGAAGACTGCCACCAAGGCTGCCACCAAGAAGACACCCGCTGCCCCCAAAGCAGCCAAGGCCACCAAGGCCACAAAGACCACCAAGGCTGCTGCCACCAAGAAGGCACCTGCTGCGAAGGCCAACACCAGCAAGAAGGCCGCCCCCAAGAAGCCTGTATGTTGAAATCGTTGTCCGTCATCATCGTCCTTGGCTAACATACATCAGGCACCTGCCGTTGAGGAGAAGGCTCCCGTTGAGATCACAAAGACCAAGACCGGCCGTGTCGTCAAGTCGTCGGCTCCCCAGAAGGTCGCGAAGACCGTCAAGCCTAAGAAGGCCACCTCCACCACAAAGAAGGCTGCCCCCAAGAAGGCAGCGGCCAAGAAGTAAACACGTTTGCCCAGGCGAACATGCAACTTCCCTTTTTCTAATCCTCTGCCATCGTCGCCGCAGTCCGGGCCGGACTCCTGGCTTAGATGGCATGACTTCAGGCGCATTACGGCGTCAACCGGTGGACGTGATACCCCTAAGAGCTGGGTGCTCTCAGGCAAGCACATGATGATGGGTCCGGCTTGCTTTTCTGATCGCGCTGTCCATGTTGCGACACACGGGTTTTCTTTTGTTCGATTTATACTTCTGGGGTCCTTTCACGGCGTTTGTCCCTTTTGATCATGTGGCAGCGGGATTGCGATGACAGGAGCAGACGATGCTCACGGCAACGTGTTACTATCGCCGTACATAGTGTGCACGGCAAGAAATGTGTTTATGTTCATTTGATGTGTCCTATTTGTGTCGTCCATTCGATTTGATGATTGAAAACGTCGATAATCAGTGGCGTTTCTGTAGAGCGATCGTTCGAGCTTCAGCCATCGCGTCTCCACTGCAATCGTGGAATCAATGTACGATATCGTCCGTTCATGGCCTGCTCGTGAGGGAGTTTATTTGCGGCTCTTGCTGGTTTGCTTTGAGCCATAGCCAGTCTTCTAGGTATGCATATGTCAATACAATCGATATGGTATTGAGTACGATCGACCAAGATATCCGTCGTAGAGCAGGTCTATTGGTTTTTGTTGGGATATTTTTACCTTTGGTCAAGACAGGACCGTGGGCGGCCCTACCTCTCATTCGTCGCGGCAGAGATGCGTGCTCTCCCTAATCTAGAGTTTCCTCGGCATTTGATCCGATCATGTGTGGCTGTGCTTTGCCTTATGCACGGATATTTGGAAGCTACTCCAGACATAATGACGACACGGTTACCGAGCACTTGTGTGGCGCATGCTCAATCACAAGCAGGTTGAAAGGCGGCAACAAGGCGTTCCGTCCTACACTTGTGATACTACAAAGCACTGCCTCTATTGCCACTCACGTTTGCTAGACAACGCATATAATCCCTAGGAGCCTCCACTCGACTTCATCCAAGCACAACAACATAGCAACGACCATCATGACGACACCATCTGATGCGCCACCCTCATATGAGGCTGCAATTAACCACAACAGCGGCGGCGGCAGCAACCAGGCTAGCAGCTCCTCAAGACCCCATGGCCACGGCGAGTCTGGCCACCTTCGAGTACCCGGTCAAGGCGACAACGATGCCATTCCTGCCGCGATCCGTCGTTCCATGGAAGACGAAGCTCGCTCTCTTCCAAAGGGTTGGGTACGTTCCTACGACCCAGAGACAAGCCACCAATTTTTCGTAGACACCACTGCAGACCCTCCCCGCAGCATCTGGACGCATCCATACGATGATGAAGAATACCTGAGAACCCTCTCCACCGAAGAACGCGAGCGCATCGAAGAAGAGAGCCTGCGCCACCCCAAAGACGCCCAGCCGAGCAAAGCAGACATCATGCACGACCACACCGACATCTCAGAAGACGAAGAGATCCCTCACGACCTACCCCCGCGCAAGAACCAGGCCCCGGCGCAGCAGAAGAAGTCCTTCGGCCGCAAGATGAAAGACAAGATCACGGGCAGCACGCACGAAGAGCGCCAGCAAGAGCGAGCCCGCAGAGAGCAGAAGGAGCGTGAGCTCTACCAGCGCCATCTCGCCATCAGACAGGCTATGGACACGGCCCTGCGAACTGGCAAGCCGCAGCTCATTGGCCGCGACAAGGACGGCCAGGACGTCTGGCTCGAGCCGCCGCAGTACAATGGCTCGTCCAGGTATCCTGGAGGATACGGCTACAACCCTTACAGAGGCGGAATGATGGGTGGACCCATGGGCGGCGGTATGTACGGTGGTGGGTTTGCGCCACCGGGCATGTACAGCAGGCCTGGAATGGCGTATGGAAGGCCCTATGGCAGGGGATATGGTGGTGGTTACGGCATGCCGCTGGCCTTGGGCGGTGGTTTGTTGGGTGGTATGATGCTTGGTGGCGCTATTGGTGGGTTCTAATGAGATCAACGATGAGCCGATGACATGTTACGAGTATAGCCTAGTTACGTTATGAATGAACAAAACAATATGGAACAATCAAAACCTCCAATCAATTCTACTGTGGTATCCATCTTGGATCATGTGCGATTGACAAAAGCACCGTCTTAATATTGCTCTTCTACAAATGTATTATACCGCACCAAATCCAACCACCAACAAATAGGGAAATCGTTATACGAAAAAAAGATTCTCCAACCTGGCCAAAAAAGAAACGAAGATACGAAAAACAATCAACCGTCTCCATCCATCGTGACATCGACCCCATCATACTCACCAGTTGCCAACAACTCTACCCCAACCACCGAACCAACCCTGGCGCTCCTCAGGCCTGTAGCCCTCACCATACCCAGGAGGCGGTCCACCGTAGCCTCCCGGGAACCTCGCAGCAGAAGACGGGAGGTACGGGGTGTTGGTCGCGATGGCAGAAGTAAGAGTCGTGCGGGGAGTGATGGTGATGGTGGTGAAGGCCGAGGTGGATTCAGACGCTGGAGGCGTAGCAGCGTCGCCTTCGGTGCTACTACTGATGCTGCCGCTGGGCGTGAAAGGCAGGTAGGGTGTGGGCGCGGTGCCGGTGCCAGGGAGGGAGGAGGTGGAGTTTGAGGGACCGATGGGGCTGCCTTCTGTGCTGCTGGAGCTGGAGCCGGTGCTTAGAGAGACGGAGTTGGAGGTCGAGCTTCCTGTGGCTGGGCCTACTTCGGTGCTGCTGCTGGCTGGCGCACTTGGGGTCCAAGGCTGGTAGGGGTACGGAGCTGGGCCTGGGCGGGATGTCGTGACGCCGGTGGAAAGCGGAATGGAAGGTGTAGCAGGGCCGACTTCAGTCGAGGAAGAGCTGCCAGTACCGGTGACGGTGATCGTGGTGTTCAAAGTGAAAGTCTCAGTGCCAGTGAGGGTCGTCAGGCCTGGGATTGTCAAAGTCAGAGTACCGGTGCTGGTCGTCTGCGATGTAACCGTTCCAGTAGGACCGACAGGCGAGGTGGAGTTGGTGAATGAAGACGGAGTGGCCGGCGAGCCCTCAGTCGAAGATGAGGTACCACCCGTGGGCACAGGAAGAGTGGTCGTGTATGTCGTGCCTATTGAGATTGTGACGTTGCGGGTCACTGACACGCTGCTCGAAGCGCCAGTAGGGCCAACAGGGAAGCTCGAGCCGGTGCCGTATGCTGGCAGGCTTTCGGTACCTGAGCGAGGACGGCTAGAGACAGGGAACGGTGGGAATGAGCCGTATGGTGGGTAAGGCACTGGGCGATAACCAGTGGGAACTCCTGTCCAGCCAGGCACGCTCGATGAAACACCAGTGGCTGTGATGGGAGAGACTGGTGACGCTGAGGTGCCGGTGCCGACAGCGGACGATGTGTCATTGCCACCACGCGGCGCGCTGGGGATGGAGATAGGCGGTGAGGTGCCAGTGCCAATAGCTGAAGTCGTGTTGGACACGGTGACGATCGAGATTCGTGAGTTCGTCAGCGTTGTCGTCAGTGTAAGCGGCAATGTGATTGTCGTGGCTCCTGTAGTCGTAGGAGCAGTAGGCGCAGTGTTGGGAGGCGCCGTCTCGTTGCAAGGAGTCGGGAAAGCAGGAGACGATGAACCCGTAGCTGGGCTTCCTTCTGTAGAGGAATCGACACCAGACGGAACCGGGAAGTATCCGTAAGGTGGAGGCGAGTATCCAGTGGGTCGTCCGGATGGAGAGGTAGAATTGGTGACTGGTACAATGGAGGCAGAGACAGAGCTTGTAGTGCTCTCAGTGATGGTCTGGGTGACGACAGTGGTGCTGGTCGAGTTCGAAGGACCCACAGGGGAGCCCTCAGTAGACGAAGTCGAATCAGTGCCGCTCCTGGGGTTGCTGGTGAAGCTCACGCTGACGGAGGTAGTGGTGACTGTAATAACGCTGCCCGTACCGAACGAGGAGGAAGAAGAGGAAGTAGAGTTCGATGGTCCAATGGGTGACCCAGATGTCACAGAGGCAGAAGGGCTAGGCACGCCCCAGCTGCCAGTGCCATAGCCTCCGTGTCCGTAAGGCGGCCTCCAGCCTCCATAGCCTCCGTGGCCACCAGTAGGTCGGCTGGAGCTGGTCGGGTCTACCTCGAAGGAGCTAGTGGTCTCGTTCTTCTCGCAGTCATCGTCCTTCTTGACCAGAGCTCCACGAGCTGTTTCAAAGATCAGTACAAGATAAGCTGATGACAGACATCATCGACATACCAGGAATGGGTTCAGCTGCAACAGCAGTGAACAGGGCCGCAACGGGCAAAAGGCAAGTCAACTTCATGATGTCGACGGAAGATCAAGCAGTAACGATTGACAGGTGCAAAAAGCAGATAGAACAAACAAGCAAGTCAAATTCTTGCGAGTAACGAGAGGACTGCTCTGAAAACGAACGAGGAGCTTGACGATAAAACCGAGAGCAAACAGTCGATCAATCGGTCTCATATACTCACACGTCCCGTCCGAGTGACCCACCTAGCCACCCACACGATATACAAACACACGCTCGCCGTCCCCAACAACTAGCTCACCTTGCAGCATCACAAGTAAGCACCCACCTCTGTACCTGCAGCCCGCTTCTTGTTGCAGTCGCTAGAGCACGGTACCTGGCAGCTTGCATGATGCCGCAACCTGCAATCTCCACAGACTGTGTAATCCTCCGGCCTTCTCCTCGTATCGTCCGCAAAGGCAAAGTCTAGAAACAGGTGATGTTGAAAGGGCGCTGACGTATCGAGGCTACCACAAGGGATGGACTGATGGAGTGAGGGCGTTGTGCGCCGCGGCGCTGTGTCCCTCCCGGATAGACGTCTATGGGATAAGCCTTGCACATGCACGTCGGTTTCTGGCGGGACGGTCGTACAGCGGTCGGCGGCCGGGTCGGCCTTCAGTGGGGTGTTATTATGAATCATTCGTAGACTTACCCAGAGTACGGACTGAAACAATGAAAGACGGGTGCGGGCGTGACGTGCTTGGTGGGAGCTGACACATAAAAAGCTACTATCCGTTCGAGTGCTGTGATACCAGGGGAAAAATATGACGCTGTGGCCAGATCACTTGGTGCGAGTACTCGGAGGCACTGCCATACTGTCAGAGTCTGGTCTGGCCAACGTTATGCTTTGTTCTTTGAGTATATGTTTCGCGTTCTGGTAGCTGTGGAGGGGAACATCGGCATTGTCGCACAAGCAAGGATAAGCGTGCTTGTCATCCGACGCTGTGCCACCCACCGCCTTGCGGCTCCGTTGCCTACCGTCTGGGCCGTTCGGTACGCTTCCTGCACAGCATGTTGCCGATGGGACTGGGTAAACAAACACAGAGCAAACGATACACACCGATCAGAAGCTCCGACTCCGAGTCGGTCAGAGTTACATAGCCGTGCTGAACGAATTTTCAGCAGCGGATGCAGCTCGTATCATGGCGGCCATTCATTCCCTCGCACCCGACGCGTGGCGCCCATATGTTGAGGGCTGTCATATAACTCCCAAAACAATGCGAAAAACATGTCTTGGATGTAAGTGGCGTGCTGGTCGTGAAGGGTTGCGTAGGGAGATGATGCAAGGTCAGGGTTGCGCCAGGTACGAACGCAGATCCGGCTGCAGGTACTGTGTGACCAGAGAGCTTCGGCTGCACAGCTTGTGCATATTGCGATCTGGAACTCCTGCGGCCGAAGCAGGTCCGGGCTCGGTCAAGTCAAGCAGCGCAGCTGTCCGTTAGCCCTGCAGGTATACTTTTGTTTGTAGTACGGCAAGAGGACAGCAGGCGGACAAGAGAGCAAGGTCATCGAAAGCAGTTGCACTGATCGAAAGTTGAGGCCAAAGCAAGGAGACCTCCGAGTCGCTAGTCGTACTCTGTCTGACAGCGAAAGTACGACATCTGCAAGGGCTGACGAGTTCTGAACGACATGTGGCGTCTTGGTGTGATCTATCATGTCCTTGCGACATTGTTGTGTCTTATCGCGACAGGTGTCAGGAAGATCCCTTATCCGATAGCGAGACCACCCTCGCGCGCGGTCTAGCTTCACAGTCCGTATTGCTCGCCTTGCCGTTGAGAGACCGCAAATCACTCGTCTTCAGCCATATCGTCCGCAAATGGACTCTTCCCACCCTCATCCGCACTGCCCGTCTCATGCACATGCGCCGGCGGCACCTTCAATTCATTACTGCCATGCGCGCCGTTCGTGTTGGGAATCTCCTTGCTGGATGCCGTTCTGTTCTTCCTCCGCCGTGGAGCCGGGACCATGGGCTTTTCTTTCGTGACCTTGGCCGAGACCTCGTTCACGCTCAAGCTGCTCTCGCGCCCATCATCGATCGACATTCCAAGGATTTTCTTTGCCACGTCTTTGTCGTTTGGCGCCACCTCCTTCAGCTTTTGCTCGATTTCCTGATCTTGCTCGTCACCCTCTTCTCGCAGCCATTCGACTTGCTTACAGCGAATGACCAGCCTGATCACCGTTTCATCCACGGGTGCGAAGTGCGCACCTGATCTGTTGACAAGGATGTAGCAGAGTCTGCGCACTTCGTTTCGCTTGTAGTTGTTGCCTTCTCGACTAAGCTGTGTGTTCTTCAGCAGCGGGCACAAGACTCGCAGATAAGTATGTCTCAACGCTCTCTGGCCGTCTCGCTCTGTGCCGTCAACAACTTCACCATGGTCGCCATTGCCCATGTCCAAGTCCAAGAGATTACGAATTATTACGTCAACTAAGACGTGTAGGTCATTAGTGTAGAAGTACTCGTAGGTCGCAGGCGTGGTGAAAAGCAGATAAAGCAGCTTAAGGATGAGTAATTGAGGTCCGAGAGAAGATTCGCGATTAAGTAGCAGGATCAGGTTCTCGCCAAATGTCCGATAAGAAGGGCCGTGCATAGACAGGACCTTCAAGATGCGATTGGTGAGTTGGCCGTCTGAGTCTGCAGTTGGTGGAGCGTTCGCCAGGCACATATATTGCTCGTTCAAGACGAGCAACACCCTGATGATAGGGTAGTGGTATGGGTCTTCGGCGTCGTCCGACAGCTGCTCGATCAGCTGGAAAAGTAGCAAGATGAAATTATCGTCGATCACGACCATATCGTCTCTCGTCAATTTCTGTATCCGTGCCATCTCGAACAGTAATTCCAGTAGCATGCGGTACAGGCCAATGGCGTCATCTCTTCGGTCGCTGATTAGACTCACGAGTCTTGCAAAAGCGCCCTCATCCTGCATCATCTCAAAGGCGGACTCATCGCCCCGCCCGTCGAATAGAAAGATGGCAGCCGCGAGATGCAGAGTGTCTACATCGTCATCCTAGTTGCACAATCAGCGCAGCCCATCGACATTCTTTGCGTCTGCTTCATCCTTACCTGCAGCAGGCAATATAATATCTGCCGGCGAATATACTGTTTATTGGCTGCGAACAGCTTGCAGTCCAACAGTTTGTACACATACTGCGCGAAATCGTATTCCGAAAGCAGGTATTCCTCTTTGATCCAATGCTGTCAGCCTCCTGGTCCATCTGATATGCCGTTCTTGCTTGGACTTAAGACGCTTTGTAGCAACAATGCCATGCCTTCAGTAGGGCGACGTACGTTTGTATTGCGCAGCGAGATCGATGAAAGACCGTAATAAGTCGTCGATATCTTCGTAGGTGGTGTGCTCGGGTGTGACAATATTATCGAGTTCTATTAGGCCGTTTTTGTCAGCCACGTGCTCGTAAATACCGTCCGTGAGCTCAGTCTAAGACAGCCACAGCCCCAAATGTTCTGGTATATCCTCATGCGCCTCCTCTCTGACAGAAGACCTACCGTTCCAAAACTCTTGCTCGGTCGCCAGCACTTTAGAAGCCTCCTCGGCTTCTGTGCTCATTCTCTTGTCCCGCTCGCAGTGATATCCACTCAATAGTCCAGTCCAGCTGCTGCTCGTGTGCGTGCGTGGCCGCAATGGGTGTTCTAGGCCAATGTAGGGTCGGTTGCGCGCAGGTTCATGGCAAGGAGACAGACCAGAAGACCCGTACTCGTGGACCTCGCAAACAGCTCGAAGCACGTGAAAGGCGGTACGGGCTTAAATAGTGAGAAGTAAGAAGGTGTTTTGACTTCATCTGGTGGTGTTGCCCGGCCTCGGCCTTTGTGTGGGCTGTGCTGGGGAAGCACTTTGGATGACGCGCCAGTCGTTTCTTGTCCCGCCTCGCTTACATCTCGACCGTATGTATAGTATACCGAGGATTAACTAAACATCAGCTACTTCTACAAGATTACTACAGCTATTGCCTTCAAGTTCGTGTACACGGTAATGACGGCACGCAAGGCCGTTCATTCTCTATGGTTGATGATACCAGCACTGGCTCCCAAGGTCAACGGGCACTGATCGCAATATTGATAGTCTACGTTACAGCCTCTGGTACATGCTAATATACTAGCAGTACGCAGGCAAGACAAGGGAAGAATCCTCTTAGCGTGGGCTTTGAGAAAACTGTAGACTTGCGATTGATCTTCCATCGCTTCGCTGGCAAGACGTGCTTTAACAAAATCACAGTCTGATCATCTGACCTCCAAGCCACTTATTTTCACCAGTGAGAGATTGGTTTTGTGTGAGAATTGGAGCCTTATCGAAAGTCTAAAGGCAACAGTTCTTAGGATGTCTGCTATCTTCAATTATTCATGAGATCAACTACTTGTGGAGCGTTCACGAACGACTGCTTACGCGAAGTCGGTCGATCTGAGGACTACGCAATGGTCAGCTACGGTCAGCATATACATACCATGCGCCAACTAGCTTTACGAATTTGGATGCACGAACGATGCAATGGAATTTACGAGTCGAATAAGCTCCATTCCAGTAAATTGACCTCGAAGTCCTCCTCAAAAGGTTAAACTGGTAAAGCCATTTATTTTTTGCATTCACCTTGCCGCGAAGTAAGACATGGATAGCACTTAACCTCTCGCCTCACACCTGCTACTTTGTCCATAATTATCTTCTTAGGAGCATCACCAGTTTGACAGCTCGAAGCACAACGCAAATATTCGCCGAACACCATACTTGCAGCTTCCAAGATGTCGACAGCCCTTGAAGAGACCGACAGATCTACACCACAACCCGACAACAACGACGAACAGCTGCCGAGCGTAGATCCTCCTCCATACAACGACGTAGAAGCTTCTTATCGCCTTTTCGGTACCATACAAACCGTTCTAAACTCCGAGCGAGGTGAAGATGACGACCCCGAGGAGACCGAAAGCATGCGCAAATTCCTGCTTTACTGTCTCGCAGTCGACTACCGCTACGCTGGAAATTACGAGCTCCCGGCTTCAGAGTACGATAAATACACCGAGATGTGGACCATGATGGCCTAAATAAGAGATTCGCACAAGAGGACAGACATCACCGAATACGAGCGATGCGTCCTGGCCCCGTTTTTCTGGAAGTACTTGCACAAGCCGTGCAAGCGGCTCTCGATCCCGGTCGACTGCGCGGTCAGGGCCGTCGGGTGACTCGTCAAGTACTCGAACGGCATGAATCGGTACAAAGGATGCACGCACGGCGTGCTACATAACGCTGGGCCCGAGAGACTGGCAAACAAGCTTTGGCAGGATAGAAATATCCTCATACCCCAGCTCGCAACCTCCGAATTGGAACGACAGGGTCTCACTGCGGCTCTGACGACTTTCGCGCGGCAGTACTATGTCACTATCGATGGCGTGGACAGCGCCGTGTCTCGAGACGAAGTAGGCGAGTGGGACCAAGACTCAGAAGTCTCGTACAGCCTGACGGCGCGAGGCTTGTACTACGGCCTTGCGCAAAGCGGGTCGATAGGCGCGGCCGTAGGCGGTTACGCTCGCGGCTCCTGGGAAATTCTTCGGTCGTGCGTCCAGGATCTAAGTCAGCGCCACGGTGTTTTTCCGGAAGGAAAGAAGGCTCATGACCGTCGGGCGACCTGGAATGGTCCGGGTCCGCTGATATCGGGACATCCTAGCGATGAAGGACTGCGAAGCCATTTGTGAGGGTGGTTCTGGTATCCGAAATGTCACCTTCCCGATTTCTTTGAGAATCGTCCGGGGAGAGATCGATGCGACTTGTAGTGCGGCCGCGAGATAAGCTTGAGTGGGGTGTTTTCATGGGACTGCTTGATGATATGGTGTCGATGGAGAAAGGGACGATTTTGGGGACAAGTTTTGATGATCGGAGTGAATGGCCAGTGGATTCAGCTTACCGTTCCGTTGTAGCGTACTTGCATTGAGCGCGCGAGGATCATGATTCCAGCGTGGTTGCCTGATGCACCTGTGTCACGAATTGGAGGCATATTGCTTCCTATATCGGCATTTTGAGACGTACTTTTGCTTAGTTGCTGAAAGAGAATATTAGGCTGCGAGTACTTCGCTATCAGGTTCAGGTCAGGATGCAGGATACATGTAGCTGCCAAGACCTTCCTAAAATGGAGATACCGCTTCTTGCATTCTAATCTGACGGACTCTGCATTTTGCGTATACTTAGCCTAAGCAAATTGGCGTCAGAATCAGATTCGGATAGGATTCGTTAGATTACCTACCTAATTGGGTAATCTGACAGCCATTCTGAACCTGCTCCTCGAAGCAGCATATTAGCGTTAGGATATACCAAAATCTAGCCTATTCTGCATTTTTCCGTATACCTCTTCTCGCAGGATTGATTAGACAGTTCCCAATCGGGCTACTCTAACGCCGCTTCAGACTTCCACTCTGCATTCTCACATGACCTGACTCTGATAGCGAAGTATACGCAGCCTTAGACAAGGTCTTCGATAGCAGTATGCAGCTGACAGCCACGCTTTCTTCAAATGGAACGATAAATTCCGTCGAGCCATATCCGCAGCTAGATCACCATTAAACATCATCATCTTCATGATTGGGCCGACGCTCTTCGGCAGTGGCAACATTCTCTCGCTGGCCATCCATGTTAGTACGACGCTTGCATCGAAACAAGTGTTGTCACTTACTGATCTCCTCGACACTGGACTCACAGATCGGGATCTATATGCTCGTGAGCGCCGCTCGTCATCGAGCGTCTCGTATCGCTGATCTTGGCTCGACCTGTCGGCCTACTAAGAGTGTCAATAAAAACGTCCATCAAGTGCCGGGAAAGCATCGTTTGCGACGTACCAGAGGTTCCGGCTCATCCACATCCATCACACCGCCCGCGTACTTCATAAGCATTTTGTTCTTGAGCGCTTCGTCGTCTAGCAGAGCATCCTCCGCATCCGAGTCTTCTGGGAACGCAATTGGTTCTTCAAGCACATATTCTTTCGTGTGCTGATCATCCTGCTCCTTTGGTGAAATCCTATCACCTCCGGCATTGAAGTCTTTCGCTGGCGCATGCCTAACTTCAGGGATGATGTTCTTCGTAGAGCGAGTGCTGTGCCTCTGAGAGAAATCTTCACGATCGACTTCCCTGATGCGCTCCTCAAAGGCAGCACGTCGTGACCGAGTCGGCATTTCGACCACGACTGGGGCGGACTGAGGTGGTTTGTAAGCCACAGGTGGCATTTCGCTGGCGATTGGCACGGCCTGAGGTGGTTCGCTAGGCATGGGCGGGTAAGCCTCGAGGATCGGCTCGAAGAAAGATTTAGATGCTTTCCACTTGTCTGCTTTCTTCCCTTTCTTTTTCGCCTTCATGTTGTCTGCGGTCAAGGTATTTGAACCCCAGCCCACGAACTCATGAGTGCCTACGGTCTGAGCGTACTCGAAGCTCGGCTCGCCGTTCGGATCGTAGATCATAGGCGGCTCGGGCACAGGATTAGTCTTCTTCGCCTTCTTCTCTTTCTTCGGAGGAGGCTCGAGAATCGGCCACATGTGCATAGTGACCTCCCAATCCGGTCTGATCATGGTATCCCAGAGCTGCGGAAGGATGATACTGCCGTCGGGGCCCATGAGATCGTAGGCGCCTTCCTGTACGAGCGGGCCGATCACGTCGACGTGCAGGAAGCTTTGTTTGATCAGGCTCTCCATGCCCTTCCATGTCTTGCAGATGTGCCATGCAAAGGTGTACTTTCTGCCTACGGCGTCTTTGAATTGGATTGGGGGCATGTGTGCGTCGGCTCCGATGACAGGATCTACTTTGGTGGTGCGCAGTGATTTTAGCTCAGCGGCCATCACGGCCAGTTCTGCTTGTAGTTTGTTGAAGTCTTCTTTGCTTGCTGGTTTGGACGGGTTGCTTGCTGATGACGATACCGAGCGCACAGAGTCTGTCGATGATTCCAATTTGCGAGGTCTCTCGCTGGGCCCCAGGATAAGCAAGATACTACCAGCGGTTTCACGTGCAGTCGCGCCGAGCACAAGTCTCTGGAGAAGCTTGCGCGTTTTCGAATTGTTGTTATCCACAGGTATGGCCGAGTGCAAGTCCCAGTCATAGTTTTTGATGTTGTATGTCTCTTCTACCCACGCGGAGACTGATTGCTTGACGGACCCTGGAAGCGTCTGCCATAATCGCATAGTAGTCTGCAAGTCACAAGCCGGGCCACAGGGTTTGTGTTTTAGCATCGTGTGGTCGAATGATTCGAAGCTGTGCTTGCCTTCTCCCAGATTGTAGGATACAGCAATGTGTAAGAAGGCCTCTGGATCGTTGGAGGTAGTGGAACCAGCGCGAGATCTGCTGATGGTGCTCGAAGCACGACTTGAGTCCACGTCATTGCCATAGTAGCGCGGAAACTGTCTTTTGAAGAACCATCTTTACAATTGTCAGCTAGTCAACAGCTATAGCCGAATACGGGACCCAAGATACCTTCGCCGAGACAGCGGTACAACAGGTCTCGTTGGACCGGTGTGGGGATCGACGTCCATGCCTCCATGCAATACCGGTGGCTTTACACCAAACTGCGACAACATATCACCGAATTCATCCTTCAGATGCTGCGACTGTT
>Ga0265797_10001562_pt1 | contig 40159 bp, 35 predicted proteins | sample P2T30metagenome_FD_192433 | JGI IMG/M metagenome (GOLD analysis project Ga0265797, IMG submission 192433) | Plant litter microbial communities from East Loma Ridge, Irvine, California - P2 T30 | ecosystem: Environmental > Terrestrial > Plant litter > Unclassified | place: USA: California...
CTCGGCGAGCGGGCCATCGACAGCCAGGCCCATCGATTGCGGTTGCATTCGGAGGAGCGTTACGGGCTGAACGAGGAACAGCTGTGCTGCCTGATCTTCCAGCCGTTCGCTAACAAAGGGGCCGGTTTGAAAGCGTTTCTCGAGCATTGCCATCCCGACAGGGTGCAGCGTGAACCGCAACTGCGCCTGGCGCTGGAAGGGCGGATCACCACCGCCGAGGCTGGAAGCTGGTTGCGACGAGTATCCGGGCTGCCACTCCCTGTGTTGCGGCAGCTGTATGCAGATATTGGCCACCTGGATATAGGCAATGGCCCCGCATCGAAGGCGTTGCGCTTGCCGTGCGGTTGCAGTGAAGCACCGCAGCCGCTTCGGCCATCGGATGAATGTAGCCAGGGGCAATCGACCAAAGGGGCTGGTCACGGTTGATCGCCTGGAGTACAAATGTACTCCATGAAAACAAACATCCTTTCTCCCCGTCGCCGTGCCATCCTGGCGTTCATCCGTGAACGCATCGCCTTGCATGGCCAATCACCCAGCCTGGCGGAGATAAGCCAGGCGTTCGGTTTCGCCTCGCGCAGCGTGGCCCGCAAGCACATTGTGGCCCTCGCGGAAGCCGGGCATATCGAGGTCCAGGCTCATCAGGCACGAGGCATCCGGCTGGTGGCCCAGGCCGGGCGGGCCGAGCTCGTACAGGTGCCATTGATGGGGCGTGTGGCGGCGGGCTTGCCGATCGATCCCGATGTGGGCTTGCATGATCATCTTGCCCTGGACGTGCGGCTGTTTTCCCGCGTGCCGGACTACCTCCTGGAGGTGCAAGGCGATTCGATGCTTGAGGATGGCATTCTCGATGGCGACCTTGTAGGCGTGCAGCGACTGCAGAGCGCCCGCAACGGGCAGATCGTGGTGGCCAGGCTGGACGGCGAAGTGACCATCAAGCGCTTCGAGCAGGGCCTTGAAAGTGTGCGTCTGCTGCCCCGCAACCCGGCCTATCAACCTATCGAAGTCGGGCCGGATCGTGATCTGGTGATCGAAGGGATCTTCTGTGGGCTGGTACGGCGATGAGCGCGGCGGTTGTAAGCCTTGAAGGGCTGCTGGGCACGCACCGTGTGTGGAAAGGCCGCAACACCCAGGTCGATGTAGCCGAAGCGCCCGCCCAGCCCACCGGGCATGCCGAGTTGGACCAGGCCCTGCCTTCCGGTGGCTGGCCGGCCGGGGCCTTGAGTGAAATCCTCATTCCGTTCACGGGCTGCGGAGAATTGCAATTGTTGTGGCCCACCCTGGCCCGGCTTACCCAGGCCGCTGAGCGCGTGGTACTGGTGGCGCCTCCTTTCATCCCCAACCCTCAGGCATGGCTGGCGGCGGGCGTGGATCTGGGCTGGATGACCCTGGTACGGGCCCAAGGCAAGGAAGCACTGTGGGCGGCCGAGCAGTGCCTGCGTTCGGGTAGCTGCGCAGCGGTGCTGTGCTGGGCGGGGCAGGCCGACGATCGCGCGTTGCGCCGGTTGCAAGTGGCCGCCGAAGCGGGCCAGGCGTTGGGGTTCATCGTGCGGGGCAACCAGGCCGCGGCCAATCCGTCGCCAGCGGCGCTACGCCTGGCAATCAGCCTTGAGCCGGCAGGCTGGGACATTCTCAAATGCCGGGGTGGGTTACCCCCGGCCCGCCCGATCCCCTGGATGGCCAACGCCTGAGGTCGCCATGCTCTGGGCCTGTATCCTGTTTCCCCAGCTGGCGCTGGATGTCGCGTTGCGTCATCAGCCAGACCCATCGGCGCCGCTGGCGCTGGTCAGCGGGCCGGCGCAACGGCGGATGCTGCGCGCCGTGAATTCCGCGGCCCGCGCCCTGGGCCTGCGCCCCGGGCAAAGCCTGAGCGCGGCCCACGCCTTGAGCCGTGATTTTCTGATACTCGATTACGAACTCACTCAGGTGGGCCAGGCACAGCAGCTTCTGGCCGCCTGGGGCTATCGCTACAGTTCCCATGTAAGCCTGCATTTCCCGCGTGCCTTGCTGATGGAAGTGGCCTCGGGCATGGGGCTGTTCGGGCCGTGGCCGGCCTTCGAGGCGCGCTTGCGCAGTGACCTCCAGGGCATGGGCTTTGCTCATCGCATCGTATTGGCCACCAATCCGGTGGCGGCGCGAATGCTGACCAACGCCCATGACGGCCTTGCGGTCACGTCGCCTTCCCACTTGCAGGCCGTGCTGGCCACCATGCCCGTGGACCGCATTGGCCTGGCCAAGGAACAGGCCACCTCGCTGATGCGCATGGGTTTACGGCAGGTCGGCCAATTGCTCCGGCTGGAACGCTCCGCGCTGGCCAGGCGTTTCCCGCCGCAACTGCTGCTGCAGCTTGATCTGCTACAGGGATTGCGCCCGCTGGCGCTGGACTTCTTTGCGCTGCCGGAAGGGTTCGACAGCCGCATCGAGCTTAATTTCGACGTGGAATCGACCGAGGCGTTGCTGTTCCCGCTGCGCCGGTTGATCAATGACCTGGGTGTGTTCCTGGCGGGCCGGGATGGAGGTGTTCAGCGTTTCGTGGTTCATCTGGAGCATGCCGATGGGGCCGATACCCAGGTGGCTGTCGGCTTGCTGACCGCCGAACGGGACCCCAACCTGTTGTTCGAACTCACCCGGGGCCGTCTGGAGCCTGTGCAGGTCACCCGGCCGGTGCGCAACGTACGCCTGGTTGCAAGCGAGCTGCCAGCCTATGTACCAGTTGCCAAAGGGCTGTTCGATGCCCGGGCGGCGGCCGGGCAGGGGTGGGAGCAGTTGCGCGAGCGCTTGCGGGCCCGCCTGGGTGATGATGCCGTGGCCAGCCTGCGATGCCTGGCCGATCACCGGCCGGAACGGGCCTGGGCATTGGAAGACACCCCAGGCGCGCAGCCGCGATTGGGCCCGGCGCCTTTACGCCCAGGCTGGCTGTTGCCGCAACCCGAGCCATTGCCCGACGGGCGCTGGCAATCCATCGCCGGCCCGGAGCGCATCGAAAGCGGATGGTGGGACGGCGACGATGTGCGCCGCGATTACTTCCGCCTGCGCCTGGCCTCGGGTCGCCAGGCGTGGGCCTACAAGGCGGTGGGCGAAGACACCTGGTGGTTGCAGGGGTGGTTCGGATGAACGCTTATGCCGAGCTGCATTGCTTGTCCAGTTTCAGCTTCCAGCGAGGCGCCTCCACGGCCATGGAGCTGTTTACTCGAGCCCGTCGGCAGGGTTACCAAGCCTTGGCGATCACGGATGAATGCACCTTGGCGGGCATTGTCCGCGCGTGGCAGGCGGCGCGCGAGTGCGGAGTGCCCCTGCTGGTGGGCAGCGAAATCCAAGTGGATAACGGCGCGCGGCTGGTGGTGCTGGTACGGGACCTGTCGGGCTACCAGGCTTTATGCCAATTGATCACACTGGCGCGGCGGCGAGCAGAGAAGGGCAGCTACCTCTCTCAGGCCCATGATTACCTGGAAGTGGACCTCTCCGGGCTTCTGGCCTTGTGGCTGCCTTCGCACGAGCCCCGTATCGAGCATGGCCAGTGGTTGCGGCGGTTGTTCGGGGAGCGCCTTTGGCTGGCCGTGGAACTGCACCGAAGCGCTGATGACGCCCAGCGCCTGGCGCGGCTGCGGTCCCTGGCCGAGGCGCTGGGCATCGCCTGCGTAGCCAGCGGCGATGTGCACATGCATGCCCGTGGGCGCAGGGCGCTACAAGATACCCTCACAGCGGTGCGCCACCATGTGAGCGTCGCCCAGGCCGGCCAATGGTTGTTCCCCAATGGCGAACGGCATCTGCGCAGCCTGGCTCAGCTCGCCGAGCTGTACCCCCCCGACCTGCTGGCCGAAACCCTGCGCATTGCCGGGCAGTGCCAGTTCGACCTGGGCCAGCTGCGTTATCAATACCCTCACGAAGTGGTGCCGCCCGGGCAAACGCCAACCGCCTGGCTACGCCAGCTGACCGAACGCGGCGCGGCCGAGCGCTGGCCCGGGGGCACGCCCGAGCCGGTTCGGGTGATGCTGGAACGTGAACTGGCGATCATTGCCGACCTGGGCTACGAATCCTACTTCCTGACGGTGCATGACATCGTCGACTTCGCTCGCCGCCGGGGCATCCTCTGCCAGGGCCGTGGCTCGGCCGCCAACTCGGCGGTGTGCTTTGCGCTGGGTATCACCTCCATCGACCCCGCGCACACCAGCATGCTGTTCGAGCGTTTTATCTCCCGTGAGCGCAACGAACCGCCAGACATCGACGTGGACTTCGAGCATGAGCGGCGCGAAGAAGTCATCCAGTACGTGTTCAATCGCTACGGCCGGCACAGGGCGGCGCTCACGGCCATCGCCAGCACGTACAGGGCCGCGGGCGCGGTGCGGGATGTGGCCAAGGCGCTGGGGCTGCCGCCGGATCAAGTCAATGCCTTGGCCAACTGCGTAGGGCGCTTCAGCGACGAGCTGCCATCGCCGCAGAGGCTGGCTGAAGCGGGGTTCGACCCCGCGAGCCCGGTGCTGCGCCGCGTGCTTACCCTCACGGGTGAGCTGATCGGCTTCCCACGGCATTTGTCACAACACCCCGGTGGTTTCGTCATCTCCGAGCACCCCTTGCAAACACTGGTGCCGGTTGAAAACGCCGCGATGGAGGACCGCACCGTCATTCAATGGGACAAGGATGACCTGGACATGGTAGGCCTGTTGAAGGTCGATATCCTGGCCCTGGGCATGCTAACCGCGATCCGCCGCTGCTTCGACCTGGTGAAGCACTATCGGGGGCGGCACCTTACCCTGGCAACCGTGCCCCCCGATTGCGCCGCCACCTACGACATGATCGGCAAGGCCGACACGGTGGGTGTGTTTCAGATCGAGTCGCGCGCGCAGATGGCCATGCTGCCACGGCTCAAGCCGCGCGATTTCTACGACCTGGTCATCGAAGTGGCCATCGTGCGGCCCGGGCCGATCCAGGGGGACATGGTGCACCCGTACCTGCGCCGCCGTAATCATGAGGAAGAGGTCACCTATCCTTCGCCGGAATTCGAAGCGGTGTTCAAGCGCACTCTGGGCGTGCCGCTGTTTCAGGAGCAAGTAATGCAGCTGGCGATCCTCGCGGCTAATTACAGCCCGGGTGAAGCTGACCAGCTGCGCCGCTCCATGGCGGCCTGGAAGCGCCATGGCGGGCTGGACCCGCACCAGCAGCGCTTGCGTGAAGGCATGTTGCGCAACGGTTACAGCGAAGCCTTCGCCCAGCGTATTTTCGAGCAGATCAAAGGCTTTGGCAGTTACGGTTTTCCTGAATCCCATGCTGCAAGTTTTGCCTTGCTCACCTACGCCAGCAGTTGGTTGAAATGCCACGAGCCCGCCGCGTTCGCTTGCGCCCTGGTCAATAGCTGGCCCATGGGTTTCTACAGCCCGGATCAGGTATTGCAGGATGCCCGCCGCCATGGCATTGAGGTGCGCCCCGTGGACGTGCGTTACAGCGATTGGGACTGCGCCGTGGAGCCCCGCGATGAAGGGCAGCCGGCGATTCGCATGGGTTTGCGCCTGATTCGTGGGCTTGCCCAACAGGCGGCGCAGCGTATGAGTGAAGCACGCGCCACGGCGCCGTTTTCAACCGTGCAAGACCTGGCCCTGCGGGCTGGCCTGGATAGCCGTGCCCGCGAACAACTGGCCGATGCCGGCGCCCTGCGTGGCCTGGCGGGGCACCGCCACAGGGCCCGTTGGGAAGTGGCCAGCGTGGAGCGCCAATTGCCCTTGTTCGAAGGTGTGGCCCCGGTCCCCGATGGGGACATTGCCCTGCCGGTGCCCACCGCCGGGGAGGACTTGCTGGCCGACTACGCCTCTATCGGCACTACACTGGGCCGGCATCCACTGGCCATGTTGAGGGGCGCCTTGGCCAAATGGCGCTGTAAAAGCTCTCGGGAGCTGGCCAGCATGGCTCATGGGCGGGCGGTCAACGTGACCGGCCTGGTGACCAGTCGGCAGCGCCCGGCCACGGCCAGTGGGGTGACCTTTCTCACCCTTGAGGATGAATTCGGGATGGTCAATGTGATCGTCTGGCGCGATCTGGCCGAGCGGCAGCGCAAGGCGCTGGTTGGTGCTCGGCTGTTGCAGGTGCAAGGCCGATTCGAGCGCCAGGGTGAGGTATGTCATCTTATTGCACGTAACCTGATGGACATGACGCCATTGCTCACCGGGCTGGATGTGCGCAGCCGGGATTTTCACTGAAGCATGCCGAGTGCCCACCCTCGCAACACCCGGGCCCTGGCGTTGTCAGAGCACACTGGCCAATGAAGGAGAGCCCAGCGCGTGAATATAGATGGTGTGATTTTCGATTCGGACGGCACGTTGGTGGACAGCGAGCGTATTGCCGCGGGCCTGCTGTGGGAGATGCTGGCGGAGCGCGATATCCACCTGCCGCGCGAAGAGGTACTGCACCGTTTTCGCGGCGTGCAGTTCGCAGTGTTCACCGCACGCTTGACCCAGACCTACCCCTGGCTGGATGCCGACCCTTTCATGGCAGCCTTCCGTGAGCTGAGCCTGGCGCGCTTCGCCCAAGGCATGCAGCCCATGCCCGGCGCCCTGGCGTTCGTACGGGAGCTGCGCCTGCCCAAGTGCGTCGCATCCAATGGGCCATTGAACAAGATCCACACCTGTTTGGGCAGCGCGGGGTTGCTGCCTCATTTCGAAGGGCACATTGTCAGTGCTTATGAAGTGAACGCCTGGAAACCCGCGCCAGGGCTGATCCTGGCGGCCGCCGATAACCTTGGGCTCGCACCCCAGCGTTGCCTGCTGGTGGAAGACAGCCATGCGGGTGTAGAGGCTGGGCTGGCTGCCGGAACATGGGTCGCCGGTTATGGCGACGAAGACTTCAGCGCCTATGCCCACGAACCGCGTTTTCGCCTGGCCCCCACCTACGCCGACGTGGCCCGCTTAATCTACTGAGTCGCTGTTGCGACGCTCATAATGATCCAGCAGCGGCTGCGTGCTCACCCCATGCAGCACGATGCTCAACGCGACCACGGTAAGGGTTACGCTGGTGCAGGTGCGCGCCACTTCCTCGGACAGCCCGTGCTGCAACGCGAAGCACAGGTAATAGATCGAGCCGATGCCGCGTATGCCAAACCAGCCCAGCAATACGCGCTGGTGCCTGCTGAGCAATGCGCGGCCCCCGCCAAAGGCCCACACCGCGAGCGGCCTGATGACGAAGAACAATACCAACCCGAGCCCCGCGCCGCGCCAGTCCCAATACCCCCACAGCAACGCGCCGAGCAGGGTGATCAACAGCACTTCCATCGAGCGTTCCACCAGGCTGCCGAAGGCCATGATGTCCCCCATCATCACCCCGGCTGCCAGTTGAGGCGGTTCAATATCATCAATGGGTTTGGCGACGGCATGCTCCACGGGCAGATGATGGTGGCCTATGACCGGGTGGGTCAGTTGTTCGGCGGGCACTTCTGAACCGGTCGAATGGGCCTCGGCCTGGCGTAGCCCCAGCCCGGCGGCGAACACCGCCAAAAACCCGAAGGCCCCCACGAACCAGGCCGCGGAGTAGGCCAGCGCAATCAGCGCGAGCGCGAGGAAATCGTTCGGCGAAAGGGTGCTGTCCTGATGCCGTACCCGCAGGAAAATCATCAATTGCCCGATCAGCCTGCCCAGCAGATAACCGATCAGCAAGCCCGCGCTCACGGCCCAGATAACATCCTTGAGCACCCACCGGGTGAGCCACTCCGCCTGCAGCCCGCCGTGGCCGATCATCAGCAGGCCGAAGAGCACGAAGGGGAAGGCGGTGCCGTCATTCAAGCCGGCCTCTCCGGACAGCCCGAAACGTACCCGGTCAAAGTCCTGCGCGCTATTGACCTGCACCATGTTGGCCAGCACCGGATCCGTGGGCGCCAGCATCGCCCCTATCAGCAGCGACAGCCCCCAGTCCATGTTCAAGGCGTAATGCGCCAGCACGGCCACGCCGATGATCGAGGCGATCATTACCGGCCCCGCCAGCAGATATGCGCAGCGCCATGCACTACGGCCGAAGGACAGCCGCAGCTTGATCCCGGTACCGAACAATGAGAACAGCACGGCGGCCTCGGTGAGCCGTTCGAGCCAATGGGTGGATTCCCGGATATCCAGGGATACCACGCCCAGCCCGACCGGGCCGATGGCCAGCCCCAGCAAAAGGCAGACGGCCGAAGTGGTTACCGGTAACCAGCGCAAATAGGCGGAGGCGAGGGCCAGCAATAGCAGGACCCCACCGAGGATAGCGATCGCAGTGATAAAACTCATCGGGTCTCATTCGAAACGGCATGTAGTTTTGTGACTGCGGTGTGCGCGGTTAGTTGGAACCGATTTTGTTTGGAGCCCCTGAGGTTTCCAGGGTGAGTAGCGCCTGCTTGCGTTCCACCCCCCAACGGTAGCCCGACAACCCACCGTCGCTGCGCACTACCCGGTGGCAGGGGATCGCCACCGCCAGGTTGTTGGAAGCGCACGCCCGGGCCACCGCGCGCACCGCGCTGGGCGCGCCGATACGTCGGGCAAGCTCCGCGTAGCTCACGGTTTCCCCGGGCGCGATATCCTGCAAGGCCCGCCATACCCGCTCCTGGAATACCGTGCCGCGCAGGTCCAGGGGCAAGCCCAGATCCAGCCCCGGGGTGTCCACGAAGCCCACAACCTGAGCGACCACGGCCTCGAACGCCGTGTTGGCCCCAATGAGGCGCGCCTTGGGGAAACGGTCCTGGAACTGTTCAAGCAGTGCTTGGGGATCGTCCCCCAGCAGGATCGCGCACAGCCCTCGAGGGCTTTGCGCAACCAGAATGGCCCCCAGGCTGCATTGGCCTACAGCGAAATGAATGTCAGTGCACGCCCCCCCTTTGCGCCATGCGCTGGGGGTCATGCCAAGACGGGCCGAGGCGGTTTCATAGAAACGGCCATTGGAATTGAAGCCAGCCGCGTAGATGGCCTCGGTGACGTTATCGGCGCTTACCAGCTGTGCCTGCGCGCGGCGCGCCTGGGCCGCCTGCGCGTAGGCCTTGGGCGAGAGGCCGGTGATTGCCTTGAACACCCGCTGGAAATGCCAGATGCTCAGCCCCGCCCGCGCCGCAAGCTCACTCAGCCCGGGCGGTTGATCGCTCTCATCGATGCGTCGGCAGGCCTCGGTGACCACCCAAAGGTGGCGTTGGCGCGGGGTATCGGTGGGCACGTCAGTGTTCATGCTGAGGGCTCTGGCTGGCAGGGTGTAGGCCCAAGAGTGGCTCAAACGTTAGCGCGCGACACTCCGATTCTTGTGATGTGCGGTATATCCGTGTGTTCAAGCGCTGCTCGGTATAGAATCCCCGCATCTTACACCGGCGGGGCGCGCCTTCCGCTCGGTCGGCACCGTGTACCTCATTTACAGGCAGGTTTGATCTTGGAACAGCTAAAACGCCTAGCGACTGGAATAGCAGGCCTTGACGCGCTGCTCAAGGGGGGGCTGGTAGCGGGTGCCTCCTACATCGTGCAAGGGCGCCCGGGGTCGGGCAAGACCATCCTGGCCAACCAGCTGAGCTTCAACCATGCCCGAACCGGCGGCAAGGTGCTGGTGGCAACCCTTTTGTCCGAGTCCCATGAGCGGCTGTTCCAGTACCTGTCGACCTTGAACTTCTTCGACCCGTCGCGTATCGGCGAGCAGATCCAGTTTGTCAGTGCCTTCGACACGTTGCAAAGCGAAGGCCTGGAAGAAGTGGTCAAGCTGTTGCGCCGGGAAATCGGCCGCCAGAAGGCGACCGTGCTGGTTGTCGATGGCCTGCTCAACGCCCGTACCATGGCCGAGTCCCAGCTGGACACCAAGAAGTTCATCGCCGAGCTGCAGGGCCACGCGGCATTCGCCGGTTGCACGGTGCTGTTCCTTACCAGCGCCCGGCTCGATGACGGCAGCCCGGAGCACACCATGGTCGATGGCGTGATCGAAATGGGCGAAGAGCTGATCGGTTCCCGTTCGGTACGGCGTATCCAGCTGCGCAAAACCCGCGGCAGCGGCGCGCTCTCCGGTTTGCACGATTGCGAGATCACCGACGATGGCCTGGTGGTATACCCGCGCCTCGAAAGCCTGTACAGCCATCCGTCCCGCCCGGATCCGGCCGACCGCACCGTGGTGAGCTCGGGCGTGGAAAGCCTGGACGCCATCATTGGCGGAGGCTTGGCCCGTGCCTCGGCCACCCTGGCGCTGGGGCCGGCGGGCGTAGGCAAAACCTCACTGGGTATTCAGTTTCTCGCCCAGGCCACGCCCGAGGAGCCGGCGCTGCATTTCGGCTTCTACGAAACCCCCCAGCGCCTGGCGCTGAAGGCCGCGGCACTGGGTATCGATTTCAACGCCATGCAACGCAGTGGCGCCTTGCATGTGAGCTGGCAGCCCACTACCGAAGGCCTGCTCGACGGCCTCGGCGCGCGCGTGCTGGAGCAAGTTGAAACGCTCGGCATCAAGCGCCTGCTGATCGACAGCCTGGGTGGCATGACCCGGGTCACCACCAATCCCGCTCGGCTCAGCGATTTCTTCAGTGCCTTGACCGGGGAGCTGCGCGCCAGAGGCGTGACCATCCTGGTGACCTGCGAAATGCAAGGGCTGATCGGGCCGGAGATCAACTCGCCGATGCCCGATATGTCCAGCGTCGTGGACAACATCATGGTCATGCGGTTCGTTGAATATGCGTCTGAACTTAAACGAATGATGACTATTCTTAAAGTCAGGGACAGCATTTACGACCCGACATTGCTTGAAGTCGTGATCGGCGCGAAAGGGCTGGATTTCAAGAAAGCGTTCAAACATGCCGAGGCAGTGCTGACGGGCAGTGCCTCGTCGATAAGCCACTGATGTGACCGGGTCAATCCAAAAATGACGACCATCCTTATAGTCGACGACGAGTATTTGATCGCCGATATCCTCGGGTTCGCCCTCGAGGATGAGGGGTACATGGTCGTCAAGGCCGGAAATGGTCGCAAAGCCCTCGAGGTGCTGGACCGTGAGCGGCCCAGCCTGGTGATCACCGACTTCATGATGCCGGTGATGGACGGGCTGGAATTCGCCCGCGAAGTGCGCAGGCGCCCACTCTTCGCCGAGCTGCCGCTGTTTCTCATGAGCGGCGCGCAGGGCAGTATCGGCCGAGCCAGCCCCGAGCTGTTCGCCGTGGTGTTCGACAAGCCATTCGACATCGAGCGGGTAATCCGCGAGGTGGTCGAATTCATCGGGCGCCCCGCAGAGTAGTCAAAAGTAATCGATAAAGTGAAAGAGGTATCGCATGCCGCATGACGGCAATTTGTTAGGCGCCGCTGTGGTGTTTCTGCTTGCCGCCGTTCTGGCGGTTCCCCTGGCCAAAAGGCTTCAACTGGGTGCCGTGCTTGGCTATTTGCTGGCCGGTGTCGCCATCGGGCCGGCCGTGCTCGGGCTGGTGGGCAATAGCCAAAGCCTGAACCACCTTTCCGAACTGGGCGTGGTGCTGCTGCTGTTCATCATCGGCCTTGAGCTGTCGCCAAAGCGTTTGTGGGTGATGCGCAAGGCGGTGTTCGGCATCGGCCTGGCGCAGGTCGCCCTGACCGGTTGCGTGATCGGTGCCGTGGCCTTGTTCCTGTTCGGCCAACCCCTCAACAGCGCGGTGATCCTGGGCCTTGGCCTGGCGTTGTCATCCACTGCGTTCGGGCTGCAAAGCCTAGCCGAGCGGCATGAGCTGCACAGCCCTCACGGGCGTTTGGCGTTTGCCATTCTGCTGTTCCAGGACATTGCCGCCATCCCATTGATCGCACTGGTTCCGCTCCTGGCCAGCGGCTCGGCCACTCACGCGCCGCCAAGCCTGGAACATGGCCTGCAAGTGCTGGGCAGCATCGCCCTGGTGGTGGTGGGAGGGCGCTACCTGCTGCGGCCGGTGTTCCGCGCTGTCGCCAAGACCGGCATCCAGGAAGTGTCTACCGCCACGGCCTTGCTGGTGGTGATCGGCACTGCCTGGCTGATGGACCAGGTGGGTGTGTCCATGGCGTTGGGCGCATTCCTGGCGGGACTGCTGCTGGCCGATTCGGAGTACCGGCACGAGCTGGAAGCGCAGATCGAGCCGTTCAAGGGGCTGCTGCTGGGGCTGTTCTTCATCAGCGTGGGCATGGGCGCCAACCTGGGGCTGCTGCTGGCCGAGCCTATCACCGTGATTGGGCTCACCCTGTTGCTGCTTGGGCTCAAGCTGCCATTGCTGGCCTTGCTAGGTAAATATGCTGGTGGCTTGCAACGCGCCTCGGCGCTACGCCTGGGGTTGGTGCTGGCCACGGGCGGTGAGTTCGCCTTCGTGGTGTTCAAGCTTGGCCGCGATAATGGCCTGTTCGACTCGCGCCTCTACGACATGTTGGTACTGGCGATCACTTTGTCCATGGCCGTCACGCCGCTGCTGTTGCTGGTGGCCGGGCGGGTGCTCGCCCGGGGCGAGCAGCCGGTGCCGGTGCCGGAGGCTTACCGCAACATCGACGCCGATGCGCCGCGGGTGGTCATTGCCGGCATGGGCCGGATGGGGCAGATCGTGGCGCGTATCCTGCGTGCCCAGAAGATCCCTTTCGTGGCGCTGGACACCTCGGTTGAAAGTATCGAGCTGTCGCGCAGCTTCTCCGGCCTGCCGGTATACTACGGCGACCCGCTGCGGGCTGAAATCCTGCGGGCGGCCAAGGTGGACGAGGCCGAATACTTCGTGATCGCCACCAACGACCCGGAGACCAACATCAAGACCGCCGAGTTGGTGAAGCGCCTGTATCCCCACCTCAAGATCATTGCCCGGGCGCGTAACCGCCAGCATGTTCACAAGCTCACGGACCTGGGCGCGGATTCGGTGCGCGAAACCTTCTATTCAAGCCTTGAGATGAGCCGCCGCACCCTGATCGGCCTGGGCCTGACCGAAGCGCAGGCGCAAACCCGCATCCGCCGCTTCCAGCACCACGACCAGGCCGTGCTGCGCGAACAGCACCTTGTGTACGATGACGCCGCCAAGGTCATCCAGAGCAACCAGGAAGCGCGCGCCGAACTCGAACGCCTGTTCGCAGCCGATGCCCAGCGCGAAGCCAACGAACCCGTTTAGAACATCAGCACGCCGTACAGCCCCAGCGCGCCCAGCACCGCGCAGGCAATAGCCAAAGCAAATACTTCGATCAACGGCGGCGCGGCGCGGCCACCGTTGATGGCGCTGATACCCTGGCGGTAGCGGCGCTGTTGGCCCAGGCCGATCGCCAGCGCCACTAGCAACGCCAGGCCCACCAGCACGAATGCAAAACGCCCGTGATGGGGCACCCAGCGCAAGCACAGCAGGCTGGCAGCCACCAGGGACAACAGGGTGCGACGCCAGGCCATCCAGGTGCGCTCGGGTTGAAGGCCTGCGTCGGCATGCGCGCGTTCCAGGTTCATGCCGGGCGCAAGGCAATGAACGTCAATAGCACCGCCGTCGCCAAGGCACCCCCTATGGCCAGTAACGGCACTAGCATAGGCAGTGGCAGGGGGCGGCCATGGCGCATGGCCCGCTCCACGTTGAGCCAACGCACCCCAGCGCTGGCACTGAGGATCAGCCCGAGGGTAAGCAGCAATACCGCGAGCACCTTGCGGGCGTCTGGCGCGAACACATCGCCTGTGAACGCTTCGACTGCGATCCCACCGGCCATCAGCGCCAGCGCCGTGCGTATCCAGGCCAGGAAGGTGCGCTCGTTGGCCAGGGTAAAACGTGGGTCTGGCTCGATGCCGCCGCGTAGCAGCCTGGTGCGCAACGAGCCGCGCGGCGATGGGGAGGAGGGTGGCGTCATGGTTCGATCCCGTGGACGGGTAGGCGTAACGGCGAGGCGGAGCCAGTGGTGGCCCCGCACGGATCATTTCAACAGTTTGGCGAAGTGATCGATGGCCAGGGTGTAGCCATGGGTACCGAAGCCGGCGATCACGCCCACGGCGACCAGGGACACGTAGGAGTGGTGGCGGAAGGATTCACGCTTGTGCACGTTGGAGATGTGCACTTCCAACACCGGCACTTCGGCGGCGACCAGGGCGTCGTGAAGCGCCACCGAGGTGTGCGTCCATGCGCCCGGGTTGATCACGATGCCGCCGATGCGGCCGCGGGCCTGGTGCACCCAATCGATCATTTGGCCTTCATGGTTGGTTTGCTGGAATTCCAGCGCGAACCCGTGCGCCTCAGCGGTGGCGCGGCACTGCGCTTCCACGTCGGCGAGGGTTTCCTTGCCGTAGACGGTGGGCTCGCGGGTGCCGAGCATGTTCAGGTTGGGGCCATTGAGAACCAGCAAGGTGGTTTGCATCAGGTGCGTCTCTCTCTGCAGCAGGCAGGCGGGGCTGCCATGGTAATAGCCCCGCCGGACCGCGCGCTACTGCCTTATGCCTTCACCGGTACCGGGGGCAGGTAATACTGGGCGAAGCGCACGTTATCCACCCCATCCACCAGCTTCTTGAGTTTCTCGTTGAACGCCCGGCCCACGGCGTACTGCCCCCCGGACGTCGTGCGGAACTGCGCGGTGAGCGTGATGCCGTTGAGGTCCATCTTGTCGACGCCGAACACTTGCAGCGGGCCTTGCAAGTTGGTCTTGAGCAGCAGGTCCTCGGCAATCTGGTCCGCCGCTTGCTGGATCAGCGCCAGTGCGGTGTCGATATCGCTGTCGTAAGTCACCTGGACCGAAAAGAACGCATTGGCAAATTGCCTGGACTGGTTGGTCACCGCCTTGATCTGGCCGAAAGGCACCGAATGTACGAAGCCCTTGCCATCGCGCAGCCGCAGCGTGCGGATGGTCAGGCTTTCCACGGTACCGGCGTGGCCGGAATCGAGCACTACCCAATCGCCGATGGCGATCGTGTCTTCGATCAGGATGAACAAGCCGGTGATCACGTCCTGCACCAACTGCTGAGAACCGAAACCGATGGCCAGGCCCACCACCCCGGCACCGGCCAGCAATGGGGCCACATTGATTCCCAGGTTGGCCATGGTGGTGATGGTGCCGATCACCACCAGCACGATTTTGGCAGCATTGCGCAGCATGGGCAGGATGGTCTTGATCCGGGTACTGGGCTGGCGGCTGGCGCGCTTGCCCACCGTGGGCTTGAGCGCCTGCTGGATAGCGGTATCGATCACTACCCACACCAGCCAGGTCACCAACAGGATCAGGCCAATACTGCTCAAGGAGTTGCTGATGGCACGGCCTACGCTGTTGCGGGCCGCGAATTCCAGTACGGAGACGCCCCAGGTACGCGCCAGTAGCTCGATGAACGCGATTGCAATCACGATCCGTGACAGCGCATGGCCCATGCTGCGCAGCAACTCCACGTAGGGCCGCGGGCGGTCCGGGTCGGCGGCGGCTTGTGGCTTGAGCACGTGATGCATCACCGTGCTCAGGAACACCGCGCCAATCAACAGTACGGTGCTCATCAATGCCCGTTGCAGCGCCTGCTGGCTCTGTTCGCCCGCGCCGATCAAATGAATGGCCGACACCAGGATCATCAGCAGAATGGGCAGGTACCACACGGCAGCGAACACCCGCAGGGTTTCCTGCACCGCGCGGTGGTCGTGGCGCTGCCGATAGCCGCGGTTGCGGATCAGGTGCGCCACTGGCCGGCGCATCTTCAACACCAGCACCGCGAAGGTGAAGGTGGCCATCAGCCCCACGAACACCGCGATGCTGCCTGTAAGGTTGTTACCCAGTTGCCGGGCGATCTGCGGGCTGGTCAGGGCATCGCCCAGCGCGGCCAGAAAGCCGATCACGAACAGCGGCCTCGGCGCGCCTCGCCGCAAGGCATTGACCGCCGCCCGCTTGTGGCCGACGTTGAAGAGGGTGATGGCGCACAGGATCATCGTGGTTGAGAAGATGCCGCTGCTGGTGGCGTAGGCCAGGCACAACGCCAAGGCGCGTGCATCCGAGGGGTCCAGGTGGCGGCTCACCAACAGCGTCATGCCAAAGCTGAGCACCGCGGGCACGGTAAAGCGCAGCAGGTATCCCAATACCCCATGCAAGCGAGGGCGGCGGTGCAGGAAGCCCTGACGCCCCACCCGTGACCAGGCCACCCGGGCCAGGGTGTAGAGGGCGAAGAACGTCGCGATCCAGGTGAGGCTCAATACCAGGAAGTCGCGGGTCAGCTCCCAGCCCGACGCCGCCTTTTGCTGATCGAACAGACGGCCGGCTTCGACGGCCGCGCGGTCGGTGCGCAGGCGCCAGGTATCCACGAGGTGCTCGTTGAGGTCCAGCTTGTCCTGCACGTCATCGAGGCTGGAGGTCAAGGTACCTAACAACCCACCCTGGACCAGCACTTCCTTTTCGGCCGGGGCCTGTTCAGCGGCCGGCGTGTCGGCAAGGGCTGGCAGGGTGAGCAGCGTGGCAAGCAACAGGATTACAAGGCGAGGCACAGGGGCAAGGCTCCGGAAAGGTTCCCCAGACAGACCCCTGATTCCCGCCCAAAGTTCGTAGAGGGCTGGCGTAACCGGCGTTAGGCCGCAGGCATCGGCGAAAGGTGCTCATGGCACGCCAGCCATTGGCCCTGCGCGGTGAGCTGGCGGAAAACAATGGTTTCGCGCTCCAGCGATTCCAGCGCCTCGCCCGCCAGGCTCACACGCGTGGCAACGTCGTGCATGAAGATTCCCACGTTCCCCTGCACGCTCACCCGTGGGTTGCGCGACTCGCAGCTGAGCACGCGAAAGCCGTCCCGTTGCCAGCTGTCCCAAAGCGCACGATAAGCCGCGCGGCTGTCCAGCACCCCCGGCGTGGTGTGGAAGACAAAGGTCGCGTCCTCGCTGAACGCGGCGAAGTAGGCCTCGGTGTCGTTGCGGCCAAACGCGTCCACCAGCTGCCGGGCGACGGTCAATACCTGCTGTTCGATGCTCGTTTGCACAAAGGGCTCTCTTGTTCGTTATAGGTAAGCGGCCGATTGTGTGTGGGGTGGGTGGAGGAAGGAATCGGCGGATTCAAAAAATCAGTTCACAGGTTTTGAAAGTGAGGGTGGGAATGCTGAGGGGCGGAGCGCTTGATAGCCTAAAAAACTGTAGTTTTTCTTGAGCCCGCCGCCCATCCGCCCTAAGGTCTGCCTCCCGATCTTTTACGAGACGCGAGCCCTGGATGATTGATTTCCATAACGTGACGGCCTTCCAGCAGCAGACCCGCGTGCTGGATGGCTTTTCCTTGCACATTGGCGCCGGTGAAAAAGTGGCGATCCTTGGCCCCAACGGCGCAGGCAAGAGCACCTTGCTCAAGCTGGTCACCCGCGAGCTGTACCCGCTGGACCGCGAAGGCAGCCACCTGAAGCTGTTTGGCAGCCAGAACGTCAACCTATGGGCGTTGCGTAGCCGGCTGGGCTTTGTGTCCCAGGACCTTCAGGACGATTACACGCCCCATACCCAGGCGCTGGATGTAGTGACGTCAGGCTTTTTCGGCGCGATCGGGGCCCATGGGCATCTGCAAGCCAGCGAGGCCCAGCGTGATCAGGCGCGCGCCATGCTGGCGCGGGTGGAGATGAGCGGGCACGAGACAACCATGTTCCAACGCCTGTCCACAGGCCAGAGGCGCCGGCTGTTGCTGGCCCGTGCCCTGGTTCACGAACCCGGTGCGTTGATCCTCGATGAGCCGGCCAATGGCCTGGACATGGGCGCCAGCCTGGGAATGCTCAACCTGTTGCGCCGGTTCTGCGGCCCGCAGCATGCGATGATCATCACCACGCACCACCTGGACGAAATCATCCCTGAAATCGAACGGGTGGTATTGCTGGCCAAAGGGGAAATCATTGCCGATGGCCCCAAGGCCGAGGTGCTCACCAGCGCCAGGCTGTCAGCGCTCTATCAGATCGACCTGCGGGTAAGCGAGCAGGACGGCTGGTATCGCTGCTGGCATGCCTGAGGCTCCATGCCGTACCTGATCAGCCCAGGTCGCTGGCCTGGTGCCGCTCGGGCACCTGCTCGGCTTCGTCACCCCATACCCGGTTTACCCGGCGGCCTCGAATCACCGCGGGCCGTTGGGCAATCTCGTTGGCCCAGCGCAGCACGTGGGTGTACTCATGCACGGCCAGGAATTCGCCCGCCGAGTAGAGGTTGCCGCGCACCAGTTCACCGTACCAAGGCCATATGGCGATGTCGGCGATGGTGTAGGTATTCCCGGCCAGGTACGGTTGCTCGGCCAGGCGGCGGTTGAGTACGTCCAGCTGCCGCTTGGCTTCCATGGAGAAGCGGTCGATCGGGTATTGCAGCTTTTCCGGGGCGTAGGCATAGAAGTGCCCGAAGCCACCGCCCAGGTAAGGGGCGGCGCCCATCTGCCAGAACAGCCAGTTGAGCGTCTCGGCGCGGCCGGCCGGGTCGCTGGGGAGGAAGGCGCCGAACTTCTCGGCCAGGTGCAGCAGAATCGAACCGGATTCAAATACCCGGATCGGGGCGTCGCCGCTGTGGTCCACCAGTGCGGGGATCTTAGAGTTTGGGTTCACCTCGACGAAACCGCTGCCGAACTGGTCGCCCTCGGAGATCCGGATCAGCCAGGCGTCATATTCAGCGCCGGTGTGCCCCAGCGCCAGCAACTCCTCGAGCAGTACCGTGACCTTCACCCCATTGGGTGTGGCCATGGAGTACACCTGCAACGGGTGTTTGCCAACCGGCAGCGGCTTCTCATGAGTGGGGCCGGCAACAGGGCGATTGATGCTGGCGAATTGGCCCCCCGACGGCGCCTCATGTGTCCAGACCTTGGGTGGCACGTACGTGGTGTCGCTCATGAATGACCTCCAGTGGTTCGATGGCCCGTAGCGTTGGCCGGCAAGTTATCAGGCAGCGTTGCCGCCCAGTTCGTTCTTCAGAAAATCCAGGAAGGCGCGCGTTTTCATCGGCACCCGGCGAGCCGTAGGGTACACCGCGTTGATCGAGATGGGCGGCGCTTGCCATTCACACATTACCGCGACAAGCGTACCGCGGGCCAAGGCCTGTTCCACGATGAAGGTAGGCAGCAGGGCAATGCCCATCCCCGCTTCGGCGGCCTGCGCCAGCAAATCACCGTTATTGGCGTGCAGCGGCCCCGTCACGTGTACGTTCTGGGTTTCCCGACCGTTGCTCAATTGCAGGGTGACGCCGCTTTGCAGATAGCCATAGTTGAGAAACGCATGGCCAGCGAGGTCCCGCGGGTGCTGTGGCGTTCCCGCTTGCTTCAGATAGGCCGGCGAGGCTACGAGCACCCGGGGCGCGGGGGCCAGTTGCCGAGCTACCAGTGAGGAGTCCGCCAGGCTGGCGATGCGGATGGTCACGTCGAAGCCACCCTTGATCGGGTCCACTTGTTGATCGCTGAGTACCAGTTGGAGCTCCAGCTTGGGATGTAGCGCATGGAAGCGCGGGAGCAGGGCGCCCAGTTGGGTCAGCCCGAACGACATCGGCGCGTTCACCCGCAGCACGCCTTGCACCTCGGCCAGCCCACTGCGCGCGCGCTGCTCGGCTTCATCGACCGAGGCGATCAATTCCCGGCAGGCTTCGTAGTACTCGGCGCCCGCTTCGGTCAGGTGCAGGCTGCGGGTGGTGCGCAGCAACAGCTGAACCCCAAGGGTGTCCTCCAGCGCTTGAATCTGCTTGCTCACCTTCGAGCGGGGCACCCGCATTGCCCTGGCCGCCGCGGCGAAGCCGTTGGCGTCCACGGTAGCGACAAAAGCGCGCATACAGTCAATACGGTCCACGATACTGTCTCTATATTGGAATCAATAAGTTCGAATTCTAGGCAATTGTTCCCCCGGTTCGCTACCCCTAAAGTTACACCCCATGCCGCGGCGATCAACGAAGCCGCCCGGCCCCTTCAACGATATAAGGAGATACTTCATGACCATTCTGAGCAAAACACTTACCGCCACCGTGCTGGCCCTTTCGATCGGCAGCGCTTTCGCCGCCGAGCCGGACGCGATCGCCAACCAGCGCACTCAGGCATTCCTCACGGCGCTGAACGCCGGTGGCGGCAAGCCGCTCGAGCAGTTGTCTCCCAAGGACGCCCGCGCCGTGCTGACCGGCGCACAGAATTCGGTGAAGGTGGACCTCAGCGGCACCGACGTAAGCGAGCGCCGTATCGAGGCCAATGGCCAATCGATCAAGCTCACCGTGGTTCGCCCCGCAGGCGTCAAGGGCGCACTGCCAGTGTTCATGTTCTTCCATGGTGGCGGCTGGGTGCTGGGCGACTACCCCACCCATGCTCGGCTGATTCATGACCTGGTGGTGGGCTCTGGCGCGGTGGCGGTGTATGTGGACTACACGCCGTCCCCGGAAGCGCACTTCCCCACGGCGATCAACCAGGCCTATGCCGCTACCCGCTGGGTGGCTGAGCATGGCCGCGACATTAATGTGGACGGCAGCCGCCTGGCGGTAGCGGGCAACAGCGTCGGTGGCAACATGGCCGCGGTGGTCAGCCTGATGGCCAAGGAGCAAGGCACCCCCAAACTGCGCTTCCAGGCCTTGCTGTGGCCAGTGACCGATGCCAGCTTCGATACCGGCTCTTACCAGCAATACGCGGAAGGCCACTTCCTTACCCGCAACATGATGAAGTGGTTCTGGGACAACTACACCACCGACGCCGCCCAGCGCGCGGACATCCATGCCTCGCCGCTGCGTGCCACCACCGAGCAGCTCAAGGGCCTGCCGCCCGCTTTGGTGCAGACCGCCGCCCTGGACGTGCTGCGTGATGAAGGCGAGGCTTACGCTCGCAAGCTCGACGCCGCCGGCGTTCCGGTGACCGCCGTGCGCTACAACGGCATGATCCACGACTATGGCCTGCTCAACCCCTTGAGCGACGTGCCTGAAGTGCAGGCCGCGCTGCGCCAGGCCGCGAATGAGCTCAAAGCCCACTTGTGAGCCATGAGCTGCAAGCCGCAAGCCAACGCACCTGGCTTGCGGCTTACGGCTTGGATAGCTATGGTCGCGGGCTGATCAATCGCCAGGAGCTGTTGCCTGATGCCCGCCGACACCTACCAACCCAATCCCGACCTGCTGGCTTATGCCCAACAGGGCAGGGCCAGTTATCGAGCGATGATTCCCCGGGCCGGCGACCCGGATCCGGTGAAAGAAGTGCGCGATCTGGAGATTCCCGCCGCGCATCTTTCTCATCCGCTGGCGGCCAGGCTGTACCTGCCCTCAACCCCATCGAGTGAACCGCTGCGGCCGGTCGTGCTGTTCATGCACGGCGGGGGCTTCATCTGCGGGGACCTGGATACCCACGACGTGATGCTGCGCGCCTTGGCTCAGCGCAGTGGCGCACTGGTGGTCTCGCTGGCGTATCGGCTGGCACCGGAAGCGCCATTCCCGGCGGCACTGGAAGATACCTTCGCGGCGCTCGAATGGCTGGCCCAGCATGCGGCGAGCCTGAACGGAGACAATCAGCGGGTGATCGTGTGCGGCGACAGCGCCGGCGGTAATCTCGCCGCCGCGGTATGCGTGTTGGCGCGCGAGCGTGGCGGGCCTCCTATCGCCGGCCAGCTGTTGTTCTATCCCAATCTGGATGACGTCAGCGACAACGACTCCTGGCGGGCATTGGGCGATCGGTATTTCCCTACCCGGGCCGCCATGGAGCTTACCCTGCAATGTTATGTGCCAGGCCCACTGGAGCAGCGGCTTGACCCACTGGTCGTGCCGCTGCGCGCGCAGGCCCGAGGGTTGCCGCCCGCGCTGGTGATCACCGCCGGGCTGGACCCGCTCAAGGACGAAGGGCAGGCCTACGCCGCCAAGCTGCGTGAAGCAGGGATAGCGGCTCAAGCCACCCTCTACCCGGACGTGGAGCACGGCTTCGTGCAGTTTTTCAAGGAAGCGCGTAATCAACCAATGGGCGGCGAGGCGCTGGGCCAGGCCGCTCGATTCATAACGGCATGTCGCTAGCCGATCACAAGGCCGGGCTGGTTTCGCCGCCTGCGTTCTGCGCTTGCAGGAAGATTGAAAACAGCTCGGATTGGGATTTGATGCCCAGTTTGCTGTACATGTGTTTCTTGTGAACGCGGACCGTTTCGGCGGATATCGCCAGCTTGCGGGCGATTTCCTTGCTGGAGCAGCCACTGAGCATCAAACGGCCCACATCCAGTTCCCGCGCGGTAAGCTGGGCGCCGCGGCTTTGTTGCACGGAGGCCTCCAGCCGGGCGCGCCAGTCATCGTTCGAAGGCGGCACAGCGGCAGGGGCCTGGCTGGAGGGGGGTTCACTGACCTCGAAAGGCAGCCGCTGGCGCAACAGTGCGATCACCCAAGGCTGGATCATGGCCAGCAGGGCTATCTGCTCTGGGGTGAAGCGCCGCGTGCTGCCCAGCGACAGGCATAGCGTGCGGTCAAGGTCGAGCTGGCAATTGAATTGAACCTCGTCGGCAACCACGTTCAGGCGAAAGTAGCGCTGATAATATTCGGTGAGTTCGAAGTGCTCCGGCGCCACTTCAGCCAGGCGATACAAGCCGCTGTGCGGGCGCTCGCGGCTGGCGATGTAGAACGGGTCCAGCAAGTAAAGGCCCTGAAGATAATCCTGGAACAGTTGGTCGGGGTTGCCATCTTCCGCGGGGCACTCGGCAAACACCAGCGGCCGCGCGCTACTGCGAAATTGCAGGGCCACCCAGCTATCGAAATTAACGTGCTGGTCAATCAGCCGTACCAGCTGGGCCCAGAAATTGGGACGGTCCAGCCCCTCGATCAGTTGTGCGATCGAGCGATGCCACGCCATGTCCTGAAGTGTGAGTGTCATTTTCTACCCCTGATGGGTTACCCCGGCTGCGGAATACCCCCAAACACATGCTGATGCGCATACTGCCCGCACAGCCCGGCGCCGGCCAGCATTTTGCGGCCCGCCGGCTACCCCTGCCACAAGGAGCGCCCATGAAGGTTCAACTCGCCCAGCTCAGCGGGCAAGACAACGACACCGCACACAACCTTGCCAAAGCCTTGCGAGCCATCGAGGAATGCGACAGTGACACGGCGTTGATCGTGTTCCCGGAAACCCACCTGATGGGCTTCCCGTCCAGTGAGACCGTTGCCCAGGTGGCCGAACCCGTGGAGGGCCCCACCGTGGCCGCGGTGCAAGCCGCCGCTCGGGCGCGGGGCGTTTCTGTAGTGATTGGCCTGGCGGAAAGCGACGCTGGCAATTATTACAACACCACCTTGCTGATCACGCCGCAGGGCGTTGCGTTGCGCTACCGCAAAACCCATCTGTGGGCCTCGGATCGCGGCGTATTCAGTGCCGGGGACCGCTTCGCCACGTGCCTGTGGAACGGCGTGCGGGTGGGCTTGTTGATCTGTTACGACATCGAGTTCCCGGAATCGGCCCGCGCCTTGGCGCAGCTCGGCGCGGAGCTGATCATCGTTACCAACGGCAACATGGACCCGTATGGCCCGGTTCACCGCACCGCGATCATGGCACGCGCTCAGGAAAATCAGGCCTTCGCGCTGATGGTCAACCGTGTAGGCGAAGGCGATGGCGGGCTGGTATTTGCCGGCGGCAGCGCATTGGTAGACCCGTTCGGAACGCTGCTTCACGAAGCCGACCGCCATGAAACCTGTTTCGGGGTGAACCTGGACCTCACCAGGCTTGCTGCCGCGCGCAAGGATTATCGGTACCTCAACGACCAACGCCTGCGCTTGCCGGGCGAGGTGACCGAGCACGCCAACGGCCTGCGTGAACTGCTGATCCCTCAGGTATAACTGTTTGAAATAAAACAATAATCGCTGGTTGCGCCGTACTTTACCTCTGCCATAAAACCTATAAATCCGGAGTGGTCGCTCATGGCTCGTTTGCAACGCACCCTTTCACTGGGGTCGGTGGTGCTGTTTGGCATCGCCTATATGACACCCATCATTGTGCTTGGCACCTTTGGCATTCTCGCCCAGGCCACCGACGGCCAGGTTCCCGCGGCGTACCTTGCCGCGCTGGTGGCGATGTTCTTCACCGCGATGAGCTATGGGCGCATGGCCGCGGCGTTCCCGGTGGCAGGCTCGGCATATGCCTATGTGCGCAAGGCGATCAGCCCACGCCTGGTCTTCATCGCCGGTTGGGCCGTGCTGCTCGATTACCTGTTCCTGCCCATGGCGATCTGGCTGATCGGCGCGGCGTACCTGGGCTCGGCGTTTCCCTCGGTGCCGCAGCCTGTCTGGGTTCTGGCGTTCATCGTGGTCACCAGCGTGATCAACATCGTGGGCCTCAAGCTCGCCAATACCGTGAACGCGGTGCTGATGCTGGTGCAGTTTTTGGTGTTGGCCGCCTTTGTGGCGCTGTGTATCCATTACATCGGCGGCGATGGGCGCACCCCGCTGTGGTCGCTGGCACCCTTCATCGGCGGCGAGCTGCAAATGCCGCTGATCATGAGCGGCGCGGCCATCGCCTGTTACTCGTTCCTGGGTTTCGACGCGGTGAGCACCCTGACCGAAGAAACCCGTGACCCGCGCCGTACCATTCCGCGGGCCATTATGCTGATCACGCTGCTGGGTGGGCTGATCTTCGTGGGGGTGTCGTATTTCGTTCAATTGGCCCACCCCGGCGCCGGGTTCGAAAACCTCGACGCGGCGGCGTATGAGATCGCCCGCAACATTGGCGGCGATGTGTTCGTCTCGGTGTTCATGATCGGCCTGGTGGTGGGGCAGTTCGCTTCAGGGTTGTCGGCGCAGGCCAGCGGTTCACGGCTGCTGTATGCCATGGGCCGCGATGGTGTGTTGCCGGCCTCTGTCTTCGGCAAGCTCAGCGAGCGCTTTGGCACACCGGTGGGCAGCATTGTGCTGTGCGCGGTGGTCGCCTTGCTGGCGCTCAAGCTCGATGTCACCACCTCAACCTCGTTCATCAACTTCGGTGCCTTCCTGGCCTTCAGCCTGGTCAACCTGGCCGTGATCTTTCATTACTGGATCGGTGGTACACGGCGGGGCGCCCGGGAAGTACTGCTTTTCCTTATCTGCCCACTGATCGGGCTGTTGGCGGATTTGTGGCTGATGGTGAGCCTTGATCGCTCTGCCGTGCTGCTGGGCGTCAGCTGGCTGGTGCTGGGCTGCGGCTGGCTGGCCTGGCTTACCGGCGGGTTCCGCCGACAGCCGCCGGAGATGGATTTTCAGGAAGCCGTGTAAACATCAGGTGCCTGTTTTGATACGCAGCGGCGGCCATCGACTACCGTAAACCCACGCGCACCGTTCGACGTATAACCTACCTTCCAACCACGAACGCCATGCGCATCGGGAGAAGCACATGGCTAGGTTTGACGTGAAAGACTATGGCGCGGTGGGCGATGGTGTAACGGACGACACCGCGGCAATCCAGATGGCCATCAATGCCGCCGGGGCCGCGGGAGGCGAGGTGTACATCGGCCCGGGCACCTACATCGTGTCGCCTGGAGCCAATGGCCGCTGCTTGACCCTGGGCAACGACACGCAACTGGTGGGCGCCGGGATAGGCGCCAGCATCATCGAGCTGGCGGACAGCGCCGAGGGTGCCACCGCCATCGTATTCAATAACGGCGATAACACCGGCGCCCGGGAGCTGACCCTCAACGGTAACCGCGACAGCAACACCGGCACCGTGAACGGGTGGGTCAGCGCCGATCACGACAACATCACCCTTGATGCCGTGGAAGTGACCCAAGCCAGCGGGCTGGGCTTCGACCTGCGCACGACGGGCTCCTTTGTGGTGAGTAACGCCGTGGCTCGCCTCAACAGCCAGGACGGGATGCTCGCCGGCGGCCAGGCCGATGGCGTGATTCAGGATTCGTTGGCCTTCGGCAATGGCCAGGCCGGTTTCAACCTGGGCGGTGACCTCAAGCTTCTGGACAGCGACGCGATCCTGAACGCCCAGGATGGGGTGAAGCTCTATGAAACCGACGGCGCCACGGATGCCTTGTTGGTAGACGGTGGCAACGCCCAGGGCAACGGTGGCCAAGGTGTTTTCGTGCTGAGGGTGGACGGCTTCACGGTGAGGGGGGTGGAAGCGTTCGAAAATACCAACTATGGGATCGATGCCGACGGCTCTCGTAACGGTGTGATCGACCGCAATATCGTTCACGACAACGCCCAGGACGAGTTTTCGGGAATTGAACTGAATATCGAGGGTTGGGTCGGCAATGCATCGATCACAGCCATCAACGTGTCGGCAACCCACAACCTGGTATACGGCGGGCGCTACGCCTATTACGGCATCGCCGAAGGGTACGACGCCGGCCACGACAACCTAGTGGCGGACAATATCGTGACCCATTCTGTGGCGCCTATCGTAGCGGCGGGTGAAGACAGCGTCGCCCGTGGCAACGGCGCCTGGGTGATCCGCTATGGCAGCGATAACGCCGACCGCCTCGGCGCGACCATCGTGCGCGACCAGTTGCATGGAGGGCCGGGCAATGACCGCCTGGAGGGTGGCAAGGGCGAGGACGTGCTGGACGGCGGCCGGGGCGCGGAGGTGTTGACCGGTGGCGCCGATGCCGACGTGTTCCGCTTCACCTTGTCGAGCGACAGCTATCGCGATGGTACCCGTAGCTATGCCGACCGCATCACTGACTTCAACCTCACCGAAGATCGCCTTGACCTCACGGCGTTGGGGTTCACTACGTTGGGCAATGGCCATGGGGAAAGCCTGCGGCTGGTCTACGACAGCAGCCGCGACCTGACCTACCTCAAACATCTGGACGCGGACACCGACGGCAACCGCTTCGAACTGGTGCTGGAGGGGGACTTGTCCGGTTTGAGCGCGAGCAACCTACAGCGGCTCGAAAGCGGAACCGGGGCGGGGGACACGCTCTACGGCGCCAATGTGGCGGAAACCTTCCAGGGCGGCCTTGGCCGGGACACGATTCTGGCCCAGGGCGGCGACGACTGGCTGTATGGGGACGCCGGCGGGGACAAACTCACCGGTGGCGCTGGCGCCGATAGCTTCGTGTACCGCCAACTGAGCGACAGCCTGCGCGCCAACGTGGCCAATGGCACTCAGGGGCGAGACACCCTGGTGGATTTTGACGCCACGTTGGGCGACCAGATCGACGTCTCCGCGCTGGGGTTCACCGGGCTGGGTGACGGCCACGGCACCACCCTGAAGCTCGTGACCAGCGCGGATGGCGAAACAACCGTGCTCAAGTCCTTGGACGAAGACGCAAACGGCTTGCACTTTGAACTACTGCTCCAAGGCGTAGAGAAAGCCGCGCTCGCTGACACCAGCATCGTGTTTGCCCACGACTATGGCCCCCGGCCCAGTACCGTGCCCGATTGGCTGGATGCCAACGTGTTCGGGACCTCAGCCGCGGACACGCTGATGGGTGACTCAGCCGATAACCTGATGCGCGGCGGGGACGGCAAGGACCGCTTGCAGGGGGGCGTGGGCAACGACACGCTCGTGGGCGGTGCGGGTTCGGACCTGCTCGAAGGCGGCACCGGGGACGATACTTTCGTTTATACCCGTGTCAGCGACAGCTACCGGCTAGGTCAGGTGTTCACCGACACCTTGAACGATTTTTCCGCTCACAATGATCGGGTGGACGTCTCGGCGCTGGGGTATACGGGCCTGGGAGATGGCCATGACGGTACGCTCAAGTTGGTCGAGGATTCCGGCCGCACCTTCCTGCGCAGCCTGGACGCTGATGCCCAGGGGCGGCTGTTCGAGGTTCGCTGGGCGGGGGAGATAGCCGTCACGCTGAGCGCCAGCAACTTCGTGTTCGCGCCGGAGCCCACCGCGGACCTCCATTTGCTAGGCGCGCCTGTACAGACGGTGTAACCGCTGGCGCTCAGCCAGGCACGTGGCGCCGCACGGCTTCATCCTTTGCCGCTTGTGCCGGGAAACACAAGCCCTCAAACTCCGCCATCCAGAGGGAGTGCAATCATGGATCTCAAGCGTCGTAATAACGTGCAGGTAAGCGGCGATGGCCCGCTCACCCTGGTGTTCTCCCATGGGTTCGGATGTGACCAGAGCATGTGGCGGCAACTGGCGCCCGGGTTCAGTGACCGCTTCAGGGTAATTACCTATGACCTGGTCGGCGCGGGCGGCTCGGACCTCTGCGCCTACGACCGCGCGAAATACGACAGCTTGCAGGGGTATGCCGACGACCTGAACGAGCTCATCGCCGGGTTTGCCAAGGGCCCAGTGGTGTTGGTCGGGCATTCCGTCAGCGCGATGATCGGGGTGCTCGCGGATCGGGCCAAGCCAGGCGCGATCGCCGCCCATGTGATGGTTGGGCCGTCGCCCTGCTATATCAACAAGGGTGACTATCAAGGCGGCTTCGAGCCGGCGGACATCGAGGAATTGCTCCAAACCCTGGAAAGCAACTACCTGGGGTGGTCCAGCAACATGGCGCCGGTGATCATGGGCGCGCCAGGCCAGCCGGCCTTGAGCGAGGAATTGGCCAATGCGTTCTGCAGCACCGACCCCGAGATTGCCAAGCATTTCGCCAGGGTTACCTTCCTTTCCGACAACCGCGCGGACGTTCAGGGCCTTGAAACGCCGGCGCTGATCCTTCAGTCCACCGAGGACATCATCGCCCCGCCGGGCGTGGGCGAATACTTGCACCGGGCAATGCCTAACAGCACCCTGTGCGTGCTCGACAACGTGGGGCACTGCCCGCACATGAGCGCCGCAGATGACTGCGGCGTGGCCATGTGGGCCTTCCTTTCGGCGAGGGTGCTGCTGTAAATGCTGCCCGGCGCCGAGCGGCTCGAGGATGACCACCTGTTCGATCAAGCCGCTTGCGGCCTGATGATCACCCGCGAGAACGGTGAGATCCTGCGCGCGAACGCCACGTTCCTCAACGGGCTCGGCTACCAGGCCCAGCAGCTGCTGGGGCGCCGGTTTCAGGACCTTCTGAGCATTGGCGGCAAGATCTTCCACCAGACCCACTGGCTGCCGCTGATGCGCATGCAGGGCTCGGTGCGCGAGGTAAAGCTTGAGCTGCTCGACGGCCAGAAGCGGCGGGTAGTCATGCTCATCAATGGTGTGCGCCGCGAGTGCGACGGTGATTCCTATCACCACCTGGCTTTCTTCGAAATGGCGGACCGTCATAGCTACGAGCGGGAGATCCTCGCGGCTCGCAAGGCGGCCGAACAGGCTTTGCTTGAAAAGACCGAGGTTGAAGCCGCGCTTCGGCAGGCCCGGGATGAACTGCAGAAAACCTATGAAATCGCTCAGGACCGAGCCCTGGCGGCCGAGCAATTGGTCGCTATCGCCAGCCATGACCTGAAGACGCCGCTGAGCGCCATCCTCATGGCCGCCCAGCTGTTGAGGCGCTCACCGAGCGAGGAGCGACAGCGTGCGTTGGCGAACCTGATCACTGAATCGGCGGAGCGCTCTGACCGGCTTATTCGGGATTTCCTGGATTTCACTTTGGCACGCGTGGGGCAGGGCATCCGCATTCACGAAGCGATGGCGGACATTCATCAGGTGGTGGGCAGGGCTTTGGAAGAACTGCGCGTGGCGTTCCCCCAGGCAGTGCTCGAGCACCAGGCGACAGGCCAGGGCAGGGCTATCTTCGATAGCGACCGGATCCGCCAGTTGGTTGCCAATCTGGTCGCCAACAGTGTGGCCTATGGCGACCTTGCCAAGCCCGTACGGATTACCACGCAGGGTGCTGTGCAAAGCGTGCGCGTTTCAGTACACAACGCCGGCCCCGCGATACCCGCCCATGCCCGTGCCACCCTGTTCGAAGCGATGGCCCGGGGTTCGGATCGCGGGGACCCGCGCAGCGTTGGCCTGGGGCTGTTCATCGTGCGCGAAATCGCCCGGGCTCATGGCGGCGACGTTGAGGTGGCATCTGATGAAGCCAGCGGCACCACGTTTACCTTCAGCATGCCCATAAAAGAGGCTTGCATCGGCTCTATCGCCCGTGAGTCCGGTCATACCCGTTGACGGCTGGAGGTGCCCAGCCCTCGGGTAGCGATGCCGGGGCGTACACCTCGACCTTCATCGGATAGCACGCGACGCTGTCAGAGGAATGCTCACTGGAGCAATCTCCGCCGGGGCACGCGGACATGCAGGCCAACAGGTCGATTTCGGCGAAGAACTCAAGGTAATCCCCGGGGCGCACGGGGCTGGCTTTCATGAAGTACTGGCCCGTATCGCGGGTGAACCCCGTGCACATGAACACATTGAGAACGTCGTGCACGTGAGCCTCGGCCTCGAGGAGTGGGAGCCCTGTGGCGGTTGCCACCGCGCGCGTGAGATTGGAATGGCAGCAATAGTGGTATTGGCCGCCGTGGCTCAGCAAATTGTGCGTGTAGGGATCGCAACGGGTGCCGATCACGTCATGGACGGCGCCGCCGTATTCGTCGAAACCGTACCAGTCCAGGCTGTCGTAAGTAATGGTCGCCATTGGGCGCAGATAAGGGAAATTCGAAAACAGCTGGTCGCCAACGCCTACGTGGGTACCGTTCAGTGCACGGGTTTTGCCTGTATACAGGCGTTCGCCAAGGTCCTTTGCGTTGAACAGGTTCAGGTCGCCCACCTGCGGGCCTTCGGTGCAGATGATGCGACAGAAATGCCCGGCGGGCACAGACCATGAGGCAGCCTCACGGGGCTGAACAGTGACGGTATCGACCAGGGCCAATTCGTTTCGAAGGGTTTGGTAGCCAGGCAGGTTCGGCCTGGGCAGGCTATCGACGGGATAGCAGATCACCGGAGCGATTGCGCGGCGGGCCGCCGCGTCGGCCGGGGGCACTGTAGTGGAAACGCCTTTCATCGAAACGCCTCGCATGATTCAAAGGGAAGCCAGCGCGGGAGAGCGTAACGCGGCGGGTCATCGCTTCGCTACTGGCTCAGGAAACGCTGTCGCTTTTTATAGTTATAACATAACATTACCAGCTCTTCTTTCTTGGAGTGCCGCCATGCCTTCCGCTTCACTTAGCGCGCCGGCGATTGACACCCGCCTGCCGGTCACCGTGCTGTCCGGCTTTCTAGGCGCGGGCAAAACCACGCTGCTCAACCATATCCTCGCGAACCGGGAGGGGCGCCGGGTGGCGGTGATCGTGAATGATATGTCCGAGGTCAATATCGACGCCGCCCTTGTACGCAACGGCGCGGCGTTGTCTCGAACGCAGGAGCGGCTGGTCGAGATGAGCAATGGCTGCATTTGCTGCACCTTGCGCGAGGACCTTCTGGTGGAAGTCGCCCGGCTGGCCGGGGAGGGCCGCTTCGATCAGCTGGTGATCGAGTCCACCGGTATTTCCGAGCCCTTGCCGGTGGCGGAAACCTTTAAGTTCGCCGGTGACGACGGGCGCTCGCTTGCGCAGGTGGCCCGCCTGGACACCATGGTCACCGTGATTGACGGGTTCAACTTCCTACGCGACTACGGCTCCGAGGACGACTTGCATGCCAGGGGCCAGTCGCTGGGTGAGGACGATACCCGCGCTGTGGTGGACCTGCTGATCGAGCAGGTGGAGTTCTGCGATGTGATCGTGGTGAACAAGTTGGACCTCATCACAGGCCTGGAGCGCCAACAGCTGGAAGCCATTCTTCACCGCTTGAACCCCCGCGCGCGTATCGAAGCCGCGCATTTCGGCCGCGTTGCCCTGAGCCGGGTACTTAATACCGGCTTGTTCGATTTCGACCAGGCCGCCCAAGCCCCCGGTTGGCTGAAGGAACTGCGTGGCGAACACACCGCCGAAACTGACACCTACGGCATCGGTAGCTTCGTTTATCGCGCCCGGCGCCCGTTCCACCCCGTCCGGCTGCACGCCGCGATCAATCAGGAATGGCCCGGTGTTGTGCGTTCGAAGGGTTTTTTCTGGCTGGCCAGCCGGCCGGAGCAGGCGTTCGAATGGTCGCAGGCCGGCGCGGTGTGCCGGCATGGCCCGGCCGGGCGGTGGTGGGCCGCTGTTCCCCGGGAGCAATGGCCAGCCGCCGCCGAGGAGCGCGCCGCGATCGATGCCATATGGGATGACAGCGTGGGTGACGCCAGGCAGGAGCTGGTGCTGATCGGGATCGAAATGGAGCAACCTCTGCTGATTGCGCTGCTTGACGGCTGCCTGTTGACCGACGCCGAAATGGCCGGCGGCCCGCAGGGGTGGTTGGGGTTTCAAGACCCGTTTGGCTAACCGGCCGTATTCAGAATCGCGCCAGGCGGTAAGGCCCTTGGTGGGGCAGGCCTGGCCCCGTCAGCCCCGGCCCGGCGAGGGCGGCGATCATTTCTGCCGTGATCGCTGCCTGTGTCAGGCCCAGGTGCTGATGGCCGAAGGCAAGCAATACTTTGCCGTTGGCGGCGCGGTCGATGACCGGCAACGAATCGGGCAGGGAAGGGCGCAAGCCCATCCAGAGCGTGGCGCCTTCGGTGTTCAACGCCTTGCGAAAAAGCCCATGGCTCAAGCGCTCGAGCTGCCAGGCGCGGCCCATGTTGGCAGGGCGATCCAACCCGGCGAATTCCACGGTGCCCGCCAGCCGTAAGCCGCCGCTCATGGGGGTCATGATAAATTTTCGCTCCAGGGAGGTCACCGCGAAGGGCAGCCGGCCTTGTTCACGGGGCAGCATCAGGTGATAACCGCGCTCGGTATCCAGCGGCACCCGTTTGCCGGTCAGGGCCAAGGTAAGCGCGGCCGAGTGAGCCCCACACGCAATCACCACACGCCGTGCGCGCATGGAACCGTGCTCGCAGCGCAGTGACACGCCGTCGGCCTGGACCTGGCCGTCGATTACCCGCTGTTGGCGAAAGCGCACACCGGCGGCGCGGGCGGCCTCTACCATCGCCGTCACGACCCTGAACGGGTCAAGCACATGTGCCGTGGCGGGGAAGAACAACCCGCCGGCGATCCGCTCACTCAATTGTGGCGCGGCAGCCTGGATGGCGAGCGCGTCCCAGCGGTCCACCGGCACGTTCTGTGCCCGCATGCGTGCCAGCAATGCCTCTAGGCCGGGCCGGGAATGAGCATGCTCGTATACGAGCAACGAGCCTTCATGCTTGAGCAACGCTGACTGGTTGATGCCCGACAACAAGCGTTCCCAGGCCGCCAGGCTGCTTTCGTTGAGCGCACGCAGCCCGGCGACGGTGAGGCTAAAGGGGCCAGGGCGCAGATTCAACAGCAGCCGGACGAGCCACGGGGTTGCCCGCGGCAGGTAGCGCCAGTCCAGCCGCAAAGGGCCCATTGGGTCCAGCAGCATCCTGGGCAAGCGTTTGAGTAGGGTTGCGTCGGCAATAGGAAACACCTGCTCGGTCGCTATGTGCCCGGCGTTGCCCCAGGACGCGCCATGCCCTGGCGCCCCCCCATCCACGACCTCCACTTTCAACCCCAGGCGGGCCAGTTGCAGCGCGCAGGCCACGCCGATCACGCCGGCGCCTACGATGATGATATCCAGCGCGTTCGGCTCAGGTACGTTGCCAGGCATTCCCATGGTTCTCGACACCCGTCAGGCCAGATTGTGCAGGGCGCTCCAGCTGGCGTACCAGCGGGCGAACAGCTGATATTGGCTTTCGGCGTAGTGACGCTGGGCGTCGCTGAGCGCGTCGGTCTCGTTGAAGTGCAGGCCGTACTCCAGGTCGCCGTTAAGCACCATCAGGTGTTTGTAATACAGCACCAGGTCGGTGCCTTCATCGAACGAGGACAGCACTGCCAGCGCGGCTTCCAGTTCGGTAGCCAAGTGCCGAGCCCTGGCGTCGCCTTCGGCGGCCTGCCGGCTGAGCGCGACCAGCTGCAGCACCTGGCGCGGCAAGGCGTTGCCGATGCCAGTAATCGCGCCCTTGGCATTGCAGTTAACGAAGCCGTGCACCACTTGGGTGTCCACACCTACCATCAGCGTGACGCCTTCATCGCGGGAGGTGATGTGCTCGGCGGCATAGCGCAGGTCCGCCGCGCCTCCGAACTCCTTGAACCCCACAAGATTGGGGTGCGACTGGCGCAGGTCGAAGAACAGGTCCGCGCGGGTGGCAAAACCGTAGTAAGGGCTGTTGTAGATCACCGCGGGCAGTTCGGGCGCTGCCTGCAGCACAGCCGCGAAGTGGGCCTTCTGGGCCGCCGCCGACGAGCCGCGGGACAGCACCCTGGGAATCACCATCAAGCCCTGGGCCCCAACGCGCGCCGCATGGGCGGCGTGGGACACCGCCTCGCGGGAGTTGACCGCCCCGGTGCCAACGATCGTCGGCACACCCGCGGCCGCCAGGTGCGCCACGCCTTCCTGCCGCTGGGCTTCGGTCAGCAGCGGCCAGTCGCCCATGGAGCCGCAATACACCACGGCGCGCATGCCCAGATCCACCAGCTCCCGGCCTTTGGCGACCAGCGCATCGAAATCAGGCGTGCGCGCTGCTGTGCAAGGGGTCATCAGGGCCGGGATGCACCCACTGAAGATCGACGTGTTCATTCAATTCTCCGGATGTGTTCAATGAAGAAGGTGGTGGGAGGCTCAGATACCCCAGGCGAACGGGTCCTGTTCGTCGATCAGTAAAGTGCTGTCGGCGGTAAGGTACGCCCGCCCGGTGATGGAGGGCCGTATCCGCTCGCCGTCCCGTTCGTAGCGCCCCTCGAATACGCTGCCGGTGATACTGGCTTGCACCCAGGTGTCGCCGGGCGCCAAGGTGCCGTCCGCCGCCAGGCACGCCAGCTTGGCGCTGGTACCGGTGCCGCAGGGGGAGCGGTCGTAGGCTTTGCCAGGGCACATTACGAAGTTGCGGCTGTTGGCGTGGCTATCGCTCGCGAACAGTTCCACGTGATCGATCAGCGCGCCGCCTTCGCCCTGGATGCCTTGGGCTTCCAACGCCTTGAGCATCGCCCAGGTGTAGGTGGTCAGGGCCTCGACGTTGTCCATTTCCAGCCGCTGGCCATGCTCGGAGACGAGGAAGAACCAGTTTCCGCCCCAGGCGATGTCCCCATGCACATCACCAAATCCGGGCACCGATACGGCCACTTGTTGCCGATAGCGCCAGGCCGGGACGTTGCGCACCGTCACCGCGCCGTCTTCATGCAACGTCGCATCCACGGGGCCTACAGGGGTATCGATCGTGTGCACACCGGGCGCGATGTGGCCGAGGTGGTACAACGAGGCGACCAGGCCGATGGTGCCGTGGCCACACATGCCGAGGTAGCCTGCGTTGTTGAAAAAGATAACGCCGCAGGTAGCGCCTTCCGATACCGGCGGGCAAAGCAAGGCGCCCACGAGCACATCATTACCGCGCGGTTCCAGCAGGCAGGCGCGCCGCCATTGATCATGCTCATCGCGAAGCACATCGCGCTTTTGCGCCATGGTCGTGCCGGCCAGTTCCGGGAAGCCGCTCATGATCAAGCGCGTAGGCTCGCCGCCGGTGTGGGAATCGATGACATGAAGGCGATGCATGGGAAGCTCCGGAAGGCCGAACAGGTGACCTAGCGTGCACTTTTCCTATGCCGGCAGGCTTGATGTGTTTGCGGCGGGAAGATGACGAAATCAGCACAATGGGCCATGGACAACCACCGCTCGCCTGCATCAAGCTCGGGCCCTCTGTGATCGCTTAGGCCACCGCGCCATGACGCCTGGTAACCTCGCCACACTCTTCCACGACGTCAGCCCCCAAGGCCCCGATAGCATGGCGCAGTTGCTGGTGGCGATTGCACCGCTGCTGCCGTTGTTGGACGTAGTGCCCAACGCGGCTATTTTCCTCAAGGATGCGCAAGCGCGGTACGCCTTGGCGAACCGCGCGCTGGTGGAGCGTTGCGGGCTGAAACACACGCGCCACTTGATAGGCAAGACCAGCGCCGAGGTATTCCCCGCGCAGCTGGGCCCGGCCTACACCGAGCAGGACCGTAAAGTGCTGCAGCAAGGCTTGATACTGGAAGGGCAACTGGAATTGCACTTGTATGGTTCCCGGGAACCGGGCTGGTGCCTTACCCACAAGTGGCCGCTTTATAACCGTAGCGGTGAAGTTATTGGCCTGGCCGGGATTTCCCTGGACTTGCAATCGGCAAGCGAAACGCACCCGGCTTACCAGCGGCTTGCGGCAGTGGATGCCTATATCCGCGAGCACTTCGATCAGCCGATCAGCCTCGCGGCACTCACTGGCATCGCCGGGATTTCCACCGCGCAGTTGGAACGGTACTGCAAGCGAGTATTCCATCTCACCCCCCGGCAGATGATCCAGAAAGTTCGCCTGGAACATGCCCACCGGCTACTCGCCGACGGGCTTGCGATCATCGAGGTCGCGCTGCAGTGTGGGTACACCGATCACAGCGCCTTCACCCGCCAATTCAAGCTGCACACCGGCCTCACACCGAGGCAATACCGACAGGCAAAACGGAACTGAACCTTTCCAAGTGCTCCGTTCGTCCGAAGCCTGCATCCCCGTGCCGCTTAAAAACTGAATTTCGCTTAAAGCGCTCAGGTCAAGAACTATGAATGCAGGACATTTGTAGAGGTTACGCCCATGACCATTGAAGCCGATACACTCGAACAACTCACCCGCACCTTGCAGCAGCGCGGGATGAAACTGGTATCTGACATTCACTTTACCCGAGCGCCATACCGTCACAATCACCGCTGGGTATGTATCGTCGAATAACGCCGCGCTGATTGTCGATGCCGTTCATTGATCAAACCTTCACTTTGAGGTCCTTGACCGAATGCGCGCGTTGTTCGTCCAGCGAATTATAGTAAGTGTTTTGCGTAGTGCTGAGGCTATTGTGGCGCAGGTCTGCCTGTAAATCCTTCATGTCACGGTACTTGGCATCGAAGGTAGCCGAGGTATGCCGCAACCAATGCAGGGACGCTGAGCGTAACTGGTCGATTTCGTCATCACTCCAGCCCTCGGCCTTCATACGCAGCAGCGAGCGATCGAATACCTCCTGCAACAGCAGGCGGATATGCCGGTCCGAAAGCCCCGCGCGGCCTTTGAGCGTACTGATCAGCGGCAGCTTCTCGTGCGGTGAGGGCAGGGGAGACAGCTGCCGATACTGACGGTACCTCACCAGGTAAGTTTGGACATAATCGTCCCTGACGCTGATTTTCGCCGCCTTGTTGCCTTTGCCTACCACGTGCAGCCACCAATGCCCGCGTGTATCCCGGCGGAAATCACCCATGGTGGGTGCCCAGTTGTCACGGCCTACCAAATCGGAGATCCGCAGATACATCGCATAAAGCGTGGCCACTATAAATAGCGTGCGCTCATGGGCGGCATCTTCCTGGGCCATCGCTTCAGCCGTCTCGATCACGAAGTTCCATTGCAATTGGGTCAGTGAGCGCGACGCCACGTCCACAGTGTTACGCTGTTTGTAGATGGATTTCTGTTTCACGGCCCGGAACGGATTAACTTCGGTAAAGCCTTCGTCGATAGCGTGTTGAAAGAAACTTCCGCAAACCGCGAACACTTGCGCCACCGAACCCTGACTCATCTTGTAGGCGGCCGGTGGAAGCTCGGCCATGGTTTCGGCGGCGATCTTGCGCTCGCGCTTGGCGATGGTCACGCTGAAAGGGCGCCAGGCGGGATTGGCTTCGTAGGTATCGGAGGCCAGCGCTTTGCGCCCGCCATGCCGGATGAAACGGGACTTAACGACTGGGCCGACCCAATCCGCGGGAGGGTTGAGGCAGAACTCCATGAAGGCTTCAGCGTCTCGGCGGCGCAGGTCCAGCAGGGGCTTGCGAGCGATGAGCAGGGCCCACAACAGCAGCCGCTCGACATGAGTGCGATAGGAGGTAAAGGTGGCTTCGTTACCGGCATAGGATTTAAGAAAGCCGCGTACCGCCTGGTAACTTTCAACAGCGCGGGTTTGTTCGTCACATTGTGAAAGAAAGTACGTAACTGCCGCGCGTTCACCGGTCATGTTCATGAAGTGAAGATCGTGAAAGCGATCATAGGTATCGAACAGGGGTAACGGACGAGTTGCCATGCAGCTAAGTTCCGAAAGCGTAAAATCGTAGAGTAGAGTGCCTTAAAAGACACGGATATGCAATATCCGGGTCTAACAGTTAGTGGTGGTACATCCATAGGTTAATTATGGCTGCAGGAAGCCAGGTTTCGTCAGTTTTTCAGTGCGCTTAAAGTAGAGTTTCGATAATCGTTGTAGAATGATACGTAAGAGAAGGGCCGGTCCACTACAGCATTCTTGTCTGCCCGTTACGCAGGGCCATCGGGACTAACCGGCGGCGTCAACCTCAGCATCCGGCCGCTCGTACCGTCCTCCAGCAACCACAGCGCGCCATCCGGCCCAGTGCGAACGGCACGGATGCGTTCGCCCATGTCCCAGTGGTCTGCCTGGGTCGCGTTCTCGCCGTCCAGAGCTATGCGATCCAGCGACCGGCCGGAGAGGCCGGTGATGAACAGCGAGTTCCTCCACTGCGGGAACAGGCCCGCACCATAGTAAGCGAGGCCGCCGGGGGAGATGGCCGGGTTCCAGAACACTTGAGGCGCCTCGAAGCTATCACCGGGTGCATGGTTGGGGATGTCCCGGCCGTCATAGTGGTCGCCGTTCGATACCTTGGGCCAGCCATAGTTAAGCCCGGGCTTGATCAGATTGATTTCGTCGCCATGGCGCGGGCCCATCTCCATCTCCCACAGGCGCCCCTGGTTGTCGAAGGCGATGCCCAATAGATTGCGGTGGCCGTAAGACCAGACGGCGGCATGGAAGCCCTTGGCCGCCAATGGATTGCTGGCGGCCGGCGTGCCGTCGAGGTTGAGGCGCAGCACCTTGCCGAGCGTTGATTTGGGGTCCTGCGCCGGATCGAACTGTTGACGGTCGCCACTGGTAAAGAAGAGATATTTGCCTTCGGACGAGAAGGCGATGCGGCCCGAATAATGCCCGCCGGTTGAGGCCTCCTGGGCGCGGAAGAGGACCTTCGCATTTTTGAGCGCACCGTTTGCCTGATCCAGTGTGGCGCTCGCAAGCGCGACCCGGCTGCCGTTACCAGAACCCGCCTCGGAGTAGCTGAAATAAACCAATTTGGTGGCCGCGAAATCGGGCGCGGGAACGATATCCATGAGCGCGCCCTGACCTTTGCTGCTGACAGTGGGTGTGCCGGACAGCGTCTGCTTGGCGCCGGTTCTGGGGTCGAACAGGATCATCGCGCCGTGCTTTTGCGTCACTAGCATGTTGCCGTCGGGCAGGAAGGCCATGGCCCAAGGGCTCTCGAATGTGCCAACTGCCTTGACCTGGAAGGGCACCTCACCGGCCGCGGGCGCACGGGCCTGCGCGGTGGCGGGCGTCGAGGCGGTAGCACAAACGTATAGGGCGAGCGAGCACGTGGCGGTCAAGCCGAGTCTGCGCAGTTTCATGGTGTCAGGCCTCCGTTCGCAAGTTGGACAAGGGAGAGTCGAGGATGGCGGTGGGTTCGCCCGATGCGTTCGATGCTCATATCGGTTTCAGTTGGCGGTCGGCAGGGAACGCGACAGTCGGGAAGCCAGTGGTCGATTCGAAGTCCCTGAAGGCGCCAAAAATCAGCATGAACATGGCGCCGTTGTGAGGCAGCACAGCGCCGAGGGCGAAGGATTGCACAGGGAACCTGTTGCTGCGGCCCGTGGGCACCGCCTTGCCGACGGTGCCGCTGGTGAACACGCCAAAGGCGCCATAGGTGCTGATCTACAACGCAGTGTAGGCCAGCAGCGGGACCGCTTGGAATTGAGCGGCAAGGGTGCTCGACATTTCCAGGGGCCGGGGGTGATAACACATGATTTAACATAATGTGCATTATCGGTAATATCCTATTACAATGTTCTGAGCCTTGGGCCCCACGGGAAAATCTGACTTGGAGGGCCTCAGTCTCCAGTCGAGCCTCAACCCCCCAACCCTTGATGCAGCCATACCAAACCGCTTCGTCGTTCAATCATGAGCCACCTTGCGCATGGCACGACACGCGCTCCTCTCCGGTAACCCGCCCGGGCCGTGAGCGCTGTCATGAACTCAACTGCACGAATGCCGAATACCCTTCACCATGATCGAACCTCACCACCAGCTGTACGCAACACAACCATACCGGCAACGCACAACCAAACCCTGTGTGCAGTGCATTGGCGCCGTGCGGTAATCCCAGCGCAGCATCGGCGAATGGTAGCAATGCCGACCCTGACGACGCCGAGCCTCACAGTGCGCGATCGCCCAGCAATCGCAACCATTCGACCACTGCGCAGCGACACGGCAGCATGACCGCGATGGCCTATCCGGCCAAAGTCAGCCTGCGGCCCCATATGGCTATGTCGCCAAAGCAGGATGTTTACCAGTACAGCCAACAGACTTCAGGGCATCCATACGGCCACTCAATTGAAAAAGCTGACCAATAGCGCCACAGTGCCTTTATCTGAAGGCATTGACAAAGGGCCTAACCCCTAGTCAACTAAAGCCTACTTATATCCCTCTTTCAATGTAATATCCGATAACTACCAGACCCGGATATTG